>ERZ791908.576-NODE-576-length-36604-cov-15.995102_pt1 | contig 36604 bp, 37 predicted proteins | sample MGYA00510144_ERZ791908 | MGnify/ENA primary metagenome ERZ791908 (study PRJEB30046, sample SAMN00792105) | human gut metagenome | study: EMG produced TPA metagenomics assembly of the A metagenome-wide association study of gut microbiota in type 2...
GCAATACGATGTTGCTTATTGAATCGATTTACACAAAACTCTTGACACACCCGAATCAGTTGTTGAAAAATATTCAAGATATTCAAAACAATAACAACATTAAAGAATCATCGGCTCTAGCTAAACATATGGGAGCTTGTTCTTTGGATGTAGAAATGGAAACAGGGACAGGGAAAACCTATGTCTACATCAAGACGATGTTTGAATTGAATAAGCGATATGGCTGGAGTAAATTCATCGTCGTCGTTCCGTCCATTGCGATTCGTGAAGGCGTCCAGAAGAGTTTTCAAACCATGCAGGACCATTTCATGGAACAGTATGGTAAGAAAGCCCGCTTCTTTGTTTATACCTCTAAGAATTTGACCGATATCGACAGTTTCAGTTCCAGTGCAGACCTCTCGGTCATGATTATCAATGTACAGGCTTTCAATGCGGGATTTAATAAAGAGAAAAATAAAGAAGGCAGAGGCGGCGATAAGGCGGCTCGAATTATTTTTTCAGCAAGAGATGATTTCGGCTCAAGAAAGCCTATTGATGTAATCGCAGCGAACCGGCCCATCGTGATTCTCGATGAACCCCAGAAGATGGGCGGAAAGAAGACGCAGGAAGCATTGAAGGAATTCCATCCGCTTTTTACGTTGAATTATTCTGCTACGCATAAAGAGCATCATGACCTTGTTTATGTCTTGGATGCACTGGATGCGTATCGGATGAAGCTGGTCAAAAAGATTGAAGTCAAAGGCTTTGACATCCATAACCTGCGTGGGACAGATGGCTATCTGTATCTTGAAAACATTATCATTTCACCGAAAAAGCCGCCCATGGCCCGACTGGAATTTGAAATCAAATATGATAAATCCATCAAGCGTGAAACCCGTATTGTCGGAGTCGATGATGATTTATATGCTCTTTCCAAAGAGATGGAACAGTATCAGGGGTGTCATATCAATGATATTGACCCGATTCGAGGCGTCGTGACATTTACCAATGGTGCGGAAATCCACACGGGTGAAGTCTTGGGCGATGTCAGCGAAAAGGACATTCGCCGGGTTCAGATCCGGGAAACCATCCGTTCTCATTTCGAGAAGGAAAAGGAATTGTATAACCGCGGTATCAAGACGCTGTCTTTGTTTTTTATCGATAAGGTAGAGAATTATCGGAAGTATGATGAAGAAGGCAATGAAGTCAACTCAGAATATGGGCAAATGTTTGAAGAGGAATATGTTTCTATTTTGAATGAGTATCTGACACTCTTTAATATACCCTATGATCAGTATCTGAAGCGGATTGATGTCCATGCAACCCATGCAGGATACTTCAGTATTGATAAGAAAGGGCATAAGGTAGATTCTAAAACAAAGCGCGGTTCAGATATCAGTGATGACGAATCCGCTTATGAATTGATTCTAAAGGATAAGGAAAGACTGCTTTCTCTCGATAACCCAGTGCGGTTCATTTTCTCACATTCTGCGCTTCGTGAAGGCTGGGATAATCCCAATGTCTTCCAAATCTGCACCTTAAAGCATGGTGGAGACAGTACGACGAATAAAAGGCAGGAAGTAGGCCGTGGTCTTCGCCTCTGCGTCAATCAGTCTGGTGACAGGATGGATGAACAAGTTCTTGGTTCAGATGTGCAGGAAATCAACAAACTGACCGTCATTGCCAGTGACGGGTATAAAGATTTTGTTTCTTCGCTTCAAAACGACATTAAAGACGACCTGTATGAACGTCCGACCAAAGCTACAGTGGAATATTTCCAAGGCAAGCGGATTAAAATTGGCGATGATATGGTGACTATTACTAGTGACCAGGCAAATGCGATTTATTTCTATCTTGTCAAGAATTCTTATATAGATGAAGATGGACATGTAACAGATGCGTATCGTGCTGATGCAGAAAACAAGACCTTAGTTCCGCTTCCGAACAAGCTAAAGAGTATGGCAGTAGGAGTGCATGCACTGGTCCAGGCTATCTTTGATGAACATACACTGGATGATATGATTGATGACGGTCATAAGACTAAAATTCAGGAAAACGCGTTGAATGATAACTTCTATAAGAAAGAATTTCAGACTCTTTGGAACTACATCAACCATAAGTGGAGCTATACTGTACATTTTGATAGTCAGGAGCTGATTCAAAAAGCCATTCGCCATATTGATGAGAAGCTCTTTGTTTCTCAATTGCAGTATACCGTAACAAAAGGGAAGCAAGGCGACGATTGGTCAGCTGAGACTATAAAATCAGGTAATGGTTTTGTATCAGAAAAAAGCCATACATACGATTTGAAACGAGGCGAAACGAGCCAAGTCAAGTACGATCTTGTGGGCAAAATTGGTGCTGGGACACATCTGACTAGAAAAACGGTTGCTATGATTCTGAAGGGGATTTCTCCTGCGAAATTTGCAATGTACCGGCATAATCCAGAAGAATTCATTTCCAAGGTAACGAAACTTATCAATGAAGAAAAGGCCACCATGATCGTCGATGACATTACGTATAACAAGACAGATGGCACCTATGATTCTGAAATATTTACAGCTGAAAAAAATAAAGACTTTTCTAAGGCGTATCTTGCCAAGAAAAATGTGCAGGACTATGTATTTACCGATGGAACAGCAGAAAAATCTATAGAACGAAAATTTGCAGAAAACATGGATTTGGACGACAAAGTGGTTGTATATGCTAAATTGCCGCGCGGTTTCCAGATTCCGACTCCTGTTGGGAACTATGCACCGGACTGGGCAATAGCGTTCCAAAAGGGAACAGTGAAGCATATTTACTTTGTAGCTGAAACAAAAGGCTCTATGGAAAGCATGGATTTGCGTCCTATTGAACAGGCCAAGATTAAATGCGCTAAGACTTTGTTCAATGAAATTTCAACGGATGATGTAGTCTATGGCCAGGTAGATTCCTATCAGAACCTGCTAATCATGATGAATGCTATTTGAGATAAATACGAGATTAAAAAAAGCGCTGGACAATTATGCTGTTCAGCGTTTTTTGCTGTGCAAAAAAATTCAAAAAGGGCTTTTGCATCCGTCATCAGATAGGGATCATTGTCTGCGGCTATAATCGCGATTTCAAACGAGGACTAAAGCTGGGCAAAGTGACGAATCAGCATTTCACTCAAATCAGCCTGAGCTATCTGCGTAGTACCTTGAAACAGCTGTGTGAACGCTACGGGATAACCTATCTGGAACAGGAAGAATCGTATACTTCTCAGGCCAGCTGCCTGGATTTGGACGACATTCCCGTATACCAGCCGGATGCCCCCTATACAGGAACGTTCAGCGGGAAACGAATCCGGCGCGGCCTGTACCGCTTCGCCAACGGCAGGACGGCCAATGCCGACATCAACGGCGCCGCCAATATACTCCGTAAAAGTAAGCAGAACTTCGATTTCGAGGGACTGTGTAAGGGGCTTTTGGACAGCCCTTTGAGAATAAGGCTATCCTGATTTCAGGAGGAAACTTAAACAGCAACCTTCTCAAGAATCTCCCGCTTCTATAAGCGGGAGAGGTTCAGCTACCGTCTCATCGATACGGCCCACATGTACGATAACGAGGCCATCGTCGGCCAGGCTGTGGCCGAAAGCGGCCTTCGCCGGGAGGATGTCTTCATTACGACGAAACTGTGCCAGACCCGGGCCGGTTATGAGCTGGCCTGGCAGGGCATCGAAGAATCGCTGGCCCGGTTGCAGACCGACTATATCGACTTGCTGCTCATCCATGAGCCTTACGACGAGGCTTTGGATATGTATCGGGCCTTGACCGAAGCTTACCGCCAGGGCGTGATCCGGGCCATTGGCATTTCTAATTTCAATGCTCGGGAATATCTTGATTTTATCGGAAGCTGTGATGTTATCCCCATGGTCAACCAAGTCGAGTGCCACATCTATTACAGACGAAAAGAGCTCCAGCAGGCACTTGTGACACAGGGGACACAAATACAGGCATGGATCCCTTTTACAGAAGGGAAAAAGCCCATATTCCAGGAGCCCATTTTACAGGCTGTCGGCGAGAAATACGGCAAGACGGCCGCACAGATTGCCTTGCAGTACCTGGTGCCAGGGCATCGGCGTCATTCCGAAATCGTCCCATCGGGAGCGGATGGTGGAGAATCTCGATATTTTCGACGTCACCCTGACACCGGACGACATGGCCCGGATTCAGCAGTTAGAGACGGGGAAAACCCTGTTTGGCTGGTATGAAGACTAAGTTTTTCTTATTTTTGTTTGGCATACCACTGGAACAAGGCCTGGGTCCCGCAGTTTTCCATGCCTTGGTCGGCCAGCTGGTCGTAGAGTTTTTTGGCTAAGCGCAGTCCGGGCAGGTCCAGTCCCATTTCGTCTGCCGATTCGATGGCGATGCGCATGTCTTTGAGGAAGTGTTTGATGTAAAAACCTGGTTTCGTATCGCCTTGCAGCATGCGCGGTGCCAGATTCGCCAGGGACCAGGAGCCGGCGGCTCCGGCGGAAAGGGTGGCGATGACTTTTTCCGGGTCGAGGCCGCTTTTTTTCGCGTAGGCCATGGCTTCGCAGACACCCATCATGTTCGAGGCGATGGCGATTTGGTTGCTCATCTTGGCATACTGGCCGCTGCCGGCCGGGCCGAAATAGGTCAGGGTCTGGCCCATAGCCGAGAAAATAGGCTTCATGGCTTCAAAGGCCGCTTCTTCGCCGCCGGCCATGATGGCCAGTGTCCCTTGACGGGCGCCGATGTCGCCGCCGGAAACGGGTGCATCCAAGGCTTCGATGCCCTGTTTTTTGGCCTGGGCGTAGATGCGCTTGGCCAGGGAAGGACTGGACGTGGTCATGTCGATGACGAAACCGCCCTGTTTGCCGCGAAAGATGCCCTGGTCACCGAAATAGACGGCTTCCACGTCTTGGGGATAACCGACCATGGTCATGACGACGTCCGATTGGGCGGCTAATTCTGCCTGCGAATCGAACCAGCGGCAGCCTTCCTGGATGAGCTTTTCGGCCTTGGCTTTCGTCCGCGTGTTGATGTTGACGGGATAGCCGGCTTTCTGTAAATTCCGGATCATGCCGCTGCCCATGACACCGGTCCCGATGAATCCGATACGTTGTATATTCATGATGATGCCTCCTCTGTGTTTTCTTTTATTATATCATGAAACGGGAAGAAACGATATTGACAAAGAACGAATTGCCTGTTATAATTAGCCTACAATCGAATCGCGAAGGGGAGTAACCTCTCGTCAGTTGTCATCAACATCGTGCCGTCATTGACCGGCTGGTGGCAGCGTTGCTATCGCAATGGGTGAGACTTTCGCATGATACCAGTTTTGCTGATACCATGCGGAAGTCTCTTTTGTTTTTCAGAGAAAGAGGTATATTATGGAAATCTTATCGATGCAATTTTTCATGGCTTTAGGCTCTATCATTTTACTGGATATCCTCCTCGGCGGCGATAATGCCGTCGTCATCGCCATGGCGGCCAATAAACTGCCGGCCAATCTGCGCCGCAAAGCCATCCTCATCGGGACCGGCGGCGCTGTCGTCATCCGTCTGGTCATGACCCTCATCGCCGTCTGGCTGTTGACGATTCCCTTTTTACAGGCCTTAGGCGGCCTCATCCTGCTGCCCATTGCTGTGAAATTGCTCATTCCGGAAGAACACGATGAGAACGTGACGGCTTCGGACAGCCTCATGGGAGCCATCAAGACCATCATCATCGCCGACGCAGCCATGGGCGTCGACAACGTCCTGGCCATCGCCGGGGCTTCGCACGGCAGCTTCCTCCTCGTCGCCTGCGGCTTCCTCATCAGCATCCCCATCATCGTCGGCGGCAGTACGGTCATCGGCAAGCTCATGGACCGCTTCCCGGTCATCCTCTATGCCGGCGCCGGGTTGCTGGGCTGGACAGCTGGTTCCATGATCGGCCACGATAAAATCTTGGGGACCCTGATGCAGCAAATCGCCGGTGCCTGGGCACCCATGACCCTTCAGGCCGTACTAGCTGCCGGTGTCATCGCCATCGGCCTGTGGATGAGCCGGAAACGAGCTGTACAGTAATAAAAAGGCACTGTCGCATGAAGACAGTGCTTTTTTAGCAGTCAGCGGTTAGCAGTTAGCGAATGGTTTTAAATTTAAAAGGTTTCTCTGTAAACTACAAACTCTGTGCTTCAAACTATAAAGTAAAAGTGACTACGCATGATGACATATGCTACAATGTAAATTGGCTGGCAGGGCTTTGCCTGCTGGCTAATTTATGTTGAAGGGGATAAGCATATGAGACAACGATTATTTCGTATCATTTTAAGCCTGGCCTTTTCCATGATGACTGTGGTGACAGGGATGGCCAGTGAACCGGGACAGGGAACGGAGATAGACAAAAAGGTGCTGACCGTAGGATTGTTCCGCTATGTTCCTGATATTAAGGCCTTTGAAACGGCTTTAACTGCGCAATGGAAGAATATCGAACCCGATGTGACATTGCGTTTCGTCGATTGGGATTGCTATTTTGAAGAACCGAAAAGTGATGTTTTTGTCTTCGATGGCCTTTATGCGCCGCAATATATAGAAAAAGGGTTGCTTTATCCCTTAGGAGAAACCATTCCAGCCCGCTCTGCCTATCCAGACTGGACGTTAGAACAGGGGTACTCTCGGGGAACGTATTACGGCATCCCGCAGATGGTCTGCATGGATACGCTGTTTTACCACAAAGAGGATCATGCCGTATCCCGTGTCCAGACGATGCAACAGCTTTATGAAGCCATCGGTCCACGGAAGACCCAGGCATTGCTTCCCGGACGAGACGAAGGTGTCATCGCTGATTTCAGCTTAAATAATGAAATGAAGTACTATAATATTCTTCAGGACCATACAGGAAAGGTCGTTCCCGTGCAGGCCATGGGAGACGTTCAAGCAGATGCCATGCAGTATTTGAAGGAATTGTACGCGATGACGGGCACTGCGACGGGCCGTTATGACGATGGCAATGAATTTACGCGGGCTGAATGGTTTGCCCAGGGCCATGGCCGGGCGTTGTATGCCTATCCGGAAGCGATGAGTGCCATTGTCCGCTTCGGGCAGGGTAATTATACAGAAGTGAAGGCCATTTCCAGCTGTGAACATCCCGATGTAGCGACGGCCTATGTTGATTACGTCAGCATCTCTTCCCAGATTCCAGTGAATAAGGTGGAATCGGCTAAAAAATTAGTTGCCTTATTGACTTCTAAGCCTTTCATGATGGCCGCCCTGAAACCGGCTTCGAAAGAAGGCGTACCGCAGTATCTCTTAGCGGCTCGTCGGGACGTCATGCAGGAATTGGCTGCGTCGGACCCGAATTATCAGAAGTTGTACCGGCATTTATATCGTGCTAAATCGTGGCATGTCATGACGGGAACAAAAGATTTTGCTGCATGGGAAGCTAAAGTCGGGCCCGTTATCGAAAAAGGGTTGAAAAATCAGTAAAGTTTGGTAATCAAGGTATGGCTCATACCGATGCAGAAATCCTGCATATCATGGAGAATCCGTCTCAGATTTGAAAGAACTGCACGAAGGTATAGCCTAAATGGAGGCCGTACAGCATGAGGACGGTGCCGCAGAGGACGTTGATGGTGCGCAGGATGCGGGGTGTCATGGCATGGCGGAAGGCGGCGACGCAGCCCGTGAGCGAGAGGAACCACAGGCCCGATGCCAGGAGGACACCGGTCAGGAAGGTCGTGGCTTCGGCGGCAGGCAGGGTGATGCGGAAGGCGCCGAGGAGCATCGTGCCGTCTAAAATGGCCTGAGGATTCATCCAGGTGACGATACAGGCTTTGGAAACGGTCTGGCCCAGAGAGGCCGGCTGACCTTTAAGGGTCAGCGCATCCGGTACCTGGCGAATCATGCCATAGGCCATGTAGAGGATGAGCAGCGTACCTGCGCCCAGAATGACCGCTTTGAGCCAGGGAAGATGATCCAGCAGGCTGCCGATGCCGTAAAAACAGCTCAGCGACAGACTGATGTCGAAGAACAAGACGATGAGCGCTGTCACGACGGCGCGGCGCAGGGAATGGGATAACGCTGAATGGATGACGAAGAGATTCTGCATGCCAATGGGAGCGACGTAAGCCAGTCCCATGGTCAGGCCTTGGAAAAAGAACATAAAAAAGCCTCCTTCTTTTCCAACCAAAGAAAGTTGGTTCGTATGGTATAATCACAGTATAACAGAGCTATGCCGGATTCCAGCCAGCCAAAGCGATGTGAATTATACCAACCAAAAAGGAGACGATGTGATGAAGCGGCATATTCCCGTGCAAATCGAATGGCATCCCGACCCGGCGCAGGCCGTGCCCGTATACCGGCAAATCCTCGAATGGATGTATGGAAAAATGGAAAGCGGTGAATGGCCGGCCGGGACGCGCCTGCCGTCTCAGCGCGAGATGGCCCGGCATTTCCAGGTGAACCGGAGTACTCTGAACCAGGCTCTGAAGCCGCTATTGGAAGCGGGCGTACTCCAGGGCCGGGGCAGCCAGGGGACGGTCGTAGCCAGTACGGCCTGGTCCCTGCGCCTGCCGGTTCAGCCGGATTGGAACCGTTACATGACGGCTGGCTATTTCCGGGCCAATCAGGAAGTCGTCCAGGCCATCAATACCCTGGAGTTCGATGACCGCCTGGTCCGTCTCGGTACGGGCGAACTGGACCCCAGGCTGTTCCCGCAGGATGCCTTCCGCCAGACTTTGCGGGATGTGGCCGATGCCATTACCTCCCTGGGCTATGTCGAGCCGTTGGGGATGCCCGCCCTGCGTCAGGCTCTGGCTGGGTATGCCAGAAAGCGGAATTCAATCGTGGCGCCGTCGTCCATCCTGATTACGTCTGGCGCCCTACAGGGGCTCCAGCTCATATCGGCAGGGCTTCTCCGCGGCGGGGCGACGGTTTACGTCGAAGACCCGACGTATGTCAAATCGCTCCAGGTCTTCCAGTCTGCCCATCTTCGCCTCTGCGGCCTGCCCATGGACGACCAGGGCCTGTCGCTGGAAGCCCTGGAAAAGCACTTGCGCCAGTCTTCAGATAGGGGCAACAGCGTCCTCTATACCATCCCGACGAACCACAATCCGACAGGCCGGACCCTAAGCCGCCGACGCCGCATCCAGCTCCTGGAATTATGCAGCCGCTATGACCTGCCCATCATTGAAGACGGGGCATATGAAGAACTGACCTTTGACGGAACGCCGCCGCCATCTCTGAAAAGCCTGGACCCTGGCGGCCGGGTCCTCTATTTGGGGAGTGTTTCCAAATCTTTGGCGCCCGGGCTGCGCATCGGCTGGATGATAGCGCCGGAACCGGTCGTACAGCGTTTGGGCGACGTCAAGATGCAGATCGACTATGGCGCCAGCTCCCTGTCCCAGCAAGTCTTGGCCCGGTTCTTGACCAGCGGCCGTTATGAACAGTATCTGGATGGGCTGCGCTGTGAATTGCAGCGGCGCTGCCAGGCAGCCTGTCAGTCCTTGTCCGAAGTCTTTGCGGACATGGCAGACTGGCAGGTGCCGCAGGGCGGTTTTTATATTTGGCTTACCTTCCGCAGCAGACTTCCCATGGAACTGCTCTTCCGCAAAGCCGTATCGGCTGGCGTCCTCATCAATCCCGGCGATATCTATTCCAGCCGCCACACCCAGTCTCTGCGCCTGTCCTATGCCTATACGACGCCGGAAGAATTCCGCCAGGCTGTCAGTCAGCTGGCTGTGGTTGTCCGTTCGCTGGAAGGATGAAAGATACCGTGAAGCCTTCAGCCTTGCAGTTTCAGCAAAAAATTCGTATACTGGATTAGTGGCTAGTGGCTAACTAATCGATAAAAAAGGGGGATTATATATATGAAATTATTGGAACATGCCGTCATCGCCGGGATGCCCGTGCGCAATCGCATCCTCCGCAGTGCGACGTGGGAAGCCTTGGCCGATGCCAAGGGTTATATGTCGGAAAAACAGTACCGCATCTACGACCAGCTGGCCAAGAACGAAGTGGGCCTGATCTGTACGGGCTATGCCCGCGTCGATGGGGAAGACCGGCCCAACGCCGGCATGATGGGCATTTATGACGATGCCTTTATCCCGCAGTATCAGGAGTTAACCCGGCGCGTCCATGCCTATGGGGCGAAGATCATGATGCAGATCGCCTATGGCGGGACCAAGACGACCTTTGAGCGGGAAGGGCGGACTATCTTTTCGCCGTCAGCCGTGCCGGAACGAAAGACCGGGACTGTCGGTGTCGCCATGAGTCCGGCCGATATCCAGCACCTCATCGGCGAATATGCCCAGGCGGCCAAGCGCGTCCGCGACAGCGGATTCGATGCTGTCGAAATCCACGGCGGCCATTCGTACCTGCTCAATCAGTTCCTCAGTCCCTATTACAACCGGCGCTGCGATGCCTATGGCGGTTCGCCGGCCAATCGCTACCGTATCGTCGGCGATATCATCGCGGCTATCCGTCAGGCAGCGGGCCCGCATTTCCCCATCTGGATCAAGATTACCTGTTCCGATTTCTTTGAAGGCGGCCTGACCTTTGAAGATTCGCTGGATATCTGCCGGCGCCTGCAGCAGTCTGGTATTGACGCCATCGAAGTGAGCGGCAATATCCACGGCAAGGCCCAGCAGGAAATCGGCCTGGAATGGGATGGCCACGTCATCCGCGACGGCGGATATTTCCTCGATTATGCCAAAGACATAGCCGACGCCGTACGCGTCCCTGTCTATGTAACGGGCGGCTTCAAGGACCCGCGGCAGATGGAAACGGCCTTGAAGACATCGAAACTGGCCGGTATCGGCCTGAGCCGGCCCTTATTATCGGAACCGGGTTTGGTCCGCCGCTGGAACCAGGGCGATTTGCGGCCGGCCCGCTGTGTCCACTGCTCGAAATGCCGGACGCCGGAAGGCAACTACTGTACGGTCTTTGCCGCCATCGATGCCAAGAAAGGGGCGAAATAAATGAAATTCTTCATTGCTTCAGATATCCACGGCTCGGCTTATTACTGCCGCCGTATGCTCGACGCCTGGAAGCGGGAAGGGGCTGACCGCCTGGTCCTGCTCGGCGATATCCTCTATCACGGACCGCGCAACGACCTGCCCAAGGACTATGCGCCGAAGGAAGTCTTTGCCATGCTCAACGCAGTCAAAGAGGCCATCCTCTGTGTCCGCGGGAACTGTGATGCCGACGTGGACCAGATGGTCCTGGAATTTCCCATCATGGCCACCTATGCCATCCTGACCCAGGGCAGCCGCCTCGTCTATGCGACTCATGGCGACCGCTACAATCTGGCATCCCTGCCGCCCATGCAGCCTGGCGACATCCTGCTCCACGGCCATACGCACGTCCCGGTCTGGCAGCCCTTCGGCCAGGATAACTATTACTTGAATCCCGGCTCGACGTCGCTTCCTAAGGAAAACAGCCCGCACAGCTATCTCCTCTGGGACGGGGACACCTTCACCTGGAAGGACATGGACGGCCAGGTCTTTCACCAGCTCGTCTTATAGAGAGTGGGAAGGGCAGGCTTTTGTCTGCTTCATAACGGCGGAATAAGGCAGCCGTCTGCGTCTCTGAGGATACGGGAAAAGCGACGGTGCCAAAGCGGCGGACCGGCATGAGTCCCATGAGGGAGTTCGTCAGGAAACACTCGTCGAAAGTCCGGATATCTTCCGGATACAAGGGCTTTTCGATGACATCATAACATTGACAGAGATAAGACCGGATGATGCCTGGCAATAATCCGGCTTCGACGGGTGGCGTATAGAGCCGCCCGTTTTTGATGAAAAAGAGATTGCTGACAGCGCCTTCTGTCAATTGGCCCTGCATATTGCAGAAAATCGGTTCGTCAATACCTTCGGCCCGGGCCTGCCGTTTGGCTAAGATCGAGTCGCCATAATTAAAGGTCTTATGCCGTACCAGTGGGGACGTTTCATTGCGGCGAATGGACGACAGGGCGATGACATAACCTGGACGGTCGGCCATAGATGCATAAGGATTGGCACGGGATGTAAAATTTATATTTTTATCGGAAGCGAGTATTTTTAACACCCAATCCTCCCCATCCATACCCTACACATACTCCCATAAATAATTTTCCCAATCAAAAGGAAGGTCAATCCCTAAATATTCCAACGTATGCCGTAAACGCCTTTCATGAGCCTCCAGCCAGACTGGCCGACCCTGATAGACGGGAATGGTTTCAAAAGCTCCCAATCCGAATTGGGAGCCATCATCTAAGATAAGATTCATAATCAAAAACATCTCCTTTCAATGCGCTGAGCAAGGCTTTGGCTTTTTGCCAGATTTCTTCGTATTCGAAATGTACGTCCGATTCGGCCGTAATACCGCCGCCGACGCCTATGGTATATCGGTCATCGTAGTGGACGGCCGTCCGTATGACAATGTTTAAGTCACAGTTCCCATCTAAAGACAGGTAGCCAATCGTTCCGGTATAAAGCTGGCGCCGGCTGAATTCTAATTCGTCGATGATTTCCATAGCCCGCCGCTTCGGTGCACCCGTAATGGAGCCGCCTGGAAAGAGAGCCATCAAGGCATCAATGGCTGTCTGCCCAGGCCGCAGGGTCCCTGTTACATCGGCGACTAAATGGAAAACCGTGGCATATGGCTCGATGGCAAACAGCGTCGGAACCGAAACGCTGCCAGGCTGGCTGATTTTGTGCAGGTCATTGCGCTCCAAATCGACGATCATCAGTAATTCACTCTGGTCTTTTTGCGATTGAGCCAGTTCCTGCCGCAGCTTTTCATCTTCAGCAGGCGTCTTGCCGCGGCGCCGTGTGCCCTTGATGGGACGCGTTTCAATCTGGTCATGGCGCAGGTACAGCAGCCATTCCATGGAAGCACTGATGATTTGATAAGAGCCATATTGTAAATAAGCCCCGAAAGGGGACGGATTGTCCCGGTGCAGACGGGAAAAGAAGGTGTACGGCGGTCAGTGGCTCTGGACGGTTAAGGTGCTGGTGAAATTCGTCACATAGACATCGCCGGCAAAGAGATAATCTCGGAGTTTTTGTAAAGCCTTTCCATAGGTTTCCGGCGTGCTGTCGGCTTGGACGGTTAAGGCATATTGGCTATTTTCGTCAGTATGCGGGAGCGGTTTTTCCTGAAGGCGAGTCCGGATTTTCTCTTCCATCTGTGCTATCAGGGCCTCGGCCGGCATCGTCTGGCCATTGGCAGCAAACCATACGGCGTGGCTTTGCCGGTGTTCGATGATGAAGAAATCGTAAAAGACCCACTTCATATCAGGCAGGGGAAAGGCAGGGGCGTGGCGGGATTTCATCCCATGGAGTGCCAGGCCGTAGTCATAGCTGACATAGCCGATGGCCCCGGCTGTCAAGGGCAGGGCGGTCTGATTGGCCTGGTAATGCTTTTTCAAATAGGCTTTGAGATACGTTTCGGCCCAGGCGAAATAATCAGTCCCTGCGGGTTCAAAGCGGCAATCTCATTCCGCCCAATCTGGTCGCAGCGGCAGACCTGTACGTCGCATCCCGTTTCCGCCACTAAATCGGCCAAATTATACGTAAAAGAATCGTAATTATCGATAAGCAAATACATAAGCCCTCCTTTATCATACAAAAAAGGATAACGACGGCAGCCCGAAAACTGCACAGTCGTTATCCTTATCGGTCCGTAAACTGTGGACTGAATCAGTATAGCACATTTTTTTAAATTACGGTATACTAAGAAAAAAGAAATGAGGGGGATTCGCTATGCGAAATTTAGAAAAGAAACTACGCGCCGCTATCGTGCAGGCTGCGCCTGTATTCTTCGATAAACAGGCGACGCTGCAGAAAGTCGTCCATCAAATCGAGGAGGCCGGCCGGAATGGGGCACAGCTCATCGTCTTTCCCGAATCGCTGGTTCCATGCTATCCCTATGGCCTGACCTTCGGCTTTACCGTCGGCAGCCGTTCCGAAGCCGAACGGGCCGACTGGAAGCGCTATTATGACCAGGCCGTCGTCGTCCGTCAGGATTTGCAGGACGTAGCCGCTGCGGCCAAAGCCGCCGGGGCTTATGTCAGCCTGGGTATTACCGAACGGGATGAAACGACGTATTCCCTGTATTGCAGCAATGTCATCTTGGCACCGGACGGCACGCTGGCGGCTCATCATCGGAAAATCAAACCGACTGGGGCAGAACGCTATATCTGGGCTGATTCTCATGACCCGTCGACGTATTTCCCCATGGTCCAGACGTCGTGGGGGCCCATGGGCTCGCTCATCTGCTGGGAAAATTATATGCCCCTGGCCCGGACGGCGCTCTACCAGAAAGGCGTCAGCCTCTATTTGGCACCGAATACCAATGACAACCCGGAATGGCAGGATACGGTCAAGCACATCGCCATCGAAGGGCGCTGCTACGTCTTCAACGTCGACCAGTATTTCACTAAGGACATGTACCCGGCCGACCTGGTCGAAAGCGGGGCCGTCGCCAAACTGAACGACACGGCCTGCCGCGGCGGCAGCTGCATCATCGATCCGTGCGGTCACTACGTCACCGAGCCCGTCTGGGACCGGGAAGCCATCATCTACGCCGACCTGGACATGGACCAAGTCGTCCTGCGCCACATGGAATTCGACGCCGCCGGCCACTACACCCGCCCAGACATCCTGGAACTCATCGTACATGAGTAGGGATGGCGTCGCGTGAAGGTTTCTGCCATCCGCTAACCACTAGCTACTAACCACTTAAAAAAGCTTGCCGCACATGCGACAAGCTTTTTTTTCACCGCCTCAACATGCGGTGTTTGAATTTGATTCGTTTCAGGCCTGTGGCTTTCCAGAAGCTGCGGGCCATTTTTTCGGAAATGATGTAGAACGCCAGGATGAGGAGCAGGCCGCAGAGGGTGGCAAAGGTCATGCCGCCGACGACGGCGACGCCCATGCCGCAGCGGGCTCCGGCGCCGGCACCGCTGGCAAAGGCCAGAGGCAGGCAGCCGATGATGGCCGTAAAGGCCGTCATGAGGATTGGCCGCAGGCGAAGCTTGGAGGCGATGACGACAGCTTCCATCGGGTCGATACCCTTGTCGACACGCTCTTTGGCGAATTCGACGATGAGGATGGCGTTCTTGGCCGCCAGGCCGATGATCATGATGACGCCAATCTGCATGTAGACGCTGTTCAAGAAGCCGCTGGCATTGGCGTTGAACAAGGTCGCCAGCTGGCGGATGATGTATTCCGAGCCGACAGCCCCGAAAATCCCCGTCGGTACGGTGAACAGGACGGCGAACGGCATGGACCAGCTTTCATAGAGGGCAGCCAGGCAGAGGAAGGCGAAGACCAGGGCCATGAGCAGGATTTTCGTCGTCGAACTGGACGACGTGCTTTCTTCGCGGCTCTGGCCGGACCATTCGATGGTCATCCCCGTCGGCATGACGCTCTTGGCCGCTTCTTCGGCCGCTGCCATGGCTTCACCGGAACTGTAGCCGCTGGCGGCGCTGCCCTGGATGGTGACGCTGCGGACGCCGTTGAAACGGGTGATCGACGACGGGCCGGTGGTCATGGAGCTGGTCAGCAGCGTATCGAGGGGAACCATTTTCCCAGACGACGACTTGACGGAAATGAAATTCAGACTGTCTGCCTGAGAGCGATACGACGTGTCGGCCTGGACGATGACCTTGTACGACCGGCCGAACTGGGTGAAGTCATTGACCGACGAACCGCCGAAATTGGTCTGGAGCGCCGTGAAGACGTCGGACAATTCGATGCCCAGATTCTTGATTTTTTCACGGTCTACCGTATAGGCCACGCTCGGTGTATTGGTGGCATAGCTCGTGCGGACACCGGATAATTCCGGCCGCTGCGAGCAGGCGGCGACGACCTGGTTGGCCGCATTGCCCAGTTCCGTATCGGACAGGCCCGTATTATCCATGAGCTGCATGGTCCAGCCGCCTTCCTGGCCCATGCCGGGGAGGGATGCCGGATTGAAAGCCGCTACGCGGGCTTCGGGATGGTTGGGGACGACAGTCTTATTGAACTTGGCGATAATCGATTCTCCCTTCGGGCATGGTGATACTGGCCATAAACACGCCCTGGTCTTCGTCGGGGACGAACGTCGACGGCAGAACTTTGTAGCAGATGCCCATAAGGCCCGTGACCAGGATGAGGAAGACAGCGGCATATTTCAGATGACGGATCATCCAGCCGACTTTCCCCGTGTAGCGGTCCTTGAAATGATCGAAAACCCGGTTGAACCCGCGGAAGAAGGCACCCAGCGGCCCGGCCTGGATGGCCTTATCATCGGGCTTCAGGAGAACACCGCATAAGGCCGGCGTCAAGGTCAGGGCGACGAAAGGCCGAGATGACGACGGAAATGGTGATGGTCACAGCGAACTGCTTGTAGAGGACGCCCGTGACGCCGCCGATGAAGGCGACAGGGATGAAAATCGAGGCCAAGACAGCAGTCGTGGCGATAATCGGCCCTTGGACTTCTTTCATGGCCGCTTCCGTCGCGTCCTTGGCCGACAGTTTATCCTTGGACATATGCTCTTCGACGTTTTCGATGACGACGATGGCGTCGTCGACGACCAGGCCGATGGCCAGGACCATGGCGAAAAGGGTCAGGGTGTTGATGGTGAAATCGAGGACCTTAAAGGACGCAAAGGTCCCGACGATAGAAACCGGCACGGACAGGACCGGGATGAGCGTCGTCCGCCATTTCTGCAGGAAGACGAAGACGACGAGGATGACCAGGAGCAGCGATTCGACAAAGGTATCTTTGACTTCGTTGATGGATGCGTTGATGAAATTCGTGTTATCCATGACAATGGTATAATCCAGGTCCGGCGGGAAGGTTTCCTTGGCCTGTTCCAGGACCTTCTTGACTTCCGTAATCGTGTCCAGGGCGTTGGCGTCGCTGGAAAGCTGGATGCCGAAGCCAATCCCTGTCTTGCCGTTGATTTTGGAGTTGCTGCTTTCGTTCTGCGTCCCCGTCTGGATATTGGCCACATCTTTGAGGTAGACGAACTGGCCATTCGAGGTAGACTTCAAGATGATATTGCCGAATTGTTCCGGCGTCGACAGCTGGCCTTCGACTTTGGCGCTGTACTGTTTTTCCTGTGTCGCCGGTGCCGGCAGGCTGCCAATGGTCCCGGCCGGAGCCGACATATTCTGTTCCTTGATGGCCGCAATGACGTCCGATACGGTCAGGCCGCGTTCGGCCAGTTTTTCCAGATTGAGCCAGACGCGCATGGCATAGCTGGAACCGAAGGTATTGACACTGCCGACGCCGTCGATGCGCTGGATTTTGTCAAGCAGGTAAATATCGGCATAATTCTTGAGGAACGCCTGGTTATACGTCCCGTTCGGCGAATAGATGTTAGCCATGAGGACCATGTCGCCAGAGGCTCTGCGGACGGTCAGGCCCTGGGTCTGTACGTCGCTGGGCAGGCTGTTCTTGGCCAGATTGGCGTCGTTCTGGACGTTGATGGCATCTGTATTGCCGTCACTGTCCAGGCTGAAGACGACGGACAGGCTGTACGAACCGTCGTTGCTCGACGTCGAGGACATATAGGACATATCATCGACGCCTTTGAGCTGGTCTTCGATGACCTGGGCGACGGTCTGATTGACGATGGTCGCATTGGCACCGGTGTAGGTCGTACTCAGATTGACCGTCGGCGGCGAAATCTGCGGATACTGGGCAATAGGCAGGGACAGGAGGGACAGGCCCCCCAGGATGACGATGATGATGGAAATGACGATGGCGAAAATAGGCCGTCGGATGAAGAAACTAGACATGACGCGCCTCCTTATTTAGCCGTAAGCGATACGGAAGAAGTCGAAGCCGACGAATCGGATGCCGTCAGGGACAGGCCCAATTCATCAGCCGTGGTCATGGTGACGTCCAGGTCCTGACCTTCCTTCAGATTACTCAGGCCTTCGACGACGACGATATCGTCCTTATCGAGGCCGCTCTTGACGATATAGTAGCTGCCGACCTGGTCGCCTAAGGTGACGACGCGGGCGACGGACTTATTATCGCTCCCGACGACGATGACGAAGGACTGGTCCAGGACCTGCTGGACCGCACGCTGAGGCACGAGGATGGCATCCTTCAAGGGGTGGCCTTCCATGGTAACACGGGCGAACATCCCCGGCAGGAGGACGCCATCGGCATTATTGAAGAGAGCCTTGACCGTAATCGTACCGGTACTGTCCGACACTTCCCGGTCGAACTGGTACGATGTCGACGTTTCATCGTATTTCTTACCGTTGCTCAAAGTCAGGGATGCCGTCGGCGGCGTAGGGTCTTCCGGCTCATTGTCATTGGCCATGCGGAAGTTCAAGAATTCATTTTCACTGATCGAGAACTAGACGTAAATAGGATTGATCGAACCTACCGATACCAGGGCCGTGTTGCCTGGCGTGACATAAGTCCCGCTGGGTACGTCGTCCACAGAGAGCTTGCCGGAAATAGGCGCCCTGATGATGGTGTCGTCTAAGTTTTCCTGGGCCTTCTGCAAGAGGGTATTGGCATCGTCGTAACTCGACTGATTGCTGTCCACCGTGGCCTGCTGGTTGGTCAGGGTCTGTTCGGCTACGGCGCCGGAAGCTGCCAGCTGCTGATAACGGTTCAAGTCGACGAGGGAGTTGTTGGCGTCGTCCGGGCCTTGTCGACATTCGATTTGGCTGAGAGGACTTCCGATTCATATTGGCGGTCATCGATTTTATACAAGGGCTGGCCCTTTTCAACAGGATCGCCAGCCGTGAAGTATTTCTCTACGATTTCTCCGGAAACGCGGGGCTTGATGGTGACGGCGTTGGTCGATTTGATCTGACCCGAATAGTCGTGGCTCACAGCCGTATCCTGCTGGAGGACTTTCATGGCCTTGACCGACACAGCGGCACTCTTAGTCGGTGTCGTGCTGCCGCAGCCTGCCGTCAGCAGGGACAGGGCCAGCAGTCCGGCCATCACCGTAGTGAGAAGTGTTCCTTTTCCATAACGTAGCATATGCATGATTCCTTTCTCTACAACATGTTTTAAACTATATTATAAGTGTATCATGGAAAAAAAAGGCAACATGCCTAAATGTTAAAAATTAGGTGTCGCCTTCTTTTCGATAAGCTGCGAAATATGTACTTTTTATGGTAATTATATGTAGTTAGAAGCTGTCATGCAATTTTATTGCCATTGGCTACAAGTTTGAAGCGCAGGCCCAGAACTTCGGCTGCCCGCTTGCACATGAGCATACGCTGGGAAAAGATTTCAAAATAATCAATCATGGAGCAAATCGATTCATCGAGCTCGATGTTCAAGGTAATGACTTTCTTGTGCGTGTCGACGTGGAGCTTCGACGACAGGGCAGCATAATTGACGCGGTCGTGTTTGTCGAAGGTTTCCGGTACGGTGTTGCGGACGCGGTCCCGGCGGACATCGCTCTTGTCGGCCAGGATAAGGGCGGCAGACAGGGGGTCAAAGGCGATGCCGCTCCGTTCATCGTGCTGGCCAATGGCCGAGATGATGGCAGCAATATCTTCTGGTGGTGCGCCCCAGTCGCGCAGGAAATGGAACGCCATGAGGGCCCCCGTATGGGCATGGTCTACGCGGTTGATGCTGTTCCCCAAATCGTGCATATAACCGGCAATGCGCACAAGTTCCACCATGTGGGCGTCATAGCCGAGCTTCTTCAGGATTTTGCCGGCCGTGACGGCCACTTTAGCCGTATGCTTTTGCGAATGGTCCGTATACCCCAGAGCATCGAGGACCCGGTTTCCCTGTTCTAAATAAACATTCAGCTCTTTGGCATGGGCAATATTTTCATAAGTCAGTTTCTTCATGATATCATTCCTTTTCTGTGCTAGTCTTTTCAGTATAACAAAGGAATGTATAAACAGCGTAAATATTCCATAAAAATTGTGCTTTGCTTCTACCGAATCCAACAATTTGCTAATTCTCTATTTTTATTGTACCATATCGGCCCAATAAAGCAAATAGAAACTATGTTCGCTAAAGGGATAATCGTTTCGTCGAACATAGTTTCTTTATTTGCAAAAAAATCCGCCTAATTTTCATAAATGGCCTTATGAGACGTTTTTTATCATCTTGTGAGTAATCACATGGGAAACTTGTTTTATTTTCCTTAAATCGGCAAATTCAACAGGAACGTTTGTTGCATCTTGTCTTTTCTCATAGTACAATAGTAAACAAAGGAGGTGCCGCATATGTATTTACGAAAACGAGGCAAGAAATGGTATTATACGATTGAAGTCCCGACGGAAGATGGTCAGGGAAGGCAGCGTGTGGAACGCGTCGGCGGTACTTCGTATGCCCAGGCGGCGAAAGCCTATCGCCAGGCCATGAAAGCCCTGGATGAAGACGGGGAGCTGCCGGAAAAGCCGGAAGTCAAGGTCATGGCTTTTTTGCGGGACTGGCTGGAAAAGGATGTGCGCATCAATTTAGGCCCTAATACGTATGATTCTTATTCCGGCATCATTAAATGGCATATTGGTGCCCGTTTTGGCAATTATGCCCTGGAAGCGCTGACGACGGCAGAAATCCAGGACTGGATCAACAGCCTGAAAGAGGATGGTTATTCCCGGTCAACGGTTAAATCTATTTTCACGGTCTTCAACGACGCCATGCGCTGGGCCGTCTCCAACCGCCAGTATATCGAAATCAATCCCATGGCCAACGTCAAGATGCCGAAATTCGATATTCCCCGGAAAAAGCCGGTCATCTTTTCACATCAGCAGATACAGATTATTTTCCATGCCTTCCCGGTAGGGCATAAATATTATGCGCCGTGCATGATTGCCTATTGTACTGGCCTGCGTGTCGGCGAATGCCTGGCCCTGCAATGGTCCCATATCGACATGGAAAACCGCACGCTTTCCGTGGTCAGTACCTTGTATGACAAAAAGGGTGTGCCCGTCTGCAAGGCCACGCCGAAGACGAAGTCGTCGGTCCGGACCATTCCTTTTAATGAAACCTTATACAAGGCCCTGCTCCGCCATAAGGCCCAGCAGGCCAAGAACCATCGTCTTTACGGCGACGACTACGTCGAAAGCGATTTCGTCTGTACCCGTGAAGACGGCCGTCCCATGAACAGCAATGACATGCGGTACTTCAATATGTGGTGCAAAAAGGAATTCGGCGGCGGCAGTTTCCATTCCTTCCGCCACACCCATGCGACGATGATGCTGGAAAACAATATCGAGCTCGACTACGTTTCCAAGCGGCTGGGCCATTCTACCATTGCCACGACGGCGAACATTTACGATACGATTACGGATAAACGCAATCGGGAAGCCATGAAGAAGCTCGATTCGATTTTGTGAAATCATGGCGGCAAACGCGGCGGCAAGATGCCGTAAATATAGCGTAAAACCTTAACTTTCCGATAAGCAATACTTATCGGAATAATATAACAAAAATCAAAAATATAGAGAAGGAAGAACCCCTTATATCATGTCTCCTCAAATCACTACCTATAGCGGAAAGTTTTTCGATATCACCCATCCCGACCCGGTAAGCATCTGCATCGAAGATATTGCCCACGCCTTGTCCCTCATCTGTCGGGGCAACGGCCATGTGATGACTTTTTATTCCGTCGGCCAGCATTGTCTGCAATGCGCCAACGAAGTGATGGCCCGCCAGCTGCCGTCCCGGCTGGTCCTGGCCGCCTTACTGCACGATGCGACGGAGTGTTATATGTCCGACGTGCCCCGGCCGATGAAGCAGCTCATGCCGATATACCGGCAGACGGAAGCCAAATTGCTGGCTATCATTTATGAGAAATTCTTAGGCCAGCCCTTGACGGAAGGGGAAACACGCCTCCTCAAAGGGATTGACGATGATTTCCTCTGGTATGACCTGACCTGTCTCTTGCACGACCAGCCTCAGGGCGAGCCGCCACAGGTCCATTGTATCCCCGATTATCGGCCGCGTCCCTTTGCCGACGTCGAAGCCGAATACTTGCAGTGCTATCGTTCTTGTCAGGAGGGAGTCTTATGGAAATAGCCATCGTCACCGGCGCTTCGTCCGGGCTGGGCCGGGAATATGCGAAATTGCTGGACCAAGAAGGATTGGATGAAATCTGGCTCGTCGCCCGGCGCCGGCCCCAGTTGGAAACCCTGGCTGGAGAACTGACGACGAAAAGCCGTATCTACGCCCTGGACCTGACGGACAGGGCTTCTTTGCTGACGCTGCAGCAAGCCTTAGCGGCCTGCCAGGTCACGGTCCGTTATTTGATCCACGCCGCCGGCTTTGGCAAGATGGGGCCTGTGGCGGCCGTTCCGGCAGGCGTCCTGGAAAACATGATCGACCTCAACGACCGGGCCGCTGTCAGCCTGGTCCAGGCTGTACTGCCTTATTGTCATGCCGGCAGTCATCTGGTCCAGATTTGTTCCTGCGCAGCCTTCCTGCCCATTCCGGAACTGGCTGTCTACGCGGCGACGAAAGCCTTTCTCCTACGCTACAGCCGGGCACTGGCCGTGGAACTGGCACCGCAGGGTATCCTCGTATCTGCCGTTTGTCCGTATTGGGTGAAAGATACAGGATTCATCGCGACGGCCCGCCAGACCGATGAAGGCCGGCTGTTCCGCCATTTTCCCCTGGCCGGGACGAAGGAAGCCATTGCCCGCCGCTCCTTCCAGGCCGTGAAAAAAGGCCGAGTCGTCATCACGCCGGATGTCGTCTCGACCTTGCTCCGTTTTCTGTCGGGGTGGATTCCCCAATCGATTCTCTTGTACGGCAGCCGCTGGTTCCGCTGACTTTATAAGCCGATGGCTTTCAGTACCTGGTCCAGGTCACCGATGATGTCGTCCGGGTCTTCCAGGCCGATGCTGAAACGGATGAAGCCCTTGCGGAATTTTTCCGGGTAGAGATTGATGCGTTCATCGTAGCTGGGCTGCGGGAAAATCAGGCTTTCGTCATGGCCGAGGGATACGGCGAAGGTGACGACTTTCAAAGCTGCGCAGAAGCGTTCGACGGCCTTGTCGTCGGCTGCGATGCCAAAGGAAATGACGCCGCCAAAGCCGTGCTTCATCTGTTTCTTGGCCAATTCATGACCGGGATGGCTGGCCAGGCCGGGATAGGAAACGAAGGTGACGTTTTGCCGCTGTTCCAGCCATTCGGCGATTTTCTGCGTCGATGCGTTGATGCGTTCCATCCGCAAGGGGAAGGTCACGGCACCGCGGAAAATCTGCCAGGCATTGAAGGGGCTGATGACAGAGCCGACGTTGACCTGGGCTTCATAGCGGATCCGGTCCATCGCTGCCAAATCATTGGAAATGATGGCCCCGCCCTGGGCATCGCCATGGCCGTTGATATATTTCGTCAGCGATTCGACGACGAAATCGGCTCCCAGGTCCAGTGGTCGCTGGTTGAGAGGCGACGCAAAGGTATTGTCGACGGACAAGACAGCCTCGTTTTCATGAGCGATTTTAGCGATGGCTTCGATATCTGAAATGCCATCAGTCGGGTTGTCCGGCGTTTCAATATGGACTAGGCGCGTCCCCGGCGTAATCGCTTTCTTGACGGCTTCCAGGTCAGTCATATCGACCATGACCGTTTCGACGCCGAATTTCTGGTTGAATAATTCGTGGAACAGGCGATAGACTGCCATATAACTGACTTTCGGATAGACGACGCGGTCGCCCGTCTTGAGCAGGGTCCAGAACAGGGCATGAAGGGCGGCGACGCCGCTTCCCAGGACGATGGCGTCATCGGCACCATGAAGGGCCGCTACTTTTTCTTCCAGCCAATGTTGATTCGGGTTGCCGTTACGGGCATACATCAGCAAATCCGTCGATGAATAGTTGACCTTCGACAGATCATCGGGCAGCTTGTAGCTGTTGGCCATGTGCAATGGCCGGCGGACAGCGCCCGTTTCTGCGTCATAGCCGGCACCAGTGTGTACAGCCTGTGTCGAAATGTCATACCCCTTGAACTTATTTTCTTTCTTAGCCATAAAAAATTCCCTTTTATGGTGTAAATAAATATTATACAAGTAATTTATAAAGTATATCATCAAAAAAGTAAAAGCCTTTTGTTTTCCAATTCATATTGACTTTTTGACTTTTGCTAAAATAAGCGTATAATAGAACTATACAAAGAAATAGAAACAGCGCCGTTTCAATTGTTTAATTTTGTAGGAGATGATTGGTATGAGCAAGTTAACCCATCGTATCGAAAAGAAGGCTGTCGAAATCCTGGTCGACCGCATCATGGCCGAACGGAATCCGGCAGACCGTCAAAAAAAATTGAAACGCTTATCTTATGTCATGCAGCATCTGTTTGGCGACCTCTTTGAAAAGGAATCCTTTGACGATGCACGCAGACTCATCGATGAAGGGGGCAAATGGTTCCGCTTCCTCAATACGGCTCTGGATACCTTGAACCCGCATGTCGTCAAGACGGCCGTCATGGACCTGGGCTTTGAAGCTGGATTTTACGGCCTGCGTACGCGCGACGCCGCCAAGGCGAAATATCACTGCAATATTCCCTGGGCCATCCTCTTCGACCCGACCAGCGCCTGCAACCTGCATTGCATCGGCTGCTGGGCTGCTGAATACGGTCATACGCTGAACTTGTCGTTCGACGTCATGGATAAAATCGTCCGCGAAGGCAAGGCTCTGGGCTGTCATTTCTACCTACTCACGGGCGGCGAACCGCTCATGCGCAAGAAAGATATCCTGCGTCTGTGCCGGAAACACCCGGACTGTGAATTCCACGCTTTTACCAACGGTACGCTCATTGATGATGCTTTTTGCGACGAAGTCACGGACGTAGGCAATCTCAGCTTCTCCCTCAGTATCGAAGGATTCCGTGAAGTCAATGACAGCCGCCGCGGCGAAGGCGATTTCGACAAGGTCATGCACGCCATGGACCTCCTGCGCAAGCACGGCATCGTTTTTGGGACGTCCATCTGTTATACCCGGAAAAACATCGACACCGTCACGTCTGACGAATTCCTGGACCTGCTCATCAAGAAGGGCGTCTGGTTTACGTGGTACTTCCATTATATGCCCGTCGGCAACGACGCCTCGCTGGACCTGCTACCGACAGAAGAACAGCGGGCCTATATGGTACGCCGGGTCCGCGAAATCCGCAGCGTAAAGGGTGGCAAGCCGATTTTCGCCATCGATTTCCAGAACGATGGCCAGTTCATCGACGGCTGTGTCGCTGGCGGCCGCAATTACTGCCATATCAACCCCAATGGCGACGTCGAACCGTGCGTCTTCATCCATTATTCCAGCGCCAATATCAACAATCAGAGCCTGCTCTCATGCTTGCAGCAGCCGCTCTTCAAAGAATATGCCAAAGGCCAGCCCTTCAACCACAACCATCTGCGCCCGTGTCCGATGCTGGAAAATCCGCAGTATTTAGCCGCCATGGTCAAACGCAGCGGTGCCAAATCGACAGACCTGCAGTCGCCGGAATCGGCAGAACACTTATGTAATAAATGCAAGGCTTATGCCGTACAGTGGAAACCGACAGCCGACAAGTTGTGGGCTGAAATCGAAGCTAATAAAGAAAAAGAAGCCGCGGAAAAGAAGGTCCACAGCCCTCAGTCCGCTACTCATTAGGAGGAATCCCATGAATATCCAGATTTTCGGCACGAAAAAGTGCTTTGATACCAAGAAAGCCATCCGCTATTTCAAAGAACGGAACATCAAGGCCCAGTTCATCGACTTGAAAGAAAAAGGCCTGAGTAAAGGCGAATACACCAAGGTCAAGCAGGCCGTCGGCGGCCTCAATGCCATGCTCAATCCGAAATGCAAGGATCAGGATACGCTGGCCCGCATCCAATATGCCGTCGATGACGAAAGAGATGCCAATGTGCTGGCGAACCAGCAAGTCTTAAAGACGCCCATCGTCCGCAATGGCGCCAAGGCGACCGTCGGCTACGTGCCAGAAGTCTGGAAAACGTGGGAATAGTTTTTAGTTTGACAGAAATTAAACGTTTGGGTATACTCATAGTTACTTAAACGTTTAATTTTTTTTTATGGTGAACGAGGTGTAGAAAATGAAATATACTGTAAAAAGAACCGCTGTATTAGCCTGTGCGGCCTTGATGATCGGCAGCGTTTCCCTGGCTGCCAGCACGCCGAAGGTCCAGGCCATGGGGCTGCCCAATCCCATCGTAACTTATGATACTTATGAAAGTGTCGTCAAAGATGCCGGCTTTACGCCCTTATATTTGACCCGCGATGCCGGATTCAGCTGCTACTATCTTTCTTTGATCGGCAAAAACACGGCAGATATCGGCTTCCAGCGCTTAGGACAGCCGGAAACGACGGTCCGCGTCCGCACGATGCCGCAGAAAGCCGATAAATCCATAAAAGACATTTCTGGCATCTATAGCGTAACCTGGAAAGACCAGGTCATCGACGGCGTCACCGTCAGCATAGCAAAAATCAGTGACACGTCCTATGCGGCTCATTGGAAAGTCGGGGACTATCAGTTCTCCGCCCAGGCAACGGGGATGAGCGCACCGGAATTCAAAGCCCTCCTGGAAAACAGCCTCGTCGACGACTCGGCTCATTATTTTGTAAAATAAAAAACATAGTTTATAGTTCGAAGTTCGTAGTTTGCAGACGATGGCTTTACATTTAATCATTCACTAAAAACTACAAAACTTAATACTCAAAAAGCGGCTGTCTTTATAGGACAGTCGCTTTTTTGCGAACCACGAACCACGAATTACTAATCACTACTTACTCCGTGCAGCTGAAGGGACGATGCCGATGGCACAGAGAATCGTAAAGACGATGAAGGCCTGCTGGATGTGCTGGGCCAGCCAATCCGAGGCAGCCGAGGCCCCGCTTTGCGACAGAATCAGGGTGATGATAGCCACACTGAGGACCTGACCGATGAGGCGGACCGTACTGACGACAGACGAGGCAGCGCCGTAATATTTTGGCGTCACAGCCCCCATGATAGCATTGTTATTCGGTGCCGTGAACAGGGCAAAGCCGATGCCGATGATGACTAGGGCCAGGGCGATGAGCCAGAAAAAAGGGTAAGAGACATCCACCGCTAAGAGACAGAGGCCAAAGGTAATCAAAATCATGCCGGAAGAAGCCAGGACGGCTGGATTGATACGGTCCGACAGGGCCCCGGTGACAGGGGACAAGAGGGCCATCAGTACGGGCTGAATCAGTAAAACCAGCCCCGTATCGCGGGCATTGAGGCCGGTAATGCGCTGCAAGTAAATGGACAAGAGGAAACTGATGCCGAAGGTCGCGCAGTAATTGAGCATGGCCGCCAGACTGGAACAAGAGAAGACGCGGTTGCCTGCAAAAATACGGACTGGCAGGACCGGGCTTTTCCGGTGCCATTCACCGTATAAGAAAGCTAGGAACAAGAGGAGACCGGCAGCTAAGAGGTATTTGGCGTATGCCAGAGTCATTACTTCCGATAAGCCAACCATAATGGCAATCATGGCCAGGGCATACAACAGACTGCCAGGCAAATCGAGACTGCCTTTCGCGTTGACGATCCATTCTTCCTTCGTCATGCTGCGGGCTGCAATCAGCCAGGCCAGGGCACAGATGAAGGCGATGAAATAAAAAATCGTCTTCCAGCCTAAGTAATAAGAAAAGAAGCCGCCCAGGACAGGCCCAAAGGACAGGCCGCAATATACGGCGGCAATCGTAAAGCCCATGGCCCGGCCGCGGCGCTGTGGCGGCGTGACCAGGGATACGATGGCCATGCTGGTCGCGAAAATACTGGCACTGCCCAGCCCCTGCAGGATGCGCAGCAAGAACAGACCGTACAAGGAGTTCACAAAATAAACGGCCAGCGAAGAGACACAGAACAAGGAGACGCCGAATAAAAAGATATGACGCTTGCCAATCCGGTCGGCAATCTTGCTGATTGGCATGATGGTCACGGTCGAAGAAATCAAGAACAACTCAATGACCCAACTGAGCTGAGCATCAGTCGCACCATAAGCCGTACCGATGCTAGGCAGGGCTGTCGTCAGGGCGCTGCTGGTAAAAGGATTGATGAAAGATACCATCATGACGACGGCTAAAATCGTATTTTCATAAGATAAAAATCGCTGCATCGCGAATAACCCTCCGTAAAAATAAATTGATAGATAAATGTAATTATACTGCCAGAGAAAATCATTCGCAAGAAATAATTTTTTGAACTATTTTTACGAGAAAAGGCTGATTTTGCAAATAGTTGATTAGCTCAACTATTAAAACACTACTGTATAGAAAAAAGGCCCATATCCATAGATAATATAACACATCAGCCTGATACTAAATCATGCGATAATACGACAATATCGCGGACTATATAGCGATTCGCACAATCCAGGCGTCGACTCCGCTTAGTGTACCCAAAAATACCACGGATCCTATATCCGATTCCAACCAGCCTGCATAAGCCTAACAATATATATATCTCTGCAAACAGATACAGATATATATTATAAAACACAGAAAAACTTTTCATCAAAAAAATAATAGCATATCAGCAGGGAGAATCACAAATAGCCAAGATAAAATAAATGAATTCAATCAATGACTGCGAAGAACTCGATACAGCGATTTTGCAGTCATTTTGAACATGGGGTAGAAATAGCCCCTCGATTACTTCCGATAACGTTAAATTATCGGTAGTAATAAATAATGCATTTATTGGCGCCCGCATTGAATCAAATTTATTAGCGTATCTATGCTATTTGTCGTGAAATAGCTTAAAAATATTTTTACTACTCAAAATGGGAATTTTTATAGGAAATTCGATAATAGCATAATAGAAAAAATACCGCCATAAATTAACTATGGCGGTATTTTAATATGATACACAAATAATCTGATGACAGTCATTTCCTTTTTCTTGCTTGAAGATTGTTTTCTTAGCTTCGACGGTATCTCCCAATGGGAGTGCCGTCTTTTTTTGTGGTTTTAGCTTTTCTATCGGGATATCACGCAGGACTATATAGTCTCCTTTGAGTTCAGCTGCTTCGACTAGATTGGTGATGTGCTGAATGCCACTTTCTTTAACAAACGCCACCTTTTTAATAAGAAAAGGTATAGTTGATGGTTCAACTATACCTTAAATATACATCTAATTTCTATAATTTTTCTCATATAAAAAAACAGGAGTTGTACCCGAAAACATACAACCCCTGTTCAGTTATTCCGATTAACTTCATTCCATTTGCCAGTTTATTCTTTAGGATCTATCAAGTATTCTTCCATGTCATCAAAAAAGCCTTCCCTAATCATCTTTTGAACCTTGGGAGTTTTGAACACTTCTTCAATAGGTGTATCCCATTCACCCGAATTACGTACCCTATAATCAGATATTCTGGCTAGCAATTCTCTTTGAGCATCTTCAGGAAAACTTTCCCAGGTATCATCTTCAAACCACGCTTCCAACGATTTTATATCCGCGTTTTTTATATCTTCTACGGTCATTATCAGGCTTCATCCCCTATCAGAATCGCATAAGCTTTCTTATACTTTTCTACCCGTTTCAAATCCTTGTCTGTTACATTCGGCAGACGAGTTAAATCCATATTATTTCTTAAATCTGCCTTCTTAACAGCAATGGCCAGTGGGTTCTCGGATTTTTTTACTCCCCGTACATAGTCCAGATAAGGTACTTTGGTCCTATGTCAAGTTTGAGTACAAGTTAAATTGAGGTTTTTATCAATCAGTTATCCAGCAATCAAAGCTGCCTTTTTCTTGTAGTTTGCATATAATTTCTCATAGTCATTGGGTGACATATAGTTACAGTGACTGTGAGGAAGTATTGCTCTTCAGCAGCTTTCCTGGCGGCAATAGCATCATCTAACTTAGCATGAAGACCTAAAGAAATCTGCTTCCTGTCTACCATGATATAGGCATAATACTTATGCTCTTTCTCACGCCAGCAGACTCCGGTATGTCCTGTTTTACTGTTTTTATTAACTTGTTTATTTAAATACTTGGGAGCCAGACCTTTTTGATGAATCTGATTCATGATAATTTGGCCTTTATCGCGGCCTTTAAGCTGATTCTGGTTTTCTGCCCTTCGGCATCCGCAGGAGCGGCTGCGTCCGCAGATGCACTGGCAGAGAGCTACACGGTTTCCGCTCCTAGTTCTCACGGTTTTTGCGGTCAGTACTGTCCAATAGCCAAATTGCTGGCCTTTATGTAACCAGAGCTTTCGTGGATAAACAGGTGTTGGCATTTTAAAGTATTCCTGGATAGCCTCGTCTGTTACTTTCCATCCGGCAGAAGTACGGGGTCCTTTGATGCTTCCATTTCGAAGCAGGTAACAGACATTGCTTCCTGTGCAGCCCAGGATCCGGGCGATTTCAGTTATACGGGACATTTTTTCTTCCTACTTAATAAGATCATTGATTAAATTCGTTTTGTCCAATGCATCTACAAAAGAATTGATGATTAATTCCTTCCGATCCAGAATATCCTGCTTGGTAAAATCGGTATGGGTTTCGGCTATATCCAGTAGTTCTGCATCCATGGTACCGGCTTTTTGTTTTCCTGACGCAGTAGTATGGCCCTTGTAGTATTTAATTTTATCGCTAAACTTGTAATCAGACGCCCGAATATTGATTGTTTTTTCCAGCATAGCTTTATTACCCAGAGACTCTAACTCAGCCAGTGAGATTGCTCCATCATTCTCCTGGCGTTTTCTGGAGTAGATGTGCTCTACCTCCAGATTGGTTTCAGCAGGAATCAATTTCTGTTTCGGATTCTGGTACATCCACCATGCCAGCATTGATTTTGTAATCAGCCTACTATTTGTAAATTCAAAATTGTGAAGCGCCGTGGACAGGCTCACCTTATCAAATTTATTGCTGGCAAATTGAACGGGCGCATCCTGAACAATATGAATCATTTCCGGATAGGCCGGTTGCCGCAAGGCGTTCACACCTGGGCGCATAATTGCATAGGCCCAGATGAACAACGTAATGGTATTCAAGAACCGATACAGTTTTTCGTCATCCAGCTGATCATTGGCATCTCTGTTATGCAGATAATAGACCGACAGAAGATATGTCCACATCCCATTAGGAGCAAAACGTAAAACACCAAGCTGCTTTAATACTCTCTCTGAGAATACTTCTTCATTCTGAATGTCCACATTTTCCCAAAACTTGGCCAGTTTTTCCAGTCTACCTAAAACCTCGTTATTCCGCAGAAGGATATAGTCGTTTTTCTCATAAAATTTCCGTAAAGCTTCTGTGGTTGTATCTTTAATGCCCTGTTTAGCTCTTTCATAATACATATATCGCGTAAACAACTCATCCATAGGAGATCCATAGGACGATGGGAAAATTTGCCCACAAAGGGTTTCCAGTTTTTTCCATCTCGCAATAAATTCATCCTTTTTATCGAGATCAGTATAGAACTTATAAAACTTTGCTTTGAAAATGTCCGTATCAGCAAGAGGTTTTCCTCGGTCATTTAACGTGGAAAAAATCCGCAAAGCTGTATCCTGTGATTCGGCTTCAATTGGCAGCAAAATACAATTCTGCATAATTCTTGTAGGAAGATAAGCAAAGTAGCTAGGAAATTGAGACAGAAAATCATTGATCTTGTCTTGGAAGAAGCGAAACACGCAAGCATACCGGCTCACTTGATTTGGTTGGACCTTTCCTGTTTTCAGGATAGTTAAGAACTCATCCTTGTCTTTATCAGAAGACACATCCGAATCTATCTTCAGCTTATCTTTATTAGGCTTTCCAAATTCATCTGTTTTCCATATACATTTGGCAATATTTTCTGCTGTACTCACGGAATTTTCATCTTTCATATTGCCAAACTTTGAATAAAAAGCCCGAAGTAAGAGCATGAGTGTCGTTAACCGTTGCTGTCCGTCAATTATTTCAAGTTTTTTATCTTGATTGCGAAAAGTAACAATTGGCCCCAAAAAATACTCATCGTTGCTGTCAAATTTGGTATAGTCATTATCGGGAAAGGCAAATGCAAAAATATCATCCCAAAGAGTTTCGCATTCGTTTTCTCCCCAGGCATAAGGGCGTTGATAATCGGGAATTAAAAAATCCGACTTTTTATCCGAGAACAACTGAAAGATTGTCTGCTGATCAATATTTAACTTTGACATAAGATCTTCCCCCATTCTATTATCCCAGAAATCCATTTGGACCCTAGCTCTGCTAAGGCCCGAATGGAAAAGTTAACTTCTTTCAAGCATTTTAATCGAATTGAGTAAATTTTCGCAGGTATCAGCCTGCCCGTAAACAACGTCATCTGTCACTTCCCACCCGGCAGAAGTACGGGGGCCTTTAATTTTTATTCTCCGAAGCAGGTAACAGGCGTTGCTTCCGGTGCAGCCCAGGAACTTTGATATCTCATCTACACGGCTCATGTTTTCATCCTCAAAGCCTTTGTATATTCACATTATTACTCTTTTATGAAATCAATCTGTGGCAGCTGATAAATCAAGTCCATAGTCTTAACAAAAACGGTAATGACGCTGAGGAACAGGTCAAGGATGTAATGTGGATTACCATGTTCCTTGCACCAGTCATTGAGGTCGTTCCGGATGCCGGTCTTTTTGTCCGTGGTCACCTGGTATCTGTCCATAATCCATCCCATAGGGGGCCGGCCATTGACTTCATACTGCTGGGATTCCTTCGGGATACCGCTGATGCGAATGCTCTCATTGTAGATGATGGTGGATTTGTCCTCTACCTTGCCTTTCTTAGCATACCGAATCTTCGTCACCTTGAAATGACTGTTTCCGTCCCCTTACGGGGATTAAGGTTTGTAACCTAAGATTAATAATAGCGATGTTCCTTATGATAAATTTATTCAGTTTCCGTCCCCTTACGGGGATTAAGGTTTGTAACAGCACCCTTACGAAGCCTGTGTTTATGCGGGTCTTTAAGGCCGTTTGCGGGGCGGATTTTGATTTTCCTGATTTTATAACGTTTTCAGTGATACTCGTTTTCAGAATACCAGATATCCAGCATGGTTGTCACAGCGGGGCGGATTATTTAAAAGCTCTAAAAAGTTATCTATATTGTATCATATTTTAAAGAGTCGGTACAGGAAAATTTCCCATAAGTTAGTGTCAAGAAGTTTTCGGTCTTTCTTTTAGACCCAGATAATAAGCGGGTTTTTATCTCCACATTTTTGCAAAATATGTGCCATTTGCAGCCCTTTTGCCAGTTTTCCCAGCGGGCTGCTTGCTAGGCTGTACGTTCCAATACTTCCTTGATGCACACCTTTATGAGGCTGCATCGGGACCTGTTTCATCACTTTTTTCATGATGTTCTTAAATCGCTGGCTAATGGGCTTATAGGCCGTACGTCCCCATTGATCATACACGGCATCCCATTCCTCATTTTTCTGGCTGTAATGAGCTGTACCATGGCTTCCGCCCCTTCCTGGCTCCAGCACCGTCCCTGATGTTTCATGCGATAGCTGTATATGCGATGGCCCGCTTCACACGCTCCGGGTTGTATCAGATGGACTTTCTCCGGTATCTGTCGCTGGCTAAGTGGTTCTACATACGTCCAGTTTCGTTTTAAATACTTTCGTAATCGTTCCACGTCTTGTAATTCATCATTTCCTTCTGCTTCCGATTCAGCCGTATCCAGCCAGAGCGCCAGACTCGTTTCATCATAGTTCCAGATGCTCTGCCGAACTCCTTTCTGTATCTCCAGCGCGGCAAAATGCAGCCGTTCTTTCACCTTGCGGTGTACATGATATACATCCCGTTGGTGCTCATGCCACTTGCACCCTGCTGTCAGCTCCTGAAACGCTTCATAGCTATATTCCGTTCCGCCATCCCCGTTGCTGATCACTATCGTGTTGCTTAATCCATACTGCCGGTGCATGTACCACCCAGCTTGTTCCCATGCCTTTTCATATTCCGTAGAAGCCATGTGATATGCATGGATCAGCCGGGTCCGCTTTCCTTCTTTTTCCCGTCCTTTATACACCTGCATCCGGTGTATTTCCAATTTCTTCTTATGTTGTCCCCGCAAGACCAGACCGTCTCCTTCTATGTACACAACCGGTGCTTCCGTTTCTTCTGCGGGACTTTCCTGACGCTGAATATCCTGCCATTCCTGACACAATTTCCCCGATTGCATCACAATATGCTTCACCGTTTGATGACTCAGGTTCGTCAGGGTAAACCGGTTCACAATATCGGCTGTTTTCCGATATACGCAGCTGGTAGCCGTTTCTGCCACTTTCTTCATCAGCAAAGCAGAAAACCGTTGGTAGGGTTTCAATCGCAGCTGCTCTAATGCCATCCCCAATGCGGTTCGGAATAATTCAAAAAACAGGGCCAATAATTTCATATCCCGTTCAATAACTGTATCGGAGTCCTTTATTGTTTTGATGATTTCTGTTACAATAGTTTCCATAGAAGACCTCGGTTTGATGAGATTGGTGTGATGACCTCTCATTATTATCAGGGTCTTCTTTCTTTTTGGCAAGTCTTACCGAGAACTATTTTACACTAAGTCCCATACCGGCTTTTTCATGAAACTTTCTGTTTTACGTCAGTCACTATGGCTTGACCTCCTGCTGCATCAAGGTAATATAGAGCCTGTTCCGAATTTTCACCCGTCAGCTGATAGTGGTTTGTATTTTTTCTTCCAGTGGGTTGTCAGGTTATCTGTTCTTGGGTTTATGAGCCTGGATCGTCAAGATTTCCTAATGACGTCCTGTGATAGTTTTATAAAATGATGTATAATAACAGCAGTTTACAACTTTTTGAACAAATAAATATCGCGTAACCACACTTTGAAGTATAATGAATCTGCTAAAACACATCATCTCAAAGGAGTTACGCGATGAATTCATTATACCTCGAAAATTCGATTATTGGTAGTCTGTTTCGTTTCTTTTCTCCATATTTTTCTACGGCGACACGGCCAACGCGATTCCTACTGACCTGGTTGGTCATCGCTCAGGTAGCCTTGCAGGCCTTCCCATCTCTTCGCTTTCTTCATCGGAATTTTTTGTCCCAGGTGACGCATCGCTGCTTAAATAGTTATTACCGGGCGCTTCAGAACGAAACGGTGACGAGCCATTCTCTCCGCCTGCAAACAGCACAATTGGCTTGCAGCCTGATTCCGGCGGCCTTACAGAATGAACCGGTCTTTCTCAGTGTCGATGATACGACGGTACCGAAATTCGGCAAGAAGTTCGATGCTGTTTCTCTGTTGCATGACCATGCCTGCCATACAGGCAAGCCTTACGTAAACGGTCATTGCTTCGTCAGTTTGACACTGAGTGTCCCTGTCCTGAACCAGCATGAAGGAAAAGCTCCGCTTATCCGCTATCTGGCGGTTCCCGTAGGGTACCGGATGTGGACGAAAGAGCAGACCAAACTTGAATTAGCTGGTGACCTCATCGAGGAGGTGATGCCCTTACTGAAAGACCGGCAGGTACTGTTGCTCTTTGACAGTTGGTACGCTAAAAGCTCGCTGATAGAACGGGCTTTGCAGTATCCCGGACTGGACATCATCTGTAATGTCCGCAGTGATTCGGCAATGTATGAACTACCGCCATTGCCTAACGGCAAGCCGGGACGCCCGAAAAAACGAGGAAAGCGGCTTCATCTGGATGATTTCAACTTGTCCTGGGATATGGATGGCATGCAGGTCGGCCATCGGATTGTTTTGACCCATATCTGCGGGAATCGCCGTATCCATACCTATGTAAGCTGCACCGCGTCGGGTTCTCATCGGCTTTTCTTCAGCACCTTGGACCCAAGTACCTTGCATATGAGCTGCGCCTAGCAGAAACGAAAAATCCTACGGGACACTCCGGCAGACGGCATGGACTATTATCCTTTGAAACTGTACAAGCTGCGTTGGGCCATCGAAACCAACTACTATGAGCAGAAGACCTTCTGGTCGCTGAATGCCTACCGGATTCGCCGCCAAAATGGCATTGAACATAGGGTGAATCTGGTAAACCTCGTTCACAGCAGCCTGGAAATGCTGCCGTATCTGGACGAGCGTTTTGCGAAGTACAAAAATGCCAGCCCGCAAGAGCTGCGAAGCCACATAAGCTGGTAAATACAGCGTGAAATATTTTTTAGCACTTTGGTCTCTAAGGCCTAAACTGCCAAAAATTCAACGAACTTAGTTCAGGCCTGTGTAAACTAGCTTCGTCAACTTCCGAGGCGGCGTAAAAGTTGTAAAGTGCTGTTTAATTATATACTATGCTTTTAACAACAATACATCATCGTTCCCTTCAGTCTGTTCCAAGACTGAAGGCTTTTTTATGCCTTTTTGTAGACGTAAAGGGCAATTCACTGGAAAACCAGCAATAGATTAACTATGGCGGTATTTTAATATGATACACCAACAATCTGATGATAGTGATTTCCTTGTTCTTACTTGAGGATTGTTTTCTTAGCTTCGACGGTATTTCCTAATGGGAGTGCCGTCTTTTTTTGTGGTTTTAGCTTTCCTATCAGGATATCACGCAGGACTACATAGTTTTCTTTGAGTTCGGCTAACTCGACTAGACTTTTTCGTTGTCCTGGGCTTTGATGACTTCCCTTGCAGATTATCTATAATGGGCCCCTTGTCAAGACCACGTTCTAAAATTTTAAGAGTGGCAGTAAGCAGAATTATTCTAAGCAGCGTAAGCGGAAAATAAATCAGTGTATAGAAAAAGCCCCAGACTTATGCTATCCTTT
>ERZ791908.593-NODE-593-length-35653-cov-4.401624_pt1 | contig 35653 bp, 31 predicted proteins | sample MGYA00510144_ERZ791908 | MGnify/ENA primary metagenome ERZ791908 (study PRJEB30046, sample SAMN00792105) | human gut metagenome | study: EMG produced TPA metagenomics assembly of the A metagenome-wide association study of gut microbiota in type 2...
ACGAACCTTCCGCTGATTTTTCTTCACTGGCGCTTGAAAAATCAGGGATCAGGAAAGTCGCTCCGCTTGGGCCAGTGGACTCCAGCGGCTCGTCCGTCGCCTTCGGCTTGGATTCGCCGGGAGTCTTTGGCGAACGAACCTTCCGCTGATTTTTCTGCGCTGGCGCTTGAAAAATCAGGGATAGGTTCGTTTACAGCTGTTTCATTAGGTTGATCATTTCGATGGCGCCTTCTGCGCATTCGAAGCCCTTGTTGCCGGCTTTGCTGCCTGCGCGCTCGACGGCCTGCTGGATGGTGTCGGTGGTCAGGACGCCGAAGAGTACTGGGATGCCGGACTCCAGGGATGTCTGTGCGATGCCCTTGGAGGATTCTGCGCAGACGTAGTCGAAGTGCGGGGTCTGACCTCTGATGACGGCGCCCAGGCAGATGACGGCGTCATACTTCTTTGAATCGGCCATTTTCTTTGCGGCGAGTGGGATTTCGAAGGCGCCCGGGACATAGGCGACATCGATGTCATCGGTGTTCACGCCGTGACGGAGCAGTCCGTCCTCGGCGCCTTCCAGTAAGTGCTGGGTGATGAAGCTGTTGAAACGTGCGATGACGATTCCAATTTTGACTGGGCTTTCAGCAACGATGTTTCCTTCTAAGATGTTCATTTCTATCTCCTTGTTTTAATCAATATTTTCTGTTCTTTAAATATAGTTATTTTCTGCGAGTCTGTTTTGCAGATTTCGTCGTATGGATATTGAATACATGAACCTTATTCCAGGAAGCCCCACGGAGAGCGGGCACAGGCCGGGCTGCTCCCTTGCCGGGGATTTTTTGTCCTGAAGATTAGTAGTTCAGCAGGTGGCCCATTTTCTTCTGCTTGGTCTTCAGATAGAAGAGGTCCTGAGGGTTGGCCTGCATCTGAATCGGCACGCGCTTGATGATCTTCAGGCCGTATTCTTTCAGGTCGTAGATTTTCTGCGGATTGTTGGTCAGGAGCCGCATGGTGTGGACGCCCAGGTCGCGGAGGATCTGCGCGCCGATGTAGTACTCTCTGGCGTCGCCCGGGAAGCCGAGTGCAAGGTTGGCTTCCAGTGTGTCCATGCCCTGATCCTGCAGCTTGTAGGCCTTCAGCTTGTTGATCAGGCCGATTCCGCGGCCTTCCTGACGCATGTAGAGGAGAACGCCGCGGCCTTCCTCATTGATCTGCTTCAGGGCGGAAGCGAGCTGCTGGCCGCAGTCGCAGCGCAGGGATCCGAAGACCTCTCCAGTCAGGCACTCGGAATGCACGCGGCAGAGGATGTCCTCGCCGTCGCCGATTTCGCCCTTGACCAGTGCGACGTGGTGCTCGCCGTTCAGGCGGTTGACGTAGCCGTAGGCTCTGAATGTGCCGTAGCGGGTCGGCAGATTGCAGGATGCGACCTGATCGATCAGAACGTCGTGCTTCTTTCTGTATTCCTGCAAGTCGTGGATGGTGATGAAGGACAGGCCGTATTTCATGGCAAACTGCTTCAGTTCTTCCGTGCGCATCATGGTGCCGTCTTCACGCATGATTTCGCAGCAGATGCCGACTGGTTCCATTCCGGCAAGACGCAGCAGGTCAACGGTCGCTTCTGTGTGGCCCTGACGCTCGAATACACCGTTTTTCTTTGCGAGGAGAGGGAACATATGGCCCGGGCGGCGGAAGTCCTCAGGACGGCTGTCTGGGTCTGCCGCTTTTCTGGCGGTCAGGCCGCGTTCAACGGCGGAAATTCCTGTGGTGGTGTCGCGATGGTCGATGCTGACGGTGAAGGCGGTTTCGTGGTTATCCTGGTTGTCTGCAACCATCTGCGGAAGCTGCAGGCGGTCGATGGCTTCTTTTCCCATCGGCATGCAGATCAGTCCCTTTGCCTTGGAGGCGATGAAATTGATGTTCTCTGTCGTCGCAAACTGGCCAGCGCAGATCAGGTCGCCTTCATTTTCACGTTCCGGATCGTCCGTGCAGATGATGATCTTTCCGTTTTTCAGATCTTCCAGCGCCTGTGGAATTGTTGCGAATTTGAAATCTTTTGTGTCTGTCATGATAAGCTCCTCTTTTCTCTAATCCTCATATTATCTGAATGAAGGTATATTTCCTTTTTCATGATGGTGTTTCTATGTTAAAGCGACCGGAGAAGGGATTCCCATTCCTGATCGGACGCGGCCGTTTTCCGGCCGTTTCCGGATGCCGGCTCTGTATTGTGCCCAAGTGTCCGGATTCCCGTGCGGCTCTGATAAATATCCAGGTTCCTCGCGACATATTTTCCGATGATATCGGTTTCCAGATTTACCAGATCGCCGGCTCTCTTTTCTCCGAGAATCGTTTCTCCCATGGTGGTCGGAATGATGGAAACGCTGAATTCCGGCGTGTTTCCCGGAACCAGCTCGGCAATCGTCAGGCTGATACCATCGATTGCGATCGATCCTTTTTCCACCATGCAGGGGAGCATCTCCTCAGGAAACTGGACGCGGTACCAGACTGCGTTCCCTTCTTTCTTCACGGAAACGATGGTTCCGGTTCCGTCGATGTGTCCGGAGACGATGTGGCCGCCGAACCTTCCGTCCGCTGCCATAGCGCGCTCCAGATTGACGCGGCTTCCTGCACTCAGGCGGGACAGGGAACTTCTTCGGATGGTTTCCGGCATCACGTCTGCGGAGAAGGTCGAGCTGGTCATTTTCGTCACCGTCAGGCAGATGCCGTTTACTGCGATGCTGTCGCCGATTTTCGTTCCTTCCAGAACTTTTCGGCAGGAGATCGTCAGAACTCCCGATTTTCCTGATGGCGGCATTTCCGCGATATTACCAGTTTCTTCAATGATTCCTGTGAACATTCTCTTCCTCCTCGCTGTACTGGATCGGCCCTTCCAGCAGAAGGTCGTCTCCGATTTTCCTGATCTCCATCGGACAAAGTCGATGAGCAAGGTTCGGATCGCCGCATCCTCTTCCTCCGACCGGCGATTTTGCTGCCGGGTTTCCGAGTATCTTCGGAGAAATGTAAATTTCTGCCCGGTCAGCAAGATGCTGATCCATCAGACTTCCGAGAAGTCCCGCTCCGCATTCGGTGTATATACTGTCAATTCCCATCTTTCCGAGTTTCTGAAGAAGAAGGGAAAGGTTCAGCTGTCCCTTTTCATCCGGCGGGGTGGTGACGATTACTGCACCCCTCTCAAGGTAAGGTTTCTGCTTTGCTTCATCGCTTTCACAAGTCGCAATGATGGTTCGTGGATATCTGCTGTGCTCGTCGAAGCTAGTCTGAGGAAGGTCGGTTCCTTGCTGTCTGGCTTTTGTCCCTTCCGGAATATCCGACAAAAGAAAGCTGTCAAGAGGCGTTCTCAAGTGGGTGTCGCAGACGATGCGGACTGGGTCAGGCGCTGCCTTTTCGTGGGCGGTGAGATGCGGATTATCTGCAATAACGGTTTCCACGCTGGTCAGAACGGCCATGCATCCTGCGCGCTGAAGCGAAACATTCTCCCGGGCGGCTTCACCGGTAATCCACTGGGATTTTCCATTGAAGCAGGCGATCTTTCCGTCCAGACTCATGGCATATTTCAGTGTGACAAGCGGGCGGCCGATCGTCATAAGATGGAAGAATGCCGGGTTCAGCTGATCGCACTCTTCCTTCAGCAGACCGGTAAATACGGTGATTCCCGCATCCTGGAGGATCTTCACACCCTTCCCACTGACGAAAGGATTCGGATCGGATGAACCGATAAAGCAGCGGGCGATTCCGGCTTCGATCAGAGCTGCTGTGCATGGCGGCTGCTTTCCCTGATGACAGCATGGCTCGAGGGTGACGTATATGTCCGCTCCCTCCGGATTTTCTTTGCAGGATTTCAGTGCGTTCCGCTCAGCGTGAAGAGAACCGAAAGTTTCATGCGCGCCTTCGCCGATAATCCGACCGTTCTTTACGATCACGGCACCGACGAGAGGGTTCGGATGCATAAAGTTTCCGGCGTTTTCCGCAAGCTGTACAGCCCGCTTCATATAGGATTTTTCCTGGTTTGTAAATATATGATGCAATGAACTGTGCCTTCTTTCTGTTTAAAGTTAAATACCTGAAACTGAAAGAAGAACGCGAAGAAAAAAACTAAAACCCTGAAATCAAAGGATTTCAGGGTTTGAAGTGTGTGACGAGACGGTGATGAATAATCTGTTCTGTTTACCGCGGCTGCTGAATTCCGCTGGTAATAAACCCCGGAGCAATTGCTTCCGGATCAGATGAATCTCACGCTCGATGGGTTAACGATCTTCTTTCATCCAGACTTTACTGTCGGCTTCGGAGTTTCACCGAATCATACCTGTTATGGCTCGCGGGCTTTACCGCCGGTCGTGACTTTCACACGGCCCTGAAGATTTAACTTTTCTGACTCTAATTGTAGTCGATTATGCTGAAAAATCAAGTACTTTTTTGAAATTCGTATCTCATGATGAGAAAGATTGGAATTCCAGTGAGTTTGAGATCCTAAACATAGATGAATGGTGTGACAAAAGTTTCACGAGAGTCGAAAAAGGTCGAAAAATGTTTGTTTCTTCGACGCGGGTCCCTGTGTTACTCTGGATGTGCGGAAGGAAAGGAGGAGACTGTGAAAAGAATCCAGGTAAATGTTGCAGTTTCAGATCCGGAGCTCGGCAGGGCGATCGTCCGGGGAATGAGCGCAAAGTCGGGGCGCATGCTGTTCAGACAGCTGCAGGCAGAAGAAGGAAATAATGAGGCGGCTGATGAGTCTTTCTCAATAACAGGTGATATCGAAGTGAATGACGATGATCTCTGGATTAGCGATCAGGAATTTGTCTATAAAAGATATTCATCAGCTTGTCTTTATGTTTCTCTTTCAGACGAACTGCAGATTCCTGAATGGAGAAGAGACGAACCCGGAAACTGCGGAAGAAAAATGGAAAAGAATCTTCCGCCGGAAACACTCATAGCCGGGAGGATCAGCCATGAACAGATACATGAAGATAAAGGTACAGATGCAGGGGTTCCTCTAAACAGAGACAGTCTGCTCAGCGGGCTGAATCTCTTATGGTTTCAGAAAACCGGGCGGCAGGCAGAATATCTGTTTCTGCAGCAGACTTCGGTCACAGCTTTCTTTGGGATAAGCGGAGGATGCGGAACTACCGCCTGCGCGCTGAGTACGGCCAGGCTTCTTCACAGAATTTATGGGTCGAAGTGCCTGTATATCAGCATGAAGCCGGTGGATGATTCCGGAAATTATCTCAGGAAAGATGGATCCTGCAGCCTCCTCCGTCTTCTGTACGCCTTCCAGAGAAGCAGGCAGGAGCCCATTCTGCCATATCTGAATGAAGAGGACGGAATCTGGTATTTTAAAGGTACAGAGAGGGGTCTGGATGAACAAGTCCGGCTGGAAAGTATGGAAAAGCTGTTTAAAGAGCTTTCCCGTCAGGGAGAGTTTCAGCATGTGATTATTGACTTTGGGACGAGTCTTACGGAAGAACATATGGAGATGATGCAGTGCTGCGATGCAGCGGTGCTGGTCGGAAAAGGAGAACGGGCACTGAGGCCTCTGTTTCAGAGAGAGTGGGAAGATAAACTGCTGAATCTTCTGCCGAATATTGCGCTTTTGCATAATATGGATGATGGCAGGCAGGATATGGCTTCATGGGACATGTCAGTGAATTGGACGGAAGAATCGGAAGCGGAGAATAGGGAAATTGAAAAAAGGAAGGGAAGAAAAACGTACCAGCTGGAAGACAGAAAAAAGGATGGTCAGACGCAGGAAGAAGACCAGAAGATGCCGGCCTGCCTTCCTGAATTTCACGTGTCGGTTTGTGAAAAAGCATTTATCCGCATGGGTGGAAGATGGAAAATTGATTTGTCCGGATGTTTCGGCGCAGAATTAAGCCGGCTGGCGGTCTGGATCGAGGAGGGAGATGGAAGTGTACTGGGAGGAGAAGAACATGAACAGAAGAGAGAATAAAATAAGGCTTTTTGAGGAGGAAGCCTGGCAGCATGTGCAGGTCAGCCTGATGAATAACCGTATGAAAGATGATTATTCTGATGATGCCGTTATGGATCTGGTGGATGAAACAGTCCTGTATCTGGCCATTCATTCTGATCTGAATCTGCGAGTGGAAGAGATGCTGGAAATTTCCTGTCATCTGTTTTTCCGGATCAGAGGGGAACTCGGAATTCTGGAGCCCTATGTATTAGACGATTCGGTTAAAGAGATCATGGTTAACGGGAAAGATGAGATATTTCTGGAAACAGAAGACGGGATGATTTCTTGTGATGAAAGTTTTGCCAGCACGGAAGAATTGGAAGAATGCATCCGGAAGATCGCTGCGGGGGTGCACCGCGAGATTAATGAAATGAACCCGATTCTGGATGCCCGTCTTTCGGACGGATCCCGTGTGAACGCGGTATATCGGAATGTGGCGCTGGACGGCCCGGCGCTGACCATTAGAAAGTTCGGGAAAAAAAGAATGACAGCAGATGATCTGATAGAAAACGAGACAATGTCAAAGGACTGTGCGGATATCCTGGCACTACTCATTCATTGTGGATATAACCTGTTTATCAGCGGGGGAACCTCAACCGGCAAAACGACCTTTCTGAACGCCATGAGCGACTATATTCAGCCGGAAGAACGGATTATTGTAATTGAAGACTCAAGGGAACTGATGATGGAGCAGATTCCAAACATCGTCCAGATGGAGTGCAGGCAGGCAAATTCTTCCGGGAAAGGGAAAATTTCCATGGAAGAGCTGATCCGTACAAGCCTCAGAATGCGTCCGGACAGAATTATCGTCGGGGAAGTAAGAGGAGCGGAGGCCGCTCTGATGCTGCAGGCGCTGAATACCGGTCATTCTGGACTTTCCACAGGACACGGAAACTCGGTAAACGGTATGCTGAGAAGACTTGAGGCCATGTGTCTGATGAATGCGAATGTGCCGATTGACTCTATCCGCTGTCAGATCGTGGAGGCGCTTGATATTATGGTGCATCTGGTCAGACTTCCGGATGGAAGGAGGGTGGTTTCTGAGGTGTGCGAACTGACCGGATATGAAGATGGGCAGTACTGCCTGAACCCGCTTTTCCTGTACGATGGAAATGTTCAGGTGAAAATCAGTAACAGCCTTAAAAACCGGCATAAGCTGAAAGAGAGAGGTTTTGGCGATGTGCTGCTTATCTGATTTTCAGCTTGAGAAGAAAGAGAAATGGAAGATAGGAATTCTGCTGCTTCTTATGCTGACAGGAATCGGAATTTTCTTTTACCGGAGTCTGATTCCTCTGCTGGCGGCACCATTTCTTCTGCGGCCGGCTGAAAAATTTGGAAGGGAGTTCATCAGAAGGAAGAAGAAAAAGCTGTTAAGACGTCAGTTTCAGGACTTTCTCCGATGTATCGCATCGTCACTGGACGTGGGAAGAGGTTTTTCCGAGTCATTGAGGGAGGCTGAAAAGCCGCTGTTGGAAATGTATGATGAAAAACAGCCGATCATCCTTGCGCTGCGTGAGATGAGGGCAGAGATTGAACATGCTGGTGCAACGGATCTTGAGGCGCTGCAGCGTTTTGCCAGGATGTCGGATCTTGAAGAAGCTGCGGATCTGGCGCAGGTTTTCCGCGCGGTCAGGACATCAGGGGGAGATTTCAGCGGAGCAGTAAGAAAATGCGCGTCTGTTCTTCAGGAGAAGATCAGTATTGAGGAGGATATCGAGCTGATGATTACGCAGAAACGCTATGAAGGGAAAATCATTACGCTTATGCCTGTAGTCATTATCATGTTTTTAAGTTTGGCTTCGCCGGAATACATCTCGATTCTGTATGGAAATGCGGCAGGGATTATCATAATGACGGGCTGTCTTCTTGCGGCAGGAGCTGCTTACTATCTGATCGACAGAATTACAGCTATTCAGGTATGACAGAGGCTGACGGAAATGCGGCAGAAGGCAGCTGGTCAGTGAAAATATATTCAGAGAAATAACAGGCAGAGAGGTGATCAGGAGCGTTTGAAACAGATAGAAAAATGGAAAGCTGGTTGGGGGAAATGGAAGGGAAGTGATGCCTGCCTTCTTCTGGAAAGAAAAAAAGAGCAGGTGAATGCGTTTCTAAAGAGAGGAGACAATAAAAAAAGAGTCTGCCTGCTCCTGGCTGCTGCGCTTCTTCTTTCTGGCGTTCAGGCTGGAAAAGGCCTTGCTTCTTCACAAAAATATATCAGAAGGTCCGATGGAAGCATCAGCGGCCTGATGAGAAAGAGCACAAAGGAGCGTGCCTCATTTCCTTTATCCGTAGAGGCAGGAAATGGAAAGGAGAAGCTGAAAAAAGAGGTGACCGTCGTTCTGGAGCCGGACGGAAAGGTTCATGTGCAGGAAAAGAAAGATCCGAAGAATGAATTGAAGCAGGCCATTCAGCAGGCGGTCCGGGATGCGGAAACTGCAGGAACGAAAAAGGTCAGCCTGCCCTCTAAGCTTTCGGATGGCACAGTAATGAACTGGAGAAGAAAGGGAGACTATAAGTTTCTTCTGGTGCTTATGATAGGGCCTATGCTCTGCGTTTTCCTATTTCTTCAGGACAGGGAAAAGGAGAAGGAGCAAAAGAAGAAAAAATCGGATTCTGTTTTCTGTTCCCTTCCGGCGTTTAATGATCAGCTGATCCTGCTGTTAAACTGCGGGATGGTATTCTACGATGCCTTTCAGATGATTGCAGACGGATACAGAGAACAGGGCCGGCAGGATCATTTCAGCAGCCTTGTTTTCAGCGTCCAGAAGAGGAGCAGAGAGGGGAAAATGAGTCTTGCCAGAGCGCTGACAGAGACAGCTGCAGAAGAGAAAAATGAACACTTCAGCCGGTTTGCGGAGACGGTTTCTGAAAGTCAGATTCATGGAACGGACATGCTGGAGACTTTGGAAAAGGCGCGGGACAAGCTCTGGAAAGAAAGAAAGAATGCGGCGCAGAAGAAGGGAAAGCTGGCGGAAACCAGGCTGGCTGTTCCTCTGGCCGTGCTGCTTTTGGTGCTCATCGTTATTACTGCCGCGCCTGCAGTGATTCAGGTGCAGCAGTAATAAAACAATAAAGATAGGATATTAAGGGAAAGGAGAAACATTATGTGGAGTAAATTTAAGAATTTTCTTTTAAGTTCACACAACAAGCAGGGGATGGAGCTTGTCCAGGTCGCGATCCTCATTGGTCTGGCTGTGGCCCTCGGAATTATATTCGACGATCAGATCACAATGTTTGTAAATAAGACCTTCCAGTCACTGAACGGTTAAAACAAAGGGAGGGATATGTATTGCGCCGGATGCGGATGAATAAAAAGGGAGAAGAGATTGTGGAAGCTGCGATTGTGATCCCGCTGGTGATTTTTGCGATACTGAGCATGATTCTGCTGCTTGTGTATTTTTACAGCTGTCTTCAGACACAGATTGATGTGCATCATGTTCTGCTGGACCGGCAGGAACACTGCAGGCATGTGTATCAGCTGAGCCGCGCATCCGGCAGCACGCAGAAGTCCATGCGTGGAATTACGAACATTGTGATGCATAAGGAGAGCCGGGGCAGATATTATCTGATCCAGCCTGCGGAAGTCATTTTGATTGGAGAGGAGGCGGCGGTGTATTTTAAAGAATAAACGTGGATCGGTCACGGTATTTGTGATGATGTTTTTCGTGTCGCTGACTGCGCTGCTCGGCGCTTTCATCGCCGTTTCCAGAAGTTCTGCGGCAGGCAGCGCAGCAGATGCTCTGGGTGGACTCTGGTGTGAATCTGTGCTGGCCGAATACGATCTTCCACTTCAGCAGCGCTATCATATTTTTGGCTTTTACGGCTCCTGCAGAGAAACACCAATGCGTCTGGATTTCTACGCGGAGCGGGACTTCCGGGAGAAAAAGTATATCGATTATGAAGGCAGCAGGGTGTACCTGGATGAATATTCTCTTGGAAGTTCGGAGAGGATGAAAGATCAGATGGTACGCGCCGGAAAATTGATTGCAGCGAAAAAGCTGCTTCTTCCGGATCAGGAGACCGTAGAAAATGGAGAGGAGGCTGATGAAACACAGAAAGGCGGAAAAGGAAAGCACGCAGAGAAAGGTGCAGGGACAGCTGCTCCTCATCCGATGGCAGAGAGGACGGGAGTAATTGCCAATCAGGCGGTTCTTTCCACGCTTCCTTCTTCCGGTGCCTCCGCTGGATGGCAGAAGGATAAAATTATCGGCGCGGTCAAGGGACTCTCATCGCTGAAAAATGCAGTGAGGAAGGGCAGCGACCGGTATTTCCTTGATCGGTATCTTTTTGCCCTTTACAGAGATCATATCCATGATAAAAACCTGGAAGCCTGCTGTTTCGAAAATGAAATCGAATACATCATCTGCGGTCACCCGGATGACCAGAAAAACCTGGATGGGGTGAAGCACAGAATCATTGCAGTAAGAGAAGCATTGAATCTGATGTTTGTATTGGAGGATCCGGAGATGAATGAGAAGACGCTTGCGATGGCGGAGGCGCTGACTCCCGGGCCTGCGGCGGCGGCGACCCAGAAACTGCTTCAGGCGGGATGGGCTCTCGCGGAGAGTTATAACGACTATCAGCTCCTGATTCAGGGGAAGAGGGTGCCATTGAGAAAAGACCGTCAGTCGTGGGCCATTGACCTCAGGTCGATCGTCGCTTCGGGGAAAAATAAAGGAAAGAAGGATGGAAAAGAGGATTCTGAAAAGGGTGGCGAAGTGGTTCTTAAGAAGGAAGTTCCCTGCGTTGATCCGGGGAATAGCAGGGGGAAAACTTATGAGGACTATCTTCGATTTTTTGTGTCGCTGACCGGTGAAGAACTGCAGCTTCTAAGAATGATGGATCTGATGCAGATCAACATGCAGTATGGCTGGTATGAAGATTTCCTTCTGCGGGACCATTACAGTGGAATTGAGGCTGTGTTTAAGGTAAATGGAAAGGATTATACGTCTCGCAGAGAATATTTCCCGGAAAACATGAAGGGTGAATAAAAGAATGAAATAATCAGGACAGCGGGTCTGCTGAAATGCTGGAAAGCCTGCACCAGAAAGTAATGAAGGAATAGAGATGCGGAAGTACAGGAAGAAGATTGTGGAAGAAATTTACAGATGGGGGATCTTCCGGAAACTGAAGGAGAGGAAGGGCGGATATATCGCAGAGGCGGCCATTATCGTACCGGTGTTTATCCTGGCAGTGATCGCGCTGATCGGTATTATTCCGGTAATTTCAATGGCAGAGAATCTGGTGTTTGCGTCTTCTGACGAACTCAGGAGGGAAATGGTACTATGCGGGCTTCATCCGTCTGCTTCAAGGATGCCGGTTCTTCTGGAGGTCCGGGCGCGCAGGGAAAACCGGGAGCTTCAGCATCTCTATATTACCGGATACCAGTACCGCTTTTCACACGGAACGATTGATGATCTGATTGAGGTAAGGATGCTGGCAAAAGGCGGTGTGCACGATCCTTTGGGAAAATTCGATGACATCCGCTTTCCGGCGCTGGTGACGGGAAGGGCGTTCACCGGAAGGCTGAGACGCGGAAGTGCGCGGGGCAGCTTTATGGACGATGAACGGCTCGTCTGGATATTTCCGGAGGACGGCATCCGCTATCATGAAGAAAACTGCCAGCATGTCCGGGCATGCTGCAAGATGCAGCCTCTATCAGATGCCATTAAGAAGCATTATCACCCATGTCCGAACTGCAGAGCGTCTTCTGCGGCTCTGGGGTCTCCGGTGTACGTGTTTGAACGAGCGGGAGATGCATACCACTATGGAAGCTGCAGATCGGTTACCAGATGGTGTTCGCAGGTCAGTCTGAAAGAAGCCAGAGAACTCGGTTATACAGCCTGCAGGACCTGTGGCGGTTAGATAGAAAAGATAATGAGGGGAAATATGTGAAAGGAGAAAGATAATGGAAGAACGGATGGAAATAGAGTACGGGCAGAGTGATCTTCTGGATTATCAGCGGCAGATTCTGGAGACTGGGTATACGGGATTATTCCTGCCGGTTTCCTTTTTGTCGGTGATGGAACAGGACGGCTCGATGCGGCTTTCTGGAATGTTTCAGACGGAAGGCTATGTAAGTCTGCGGGACTTTCACGCCAGGGATGTCTGTGAGGCGCTGGATGTCGTGCTTTCGCTTCTTGAAAAGATGGTGAAGGCGGAGGATGTGTTCCTGTTTATCGGGGATTACCTGATCCATCCGGATCTGGTGTTTGTGAAGAGACCGAAGCAGGGCGGGGAGATTGAAGCAGCACTTGCATGGACGGGGACAGACAGAGCGCATACCAGTTATATCTGCAGCATGAATCAGTTTCATGATGGGATATGCAGCGTTATTGATGTCCTGGAAGAGAATCTTCAGGGCGACGGGGCAGGCTATCTTCGTCACGCATGGAACATTGCCGCCGGAGAAGGTCTTCACGCGGGCGCGCTGCGGAGGAGAATCTACAGGGTGCGTGCAGAGGCTTTTGAATGCGGATACAGCAGAGGCGATGACCGGATGGAACGAACACGAAAAATTTATCGGGATCCACTGGATGTTGCGGAAGAATCTGCAGAATACGCCGAGTAATTTTCCTGCGGCAGGCGGGACAAAACAAAAAGCCCGCCTGCACAGAACTGCATGCAGGCGGGCAGCGCAAGGAGACACCAGCATCCTTCAACAGAAATCTGCTGTTTCAGGACCCTGTATCACTGCCGGATTTTATGGCATTTCGTCAGAGGGCAGCAGAATTCCCGGGAAGCCGCCTGACGCCTCAGCGGTATGGATGAATGGGAAGAGGCTTATTCTTCTTCTGATACAAGCTGAAAATCGATCTGCCTCTCTTCCGGCCGCGCGTCCGTGACCCTGATTCTGACCGGATCACCCAGTGCGTAGATCTTATTGGTGGAAGAACCAATAAGCCGGTAACGGCTTTCCTCAAAGTTATAAAAGTCGTCATTCATGGTGGAGATCGGAACCAGGCCTTCAACGGTGTTTTCCAGTTGGACATAGATACCGAATTCCGTTACGCCACTGATGATGCCGTCGTATTCTTCATCGATGAACTTCTTCATGTACTGGGCCATCTTCAGCTTGTCCACATCACGCTCGAGCTCCTGGGCAGCACGCTCAGTATCGGAAGAATGCACAGAAGCATCTTCCACTGCGGAAAGCCAGGATTTTCTGCGCAGTTCATTCTTATTTCCATTCAGAATGAGTTTGATGATGCGGTGGATCATCAGGTCCGGATATCTTCTGATCGGAGAAGTGAAGTGGCAGTAATATTTGAATGCCAGGGCGTAATGACCAGTGCAGTCCGGGCTGTAATAAGCCTTGGTCATGGAGCGCAGGAGCACGGTGCTTACGATGTTCTCGTAGGGCTTTCCTTCGGCAAGCTTCAGAATGCGGCTGAGCTCTTCCGGAGGCAGGCTGTCCTTTTTTGTGTGCAGAGTAATCCCGAAGAAGGCGAGGAAGTGTTTCATTTCCTCGATTTTAACGGCTTCCGGCTGCTCATGGACACGGTAGACGAAGGGAACATGCATGCGGCAGAAATGCTCGGCTACGGTCTTGTTTGCGGCCAGCATGAATTCCTCAATCAGACGGTTGGCAACGCGGCGGTCAGCAGGGTGGATGTCAATCGGATTCTCCTGGTTATCCAGAATAATTTCCGGCTCTTCATGCTCAAAATCGATGCTGCCGCCTTCCATTCTGCGCTTGTTCAGAATGCCTGCGAGCTCTGCCATATCTTTCAGGGCAGAATAGATGTCGAATCCGTAGTAATCGGAATACTGGGAAATGAATGGACTCTTATCATCTTCCAGCATTTCGGAGACGTCGTCGTAAACCATACGCGCCTTGGAACGGACGACGCTCTCAAAGATCTCATGGCTCAGGATCTCCCCGGAAGGACTGATTTTCATCTCACAGGACAGTGTCAGCCGGTCTGCGCCTTCAAACAGGCTGCAGACACCATTGGACAGGGATTTTGGAAGCATCGGAATGACGCGGGTCAGAAGATAGACACTGTTTCCGCGTTTCTTCGCTTCCTTATCCAGACGGCTTCCCTCTGTGACAAAGTGCGCGACATCGGCGATATGGACGCCGAGTATCCAGTTTCCGTCCGGAAGTTTCTTTACGGATACGGCATCGTCCAGATCTTTGGAATCAGCGCCGTCGATGGTCAGGATCAATTCATCACGGAGATCTTTTCTTCGGGTCAGATCTTCATCGGTGACGGTTTCTGCCGCGCATCTGGCTGCCTCCGCTTCGACAGGAGCCGGAAACTGTTCGTGAAGGCCGGCAGAACGGATCAGTGCCTTGATTTCTGCTCCGGCAGCTCCTTTACGCGCTATGATATCGATGATTTTTCCTTCTGCGTTTTCATCTGGACGGGAAGGGTAGCGGGTGATCCTTGCTAGGACCTTGTCGCCGTCTTTTGCCTTTCCGTTTGCGTGTCCTCTGATGAATACGGCTTCCTTGTCATTTTTTGCGACAGGAAGGACGAAACCGTTTTTTCCCGTGCGATGGTAGGTGCCGATGACTTCTTCGCGTCCTCTGTCCAAGACACGGTCAATGATTCCTTCCGGTCTTCTGTCCCAGTAGATTTCCGGGAGCAGATCGACCTGGACAAGGTCGCCGTTCATGGCGCCTCTCATGTTCTCCTGATCAATAAAAATATCGTCTCCGTCCTCCATGATGACGAATCCGTTTCCGGATTTTGTCTTGTCCAGACGTCCCTGGATGGCGGGGGTATGCTTGCGTTTACTCATAATTCTCCTTAGGTATTATTGATTTCGGTTCTGAATGCCTTCTGAAAATATGCGATATGCCCTGAAAAGGGGGCGGGTGCTTTCAGAAACTGCAGCAGAGACTGTGTTCTTGTTTCTGTGCAGCTGCAGGATAAGTATTATTCGCTTTATGAGGATAAAAAAAAGGCAAGCACCTTACGCGCTTGCCTGAAATATCTTCTGTCGGAACTACTCAGCGTCCTCAGCAGTCTCTTCTGCAGCTGCTTCTTCAGCATCAGCAGGAGCTTCCTCATCCTCCGGCTTATAGTCTTCCGGAACCTGCTTCATGGAGAGGCTGATTCTTCTTCTCTCTGTATCGATGTCCAGGATCTTTGTGTAAACTTCCTGACCTACAGACAGCTCATCGCTGATGTTGTTTACGTGCTTGTTAGCAACTTCAGAGATGTGAACCAGTCCGTCCAGACCCGGCTTCAACTCTACGAATGCACCGTACTCCTTCAGCTGAACAACCTTGCCCTTTACGATCTGATCAACATGATATGTCTCGTTGATTACAGACCATGGCTCTGGTGTTGTCTGCTTCAGGCCAAGGGAAATCTTTCCCTTTTCACGGTTCATGTTCAGGATCTTGACGTTGATCTTCTCGCCGATGCTCAGAACTTCATCAGGATGCTTCAGCTTGCCCCAGGAAATCTCGGAAATGTGGAGCAGTCCGTCGATTCCGCCCAGGTCTACGAATGCGCCGTAGTCGGTGAATCTCATTACAGTTCCCTCTACGATGTCGCCAACCTTCAGAGTATCCCAGATCTGATCCAGCTTCTTCTGTCTCTCCTCAGCCAGTACAGCCTTGTGGGAGAATACAGCTCTGCCTCTTCTCTGATCTACACGGGAAACCTTTACAGTCAGAACCTGTCCCAGGAACTCATCTGCGCTCTCAACGTATCTGTTGGACAGCTGGGAGAGTGGAATGAATCCGGATACTTCCTTGTAAGCTGCGATTACGCCGCCCTTAACAACACGGACAACCTTGACCTCAATATTTGACTTATTTTCAAGTGCTTCATTGATTTCATCCCAGTGCTTGTTGACTTCCAGTCTCTTCTTGGACAGCAGGATTCCGCCGTCGTTGTCGTCAGTCTTGATGACCTTTGCCTGGACCTCATCGCCGACATGGAACATGTCTGTCAGTTTCTGTCCTTCTTCCAGCGTAACCTCGCGCGCTGTCAGGATTCCATCTTTCTTGCAGCCCAGGTTGACGATGACCTCGTCGTCATTTACCTGATCAACCTTACCGGTTACGATTTCGCCGGTGTGTGGGAGTCTCAAAGATGCATCGATTTCGTCCATGAAAGCTTCCATCGAATTTGCAGTTTCGTTAGTGATATTGTCACTCATAACAGTAGTAACCTCCTTGATAGTACGTTCAGGCGTCGATGCACCTGCCGCAACACCTATTTTATTACAATTTCTCAATTGTTTCAATGGCAAATCATTAATATTTTCGGCAAAAAACGAGTTTGGACAGTATTTCTGGCAGATTTCATAAAGTTTCCTTGAGTTGGATGAATTTTTCCCTCCTAAAACGACCATAGCGTCACATTTTTTCGCGAGTTCGGCCGCCGCCTTCTGTCTCTGTGCCGTGGCGCTGCAGATGGTGTTGTGGATCTCCAGATCTACATTCTGTTGTTTTAATGCATGGATGACAGAATCGAATGTCTCTTTTCGCAGAGTGGTCTGACAGACGACAAAAGCTGATGGGTAAGGAAAATTCCCCGCGTCCTCGGCACTGCCTAAGATAATTCCCTGATTTTCACACCATCCGTTGGTCCCGATGACCTCCGGGTGATTTTTATCTCCAATGATGACAACGTTTTTTCCATCCTTCCGGGCATCCTGAACCAGCTCATGGATCCGGGAAACAAAGGGACAGGTGGTGTCTACCAGACGGATTCCGTCTCGTTCTGCCTCCTGGTAGAAGTCTTTGGTTTCGCCGTGGGAGCGGACGATTACGGTGGAGCCTTCCGGCACTTCCGAGAGATTGTCGATAATGTGAGCCCCGAGTTTTTCAAGCTCATCCGTCACGTCGCGGTTGTGGATCAGCTGTCCGTGGGTGAAGAGACGTCCGGGATGATCCTTCAGCTTCTCTGTCTCCTGATAGGCATTTTCCACAGCTTTCTTGACGCCAAAACAGAAACCGCTGTGCTGCGCTCTGATAATTTCCATTTATCTGTTTCCTTTCTTTTTCCCCAGCCTTTCATTCAGCTGCCGGAGAAAATGTTTAAACTGTTTTTCCGAACCGTTTTCTGTCGGATGGTAATACGACGCGCCTGCTTTTTCCAGATTGTCCGGAAGATACTGCTGTTTCACATAGCCTCCGAAATCGTGTGGGTAAAGATATCCTTTTCCGTATCCAAGTTTTTCTGCTCCGCTGTAATGCGCATCGCGCAGGTGATCGGGAATCGGATCTGCTTCTCTGGTTCTCACATCATGTAAAGATTCCTGGTAAGCCTTCACGACAGAATTGGACTTTGGAGAAGCAGCCAGAAGAATCACGGCCTGGCTTAAATTAATTCCTGCCTCCGGCCAGCCGACCATCTGCGCCGCCTGCACACAGGAAGTGACGATGGAAACCGCGGAAGGGTAGGCCATACCGATATCTTCAGAGGCAATCACCAGAAGCCTTCTTCCAATCGTCATCAGGTCACAGCGTGCGTCTGCCATACGGGAAAAATAGTAGATCGCGGCGTCCGGATCGCTTCCCCGGATGGATTTCTGGAGCGCAGAGAGAAGGTCGTATTCTGTAGACGCATCGTAATTATTGACTTTTCTCTGAAGTGCTTCCCCGACGGATGTTTTTGTAATCCTGCGGTCGTCTTCCGGAAGATTCTCTGCGATGAAGCCCAGGCTATCCAGGGCAGCCCGCGCGTCCCCCTGGGAATATTCGGCAAGCAGGCGGAGTGCGTCTTCATCAGCAGAAACAGGAGGCTCCATGCTGCCGAGGCCCTTCCGCGGGTCTTTCAGCGCCCGCTTCATCAAATGCACCAGGTCAGCTGTGTTCAGCGGATGGAACTCATAAATATTTCTTACACGGCTTAAGATCGCTTTATTCACAGAAAAATAGGGATTTTCCGTAGTGCTTCCGATAAGATGGATGACGCCTTCTTCCAGGGCTTTGAGGAGCGCGTCCTGCTGAAGCTTATTCCAGCGGTGGATTTCATCCACGTAGAGAACGGTGGATCTGCGCTGCAGCCCGTAGAACTTCAGGCGGGCGTTATCCAGGATCTCCTTCAGTTCTTTCGTTCCGGAAACGGAGGCGTTAATCTCATGAAATTCGCTGTCCATGGTCCTTGCGATGATGCGGGCCAGGGTGGTTTTTCCCGTTCCCGGAGGGCCGAAGAAGATGGCGGAATGAAAGTTGTGGTTTTTTACTGCCCGGACAAAAAGTGAGCCCGGATAGAGGAAATGCCGCTGACCGGCAAACTCTTCCAGGCTGTCCGGGCGCATCCGTACAGATAATGGCTGCATGATATGCTCCTTGCTTTTTTTCTTTTGTCTACTTCTCTTTCCAGAAAGAAGTGGAGAACAGCACGACGACTGGATAGATTCCCAAACGTCCGATAATCATCAGAAGGGACAGGAAGAAACGGATCGGGGTGCTGAACATGCTGTAATTTCCGGAGGCGAGCTTACCGGCAAAAGCACCTGAATTGGTCAGGGAAGCGATGACGGCATAGAATGTTGTGTCAAGCTCGTGATTGTCCAGACTGACGACGACCGCTGCGAGAATCACAATCAGGAAAAACAGCATAATGAACACGGTGATGGATGACGCCTTGCCCGCCGGAATTTTATGTCCGTGCACGATAACCGCCTTGGTTGACCGCGGGTGAATGCGTTTGTATATGCCGCGCATGATCAGCTTCCAGAATACGACCGTCCTGGTCACCTTGATTCCGCTTGCTGCAGAAATACTGCATCCCCCGATCATCATGAGAACCAGCAGAATAAAGATACTGGTCGTCGGCCAGGAGGAAGCAAGAGGTGCAGCAAATCCGGAAGTTGATGATGTGGAGACACAGACGGTCAGCGCATCTCTTAAGGCGTTGAGGATATTATGGTAGGTTCCGGTGATCATCAGATCTGCGGTAATGACAACGACCGAGACAGCGATGATCGAAAGGAAGGAACGGACTTCATAATTCTTCGCCATGTGATGCCGGGTCAGGACATAATAATATTCAAAGAAATTAATGGACGCCAGCAGGGCAAATACCGTGATGACGATCCGGACATACGGCGTTTCCGACAGTCTTGAAATTCCAATCATTCCGGAGGTGCTGACATTGCTTAACGTGTTCAGCAGCGCGCTGAAAAACGACATATCCGAAAAGGAAAGGAAGATCATCTCTGCTCCGGTCATCGCAATGTAGAAGTAGAGCAGAATCTTTACTGTTCCGGTAAAATGTGCCGTCAGCTTGGCGTTTTGTTTGCTGATAGATGCAGGACCGCTGAGAAGACCCTGTTCATTAATTCCCAGTTTCTGGAAAATTGTAATGGCGACCGCCAGTATGGAAAATCCGCCCATCCAGCAGTTCATACTGCGCCAGAGCATCAGCGCATCCGGAAGATGCATGGTGGAAACAGAATATGTACCGGTGGTTGTCCAGGAGGACACGGACATGAACCAGCCATCCACAAATCCAATTCCTTCTCCGCACAGCCAGTAGGGAGCCGCGGAAAGCAGAAGCAGCAGCAGAGCTCCGAATGTGACCACTAGATAGCCGTCTCTGATCAGCATTTTCCGGCTGGAGATGTTTTTATTCTTCTTCAGCATCAGCAGGCAGCATCCGCCGATCAGAAGACACAGGACTGCAGGAATGAGGAATGCTGTAAAACTGCTTTTGTCCTTTTCAATCAGTGCCGTCAGCAGCGGGATCAGCATAAAGCCGCCCAGCGGAAGAAATACTGCTGAAATTGTTTTATATAGCAAGCGATTATTGATTTTCATCATGTAACCTCATTATTTCATTCAGCATTACGGACAAAATCCAAACCGGCAAGGAGATAGCTGCCGGTTTATGCCTAGTTTTTGTTCGAGTTCCAGTAGCGTGGTGAGAGCAGGGTCAGAACCGTGAACAGTTCCAGACGTCCGGCAATCATCAGAACGGAAAGAACGATTTTTGCCCATGGTGCAAAGAATCCGAAATTGTAAATCGGACCGACTTTATTAAATCCAGGTCCGACATTTCCCAGGCAGGTCAGTACGGACGAAAATGTCGTCATTACATCATAGCCGTTCATGCCCACAATAATGCATCCAATGAAGAGTACCACAATATAAAAGAAGATAAAATTGGAAATGTTGGTCAGCACTTCACGTTCAACCGGCTTTCCATTTACCTTTATCGTGTAGACTCTGGACGGGTGAATCTTCAGTGCTATGCTTCTTCTGATCATCTTCAGGGCGACCAGAATACGGATGATCTTAGGCCCGCCTCCTGTGGATGATGCGCAGGCCCCGGTGAGGAAAGTGATCATCAGGAGCATTTTTGAGAAGGTCGGCCACATGTCATAATTTTTGGTCGCATATCCGGTTGTCGTGATCAGTGAGGATACCTGGAAAGCGGCAGCGGTCAGGCTCTTAAACGGGCTCTTGATCATTCCGCAGGCAATCAGATCGATCGTGATTCCTGCCGTAGTGGCCAGGACAATCGCCATATACAGACGGAACTCAGAATCCTTCAGCAGGGCCTTCGGTCCGTATTTAGGAATTCCGAAATACAGATTAAAGTTCGTCCCGCACATCAGCATGAAGATGATGATAATCCACTGAATGTATGGGCTGGTAAAGTGCGCGATACTGTTGCTGTAGTTGGAGAATCCACCGGTTCCGACCGTACCGAATGTCTGGACCAGTGCATCGTAAAGACTCATACCGCCCAGCATCAAGAGAATCGTTTCCGCGATGGTGATGCCGATGTATAAAAGATACAGGTTCTTTGCCGTATCCGTATATTTTGCAGTCAGTTTGTCCATGGTCGGTCCCGGTGCCTCGGCCTCGGCGATGGACTGTCCGGAAATTCCCAAGTTCGGCATGATTGCTGCCGTGAAGACGATGATTCCCATGCCGCCCAGCCAGTGTGTAAAGGAACGCCAGAACAGCATCGATTTCGGAAGAGCTTCAACGTTTGAAAGAATGGTCGATCCGGTTGTAGAAAATCCCGAACACATCTCAAAAAATGAGTCATAGTAATGAGGAATCGCTCCAGAAGCAGTCAGCGGAACGGCGGCGACCAGAGAAACGATGAACCAGGTTAAGGTTACGTACAGGTAACTGTCACGCTGATGCATTTTAAAAGAATCTGCAGGCAGGATCTTCATAATGATGAGGCCTGGCAGAATGCAGATCGCCATCGTTGCACCAAAGCAGACCGCAGATTTTATCTCGTGGTAGATCAGTGCGGTGATCAGCGACGGGACAATGGCGAGGCCTGTTACGAATATGATCACGCCGATCAGGCGGACGATGTTTTTCATGCTGATATTCATTGCAGTTATTTCAATCCCATTTCTATATATTCAATTGCCCCGCGAAAAGTTCGCGAGGCAGAATAAGTTCCTGTTAATCAGTCGTAAGTCTTATCTCTTCGGCTTCAGCAGCTTTTCCAGGCCGCTGATGCTGGAAAGAAGCGAAAGCATGATAACGTGATCGTTTCGCTTGATTTTCGTGTTTCCATCCGGAATGATCAGCTGTCCCTCACGGTCGATGGCGGCGATCAGGATGCTGTCAGGAAGCGAGAGTTCGGAAATCGGTTTTCCGATAAAGCTCATACCGCTCTGGGCGCGGACCTCAATCAGTTCCGCCTGTCCCTGGATCAGTACGGAGGTGATGATTCTGCTGGTTCCCTGAATTTCACGCAGAATGTTGCTGGCAGTGATGTCCAGCGGATTCAGCACCATGTCGACACCCATTTCCTCGATCAGGTCAACGTAGTTTTCATGACTGACCTTGGCGATTACATCCGGTATTCCGCGTCTCTTGGCGGTCAGTGCCAGAAGCAGATTCTCTTCATCGTAGCCGGTTGCTGTGACGAATGCGTCCATGCCGTCCATGTTTTCATCTTCCAGCGTAGAGATATCTGTTCCGTCCACATGAAGAACCATGACATTCTGCAGCTGTGTGGCAAGGTACTGGCAGCGGGCGAGATCCTGTTCGACCAGCTTTACGGCAGCACCGAAATCTGCCAGTTTCTGAGACAGGTAATATCCGGTTTTTCCTCCGCCGATAATCATGACCTTTCGGAGCAGTGTCGTACGTTTTTTATTGACTTTTTTATGCAGGGCGCAGATTTTATCTCTTTCACCGAGCATATAGAGAAGATCAGCCTGCTCTACCGTGTCATTTCCATGAGGGATAATGACTTTTCCGTTACGGGAGAGTGCGAGTACAAGGAAATCCGGGAAAATAGAACGGATTTCCGTAATGGAGCAGCCAATCAGTTTGGAATAATTCTTTGCCTCAAACTCGATCATCGAGATCTTTCCGGTGGTAAAGATTCCATTTTGCAGGGTGTATTTCTCTGCAAGATATTTATAGATTTCTTCTGTGATCGCAAGATCCGGGTTGACGATGACGTCCAGATTGAAGGTTTCACGGAGAAGGTCAATCTGATTCATGTGCTCCGGGTCTCTGACTCTGGCGATGACGTGGCGGCATCCAAGTTTTTTTGCCATTGCGGCAATGACGATATTCATCTCATCATTGGAAGTTGCCGTCAGAAGATAGTCAAAGTGTTCGATACCGATATCCTGAAGGACAGACATTCTTCTCGCATCTTCATTGATGGTCATTACATCAAGATGCTGGGAAATCTTGTCCAGCAGGGCTTCTTTTCTGTCAATGATTGTAACGGAATAGTCACCGCTGGAGAGCGCTTCAGCAACCTTGTAACCAAGTTTGCCGGCACCTACGATTGCTACATCCATTTCATGCTCCTTTTAGAAGGCAGCAGTAAAACCGCTGCAGGTTGATTTGCAATATAAATATTAAGTAGTTTTATTATCTCATTACTAATCTGGTCTCTTGTGTTTTTATTTTGTCAAAAACCAGACAATATAAAGAATGGCGGAAATCATGTTTATGAGGGCTTTTCATTGTAATGATAAACCGACAGTAAACAGCGTTTTCCAGCCATCAACATTCTATGACAGAAGGTGTAAATTTGCAAGTGAATATTGCATACAGGATAAAGAATTTACAGCTGCTGATAAATGCGATAAAACGTTGAAAATCAGAGAAAAACCCGCGTTCTATAAAAGATGAAACATACTGCATTTCTGATATGAACAGAAATTGAAACACGGCAAAGGATTTCACGAATACGAAAATATGGGCTATACTATAGAAAATAAAGCAATTCATCGTTCGTATATAACAAAACCTGTAAATGCATATGCTTTTGGAGAGGAGCTGGAAAATGAAAATCAAGAGATTTCAGTGCGGCCCGATTATGGAAAACGGCTATCTGATTTATCAGCGTGACGGCGGAAAATGCTGGATTATCGACCCGGGCTATCGTCCGGAATTATATGAGAAATTTATTGAAGAGCATCAGCTGAATCTGGAGGAAATTCTGCTGACCCACTGCCATGACGATCATATTGCTGCGGCTCCTGCACTGATGAAAAAGTACCAGTGCCCTGCAGCCATGCATGAGGCGGATATGATGAACTGCAGTCTTCCGATTGACGATTTATTTGAAGAGGGCGATGTGTATTCCATAAGTGATGGTCCGGAAGAAGAATTTTTCCTGGTCCTCCACACACCAGGTCATACTCCTGGCTCCGTCTGCTTTTTGTCGAAAAAGAGCAGGATCTGCTTCACGGGAGACACTCTGTTCGATACGGATCTGGGCAGAACCGACCTTCCGGGTGGAAAGGAAGAGGAGATGGTGCAGTCTGTGAAGCTTCTGAACGATCAGCTTGCTGATGACATTCAGATTTACCCGGGACACGAGGACAGCAGCATCATGAAGGATGTCCGGAAATATAACTCGGAATTTCTGGATCTTCTGGCCGGAAAGAGCAGATAGAAGGGACAAAATATGAAAGAGCAAGAGGAAAATCAGTATAAGATAAACAAATATAATAGTAGAAAAACGATTAAAATGACGGCACTGGATCTGGACGGGACAACGCTGAGACCGGATAAATCGCTGTCGGATGTGACGCGCAGCGCACTTCAGCAGGCCAGCCGTAAGGGCGTGCATGTGGTCGTGACAACGGGACGAGTGTTTTCCGCCGCGCCGGATGAGCTGAAGAACATGGAGGGACTGGAGTACATGATTAATTCAAACGGCGCCGTCATCACGAGACTTCGTGACCGGAAAATCCTGTATACCAGCTTTCTCACGCCGGATGCTGTGGACGAGCTTTCAGAGTTTCTGAAGGGAAAGAAACTCGATGTAGAGGTGTTTACCGGCGGAATGGCATATATGAATGAGGATTCCTACCATGATCTTCAGGAGGGAAAAGCGGATTACCGTTCAGAGGTGAGCCGCCAGTATGTCCTGAGAACCAGAAAGCCAGTTCCTGATATTCTGGCGCTTCTTAGAGAAAATCATGAGAAGATCGAAAATATCAGCCTGAATTTCCGGGATATGGATCAGAGAAAGGCCATGTTTGAATTTCTGGGGAAGCGGAACGATGTCACTCTGACTTCTTCCGTATGGTATAACATGGAAATCGGCGGAAAGGGCACGAGCAAGGCATCGGCGCTGAACGTTCTGATGGAAAAACTCGGTGTGACAAAGGAAGAGCTGATGGCCTGCGGAGACAGCATGAATGATGCCAGGATGATTCAGCTGGCAGGAATCGGCGTGGCGATGGAAAACGCCAGTGAAGAAGTTAAGAAAATGGCGGATTATGTGACCGCCAGCAACGCGGAGGATGGCGTCGCGAAGGCGTTTGAGAAGTTTGTGCTGCAATAGGCGGGCAGACAATTGAGAACCCCCGGTTCCTTCTGGTGATTCCCGGGATAACGGATCCCGCATGGCGGGTTCTGAAAAGCTTGGATTTCAGACAGTTAGAACTGAAAATAAGGTAACAAATACCGGATTCTGGAAAGCAGAGAAGCGTTCAGGGAATCCGGTATTATTATGTTCTGGCGGGCAGCGGAAGGGCCGGAGAGCTGAAGAAGCCGTTTTCCCTGCTGAACGTGTATGTTTGGTGTTTATCAAGAGGAACTGCCGATCCGTCTTGCTGCATTTACCGGGTTCTGAAAAGGTCGAAAAACGTCGAAATATGTCGGAATTTGCCGGTGGAAGCGACGCAGCTGAATAGCGCATAATGGAAAGCAGGAGGTGGGCCGTATGATGAGGGATAGGAAACTTCTGGGAAGTCTGGGAGAGCGGTTTGCGGAAGCCGTTCTTTTCTCTGAGGGCTGGCGGATCCGTGAGAGAAATTACAGCTGCAGCATGGGTGAGATTGACCTGATCATTGAGCGTGATCCAGAGCTGTGTTTTGTGGAAGTGAAAACCAGGATGAACAGCAGAATGTGCCGGCCGGCTGAAGCGGTAGACCGCAGAAAACAGAGGAGAATCCGCGCTGCAGCGCAGTGGTATATGACAGAAAAACGCATCACCGGCCGGTATATCCGCTTCATGGTGTTTGAAGTTTCCGGTTCAGAAATCAGCGCTTCGTTCAGTTGAAGAAAAAAAAATGCGATAAATAAATCTGTTCGTTCAGGAGGAATACATTATGCTTTCAAAAATCAGGACTGCGGTTCTGCAGGGAATAGAGGGGCAGCCGGTGCTGCTGGAAACGGATATTTCTTACGGTCTTCCGTCAGTGACCATCGTCGGCCTGGCGGATGCGTCGGTAAAGGAAGCGAGGGAGAGAATCCGGCCCGCACTGGTCAACAGCGGTTTCCGTTTTCCTTCTCACAGAATCACCATGAATATTTCCCCGGCGGATGTGCATAAACACGGAAGCCATCTGGATCTTCCAATGGCAGTAGGGATTCTTCTGTCCGGCGGCGATTTAGAATGCCCGGAAGCGGACGGCTGCGCGTATTTCGGAGAACTGTCTCTGGACGGACAGCTGCGTCCGGTCAGGGGAATTCTTCCCATGGTCCGTGCAGTGAAGGCGTCCGGGGTCGGAAAGGTTATCGTTCCTGTGGAAAACGCAGGCGAAGCAGCTCTGATAGAAGGAATTGATGTGTATGGGGTGCATAACCTTCAGCAGCTTGTCCGTTTCTTATGCAGAAGTGAACCGATCATGCCCTGCATCCGCGGAAAATGTCAGGAGCAGGTAAGTAAACCCTTGAAAGATTATCGCGATGTCCGGGGGCAGGAAGCTGCGAAAAGAGCGCTGACCGTTGCGGTTGCAGGAGGACACGGTATTCTGATGACCGGAAGTCCGGCAACGGGAAAAACCATGCTGGCAGAACGGATTCCCGGGATTCTTCCGCCCATGAGCATGGAAGAAAAGCTGCGCCTGACAGAGATTTATTCGATTGCAGGAATGCTGGATCAGGACAATCCCTTTGTGAACCGGCGTCCTTTCCGGCACCCGCACTCCAGCACAAGCCGGGCGGGGCTGATCGGGGGAGGGCAGGAACCCTGGCCGGGTGAGGTGACGCTCGCGCATCACGGGGTGCTCTTTCTGGATGAAATGCCGGAGTTTCCGTCATCGGCTCTTGAGAGTCTGCGGATTCCGCTGGAGGAGAAGGAAGTCCGTCTCAACCGGAATGGAAGAACATACCACTTTCCGGCGGATTTTCTTCTTGCCGCTGCAGCTAACCCGTGCCCCTGCGGCTATTACGGAGACAGCGGGCATGAGTGCAGATGCAGTGAGTCAGAAGTCAGACGTTATCAGAAGCGGATCTCAGGTCCACTTCTAAGCCGAATCGATATCCAGATTCATCTGCCGTCTCTGACCTACGAACAGGTGACAGGGGAAGGAGTACTGGACTCAGAAACGATGCGGCGCCAAGTTATTTCTGCAAGGGAGATTCAGAAAAGCCGGTTTCAGGGGACATCCATTCAGCTGAACAGTCAGATGGACAGAAGGCAGATTCAGAAATGGGCGGCACTGGATCATGCTTCAGAACTGATTTTAGAAGATGCCTATAATAAACTGAATATGGATCCCCGCATGCTCGATAAGACTGTGCGGACGGCCAGGACAATTGCAGATCTTGAAGGGAGCTCCGAAATCAGGATGGAGCACCTTACCGAAGCATTGGCTTACAGAAGGAAAAATACGATTTAACGCAGGAGGAAGAAGTGATTCAGCAATATAGAAAAAATGATAGAGGCTTTCCGGAGCAGTTCCAGCATCCGGCACTGAAGGATCAGCCGGATGCTGTATATATGGAAGGAAAGCCCGATCTTCTTTCCGGTCCGGTTCTGGCTGTCGTCGGGAGCAGAAAATGCAGTCCCTATGGCGTATCCGTCAGCAGGGAAATCGGAAGGCAGGCGGCTAAATGCGGTGTTACGATCGTCAGCGGCCTGGCGGCGGGAATTGATTCTTCCGCACAGCGGGCCTGCCTGCATCATGGGGGAAATGTCATTGCCGTTTTGGGAAACGGACTGGACCAGTGTTATCCCGCGGAAAATAAAGGTCTGATGGAGGAGATCCGAAGCAGAGGACTCCTGATTTCTGAGTATCCGCCTGGTTTTAAGGCAAAACCTTGGACCTTTCCAAGGAGAAACCGTCTGATTGCCGCACTTTCCGATGCAGTGACCGTGGTAGAAGCTTCTTTTCACAGCGGGGCGCTGACCACAGCCGAGTATGCGGTAGAGCAGAATAAGCCGCTGATGGTGGTTCCGGGAAATATCACAAGTCGGTGCAGTGTGGGAACAAACCGCCTTCTGACCTGCGCCGGAACTGGTGATGTCATTCCCGTCTGCAGCGTTGGCGATATCTTCCAGTTCCTCGGAAAAGACGCGGCGAAGGAAAAACGGGAAGCCCTCGGCAGCGATGAACAAAAGGTCATGGATGCCGTGACGTCAGAAAGTGAAATCATGGTAGAAAAAATCAGCGCAAAAACAGGCTTTTCGCCTCAGTACGTAAACAGTCTGGTAACGATATTAGAAATGAAAGGATGGGTGCAGACCAGCATGGGAAGAGTGTTTGCTGCAGATAATAATTGAAAAGAAAATTCGGAGAAAAGAATAGTTCTGTAAGGTTTACGTGAACTTCTGGTGAAATGTTGAACGAGTCTGACCAGGTTTGAAAGGTTTTCCTTGACAAGTGTATATCCATGTGATACAAAAAAGAACAAAACGCCCAGGATTATGAATAGGAAAATATATCGCAATAAGGTGTAATAATCAGATATGTTTGACAGGTTCATAGGATGTGCTATAATACATCCTTGCTGAGTTTGAGAAAAAAGGGGTATTTTTATATGAACATGGTTAAAGCATCAGCTGCTGAAGCTGAGGTTAAAGATAAATCAGTGTCTTCGGGCGCTTCTTCTGAAGAGACGGCAGTAAAATCTGCATCTTCCGGGAAGAGCACGGCGGCAAAAACCACAAAAAGGAAAACTTCAACAAGAACAAAAAAGACAGCAGCCAGAAAAACAACGGCAAAAAAGACAGCTGTCCGCAAGAAAAAACTGGTCATCGTAGAGTCTCCGTCCAAGGCGAAGACAATCGGAAAATTCTTAGGTTCAAGCTATAAGGTGGTCGCTTCTGTCGGTCACGTCAGAGACCTTCCAAAGAGCAAGCTGGGAATTGATATCGATCATGATTTTGAGCCGCAGTACATTTCCATCCGAGGAAAGGGCGATCTGATCAAGGAACTGAAACGGGAAGCAAAAAAGGCATCCCGCGTCTATCTCGCAACCGACCCGGACCGCGAGGGAGAAGCGATTTCCTGGCATCTGGCTTACCTGCTCGGAATTGATCCGGATGAGCCATGCCGCGTGACCTTCAATGAGATCACCAAACCGGTTGTAAAGGAAGCGATCAAGCACCCGCGTCCAATTGACCAGAGTCTGGTGGATGCGCAGCAGGCAAGACGTGTTCTGGACCGCCTGGTAGGCTATCAGATCAGCCCGCTGCTCTGGAGAAAAGTAAAGAGGGGACTTTCTGCAGGTCGTGTGCAGTCTGCCGCACTGAAGATTATCTGCGACAGAGAGAAAGAGATTCAGAACTTTGTTCCGGAAGAATACTGGACGGTAACCGCTTCCTTTAAGAAAGGCATTGTTTTCCAGGCTAAGCTGAATAACAAGGCAGGAAAGAAGATTACGCTTCATAATGAACAGGAAAAGGACCAGGTTCTGAAGGAGCTTGAAGGAAAACCCTATCTGGTCGACAAGCTGACAAGAAGGGAAACGGTCAGAAATCCATATCCTCCATATACGACTTCAAGTCTCCAGCAGGATGCGTCCAACCGGATCAATTTCAATACCAGAAAGACCATGATGATTGCGCAGCAGCTGTATGAAGGTGTTGATGTAAAGGGTCACGGCACAATCGGTCTGATTACCTATCTGCGTACCGACTCTGTCCGTGTTTCTGAAGAGGCACGAAGCGCTTCCAGAACTTATATTTCTGATCGTTTTGGAAATGAGTATTACGGTGGAAAGGTCTATTCAAATAAGAAGAAAGATATTCAGGACGCTCACGAGGCTATCCGCCCGGCGGATGTGACTCTGGCTCCGGAAGATGTGAAAGATTCTCTTTCCACAGACCAGTTCAAGCTGTATAACCTGATCTGGACCAGATTCATAGCCAGCCAGATGGCTCCTGCGCGTTACGACAGCATGCAGGCAGTTATTTCATGCGGTGAATATGGTTTCCGCGCATCCGGATCACGTATGATCTTTGACGGATGCAGAAGAGTTTACCATGTTTCTGCAGATGACGGCAGCAAGCAGCTTCCTGAGCTTCAGGAGGGCGAGCAGCTGGATCTTCAGAAAGTGGAAGGCGAGCAGAACTTCACTCAGCCGCCGGCAAGATTTACAGAGGCAAGCCTTGTAAAAGAGCTGGAAACAAGAGATATCGGACGTCCGAGTACCTATGCGCCGATCGTAAACACACTGACCGGAAGACGCTACGTCAGGCGTGAAAAGAAGAGCCTGGTTCCGACAGATCTTGGCTTTATCGTCGATGATCTTCTGGAGAAATATTTCAAGGATATCGTTGACTCAGGATTCACGGCTGAGATGGAGAATACGCTTGATGATGTTGAGGTCAAGGGTACGGAGTGGAAGCAGGTTATCCGGGATTTCTACGGGCCGTTTAAAAAGGAACTGGATGTTGCGGATTCTGAGATCCAGAAGGTTGAGGTTCAGGACCGTCCGACAGGAGAAGTCTGCGAACTCTGCGGCCGCCCGATGGTCATCAAGAGTGGCAGATTCGGCGATTTCATCGCCTGCAGCGGATATCCGGAGTGTAAAAACACCAAGCCGCTTGTCGTCAAGATTGGCGTAAAGTGTCCGGTCTGCGGAAGGGACATCGTAGAGAAGCATTCCCGTAAGGGGCGCGTGTTCTATGGCTGCAGCGGATGGCCGGAGTGTAAGCAGTCTTACTGGAATAAGCCGGTGAATAAAAAGTGTCCGGTCTGTGGAAGTCTTCTGGTTGAAAAGAAGACCAAAACGACCATGCTGGCCTGCTCCAATCCGGAGTGCAAGTATAAGGAGTAAAAATCATCAGCTCTGTAAAAACTGAATTAAGTTAAGTCAGCTCTGAAAAGACGGGAACATCCTTGTTTCCCGCCGCTGACCGGAGCAGACCGATACTCGTCTGTGTATACAATACTCAGTTCTGTGTTTCGGTTCTAAGGTGAATTTTCTGCGAAGTTTTGCAAGATGCATTGCGGATTGTTTTAAGAATGATAATAATGGATAAGATATACGAGAGAGTTTGCTGCGCTTATATAGCTTAACATGGCTGCAGTTCACCAGAAAATATTGAGAAAATAAGGAGGCAGAGAAGTTATGGCGGAATTGGAATTCCACGCAACGACGATTTGTGCCGTAAGAAGAGGCCCGGATGATGTTGCTATTGGCGGAGACGGCCAGGTAACAATGGGCAAGACCGCAATTATGAAAAATGGCGCGGTCAAGGTAAAAAAGATTTTTCATGGTCAGGTACTCACCGGTTTTGCCGGATCTGTAGCTGATGCATTTACACTTACAGAAAAGTTCGAGAGCAAGCTGGAAGAGCATGACGGAAATCTGAGACGTGCAGCCGTTGATCTCGCGCAGATGTGGAGATCGGACAAAGGCATGCGAAGCCTGGAAGCACTCATGATCGTTATGGATAAGGATGACATGCTGGTTCTTTCCGGAAATGGTGAAATCATCGAGCCGGATGAGCAGTTTGTTGCCATTGGTTCTGGCGGAAATTACGCATATTCTGCGGCAAATGCTCTGTATAATCATACAGACATGGGAGCAGAAGCGATCGTAAGAGAGTCCCTGAAAATTGCTTCTTCCATCTGTGTTTACACGAATGATCACATTACTGTGGAAAAGCTTGGACAGTAAATGAAATGATTTGCTGATAGCTTTATAGAAATCAATAATTATAAACAATACTTTTAATAGATGTGTATTGTCAGTAATGTTATAAAGTTAAAACAGAACAAAATTGTTTGACATTTTCGGGAAAAATTGGTATATAATAGAGGAGGATGAATAATCATGGCGGATAAGATCCAAGGTTTGACTCCGAAAGAGATTGTTGCTGAATTGGATAAATATATCATCGGTCAGGACAAGGCAAAGCGTTCGGTTGCGGTAGCTCTGAGAAACCGCTACAGAAGAAATCTGGTATCGGATGAGATGAGAGAAGAAATCACACCGAAGAACATCCTGATGATGGGACCTACCGGCTGTGGTAAGACGGAAATCGCAAGACGTCTTGCCAAGCTGATGAAGGCGCCGTTTGTAAAAGTCGAGGCAACCAAATTTACAGAAGTCGGCTATGTAGGAAGAGATGTTGATTCTATGGTTCGTGATCTGGTGGAAGCGTCTATGCGCATTACCAAACAGAGCGCGATGCAGGAGAAATATGATATCGCTGATAAGATGGCCGAGGATAAAATCGTTGAGGCGATGGTTCCTGGAAAGGCACAGGCCGTGCAGAACCAGCAAAACCAGGACAGCAGTCCGTTTGATTTTCTCCGCAACAGCGGAGGCTATCCGAGCCAGAAGCAGCTGTATGAGCAGAGTCAACAGAAGCACGCACAGGAAACCGAGTCTTCTGATGTGAAGATGGCCAGAGATCAGGTGCGTGATCAGCTGAGAAAGGGACTTCTGGAAGATCAGTTCATTGAAATCCAGGTAGAAGAAGCACCGAGAAGCAATGAGCTGGACATGAGTAATGAAGGCATGAGCATCGCCATCGGAAACATTTTCGGCGATATGATGCCAAAGAAAAAGAAAACAAGAAAGGTCAAAGTCAAGGACGCGAGGAAGATTCTGCGCGAACAGGAAGCCTCCAAACTTCTTGATATGGACGCTGTTACGGATGACGCCGTAGAAAATGCGGAGCAGAATGGAATCATCTTTATCGATGAGATCGATAAAATTGCTGCCGGAAACAACTATGGTTCCGGGGCCGATGTTTCCCGTGAAGGCGTTCAGAGAGACATTCTTCCAATCGTTGAGGGAAGCGTGGTTAACACGAAGTACGGTCCGGTGAAAACCGATCACATCCTGTTTATCGGTGCCGGTGCGTTCAGCGTCTCCAAGCCGACGGATCTGATTCCGGAACTGCAAGGACGTTTCCCGATCCGAGTAGAACTGCAGAACCTGACGAAGGATGACCTGATGAAGATTCTGACGGTTCCTAAGAATGCCATTGTTAAGCAGCATCAGGCTCTTCTGGCGACAGAAGGAATTCACCTGGAATTTACTGACGATGCCATTGAGGAAATCGCAGAGATTGCAGCTCTGATGAATCAGCAGAATGAAAATATCGGAGCGCGCCGCCTGTCTACTATCCTGGAACGTCTTCTGGAGGATATCTCCTATGAGATTCCGGAGGAGGGACCGGAAGGAAAGACCGTAATCGATAAGGACTTTGTTAAGAGTAAGTTCGCTGACACGATTGAGAAGGATGACGTTCAGAAATATATTCTGTAATGCTGATGCAGGATAGAAAGACCGGTCCGGACAGGAACATGATCCGAACCGCATTAACATTGAAAATGCCGCGGCAGGGAGGGTAGAAAGCCTGCTCTTCCCTGAGCAGTGTTTTATATAAATAAACTTTTTATCAAATTGTGTGTGTGGTAAGAGAAAGGCTGATGAAACTATGAGTAAGAGATTATTATCGAGAATTCGAGAACTAAACAGAATGCTTTCAGAAAGCACAACCGGCTACGTCGCCTTTGATGAGCTGTGCGATTCCATCGGAGAAATGCTGGAGTCTGAAGTCCTGGTTATGAGTAAGAGAGGTAAGATCCTGGCTTCCAGAAGCAGTGAAGCAGATACCCTCGTAACAAAGGACGAGTCTGGTGCAGACGTACTGAAGCCGGAAATCAATTCCCGTCTTCTGAAAATCACAAGCACCAAAGAGAATGTTACAGGTGACGATATTACAAAGATTATCGGAGATGACTATAACAAGTATGAATACTATCATATCATCGTTCCGGTAATTTTCGGAGGAAACCGTGTAGCTACCGTTGTTCTGCTTCGTGAGAACGAGCCATATGATGAGGAAGACATTGCGATTACAGAGTATGGCGCAACCGTTGTAGGACTGGAAGTTTCCAGAAGCATTGCTCTTGAAGAAGAGGCTGACAGCAGAGAAAAGAACGCTGTTGACATGGCTCTCGAGACACTGTCTTACTCAGAGCTTGATGCAGTCGTAAAGATTTTTGGTGAGCTGGAAGGAAACGAAGGACTTCTGGTTGCCAGCAAGGTAGCGGATAAGTTCAACATCACTCGTTCTGTAATCGTTAACGCGCTCCGCAAGCTGGAGAGTGCAGGTGTTATTGAATCCAGATCCCTGGGTATGAAGGGAACAAGAATCAAGATTACCAACAATTTCCTGCGTGACCAGATTGCTAAGATTGATATCTAATCCGCGTTTCTGCATCTGCAGAATATCCTGTGAAATGGGATAAGCGAGAAATGTTTAAGAAAGAATATAAACGGAATGTCTCCGGCGGATCTGTCTCCATCTGAATGGCTGTACAGGTCAGGAGAATAAAAGAATAAGGTGTTGTATGATCATGGCAAGAAGATGCAGTACCGGATCTGCCTTTGCGGGGAAATGCTCCTGCAGAGTGTTATCGGCGGAAGGTGACAGGTTTTTCCTTTCATCTTCTGCTTTCTTTCATTTTTGTCTGGAAAGAAATAAGGGGGAGAAAGGATGGAACAGTACCGGACGGTTACAGAGCGTGGAAGCGATGAAATCGTAATTCAGAAATCCAGGTTTATCGCTTATGCTTCACCGGCAGAAAGCCGGGAAGAGGCGGAGGATTTTATCCGTACAATCAGGAAAAAACACTATAACGCGACGCATAACGTCCCGGCCATGGTGATCGGCGATCAGTTTCAGCTGCAGTGGGGAAGCGATGACGGTGAACCGCAGGGAACATCCGGTGCTCCCATCGTACAGATGCTGGTAAAAGAGCGTTTTTCCAATCTGGTAATTGTTGTGACCAGATACTTTGGCGGAATCAAGCTGGGTACAGGCGGGCTGGTCAGAGCCTACACACAGGCCGCAAAAGCGGGCGTACGCGCATCTTCACCGGCTGCGATGACGGATAAGCTTGCTATCTCATTTGAAACGGATTACAGCACCTTTAACCGGATCTCCGCCTTCCCTTTTGATGGAAAGGCGGAAATCAGCAATATCCAGTACACCGATAAAGTCGGTTTTGATCTGTACCTGGAAGAATCTGACAAGGAAGATGTCCTTCAGGTTATGGCCGGAATCACCAACGGCAGCATTCATCCGCTTGCGGAAAAGCATAAGCTGTTCGCACTGCCGCTGGATCCGGAATCCCTTTAATCCTCCGTGTAAGTGATCTTCGGATCGCCGACGGTGAAGTTGTCAATCAGGCGGGTTCCGTCGATTCTGACGGCCATAGCGACCAGATCCCCCTTCTTGAACGTCTCAACCGGCTGCATGTTCTCGCCGTTGACGACCTCCACGTATTCAGGATCTGCCATCGGCTCTTCCGCGAGCTTTTTCTTCATGGCATCCGTCAGCTGCGCGCTTCTGTACTCACCCTTTTCAACCAGGTCCTGACCGAGGCGGACGGCTCTGGAGAGGATAACTGCGGCCTTTCTGGCCTCCGGGCTGAGGTAGGTGTTGCGGGAACTCTTAGCGAGGCCGTCTTTTTCTCTTACGATCGGGCAGCCGATGACTTCAACCTTGAAGTTCAGGTCTCTGACCATTCTTCTGATGATGGCCAGCTGCTGCGCGTCCTTCTGACCGAAGAAGATACGGTCCGGCTCTACGATGTGAAGGAGTTTGGTAATAACCGTGCATACACCGCGGAAGTGAATCGGGCGGGTCTTTCCGCAGAGCGTCTTGGACAGTACATCAATGTCGACGTAGGTGCAGAAATCATCGAAGTACATTTCGGACGGATCCGGGTGGAAAACCATGTCCACACCGTGTTTCTCCAGCAGATCACAGTCGTGCTTGAAATCACGAGGATAGTCAGCCAGGTCTTCCGTCGGTCCGAACTGGATCGGGTTGACGAACACAGACGCCACGGTCTTATCGCAGCGCTTTACGGACGCGTCCATCAGCGACGCATGGCCCTCATGCAGAAATCCCATCGTCGGACACAGGCCGATCGTCAGCCCCTCAGCCTTCCACTCCGCAATCTGCTCGCGCACTTCCTCAATCGTCTTTGCAATTTTCATCTTCTATTTCCTCCTATTTCCTCCGTTATTATCTTTTTTTGATTGTCTGCCCGTTAGACGACAACAAGGTTCCCGGGCACCCACCCGACGCTTCTGAACTGCTC
>ERZ791908.600-NODE-600-length-34944-cov-33.946029_pt1 | contig 34944 bp, 29 predicted proteins | sample MGYA00510144_ERZ791908 | MGnify/ENA primary metagenome ERZ791908 (study PRJEB30046, sample SAMN00792105) | human gut metagenome | study: EMG produced TPA metagenomics assembly of the A metagenome-wide association study of gut microbiota in type 2...
CCGAAATCAGCGGCCATATAACCACGTTCGTAGCGGGGCATGGATTTGAACCATGTTCCTCTGGCAACATGGTGTGCCAGAGGAACATGGTTCAAATCCATGACGGCCGATTATCGGCTTATATTCTAGCGGCGTAGCGTGCTGGTGGTGTGATGGTGAACCATGAGCATGAAACGAACGCCACCGCCGGCGTCATGGGCGGAAGACATCAATGATTGGCTTGAATCTCTGAAGGCGGCCGGTCTCAGTGACGAAACGGTGCGGTGCCGGCGCTGCAAGATAACCAAGGCCGCACGTGATCTGGCAAAGACGCCTTTGGAAGTCACGGCTGAAGACATGGTGCATTGGATGGCGGCGCAGAAATGGAAACCGGAAAGCCGCAAGGGATACCGCAACACGCTGAGCAGCTTCTACGGATGGCTGTATACCACCGGACGGCGCGGCGACGATCCGAGTGACGAACTCCCCAAAATCAAGCGTCCCAAGCCCAAGCCGAGGCCATGCCCAGACAAGTACATCATCGCCGCTCTGCACAAGGCCACCGAGCGTGAGCGGGTCATGGTCAGGCTGGCGGCGGAGTGCGGATTGAGGCGCGGCGAGATAGCGAAGGTGCACAGCCGCGACGTGATGGACGACCTTTTAGGCAAATCGCTGATAATCACCGGCAAGGGTGACAAGCAGCGTATCGTGCCGCTGCCGGACGATCTGGCCGATTACATCGAGCATTGCGGCGGCTGGCTGTTGCCGGGCCGTTGGAACGGGCACGTAGAGCAGTCTTATGTCAATCGCCACATATCGCGGCTGCTGCCGGATGGCTGGGGTTGCCACTCGCTGCGGCACAGGTACGCCACGAAGACTTATGAGCAGACGCACGACCTGTTTCTGGTAGCGCGTCTGCTCGGTCATTCGTCGGTGGAGACCACGCAGATTTACGTGGCCATGCCCGACAGCAGGCTACGCAGCGCGTTGGATGCCGTCAGGCTTGCCGTGTAACCCGTGGTCTGTGGTTCAGCGCTTCAGATAGTCGGTGGTACCGGCCGGGCCCAGTGCGATGTAGCGGTGTTGTCCGCTGGCGGCTCCGATGTAGCGGCCCCAGTCGTAGCCGTCCGCGCGGCTGGTCCAGCCGTCGAGGTTGACGGTCTGGCCGGCCGAATACTGGGCCACGATCTGGGCGCCGGTGCTCGGCTGCGCGCGTACGTTGAGCTTGGCCACGTTGACGCGCCACGCGCCGGCGATGCCGCTCGGCGCGGCCGGGGCGGCGGTCTTGGGTCGCAGGTAGCCGAGCAGGCCGTTCTTGGTGATGCTGGCCTGATGCGTGGCTCCGGGGTTCTGCGTCAGGCACAGCAGGCTGCCGCTCTGGTCGGCGATGACGATGGCCACGTGCGTGTACGGGGTGGCGGGGGCGTTGCCCCAGAACGCCACATCGCCCTTGCGCGGCACGGTGCCGGCAGGGAGCCGGTCGAACTTGTCGCGCAATGCGGGCTGCTGGTCCCATGTGCTGGTGTAGACGCTGCCGGCGTACCCGTTGACGGTGTTGGTCGCCGACTGCGGTACGCCGGCCACGTCCTGCGCGTACCGGCTCCATAGATCCCAGCACTGGCCGCCATAGGCCCCATCGACGTCAACGGCCCTGCCGTTGTAGGTCTGGATGAATTGGTCGATTGTCATTGTCATGGTTGTTTTCCTTTCAGATGAGCGTGAGCAGGAACAGTGCGATGGCCATACCGAATACGACGGCCACGATGGTGATGAAGAGGATCGCGCCGATGGCGAGCAGCCAGTCGGCGGCGGTGCTCAACGGCGAGGGTCGCTGCCATGCATGAACAGCATGACGATCGTTATACCGACGATCCACAGCATTGCGGTGGCGAGGATCATGACTTGCCGTCTTCATCGTTATCGTTCGGGTCCTTACCGCTGCGGAACAATTGCAACAGGGGGCTGTTCGCTATTTCGGGGTTGATCTCGCCGAGGTTCTCCAATATCGAGCTGATTTCGGTGATGCTGATGTAGACGGCGGCGGGCACGATGAGGGGCATGCTGTAGCCGAGGTCCAGATGGGCTTGGCCGCGTTCCACGATTTCGGCGAGCAGCATCACGAGGATCAGGCCGCTTTTGTGCCAGAGCCCGAGCCGCATTTTCTCGCTGCTGATGTCGTGCTGCATGGCGGCCTTCATGAGGCCGGTGATGTAGTCGATGGCTATGAGGATGACCACTATGATGAGTGCGGCCAGTTCGGTGTCTTCCATGGTTGTCCTTTCTTCCGGGGGTTTATTCGTCGTCGGCGGTCCAGATGCCCAGCAGCGAGAACTCGCTGGTGGAATTGGTTATCGACCATTGGGTTATCGTGTGGCCGGAGATGCACGCGTCGTCGGTGCCGGGGGCTATCAGGTTGTGGGTGATGCTGATTCGGTTGCGGATCGAGCCGGCCTTGCCGAAGCCCTGCGGCACGGTGAACGGGCTGTATGAGGCGTTGTCGTGGGTGATGACGCCGGCGTTGTAGACGAATCGCATTGATGCGATGACGAGGTTGTTGAATCTGACCAGCAGGGCATCGTTGAGGGTGATTTTCGCCGGGTCGTATGTCGGTTTGCCGATTCGGACGGTGCCGAGCGCGCCGAGCAGCGGACTGTAGCCTGCAAGGATGCTCTCAATGGCGGCGAGGCGTGCGGCGTACCGGTTGGCGTCGGTGCCGTTGAAGTCGAAGCGTGTCAGGGCTTTTTCGATGCCTTCGGCCTGCTGTTGGAGGATATCGGGTAGGTGGGCGATGGGTTCGTTGTCTTCCGGGTAGGGGAGTCCGAATGTGGGTGTGGTGGTTACGGTCATGTGGTCTCCTTGATTTTCGTGACGTAGCGCAGCGCGCCGAGTTTCCAGTTGCATTGGCCGAACGTGGCTGCCGTCAGTTTTTTCAGTTCCGCGCAGGTCGGTTTGCCCTGGCTGGTGGTGTCCTGCGCGGGGAAGAGTCTGATCTTGTGAGCCCAACGGCTGCGTTTGTTGGTCGCGTCGTAGGTGAGCGTGCCGCCGATGACGGCCCAGGGGCCATGGGTGGCCGGCACGGTACGCTCGAAGCGCGATCCGATTATGGTGATGACGCGGGGGTTGCAGTAGAGGAACATCTGCGAGAACAGGTCGCCACGGAAGGTGATCTGGGGGAGTCGGACGCGCTGGTTCTGGGTTTTCAGGTAGTTTTCGGCGCGTGTGGTGTCCAGGACGTTGATGTTGTTCTGCGAGGCGCCGGAATCGGCCCAGTTGACTGTCACGCTCAGGCAGTTCTCCCCCTCATACGTCGCGGTTTCAATCTGTTTGACGAGGCTTCCGTCCTGGGAGACCTCGTAGAGCTGGCCGGACGATGACGAAGCGAGTTTGAGATGGGAGTAGCGCAGTTCGAGCTGAGTGTAGTAGCTGTCCGGTGCCGTCAGGGTCGGGTTTTCGTCGATCAGCACGTTTTCCGCGTCAGCGTAACGATGATCACGGGTGATGTCGGTGCCGTCGTCGCCGGTGATGATTCTCGCGCCGGCAAGGACGGTTTCCACGTCCCAATTGAGATACACGGCTTCAAGCGATGGCACCGTGGACGGCTGACCCTTGTATGACATGAAGACAGAGCGATTTATCTCAAGGGTGTATGTGCCGTTGATCTGTCTGGTCTTCACTGATTCCAACCAGTCCAGGAGGCTTGATTTCTGGTCTGCCTTGATGCCGGCAAGGAAAGTGCTCCAGGGGAGCCAATAGTTATTGATGCCGTCGTTGGCCAGCCACGCCTTGATTTGCGGGCCGATGTTGCCTTTCGGCCACCATTGGAACCCCTGCACCATTTCCTCGTGCTGATTCCAGTTGGGGCCCTTGCGGCAGTCATTTCGCAGCACATATATGCGATCTGACGCGGTGATGCTCAACCGGTCATGTCCGGCGTCGTTGGCGAGTATCTGCACGTCGGTTATGATGCCGTCGAACATGCAGTATTTCACCGGGTTGGGGCCGTTGTCGATGCCGTTTTCGGTCCAATCCGGCGCGATGGTTATACGGTGCCCGGCGAGCGTCGTGTAGACACGGCTGTAATCGCCGTCCGGGTCGATGAACGTGATCTTGAGCACGGCGGGCACGGCAGCGTCCCATGGCGCGCTCACGCCCCACTCGATGGTGAAGGGGGAGAGTGGCACGGGAAGGCCGGTGCTGTTCACGCGTTCGGGCAAAAGCGTGTTGTCCAGGTACACGCGGCATCTTTCGGGAAGGCGGGTTGCGGTGCTCATAGTGCCAGTTCCTTTCCTCTGACGCGCGCCCAACGGTCGAGGCTGCTGACGATTTCGCCGGCCACCTTGTCGTTGTCGAGATTTCCGTGAGCGTCCACGTTGATGTTGACGGTGAGCGATGTGGGCCGTGACGTATCGGTGCGGCTGAGCGGGGCGGCCAGTACCGCGCGGGTGAGGTTCGGCGTCGCGTAGGCGGTCGCCGCCAGCGGCGTTATGCTGCGCGCCATGGCATACTGCCGAACAGGCAGCGCGTAGGCTTGCGCGCTGTAGCTCTGCGCGCTCAAGCCGCTTGCCGCGCTGTTAGCGCCCGTGATCTTGCCCCAGAGGTCGGATACCCAGTTAAACGCCTGCTTGATGCCGCCTATGATGCTGTCGAACACGCCCAGCACCTTGTCTTTCAGCCCGCCGAAGAAGTTGGCGATGCCGTCCACTGCGCCCTTGGCGGTGTTCTTGATGCCGTCCCACGTATCGCTACCCCACTGCTTAATGCTTGCGCCAATGCCGGAAAGCCATGACACGAAGGCGTTCCACTTGTCGCTAATCCACTGGGCGGCAGCGGCACCGGCCTTCTTCACACTGTCCCAATTCATCACCAACAACGCGATAACCGCGATCACGGCCACGATAACGGCAATGACCGGAAGGAAGGCGAGATTCACGGAACCCTGCGCGACGGCAACGATACCGGCGACGACGCTGTAGGCTGTCATGGCCGCGTTCAAAGTGACGATGATGGCGGCGACGGCGCCGATGACGCCGATAAGCGGCACTAGCCACGAACTGTTCGCCTGCACCCATGTGGCGAACTCTGCCAACTTGCTAGCGGCGGCGGTGAGGGCCGGCAACAGGGCTTCGCCCAATGCGGCCTTGGCGTTTTCGAAGCTAGCGGTCATGCGCTGCTGTTGTCCCTGTGCGGTGTCGGCCTCACGCGCGAAGTTGCCCACGGCCTTGCCGCTCTGCGAGATGATGGCCGCTAGAGTGGCTTGCATCTTCGCGTTGCGGTCGCCCGACTTGTACAAGTCGCCAAGCCCCATAGACGCCGCTTGCGCCTGTAGGGTCGCGTCGTTAAGCGAGATGCCATATTTTTCGATAGGGTCCATCTCGCCCTTAAGGGCGGCGCTGAGCGCGTCCACCGCGTCGGCCGTGCTGCCGCCGAACATTGAACTAAGGTCGGCGCCAAGGCCGATAAGCTTGTTGGTCTTGTTGGCGGATTCGTCCACCGACATGCCCATGTTCTGTAGCTGCGAGCCTACAAGCGTGGCAAACTCGTTGTACTCGTTTTTCGACAGGCCCACGGCCTGAGCCGCGTTGTTCGACCATTCCAGCATCTTGCTAGAGCTGTCGCCGAACACGGTTTCGACGCCGCCTACCGACTGCTGTAGGTCGGCGGCGCTTTTCGCGCACGTCGCAGCGCCCGCGCCGATGGCGGCAAGCGCGGCACCGGCAGCAACCGACGCCTTGCCCACCTTGTCCTTGAAGCTCATAGACGCGCGTTCGGCCTTGTCCATCGCGGCCACGGCGCTTGTGGCGTCACCGATGATTCGGATTGCCAGCACGGCGGACTTCATGCGATCACCTCACCTTGCTTTACGTCTTGCGTTCTCGGTCTCTTCGGCTTCGGCCTGCAACAAGGCCGTACAGGTGCCCCAATCGGCTTCTTGGGGCACCTGCTCACGCCGCCACTGCCACGGCGTGCCGCCGAAGCGGGCGGCTAATATGCAACTCAGTTCGCCGAAGCTGCCTGAGTCCCATTGGTCAAAAAATCCGGCGCGTCGTCACCTGACGTGGCCGTGTACTGAAGCACGTCGCCGCTGTAGGTCTCGGCGGTTTCAGCGTCGGCGGGGTCGTTGTTCGTGTCCACGACGGAAACCACGGTGTCGGCCCACTGCTCGAACGGAACAGAGGTGGCGCCGATTTGGCGGCAGCGCACGTAGGCGGCGTAGGCGTTGAGCTTCACCACGGCGTCCAACGCGCTGCCCCAGCCCTTCGCCTTCGCGTGGGTTTCCGCTTGGCAGCGCTGCCACATGGTCACGCAAACCTCGTCCGTGTGGCCGTCCAAGTAGGTGATACGGGTGTTCGGGGTCTTGGTCTCGTTGTTCATTTCGTTAATCTCCTGTCGTGATTCGGTTGATGATTTTCTGCACCGCGTCCGCGTAGAGTTGCGTCCACTGTGGTTCGGTGTTCTTAGCCGCCTTGTTGGCGAACATGGTTGCTTTGATGTTGTGCTTGGGCCAGCCGTAATTGATTACGCCCGCGTACTTCACCTTGCCGTTGTTGCCGGCGCGCACCACACCGGCCTTCTGTGTGGCACCCGCGCGTATCGATTTCGTGAGACGGCCCGAGCGTTGCGGGGCCAGTGCCTTGGCGGCTGGTGCCACGATTTGCGCGGCCTGTTCGTTGATGTCGCGCAAGTCCTTCAGATCGGCGCCGGCCTGTCTCAGGCCCTTGGCGAGCTGTGCCGCGCCCTTGAGCTGCAACTGGCTGTTGCCGCCAGAGACTATGTCCGCCATGATTAGGAGTGGGACGAAGGCGCGTAGTCTACGGCTTTAACGTCGATGGCGACGAACGAAAAATCATTGCTGTTCTTCGTCTTCACGTCGCCGCCGAACTGGATGGACGCGATTACCACGTTGCCGGTGAGCTTCACGCTGCCCTCAAGGTTCGGCACCCACTCGAACGGCAGCGTCTTACCGCTGTTCTTCAGGCACCAGACCTGTAGGCCGTTCATGGAGAAGTCCTCTTTGATTGAACCGGTCAGCGCCCAAGTCTCGGTCTGCGAACCGCCCTCGGTGTGGCCGTCCAGAAAATTGTCGTTGTCCTCGGTATCGGTCGAGGGTTCCAACGCGGTGTTGATAACGTCCGCGCTGAAGTCCTGTTCGCTGCCCGACGCGCCGATTTTCAGACTGCCGGGGCCAAGCGTGCGTGTCTTTGCCATTATTGTGTTCCTTTCAGTTGATTTCTAGTGGGTTCAGGGTGATTTCGTAGGCCGCGAGGTTGCCGACACCCGCGAGACTGTAGGTGACGGGTTTAGCGGCCTTCATGTTCAGGTGGCGCTCATGCAAGCGCTCCAAGACGGGGATAATCAGGTCTAGGCTTTCAATCTGCGTGGCCGTGGTGCCCGCGATAAGGTTCACCGTCCACTCGGTGTTGACGAACTGCCAGCCTTCGTAGGTGATGTTCGGCGGGTCGATAAGCACCGCGACTTTGCCGGGCAGCGGGCGGGCTTCCTGAGCGTCGATGGTGATACATGTCACGAGGTCGCCAATCATGTCGGTGAGCATGTCCATAAGCGCCTCACGTTCGCTGATAATCCGGCTCATGCAATCACCAGTCCGCCCGTGGGTACGCCAGCCGCGTTGAGCTTGGGCCACACGCTGCGCAACGGGTCGCTTGACACCCTGTAGGGTTCAAGCGAGCCGTCGCCAACAGCCATGACACCCAACCTGGCGTCACGACTGTTGTACAGGTCGGCGGCGCATGACGTGATGCAGTCGGCGCGCACGGTGTCATCCACCGTGTGCCCGTCTATCGCGCTGTCCACGTAGCTGATGGCGCTGGTGATGGCGCGTTGCACTCGGTCGGCGTCGCCGGCCGGGACTCCGATTTCGTCACGCACCGACGCTTCGTATTTTTTCCAGTCCATCAAGGCTGTGACTCCTTTCATGATGGTTGCTATGGATGGTGCAGAGTGCGAGGGAGGTTAGTCGATTTTGTACAGGCGGGGCGTGAACAACGCGTCCATGTCGCCTATGGTGTTGACGAAGATGTTCATGTCGAACGTGCCGGCCGGCAGGGTTTTAGGCCCGTAATTGTGGGGGTTGAACCTGATGGATTCGCCCCCGTCGTCCGGTCTGAGCGCGGCTTGGATGCCTAAGACCCAACTGTTAGGGCCATAGGGGAAGTCCGAAGCCTCTATCGTGTACGTTCCCGCGTCCAGATGCACCGAACTCTGCAAGTTCGCCCATGAGTCAGCTGCTGTCTTGGTGGAGCCTTTAAACCGGTACGTGCCCGGTGTCGTTTCCGTGACCGTAATCCCCGGGTTGGCACCCAACGTTTTAGGCAGGCCTGTGACACGCGGATACAGGTTCGCTAGTTCATAGCCCCCCCCCCAAGGCTCGTGTTGTCGGGTCGCATCCAATCGTGCGCGGTGTTCCCGAGTTCGAGTTGGATTTTCAGGTTGCCCGACACGCTGCCGGCCGTGACGCCGCCACGCAAGATGCGCAGCTCGACGCGTGTGGTCCCCTTGGGGATGGTGACCGCGGTGTTGTTTTTCCCCTGATAGACGCCGCCGAGGCTATTCGCGTTGGCGTAGAGGCTGATGACCAGGGTTCCGGGCACATCGCCCGTGTAGGAGAGGATGAGAGGCACGCCAACGATGCCTTCGGGCACGTCGAGCTCCCAGCGCACGCCCTTGTACAATGGCACCGATTCGGTGCCGCTGTCGAAATCAAGCGACCCGTCCTGCGCCACGGTGACGGTCAGCGCGTTGCCCGACGCGGGGCCATAAGACAACAGGTTACGGGAGAGCACTGTGACGGGCACGACGGTTTTTACCGCTGGATTGACGGTGCTGGATATCGTCACGTCGGTTTTTCCCGGTTGTTTCCCGGTGATGGTGATGGTGGTCATTGGATCACCTCGATGTCGATAAGGTCGGTGCCGGCAGTGGTGGCGGTCACGGTCTGTGGCGCTGTGTCTGGTGTGATTGTGGCTTTGATCTCGGCATTATCGCCCGCGGTGAGGGTTACACTAGTCGGCGTAGTGCTGAGTCCCGTGGGCGTCACCCTTTTGGGAACTTCACCGGAATGAGGCCGTCAACGTTGGTGGCCGCAACCGCCATGTAGCCGTAGACGCTGTAGTTCTCGGTGAGCTTGGTGGGGTCTCCGTCGCTGAGCTGGGTCGGGCCGCCGCTTTCCCATACCGTCACCGATTCGGGGTCGATGAAGCACGCCGTGCCGTTCGGGGCCTTCGGCAGCATTTGCACCGGCAGCCGAAGGAACTTGCCGGCGATGCCGGTCAGGTCGAAGTTGCCGATGGTGTCCGAGCCGTCGCCGGACAGGTCGAAGAATCGGGAACCGCTGTCTTTCAAGGCGATAAGCGAGGCCATAACGTCTTTGCTGACGCCAAGACGGGTGAGGTTCACGTTGCGGTCGTCGGCGAGTTCGGCGGCGTCCATGATCAGGCCCGCCCACTGGTCGATGGTCATGGCGGTGAGCGCGGCAGGCGCGTCGATGCGGTTGGGGTTGGTGGATGCGTCTCGCTGCGCGGTGATGGTGGAATACAGGTAGTTGCGCACGGCGGTTTCGGTCGCTTTCGCGTAGCTGTTGCGAAGCGCGGCCAATGCCGTGTTCAGCATCGGTGTAGTGCTGCGTTCGATCACCTGACGCGACAGCGTGGTGTAGCCGCCGTAGGTGTCGATACCGACGCTCTTGGTACCGAACGTGACCTTGCCGAACGGCAGCGCGGCACCTTCGGCAGTCTGCTTGCCGGTGGTCGTGGTGTCGGTGGCCACCACGTTGTATTCCATGGTCATGCCCTTGGCCGGCAGCGTGTCGTGGGTCAACAGGTTGGTGACCTTGCGGCGCATCTGAATTAGTCGCAGGTCGTCCGCGATCCAGGTGGTGGTGTTGCCGGTGTTGCCGGTGGCGATGAGGTCACGGCATTCGTGCATCAGGTTCACGGCGGCTTCCTCACCTCGGTAGAGGGACTGGAGGTAGTCGCCTGCGGTACGGTATTCCGCGCCCAGCGGCTTCGGCTTGTCCGGGCTTCCGGCGTGTGCCAATGCAGCCTTGAGGCTGCGCTGTTCGTCCTTGATGCCGTCCAGCATCTCCATGAGTTCCTTGTCCATTCGGGTTTCCTCGCTTTCCTTCGATGGATCGTGTTTTTCGATTTCCTGGGTGTTCGTTTCGGCGGCGCTGCGTTGGCCGGTGATTTTCGCCGCCTCATAGGCGGGCCAGCTGACCACGCTCGTTTCCAGCAGGCGGACACGCTTGCGGTGGGTTATACCCTGCTTGTCGGTTTCGTCCTGCACTGGGATGAAGCCGACAGACAGGGAGTCGAGAGCGCCGTCTCGCAGGAGGGCCACCACGTCGCGGCCTCGCTGCGTGTCCGAGATTCTGGCGGTGATGTGCAGACCGTCGTTACGGCTTTCCGCTCCCGTGATGCGGCCGATGAGTTCGCCGTGCTGGTAGCAGAGCTTGGCGTTGTCAACGTCGTCGAAACGGCAGTCGGGGTCGAAGGTCTCGGCTCCCTTCCAGGTGTCGATGATGCTGCCGAAGGGTACGGCGATGCCTTCCAATGTGCGGCCGTCGCCTTCCTCAGCAGCGCGTAGGCATATGCCTTTGAATCCGATTTCATGACGGTTCACTGGTTCACCTCTTCCGGTTGCGGCGCGTTGATGAGCGGGGGCAGGGCCTCGCGTGCGCGCACCTCGTTAATTTCCATCCATCCTGATTCGAGGGCGGTCTTGTAGGCGTTGAAACGGTCGCTCATGTCGGCGCGGCGACTTGAATCCCAGTCGAACGCGGCGGTGCGGCCTCGTGGCAGCAGTCTGTTGAACAGTTCCTCTATCTCGCCCGCGTAGGCGGCCAGCGTGTAGTCGGCGAACTCAATCCAGCTTTGCTCGATGTTCGAATAGGTGAGATTGCTGCCATCGACTGCGGCGAGCATGATGGACGCGGGAATGCCCAACAGTCGCGCGATCTGCGTGGTGTCGAACTTCTGGGTTTCCAAAAACTGCAAGTCGGCCGGCTTCATGTCCAGCGGCACGTATTTCAGCTTGCTGCCCAGCACCTTGATGTCGCCTGCGGTTCCGGTGGCCTTCCATGCCTCTTTCGCGTTCCTGGCGATGTCGGGCGTCACCTTGTCCTCGGAGGACAGGTAGCCCTTGAGGTTGCTGGAATCGGTGTAGAAGCGGGCCTTGTAATCCCGCGCCTGCTGCGCGCTTTCGACTTCCTCGCGTGCCGCACCGATGGGGCCGAGGCCTCGCAGTCGACCGGGCACGTTCAAAAACTTGCAGTGCACGATCTGGTCGGCCGTGTAGTCCACACCGAGATACGAGTAACGGAGCTTCGGCGCCGCTGGGTCCTTGCCGTCGTCCGAGACGGTCACGAGCGAGGGCGGCAGCACCTCGCAGGTCACGACCTCCCCGGCGTAGCGCACAAGCCGTACGAAGGCGTTGCCGTCCAACACCATGCTGGCCACCATGTCGGCGAGGAAGTCACGGCGGGAACGGTTCACGTCCGGCTGGAGGATAAGCGAGCTCACGGTGTCCAGCTTCAGACCGCCGCGCATCTCGTGGATCGGCAGACCGGTTATCGCGGTCTGCAACACCTGGACCCCGCGAAACACGGTGGACAGGCTCAACGGGTCGCACACCGGCTCGCGGCTGGGCGGCCTGATGCCCTCGGGCATATCATCCGCATCACTGCGGGTCAGGATACGCCCGGCGAGCTTCATACGATCCCAGAGACTCAGGTTGTTCATGCCGCCGATTATGCGAGTCTGGTTCGGTTTCCGTCCACCACCGTGCCGCCAAGTACCGCCAAGTACCGCCAAGTACCGCCAAACGGTCAGTAGATTTGCAGGGGTCCGGAGTCTTCGGGACGGTGCACGGCTCCCCATGCGGCCAACATGCAGCTTTCGAGCGGCGAGGTGAGGCCTGTGCTGCCTCGCCGGCTCAATCGCCATGCGTCGCCGGCCCATTTGCGTGCCGAGTTGGCGGCGCTGGCGTCAAGGTCGGGGTCGGCGGCATGTTTGATGGTGCCGTTGTTCAGCCCGCTCACATAGCTTTGCCCGGTGGTCAGGAAGTCGGCCGCGTCCATGTCCACGAACTCGATGACGGGGTCACCGTTCCGGTCGGTGAGATTATGCAGCCGGTCGGAGAGGTCGGCGGCGGTGCCGCGTTCATCGATGACGGCGGGCGCATGGTAAGTTTCGCACAATCTCGTGATTTCGGCGGGCGCGTATCCGGTGCCGTCGAGAATCCTCAGCAATTGCGTGGTTATGGTGCCATCGTCGTTGACGATGCCGGCGCTGATGCTGGTGTGGGTGGCATCCACGTCCACGGCGATGCCGAACACCACCGGGCGGTCCCCGAGTTCGGCCGGTGTCACCGGCATGGTGGCTGTGGCATTCCATGTTGTTTCGTCGATGGCGCGGTCGGTGATGCCGTCGTCTCTCCGGTTGCCGAACGCTCTCGCCCAGCCTGCCGGGTTGCCCTTGAACTGCTCGCGAAAGTCCCTGAGCTGTGATTTGTCCCAAAGCAGTCCCGCTGCCGGGTGGTAGCGCATGATGACGCCGAGGTCTTCAGGGTCTTCGCCTGAGGGGAGTCCGAAGTCGAACCAGCAGGTGCGGCGTGATTGTTCGCCGGCGCGGCACTCATCGAGTTTCCTGTTGAAGAAGGTCGAGTCTGCGGTACCTTCGGTCGAGGTTATCCACAGCTGGGGTTGCACGCCGGTGGCCTTCAATCGTGTGGCCATGGTCGGCATGAAGCCGTCGAGAATCGTGTTGCCGGTCTCTTCGGACAATGAAAACGCCTCATCGAGTGTGATCTTGTCGCCCTGGACACCGTGGCCGGCCACCTTCGTCACTGATTTCGGCATTATCACGCTGCCGTTGACGAATGGTTGTCGGAGGTCGCCGGCACCCATGTAGGGGCGTGCGGTGATATCGGCGAGTGGTGACGCCTGAATGGTCTTTAGATATTTCTTGAAATGGTCGCCCGCGTCCTTGCCTGTCTGAGCGAGGTAATAGATATACCTATCCGGCCCCCATTGCGAGTTGCGGGTGTCCACCGCATCCACGAGCGTCGATTTACCGCACTGGCGTGGCGTCGAGAGAATCACAGTGTCGTAATAGTAGGTTCCGGTTACGGGGTCGATTTCACCGGCCACGTCCGCCACAAGCTGCTGCCAGGGCAGCAATGGGGTGCCGAGCAGCTTGGCGAACTCGGCAACTATGGGCCCGTCCGTCCGCCGTTCCGAGTTTCGCTGCGTTCCGCCGCGTACCGGCGTCATGCCTTCGCCTTCTGCAGCAGTCCGGCAAGGGCGGGGTTGACTTCCTTCTCTGCCGGAAACATCTCGTTGAGCTCCTGGAACCACAAGAGCAACTGACCCATGACACGGCTGGTATCACGTCCCTTGGCGTTCAATACGTCGAAATTGCGCGCGATGTTCACCATCGTCTTGCAAATGAACACGGCGCGTGAATTAAGCTTGCGGCCACACACGAAGTCCTGTATCAGTTCCGTCGTCGCTTTTTCCTGAAGCCCCGCCATGATGTTGTCGTAGGCCTCGAAGCCTGGCAAGGTTTCCTGACTCATTATTTTTTCAATCTCCTGTTTTCGTTGTTATTCCGCCGTTTTCAAATTTTTTTGCTCGTTTCGAGAGAGAAAAAAACTTGGCGCGGGGTCTTTTGGCTGGCCGGTCGTTTAAAAAAGCGACTACCATTGCGGCCGCGCGTCGATTCGTTCGCATTGATCGCGCAAACCGAGCGCCGCGAGTCTGGCGCGTCGCGCACGCTGCCTCGCGTCCAGCAATTCCTGCGTGAGATGGAGCGAATACCATTGCCTTGCCGTGAGCTTCGCACCCTCGTTGCGATGCTCGGCAGTGAGCCGGTCGAACACCATGGATGCGCCGGGGTCCACCACATGCAGCTCGTAGTCAAGGGCCAGCCATTCATCCAACAGGCGCGGGTGCGAGCGAGTGGACGGCAATGACTTGATAAGCCACACCTCGACCGGCGCGTTCATTCTGGCGAGCTTGTTATAGGCACCCTGCCAAGCCCCTTGCGCCGTGGCCACGAGCGGGCCAGTGGCCTCGTGCTTCACATCCACGTCAAGCATCAACGCTTCGGCCAAACGGTCGAAGTCCAGGATAAGCGCGCCGTTGCCGGCATGTTCGGCCACATACGAGCTCTTGCCCGCGCACGGAGGCCCCATGACCACATGCAACGTGGCCCCATAGCCCGACAGCACGCGATTGCTTCGGCTGATGTTGCAATGCTTGCAGGCACGCCGGATGTTCGCAACCGTGCCCTGGCCACCGGCCTTGAACGGAATGATATGGTCATCCTCTTCACCGACCTTGGTGCAGCCGGGCAGATTCAGCCAGCATTCATTGCCCCACAAATCGATGACGGTCTGCCTTACGCGCGCACCGACAACCTGACGCCTCGCCATCACTCCACCTTCCCCTTCTGCGTTTTCACCCACATATCCAGATCGGCCAGCTCGTACAGGCACGGTGAATTGATAGCGTCACCGGCCTTGAACCAGACGGGGCCGGTGTTGTCCGCCCTCATGCGCTCCATCTGACGCTGCGATTTGTGCAGATATGTGGCCGCCTGCGCGGTAGTGAGCTTCGCCCTCGGATTCATCCAACCCCCTAGAACAGATTCAACTTCGATTGCATCGATGCCTGCGATGGGGCCGTCTGGCCAGACTGCGCGGCCTTGCGCCGGAACACCGATACCTGCCCCTGCGCCCACAGGTCGAACTGGCGTGCGTCCAGCGTCCACGCGCCGCCGACGCGCCGCACTCCCATTGCCGGCCAGTCGCCTCCCAACGCGGCCAGTTCGGTGCCCTTGCACAGACGCAGGGCGTTCAGCACGCGCGGCGAATCAGGAAGCCCAGTGTGCTGTTCCTCGGCCAACGCAACGATGGAGAGCCGGAAGCCCTCCAACAGGTCGGCCGCGTCATGCGGAGCACTCCACGGGCTCAACGCCTCGGCAAGGCTCGGTTTCGTGCGTGCCATCAGTCCATCACCCAAGCCCACGAGCCGGTCCACCGGGCCAACGCCTGCATGGCCTCGCGCGCATCCCAGCAGCGCATCCCGTACTTGCGGGTCTTCGAGACGGGGCATTGCGCCAACTGCATCATATGGAACGCCTGGTTGTCGTCGATGCGCCCGTTACGCCTGGTCAATCCGGCCCAACGCGCGATCTGCTCGATGGTCACCAGAAACGATTCCGTGGTCTTCCTCGACTGGATGAACTCGTTGAGCTTCGGAAGCAACCGGATACCCGCGTCCTTCAGATTAATCTCGAACGTTGCTCTGCTCATAATCCGTAATCCCCTTACGTTGGTTTCTCATGTCCCTTTTGGGAGGGAGTGCTGGAGAGGTCAAGACCCGAAGATTCTCGGCCGAGACGCGCAACGCGAAATCTCGGCCGAGAATCCTCAAGTGGGTCTCGCTTTCGGTCGGTCGGCCGTCGATTGCAAGAGCAGGCAAACGCCTGCCGGGAATGGTCCCCAAATCCAGCCCCACACACAATCGCGTGGTAGTGCTGCCCGATTCCGCCTTTACCAGCGGCTGGATAGGGTCGGTGGCAACCTCTTAGTCTCGCAAGTACCGCAGTTGCAATGCGGCCGGCTTCCCGCCACCACAGCGGGCATAGGTAGGGCTAGGCGTAGCCATACGCGCCATCACAGCCATTCCATTCTCAGTGACCCGATAGCGTCGGGCACGCATACGCACGCTTAGAGGCGTCTAAAGATACCTAGAACTACTCGGGACCGTCCGGCAATACGGCCAGACAGCCGATGAGCCCGCGAACCTCCTCGGGCGTGAACACATAGACCTTCGACCTGAAGTCCCTGCGCCGCGTATGGGGCGTGATGCACACCATCAGACAACCATTGGCCGTCGTGGCCGACTGAAACCTGTAGCCCATATCACTCATGGCCAAACCTCCCGCCGATGCGCTCCGGCACATCCGCCAGCACCATGCCCGCGCACAGGCAGGCGACGCCGACCAATGCCCACAGGCCCATGACGGCCAGAATCAAACCAGCGAACACCGCGCAGAACGTGAGAACGCCCTTATAAAGCCCGTGCATGCTTCGCCTCCCTGATAACCCTGGCGAACTCGCGGTTGATGCGCACCATGTCACCCATCGACAGGCCGTCCACAGCGAAATAATCACCATCCACACTGAAACGAATACCGAACTCATACGGGCTCCCCGCATCACCGGTCAGCTTGAACTCCGCACTGAAACGGTTCCCGCTGCACTCAGGGTCGAACACCGACATCAGCGCACCTCCGCCATGCTCGGCGGAACCTTCGGCCCCTCGACTGCGAAAACGCAATCCGGGCACATCTTCGAGTGCGGCCTCATACGCCACCCACGAACCGACATGGCCATATCCGGGTCCTGATTCAACGGCACAAACGCCTCGGCCCCGCACACGTCACAACGAACCACATACGCAATCATCTGCAAAACCTCCATCGGTCGAATGGTTGAAAAGGGTTCCTTCCCCCGCCGTAGGCTTGAAAAGGAAGAACCAAGCCAAGGAAGAACAAACGAAGGAAGGAAGAATCAATGAACAATCCTGCGCAATACCTGCTGCAACTATTCGAAGCAGCAGAACGAGATAATGGGCAGACGTTCACGGCGCGTGATTCATCGGCAGCCATGGCGGAAATTGAGCGCCAAGCCGCAATGCTTGAAGCCGGCGACGAACGCCCACAGGCCAAAGGCAATCTCGGTGAATGCGAAAAACAGAGTCCAGCCGTTCGGCTTCTTCTGCGTAACAAACATCACGCCACCTCCAAAGGCTTCGCATAATTAGAACGGCCAGTCAGGTAGTCGAGACTCACATCGAAGAAATCAGCAATACGAACAAGGTCGCGCGAAGTGTAATTAGCGCGGCCATGGAGCTTTGCGTTAAGAAGCTGGAACGACAGTCCGATTTCTGAGGCAAGGGAACGTTGGGTAATGTGCTGTTGCCTCATTAGCTCTCTCAATCTGTCCGATATGACACCAGACGTACAGACTAAAACCATGTGTTACTTTCTACAGCCAAAATACTGTTGTCTCAAATAAGACACGCCGTATAAAAGTAAAATGACGTTGTATTATGTAACTATGACAGCAACAATGAGCATGCCGCAGGCAAAGATAAATGCGCAAGATATTGTCGCCGCCAACGTGAATCTGATGATCACGGCGCGACACCTTCAGAAGAAAGACTTAGCCAATGCGCTGGGTCTTGCCCCTCAAACGATTGCGCGTAAGCTGCGCAGTGAAATCACGTGGACAATCAACGAGACGCAGGCCGCAGCCGACTTCTTGAATACAGATGTGGCTACGTTGCTTAACCCTGATTTATCGTCCGCAGAACTCCGTGGGGACAACAAAAAACCTCGGGGTGGATTAACCACTCCGAGGTTGTTCGTCAAGGATCTTTATCGATCCTCGTTGGTAGCGGGGCATGGATTTGAACCATGGACCTCTGGCAACATGGTGTGCCAGAGGAACATGGTTCAAATCCATGACGGCCGATTATCGGCTTATATTCTAGCGGCGTAGCGTGCTGGTGGTGTGATGGTGAACCATGAGCATGAAACGAACGCCACCGCCGGCGTCATGGGCGGAAGACATCAATGATTGGCTTGAATCTCTGAAGGCGGCCGGTCTCAGTGACGAAACGGTGCGGTGCCGGCGCTGCAAGATAACCAAGGCCGCACGTGATCTGGCAAAGACGCCTTTGGAAGTCACGGCTGAAGACATGGTGCATTGGATGGCGGCGCAGAAATGGAAACCGGAAAGCCGCAAGGGATACCGCAACACGCTGAGCAGCTTCTACGGATGGCTGTATACCACCGGACGGCGCGGCGACGATCCGAGTGACGAACTCCCCAAAATCAAGCGTCCCAAGCCCAAGCCGAGGCCATGCCCAGACAAGTACATCATCGCCGCTCTGCACAAGGCCACCGAGCGTGAGCGGGTCATGGTCAGGCTGGCGGCGGAGTGCGGATTGAGGCGCGGCGAGATAGCGAAGGTGCACAGCCGCGACGTGATGGACGACCTTTTAGGCAAATCGCTGATAATCACCGGCAAGGGTGACAAGCAGCGTATCGTGCCGCTGCCGGACGATCTGGCCGATTACATCGAGCATTGCGGCGGCTGGCTGTTGCCGGGCCGTTGGAACGGGCACGTAGAGCAGTCTTATGTCAATCGCCACATATCGCGGCTGCTGCCGGATGGCTGGGGTTGCCACTCGCTGCGGCACAGGTACGCCACGAAGACTTATGAGCAGACGCACGACCTGTTTCTGGTAGCGCGTCTGCTCGGTCATTCGTCGGTGGAGACCACGCAGATTTACGTGGCCATGCCCGACAGCAGGCTACGCAGCGCGTTGGATGCCGTCAGGCTTGCCGTGTAACCCGTGGTCTGTGGTTCAGCGCTTCAGATAGTCGGTGGTACCGGCCGGGCCCAGTGCGATGTAGCGGTGTTGTCCGCTGGCGGCTCCGATGTAGCGGCCCCAGTCGTAGCCGTCCGCGCGGCTGGTCCAGCCGTCGAGGTTGACGGTCTGGCCGGCCGAATACTGGGCCACGATCTGGGCGCCGGTGCTCGGCTGCGCGCGTACGTTGAGCTTGGCCACGTTGACGCGCCACGCGCCGGCGATGCCGCTCGGCGCGGCCGGGGCGGCGGTCTTGGGTCGCAGGTAGCCGAGCAGGCCGTTCTTGGTGATGCTGGCCTGATGCGTGGCTCCGGGGTTCTGCGTCAGGCACAGCAGGCTGCCGCTCTGGTCGGCGATGACGATGGCCACGTGCGTGTACGGGGTGGCGGGGGCGTTGCCCCAGAACGCCACATCGCCCTTGCGCGGCACGGTGCCGGCAGGGAGCCGGTCGAACTTGTCGCGCAATGCGGGCTGCTGGTCCCATGTGCTGGTGTAGACGCTGCCGGCGTACCCGTTGACGGTGTTGGTCGCCGACTGCGGTACGCCGGCCACGTCCTGCGCGTACCGGCTCCATAGATCCCAGCACTGGCCGCCATAGGCCCCATCGACGTCAACGGCCCTGCCGTTGTAGGTCTGGATGAATTGGTCGATTGTCATTGTCATGGTTGTTTTCCTTTCAGATGAGCGTGAGCAGGAACAGTGCGATGGCCATACCGAATACGACGGCCACGATGGTGATGAAGAGGATCGCGCCGATGGCGAGCAGCCAGTCGGCGGCGGTGCTCAACGGCGAGGGTCGCTGCCATGCATGAACAGCATGACGATCGTTATACCGACGATCCACAGCATTGCGGTGGCGAGGATCATGACTTGCCGTCTTCATCGTTATCGTTCGGGTCCTTACCGCTGCGGAACAATTGCAACAGGGGGCTGTTCGCTATTTCGGGGTTGATCTCGCCGAGGTTCTCCAATATCGAGCTGATTTCGGTGATGCTGATGTAGACGGCGGCGGGCACGATGAGGGGCATGCTGTAGCCGAGGTCCAGATGGGCTTGGCCGCGTTCCACGATTTCGGCGAGCAGCATCACGAGGATCAGGCCGCTTTTGTGCCAGAGCCCGAGCCGCATTTTCTCGCTGCTGATGTCGTGCTGCATGGCGGCCTTCATGAGGCCGGTGATGTAGTCGATGGCTATGAGGATGACCACTATGATGAGTGCGGCCAGTTCGGTGTCTTCCATGGTTGTCCTTTCTTCCGGGGGTTTATTCGTCGTCGGCGGTCCAGATGCCCAGCAGCGAGAACTCGCTGGTGGAATTGGTTATCGACCATTGGGTTATCGTGTGGCCGGAGATGCACGCGTCGTCGGTGCCGGGGGCTATCAGGTTGTGGGTGATGCTGATTCGGTTGCGGATCGAGCCGGCCTTGCCGAAGCCCTGCGGCACGGTGAACGGGCTGTATGAGGCGTTGTCGTGGGTGATGACGCCGGCGTTGTAGACGAATCGCATTGATGCGATGACGAGGTTGTTGAATCTGACCAGCAGGGCATCGTTGAGGGTGATTTTCGCCGGGTCGTATGTCGGTTTGCCGATTCGGACGGTGCCGAGCGCGCCGAGCAGCGGACTGTAGCCTGCAAGGATGCTCTCAATGGCGGCGAGGCGTGCGGCGTACCGGTTGGCGTCGGTGCCGTTGAAGTCGAAGCGTGTCAGGGCTTTTTCGATGCCTTCGGCCTGCTGTTGGAGGATATCGGGTAGGTGGGCGATGGGTTCGTTGTCTTCCGGGTAGGGGAGTCCGAATGTGGGTGTGGTGGTTACGGTCATGTGGTCTCCTTGATTTTCGTGACGTAGCGCAGCGCGCCGAGTTTCCAGTTGCATTGGCCGAACGTGGCTGCCGTCAGTTTTTTCAGTTCCGCGCAGGTCGGTTTGCCCTGGCTGGTGGTGTCCTGCGCGGGGAAGAGTCTGATCTTGTGAGCCCAACGGCTGCGTTTGTTGGTCGCGTCGTAGGTGAGCGTGCCGCCGATGACGGCCCAGGGGCCATGGGTGGCCGGCACGGTACGCTCGAAGCGCGATCCGATTATGGTGATGACGCGGGGGTTGCAGTAGAGGAACATCTGCGAGAACAGGTCGCCACGGAAGGTGATCTGGGGGAGTCGGACGCGCTGGTTCTGGGTTTTCAGGTAGTTTTCGGCGCGTGTGGTGTCCAGGACGTTGATGTTGTTCTGCGAGGCGCCGGAATCGGCCCAGTTGACTGTCACGCTCAGGCAGTTCTCCCCCTCATACGTCGCGGTTTCAATCTGTTTGACGAGGCTTCCGTCCTGGGAGACCTCGTAGAGCTGGCCGGACGATGACGAAGCGAGTTTGAGATGGGAGTAGCGCAGTTCGAGCTGAGTGTAGTAGCTGTCCGGTGCCGTCAGGGTCGGGTTTTCGTCGATCAGCACGTTTTCCGCGTCAGCGTAACGATGATCACGGGTGATGTCGGTGCCGTCGTCGCCGGTGATGATTCTCGCGCCGGCAAGGACGGTTTCCACGTCCCAATTGAGATACACGGCTTCAAGCGATGGCACCGTGGACGGCTGACCCTTGTATGACATGAAGACAGAGCGATTTATCTCAAGGGTGTATGTGCCGTTGATCTGTCTGGTCTTCACTGATTCCAACCAGTCCAGGAGGCTTGATTTCTGGTCTGCCTTGATGCCGGCAAGGAAAGTGCTCCAGGGGAGCCAATAGTTATTGATGCCGTCGTTGGCCAGCCACGCCTTGATTTGCGGGCCGATGTTGCCTTTCGGCCACCATTGGAACCCCTGCACCATTTCCTCGTGCTGATTCCAGTTGGGGCCCTTGCGGCAGTCATTTCGCAGCACATATATGCGATCTGACGCGGTGATGCTCAACCGGTCATGTCCGGCGTCGTTGGCGAGTATCTGCACGTCGGTTATGATGCCGTCGAACATGCAGTATTTCACCGGGTTGGGGCCGTTGTCGATGCCGTTTTCGGTCCAATCCGGCGCGATGGTTATACGGTGCCCGGCGAGCGTCGTGTAGACACGGCTGTAATCGCCGTCCGGGTCGATGAACGTGATCTTGAGCACGGCGGGCACGGCAGCGTCCCATGGCGCGCTCACGCCCCACTCGATGGTGAAGGGGGAGAGTGGCACGGGAAGGCCGGTGCTGTTCACGCGTTCGGGCAAAAGCGTGTTGTCCAGGTACACGCGGCATCTTTCGGGAAGGCGGGTTGCGGTGCTCATAGTGCCAGTTCCTTTCCTCTGACGCGCGCCCAACGGTCGAGGCTGCTGACGATTTCGCCGGCCACCTTGTCGTTGTCGAGATTTCCGTGAGCGTCCACGTTGATGTTGACGGTGAGCGATGTGGGCCGTGACGTATCGGTGCGGCTGAGCGGGGCGGCCAGTACCGCGCGGGTGAGGTTCGGCGTCGCGTAGGCGGTCGCCGCCAGCGGCGTTATGCTGCGCGCCATGGCATACTGCCGAACAGGCAGCGCGTAGGCTTGCGCGCTGTAGCTCTGCGCGCTCAAGCCGCTTGCCGCGCTGTTAGCGCCCGTGATCTTGCCCCAGAGGTCGGATACCCAGTTAAACGCCTGCTTGATGCCGCCTATGATGCTGTCGAACACGCCCAGCACCTTGTCTTTCAGCCCGCCGAAGAAGTTGGCGATGCCGTCCACTGCGCCCTTGGCGGTGTTCTTGATGCCGTCCCACGTATCGCTACCCCACTGCTTAATGCTTGCGCCAATGCCGGAAAGCCATGACACGAAGGCGTTCCACTTGTCGCTAATCCACTGGGCGGCAGCGGCACCGGCCTTCTTCACACTGTCCCAATTCATCACCAACAACGCGATAACCGCGATCACGGCCACGATAACGGCAATGACCGGAAGGAAGGCGAGATTCACGGAACCCTGCGCGACGGCAACGATACCGGCGACGACGCTGTAGGCTGTCATGGCCGCGTTCAAAGTGACGATGATGGCGGCGACGGCGCCGATGACGCCGATAAGCGGCACTAGCCACGAACTGTTCGCCTGCACCCATGTGGCGAACTCTGCCAACTTGCTAGCGGCGGCGGTGAGGGCCGGCAACAGGGCTTCGCCCAATGCGGCCTTGGCGTTTTCGAAGCTAGCGGTCATGCGCTGCTGTTGTCCCTGTGCGGTGTCGGCCTCACGCGCGAAGTTGCCCACGGCCTTGCCGCTCTGCGAGATGATGGCCGCTAGAGTGGCTTGCATCTTCGCGTTGCGGTCGCCCGACTTGTACAAGTCGCCAAGCCCCATAGACGCCGCTTGCGCCTGTAGGGTCGCGTCGTTAAGCGAGATGCCATATTTTTCGATAGGGTCCATCTCGCCCTTAAGGGCGGCGCTGAGCGCGTCCACCGCGTCGGCCGTGCTGCCGCCGAACATTGAACTAAGGTCGGCGCCAAGGCCGATAAGCTTGTTGGTCTTGTTGGCGGATTCGTCCACCGACATGCCCATGTTCTGTAGCTGCGAGCCTACAAGCGTGGCAAACTCGTTGTACTCGTTTTTCGACAGGCCCACGGCCTGAGCCGCGTTGTTCGACCATTCCAGCATCTTGCTAGAGCTGTCGCCGAACACGGTTTCGACGCCGCCTACCGACTGCTGTAGGTCGGCGGCGCTTTTCGCGCACGTCGCAGCGCCCGCGCCGATGGCGGCAAGCGCGGCACCGGCAGCAACCGACGCCTTGCCCACCTTGTCCTTGAAGCTCATAGACGCGCGTTCGGCCTTGTCCATCGCGGCCACGGCGCTTGTGGCGTCACCGATGATTCGGATTGCCAGCACGGCGGACTTCATGCGATCACCTCACCTTGCTTTACGTCTTGCGTTCTCGGTCTCTTCGGCTTCGGCCTGCAACAAGGCCGTACAGGTGCCCCAATCGGCTTCTTGGGGCACCTGCTCACGCCGCCACTGCCACGGCGTGCCGCCGAAGCGGGCGGCTAATATGCAACTCAGTTCGCCGAAGCTGCCTGAGTCCCATTGGTCAAAAAATCCGGCGCGTCGTCACCTGACGTGGCCGTGTACTGAAGCACGTCGCCGCTGTAGGTCTCGGCGGTTTCAGCGTCGGCGGGGTCGTTGTTCGTGTCCACGACGGAAACCACGGTGTCGGCCCACTGCTCGAACGGAACAGAGGTGGCGCCGATTTGGCGGCAGCGCACGTAGGCGGCGTAGGCGTTGAGCTTCACCACGGCGTCCAACGCGCTGCCCCAGCCCTTCGCCTTCGCGTGGGTTTCCGCTTGGCAGCGCTGCCACATGGTCACGCAAACCTCGTCCGTGTGGCCGTCCAAGTAGGTGATACGGGTGTTCGGGGTCTTGGTCTCGTTGTTCATTTCGTTAATCTCCTGTCGTGATTCGGTTGATGATTTTCTGCACCGCGTCCGCGTAGAGTTGCGTCCACTGTGGTTCGGTGTTCTTAGCCGCCTTGTTGGCGAACATGGTTGCTTTGATGTTGTGCTTGGGCCAGCCGTAATTGATTACGCCCGCGTACTTCACCTTGCCGTTGTTGCCGGCGCGCACCACACCGGCCTTCTGTGTGGCACCCGCGCGTATCGATTTCGTGAGACGGCCCGAGCGTTGCGGGGCCAGTGCCTTGGCGGCTGGTGCCACGATTTGCGCGGCCTGTTCGTTGATGTCGCGCAAGTCCTTCAGATCGGCGCCGGCCTGTCTCAGGCCCTTGGCGAGCTGTGCCGCGCCCTTGAGCTGCAACTGGCTGTTGCCGCCAGAGACTATGTCCGCCATGATTAGGAGTGGGACGAAGGCGCGTAGTCTACGGCTTTAACGTCGATGGCGACGAACGAAAAATCATTGCTGTTCTTCGTCTTCACGTCGCCGCCGAACTGGATGGACGCGATTACCACGTTGCCGGTGAGCTTCACGCTGCCCTCAAGGTTCGGCACCCACTCGAACGGCAGCGTCTTACCGCTGTTCTTCAGGCACCAGACCTGTAGGCCGTTCATGGAGAAGTCCTCTTTGATTGAACCGGTCAGCGCCCAAGTCTCGGTCTGCGAACCGCCCTCGGTGTGGCCGTCCAGAAAATTGTCGTTGTCCTCGGTATCGGTCGAGGGTTCCAACGCGGTGTTGATAACGTCCGCGCTGAAGTCCTGTTCGCTGCCCGACGCGCCGATTTTCAGACTGCCGGGGCCAAGCGTGCGTGTCTTTGCCATTATTGTGTTCCTTTCAGTTGATTTCTAGTGGGTTCAGGGTGATTTCGTAGGCCGCGAGGTTGCCGACACCCGCGAGACTGTAGGTGACGGGTTTAGCGGCCTTCATGTTCAGGTGGCGCTCATGCAAGCGCTCCAAGACGGGGATAATCAGGTCTAGGCTTTCAATCTGCGTGGCCGTGGTGCCCGCGATAAGGTTCACCGTCCACTCGGTGTTGACGAACTGCCAGCCTTCGTAGGTGATGTTCGGCGGGTCGATAAGCACCGCGACTTTGCCGGGCAGCGGGCGGGCTTCCTGAGCGTCGATGGTGATACATGTCACGAGGTCGCCAATCATGTCGGTGAGCATGTCCATAAGCGCCTCACGTTCGCTGATAATCCGGCTCATGCAATCACCAGTCCGCCCGTGGGTACGCCAGCCGCGTTGAGCTTGGGCCACACGCTGCGCAACGGGTCGCTTGACACCCTGTAGGGTTCAAGCGAGCCGTCGCCAACAGCCATGACACCCAACCTGGCGTCACGACTGTTGTACAGGTCGGCGGCGCATGACGTGATGCAGTCGGCGCGCACGGTGTCATCCACCGTGTGCCCGTCTATCGCGCTGTCCACGTAGCTGATGGCGCTGGTGATGGCGCGTTGCACTCGGTCGGCGTCGCCGGCCGGGACTCCGATTTCGTCACGCACCGACGCTTCGTATTTTTTCCAGTCCATCAAGGCTGTGACTCCTTTCATGATGGTTGCTATGGATGGTGCAGAGTGCGAGGGAGGTTAGTCGATTTTGTACAGGCGGGGCGTGAACAACGCGTCCATGTCGCCTATGGTGTTGACGAAGATGTTCATGTCGAACGTGCCGGCCGGCAGGGTTTTAGGCCCGTAATTGTGGGGGTTGAACCTGATGGATTCGCCCCCGTCGTCCGGTCTGAGCGCGGCTTGGATGCCTAAGACCCAACTGTTAGGGCCATAGGGGAAGTCCGAAGCCTCTATCGTGTACGTTCCCGCGTCCAGATGCACCGAACTCTGCAAGTTCGCCCATGAGTCAGCTGCTGTCTTGGTGGAGCCTTTAAACCGGTACGTGCCCGGTGTCGTTTCCGTGACCGTAATCCCCGGGTTGGCACCCAACGTTTTAGGCAGGCCTGTGACACGCGGATACAGGTTCGCTAGTTCATAGCCCCCCCCCCAAGGCTCGTGTTGTCGGGTCGCATCCAATCGTGCGCGGTGTTCCCGAGTTCGAGTTGGATTTTCAGGTTGCCCGACACGCTGCCGGCCGTGACGCCGCCACGCAAGATGCGCAGCTCGACGCGTGTGGTCCCCTTGGGGATGGTGACCGCGGTGTTGTTTTTCCCCTGATAGACGCCGCCGAGGCTATTCGCGTTGGCGTAGAGGCTGATGACCAGGGTTCCGGGCACATCGCCCGTGTAGGAGAGGATGAGAGGCACGCCAACGATGCCTTCGGGCACGTCGAGCTCCCAGCGCACGCCCTTGTACAATGGCACCGATTCGGTGCCGCTGTCGAAATCAAGCGACCCGTCCTGCGCCACGGTGACGGTCAGCGCGTTGCCCGACGCGGGGCCATAAGACAACAGGTTACGGGAGAGCACTGTGACGGGCACGACGGTTTTTACCGCTGGATTGACGGTGCTGGATATCGTCACGTCGGTTTTTCCCGGTTGTTTCCCGGTGATGGTGATGGTGGTCATTGGATCACCTCGATGTCGATAAGGTCGGTGCCGGCAGTGGTGGCGGTCACGGTCTGTGGCGCTGTGTCTGGTGTGATTGTGGCTTTGATCTCGGCATTATCGCCCGCGGTGAGGGTTACACTAGTCGGCGTAGTGCTGAGTCCCGTGGGCGTCACCCTTTTGGGAACTTCACCGGAATGAGGCCGTCAACGTTGGTGGCCGCAACCGCCATGTAGCCGTAGACGCTGTAGTTCTCGGTGAGCTTGGTGGGGTCTCCGTCGCTGAGCTGGGTCGGGCCGCCGCTTTCCCATACCGTCACCGATTCGGGGTCGATGAAGCACGCCGTGCCGTTCGGGGCCTTCGGCAGCATTTGCACCGGCAGCCGAAGGAACTTGCCGGCGATGCCGGTCAGGTCGAAGTTGCCGATGGTGTCCGAGCCGTCGCCGGACAGGTCGAAGAATCGGGAACCGCTGTCTTTCAAGGCGATAAGCGAGGCCATAACGTCTTTGCTGACGCCAAGACGGGTGAGGTTCACGTTGCGGTCGTCGGCGAGTTCGGCGGCGTCCATGATCAGGCCCGCCCACTGGTCGATGGTCATGGCGGTGAGCGCGGCAGGCGCGTCGATGCGGTTGGGGTTGGTGGATGCGTCTCGCTGCGCGGTGATGGTGGAATACAGGTAGTTGCGCACGGCGGTTTCGGTCGCTTTCGCGTAGCTGTTGCGAAGCGCGGCCAATGCCGTGTTCAGCATCGGTGTAGTGCTGCGTTCGATCACCTGACGCGACAGCGTGGTGTAGCCGCCGTAGGTGTCGATACCGACGCTCTTGGTACCGAACGTGACCTTGCCGAACGGCAGCGCGGCACCTTCGGCAGTCTGCTTGCCGGTGGTCGTGGTGTCGGTGGCCACCACGTTGTATTCCATGGTCATGCCCTTGGCCGGCAGCGTGTCGTGGGTCAACAGGTTGGTGACCTTGCGGCGCATCTGAATTAGTCGCAGGTCGTCCGCGATCCAGGTGGTGGTGTTGCCGGTGTTGCCGGTGGCGATGAGGTCACGGCATTCGTGCATCAGGTTCACGGCGGCTTCCTCACCTCGGTAGAGGGACTGGAGGTAGTCGCCTGCGGTACGGTATTCCGCGCCCAGCGGCTTCGGCTTGTCCGGGCTTCCGGCGTGTGCCAATGCAGCCTTGAGGCTGCGCTGTTCGTCCTTGATGCCGTCCAGCATCTCCATGAGTTCCTTGTCCATTCGGGTTTCCTCGCTTTCCTTCGATGGATCGTGTTTTTCGATTTCCTGGGTGTTCGTTTCGGCGGCGCTGCGTTGGCCGGTGATTTTCGCCGCCTCATAGGCGGGCCAGCTGACCACGCTCGTTTCCAGCAGGCGGACACGCTTGCGGTGGGTTATACCCTGCTTGTCGGTTTCGTCCTGCACTGGGATGAAGCCGACAGACAGGGAGTCGAGAGCGCCGTCTCGCAGGAGGGCCACCACGTCGCGGCCTCGCTGCGTGTCCGAGATTCTGGCGGTGATGTGCAGACCGTCGTTACGGCTTTCCGCTCCCGTGATGCGGCCGATGAGTTCGCCGTGCTGGTAGCAGAGCTTGGCGTTGTCAACGTCGTCGAAACGGCAGTCGGGGTCGAAGGTCTCGGCTCCCTTCCAGGTGTCGATGATGCTGCCGAAGGGTACGGCGATGCCTTCCAATGTGCGGCCGTCGCCTTCCTCAGCAGCGCGTAGGCATATGCCTTTGAATCCGATTTCATGACGGTTCACTGGTTCACCTCTTCCGGTTGCGGCGCGTTGATGAGCGGGGGCAGGGCCTCGCGTGCGCGCACCTCGTTAATTTCCATCCATCCTGATTCGAGGGCGGTCTTGTAGGCGTTGAAACGGTCGCTCATGTCGGCGCGGCGACTTGAATCCCAGTCGAACGCGGCGGTGCGGCCTCGTGGCAGCAGTCTGTTGAACAGTTCCTCTATCTCGCCCGCGTAGGCGGCCAGCGTGTAGTCGGCGAACTCAATCCAGCTTTGCTCGATGTTCGAATAGGTGAGATTGCTGCCATCGACTGCGGCGAGCATGATGGACGCGGGAATGCCCAACAGTCGCGCGATCTGCGTGGTGTCGAACTTCTGGGTTTCCAAAAACTGCAAGTCGGCCGGCTTCATGTCCAGCGGCACGTATTTCAGCTTGCTGCCCAGCACCTTGATGTCGCCTGCGGTTCCGGTGGCCTTCCATGCCTCTTTCGCGTTCCTGGCGATGTCGGGCGTCACCTTGTCCTCGGAGGACAGGTAGCCCTTGAGGTTGCTGGAATCGGTGTAGAAGCGGGCCTTGTAATCCCGCGCCTGCTGCGCGCTTTCGACTTCCTCGCGTGCCGCACCGATGGGGCCGAGGCCTCGCAGTCGACCGGGCACGTTCAAAAACTTGCAGTGCACGATCTGGTCGGCCGTGTAGTCCACACCGAGATACGAGTAACGGAGCTTCGGCGCCGCTGGGTCCTTGCCGTCGTCCGAGACGGTCACGAGCGAGGGCGGCAGCACCTCGCAGGTCACGACCTCCCCGGCGTAGCGCACAAGCCGTACGAAGGCGTTGCCGTCCAACACCATGCTGGCCACCATGTCGGCGAGGAAGTCACGGCGGGAACGGTTCACGTCCGGCTGGAGGATAAGCGAGCTCACGGTGTCCAGCTTCAGACCGCCGCGCATCTCGTGGATCGGCAGACCGGTTATCGCGGTCTGCAACACCTGGACCCCGCGAAACACGGTGGACAGGCTCAACGGGTCGCACACCGGCTCGCGGCTGGGCGGCCTGATGCCCTCGGGCATATCATCCGCATCACTGCGGGTCAGGATACGCCCGGCGAGCTTCATACGATCCCAGAGACTCAGGTTGTTCATGCCGCCGATTATGCGAGTCTGGTTCGGTTTCCGTCCACCACCGTGCCGCCAAGTACCGCCAAGTACCGCCAAGTACCGCCAAACGGTCAGTAGATTTGCAGGGGTCCGGAGTCTTCGGGACGGTGCACGGCTCCCCATGCGGCCAACATGCAGCTTTCGAGCGGCGAGGTGAGGCCTGTGCTGCCTCGCCGGCTCAATCGCCATGCGTCGCCGGCCCATTTGCGTGCCGAGTTGGCGGCGCTGGCGTCAAGGTCGGGGTCGGCGGCATGTTTGATGGTGCCGTTGTTCAGCCCGCTCACATAGCTTTGCCCGGTGGTCAGGAAGTCGGCCGCGTCCATGTCCACGAACTCGATGACGGGGTCACCGTTCCGGTCGGTGAGATTATGCAGCCGGTCGGAGAGGTCGGCGGCGGTGCCGCGTTCATCGATGACGGCGGGCGCATGGTAAGTTTCGCACAATCTCGTGATTTCGGCGGGCGCGTATCCGGTGCCGTCGAGAATCCTCAGCAATTGCGTGGTTATGGTGCCATCGTCGTTGACGATGCCGGCGCTGATGCTGGTGTGGGTGGCATCCACGTCCACGGCGATGCCGAACACCACCGGGCGGTCCCCGAGTTCGGCCGGTGTCACCGGCATGGTGGCTGTGGCATTCCATGTTGTTTCGTCGATGGCGCGGTCGGTGATGCCGTCGTCTCTCCGGTTGCCGAACGCTCTCGCCCAGCCTGCCGGGTTGCCCTTGAACTGCTCGCGAAAGTCCCTGAGCTGTGATTTGTCCCAAAGCAGTCCCGCTGCCGGGTGGTAGCGCATGATGACGCCGAGGTCTTCAGGGTCTTCGCCTGAGGGGAGTCCGAAGTCGAACCAGCAGGTGCGGCGTGATTGTTCGCCGGCGCGGCACTCATCGAGTTTCCTGTTGAAGAAGGTCGAGTCTGCGGTACCTTCGGTCGAGGTTATCCACAGCTGGGGTTGCACGCCGGTGGCCTTCAATCGTGTGGCCATGGTCGGCATGAAGCCGTCGAGAATCGTGTTGCCGGTCTCTTCGGACAATGAAAACGCCTCATCGAGTGTGATCTTGTCGCCCTGGACACCGTGGCCGGCCACCTTCGTCACTGATTTCGGCATTATCACGCTGCCGTTGACGAATGGTTGTCGGAGGTCGCCGGCACCCATGTAGGGGCGTGCGGTGATATCGGCGAGTGGTGACGCCTGAATGGTCTTTAGATATTTCTTGAAATGGTCGCCCGCGTCCTTGCCTGTCTGAGCGAGGTAATAGATATACCTATCCGGCCCCCATTGCGAGTTGCGGGTGTCCACCGCATCCACGAGCGTCGATTTACCGCACTGGCGTGGCGTCGAGAGAATCACAGTGTCGTAATAGTAGGTTCCGGTTACGGGGTCGATTTCACCGGCCACGTCCGCCACAAGCTGCTGCCAGGGCAGCAATGGGGTGCCGAGCAGCTTGGCGAACTCGGCAACTATGGGCCCGTCCGTCCGCCGTTCCGAGTTTCGCTGCGTTCCGCCGCGTACCGGCGTCATGCCTTCGCCTTCTGCAGCAGTCCGGCAAGGGCGGGGTTGACTTCCTTCTCTGCCGGAAACATCTCGTTGAGCTCCTGGAACCACAAGAGCAACTGACCCATGACACGGCTGGTATCACGTCCCTTGGCGTTCAATACGTCGAAATTGCGCGCGATGTTCACCATCGTCTTGCAAATGAACACGGCGCGTGAATTAAGCTTGCGGCCACACACGAAGTCCTGTATCAGTTCCGTCGTCGCTTTTTCCTGAAGCCCCGCCATGATGTTGTCGTAGGCCTCGAAGCCTGGCAAGGTTTCCTGACTCATTATTTTTTCAATCTCCTGTTTTCGTTGTTATTCCGCCGTTTTCAAATTTTTTTGCTCGTTTCGAGAGAGAAAAAAACTTGGCGCGGGGTCTTTTGGCTGGCCGGTCGTTTAAAAAAGCGACTACCATTGCGGCCGCGCGTCGATTCGTTCGCATTGATCGCGCAAACCGAGCGCCGCGAGTCTGGCGCGTCGCGCACGCTGCCTCGCGTCCAGCAATTCCTGCGTGAGATGGAGCGAATACCATTGCCTTGCCGTGAGCTTCGCACCCTCGTTGCGATGCTCGGCAGTGAGCCGGTCGAACACCATGGATGCGCCGGGGTCCACCACATGCAGCTCGTAGTCAAGGGCCAGCCATTCATCCAACAGGCGCGGGTGCGAGCGAGTGGACGGCAATGACTTGATAAGCCACACCTCGACCGGCGCGTTCATTCTGGCGAGCTTGTTATAGGCACCCTGCCAAGCCCCTTGCGCCGTGGCCACGAGCGGGCCAGTGGCCTCGTGCTTCACATCCACGTCAAGCATCAACGCTTCGGCCAAACGGTCGAAGTCCAGGATAAGCGCGCCGTTGCCGGCATGTTCGGCCACATACGAGCTCTTGCCCGCGCACGGAGGCCCCATGACCACATGCAACGTGGCCCCATAGCCCGACAGCACGCGATTGCTTCGGCTGATGTTGCAATGCTTGCAGGCACGCCGGATGTTCGCAACCGTGCCCTGGCCACCGGCCTTGAACGGAATGATATGGTCATCCTCTTCACCGACCTTGGTGCAGCCGGGCAGATTCAGCCAGCATTCATTGCCCCACAAATCGATGACGGTCTGCCTTACGCGCGCACCGACAACCTGACGCCTCGCCATCACTCCACCTTCCCCTTCTGCGTTTTCACCCACATATCCAGATCGGCCAGCTCGTACAGGCACGGTGAATTGATAGCGTCACCGGCCTTGAACCAGACGGGGCCGGTGTTGTCCGCCCTCATGCGCTCCATCTGACGCTGCGATTTGTGCAGATATGTGGCCGCCTGCGCGGTAGTGAGCTTCGCCCTCGGATTCATCCAACCCCCTAGAACAGATTCAACTTCGATTGCATCGATGCCTGCGATGGGGCCGTCTGGCCAGACTGCGCGGCCTTGCGCCGGAACACCGATACCTGCCCCTGCGCCCACAGGTCGAACTGGCGTGCGTCCAGCGTCCACGCGCCGCCGACGCGCCGCACTCCCATTGCCGGCCAGTCGCCTCCCAACGCGGCCAGTTCGGTGCCCTTGCACAGACGCAGGGCGTTCAGCACGCGCGGCGAATCAGGAAGCCCAGTGTGCTGTTCCTCGGCCAACGCAACGATGGAGAGCCGGAAGCCCTCCAACAGGTCGGCCGCGTCATGCGGAGCACTCCACGGGCTCAACGCCTCGGCAAGGCTCGGTTTCGTGCGTGCCATCAGTCCATCACCCAAGCCCACGAGCCGGTCCACCGGGCCAACGCCTGCATGGCCTCGCGCGCATCCCAGCAGCGCATCCCGTACTTGCGGGTCTTCGAGACGGGGCATTGCGCCAACTGCATCATATGGAACGCCTGGTTGTCGTCGATGCGCCCGTTACGCCTGGTCAATCCGGCCCAACGCGCGATCTGCTCGATGGTCACCAGAAACGATTCCGTGGTCTTCCTCGACTGGATGAACTCGTTGAGCTTCGGAAGCAACCGGATACCCGCGTCCTTCAGATTAATCTCGAACGTTGCTCTGCTCATAATCCGTAATCCCCTTACGTTGGTTTCTCATGTCCCTTTTGGGAGGGAGTGCTGGAGAGGTCAAGACCCGAAGATTCTCGGCCGAGACGCGCAACGCGAAATCTCGGCCGAGAATCCTCAAGTGGGTCTCGCTTTCGGTCGGTCGGCCGTCGATTGCAAGAGCAGGCAAACGCCTGCCGGGAATGGTCCCCAAATCCAGCCCCACACACAATCGCGTGGTAGTGCTGCCCGATTCCGCCTTTACCAGCGGCTGGATAGGGTCGGTGGCAACCTCTTAGTCTCGCAAGTACCGCAGTTGCAATGCGGCCGGCTTCCCGCCACCACAGCGGGCATAGGTAGGGCTAGGCGTAGCCATACGCGCCATCACAGCCATTCCATTCTCAGTGACCCGATAGCGTCGGGCACGCATACGCACGCTTAGAGGCGTCTAAAGATACCTAGAACTACTCGGGACCGTCCGGCAATACGGCCAGACAGCCGATGAGCCCGCGAACCTCCTCGGGCGTGAACACATAGACCTTCGACCTGAAGTCCCTGCGCCGCGTATGGGGCGTGATGCACACCATCAGACAACCATTGGCCGTCGTGGCCGACTGAAACCTGTAGCCCATATCACTCATGGCCAAACCTCCCGCCGATGCGCTCCGGCACATCCGCCAGCACCATGCCCGCGCACAGGCAGGCGACGCCGACCAATGCCCACAGGCCCATGACGGCCAGAATCAAACCAGCGAACACCGCGCAGAACGTGAGAACGCCCTTATAAAGCCCGTGCATGCTTCGCCTCCCTGATAACCCTGGCGAACTCGCGGTTGATGCGCACCATGTCACCCATCGACAGGCCGTCCACAGCGAAATAATCACCATCCACACTGAAACGAATACCGAACTCATACGGGCTCCCCGCATCACCGGTCAGCTTGAACTCCGCACTGAAACGGTTCCCGCTGCACTCAGGGTCGAACACCGACATCAGCGCACCTCCGCCATGCTCGGCGGAACCTTCGGCCCCTCGACTGCGAAAACGCAATCCGGGCACATCTTCGAGTGCGGCCTCATACGCCACCCACGAACCGACATGGCCATATCCGGGTCCTGATTCAACGGCACAAACGCCTCGGCCCCGCACACGTCACAACGAACCACATACGCAATCATCTGCAAAACCTCCATCGGTCGAATGGTTGAAAAGGGTTCCTTCCCCCGCCGTAGGCTTGAAAAGGAAGAACCAAGCCAAGGAAGAACAAACGAAGGAAGGAAGAATCAATGAACAATCCTGCGCAATACCTGCTGCAACTATTCGAAGCAGCAGAACGAGATAATGGGCAGACGTTCACGGCGCGTGATTCATCGGCAGCCATGGCGGAAATTGAGCGCCAAGCCGCAATGCTTGAAGCCGGCGACGAACGCCCACAGGCCAAAGGCAATCTCGGTGAATGCGAAAAACAGAGTCCAGCCGTTCGGCTTCTTCTGCGTAACAAACATCACGCCACCTCCAAAGGCTTCGCATAATTAGAACGGCCAGTCAGGTAGTCGAGACTCACATCGAAGAAATCAGCAATACGAACAAGGTCGCGCGAAGTGTAATTAGCGCGGCCATGGAGCTTTGCGTTAAGAAGCTGGAACGACAGTCCGATTTCTGAGGCAAGGGAACGTTGGGTAATGTGCTGTTGCCTCATTAGCTCTCTCAATCTGTCCGATATGACACCAGACGTACAGACTAAAACCATGTGTTACTTTCTACAGCCAAAATACTGTTGTCTCAAATAAGACACGCCGTATAAAAGTAAAATGACGTTGTATTATGTAACTATGACAGCAACAATGAGCATGCCGCAGGCAAAGATAAATGCGCAAGATATTGTCGCCGCCAACGTGAATCTGATGATCACGGCGCGACACCTTCAGAAGAAAGACTTAGCCAATGCGCTGGGTCTTGCCCCTCAAACGATTGCGCGTAAGCTGCGCAGTGAAATCACGTGGACAATCAACGAGACGCAGGCCGCAGCCGACTTCTTGAATACAGATGTGGCTACGTTGCTTAACCCTGATTTATCGTCCGCAGAACTCCGTGGGGACAACAAAAAACCTCGGGGTGGATTAACCACTCCGAGGTTGTTCGTCAAGGATCTTTATCGATCCTCGTTGGTAGCGGGGCATGGATTTGAACCATGGACCTCTGGGTTATGAGCCCAGCGAGC
>ERZ791908.612-NODE-612-length-34438-cov-66.000349_pt1 | contig 34438 bp, 56 predicted proteins | sample MGYA00510144_ERZ791908 | MGnify/ENA primary metagenome ERZ791908 (study PRJEB30046, sample SAMN00792105) | human gut metagenome | study: EMG produced TPA metagenomics assembly of the A metagenome-wide association study of gut microbiota in type 2...
CAATTCCCGCAGGTGGTGCGGTATAATTTTCTCCGTAATGCAGACGTTTACGGCCTTGAGAAAGGCCACTAGGAGACGATTAAAATGCCCAATCCACCGCATGCCATAGACGTTTTCATCAGCCCGATAAGGGACAACCAGACGGCGCAGGTCGTTCTTGTCGCGCTCTTCGCCCTTATGCTTCTCGACATGGTCTTCGGATTCTCCGCAGCGGCCAAGAAGGGGCGAGTAAAGTCATCTGTGATGCGCGAGGGCATCTGGCACAAGGCGAGCGAGGTGGGAGTGGTCATAATCGCCGACATCTCTGATGGCATGCTGCTGGGCGGAGTCAACCTCGGCTACAGCGCTCCGATTCTAACGTCCGTCATCGTCCTCCTGTGCATCAACGAACTCGTGAGCTGCGCCGAGAATCTCGTGAAGCTCAATCCAGAGCTAGCTGACTGGCACGTCCTCGACTGGATTAACGAGGTTCATGATGGAAAGGGCGACTCGAATGCGTAGTCTGCCAGAGAAGAGGACGTGCATCATGTGCGGCGCTCCGATGGTAGAGGTCAGAAGGTCGGCAGGCGAGGGCAAAAGGCGTCAGGACTGGCAGTGCCCTCGCTGCCTTCATGTGGAGCACGACGTTTACGAAAGCGAGGTTCGGCATGCCAAGCATCAGTAAGGCAATCGCGGTGATGGACAAGGCAGCTCGCGTGTGGTCGCTCGGATACGACCAGAGCAACCGCTGGGACATTCGCAACGGCGGCGAGTGCGATTGCAGCTCGCTCGTAATCTACGCCCTGCGTCAGGCTGGGTTCGCGACTGGCGGAGCGACCTACACTGGCAACCTTTCGGCGAACCTCACAAAGCACGGCTGGAAGCGACTTCCGCCTGACCTGAGCACGCTTCAGCCTGGCGACATCCTGCTCAACGACACGCATCACGTGTGCATGGTTGTGCGAGGTCATGGAAGGAACGCCATCATCGCTCAGGCATCCATTGACGAGCGCGGCAAGGCCAGTGGTGGCCGAGCAGGTGACCAGACTGGCGGGGAGACCAACGAGCGAAGGGTCTACGTATATCGTCATGGCTGGGACTGCATACTTCGATACACGGGAGCGCAGACGGAGCCAAGGCCCGCACAGCCTAGCGGAAAGATTGACGTCGATGGCTACTGGGGACCTGCCACCACAAGGGCGCTGCAAAGGCACTTCGGGACTCCGATTGATGGCGTGGTTTCCTCGCAGTACGCGGGCAACCGCTCGATTCTCAATGCCTGCACTGGCGGCTTCGAGTGGGTGAGGAATCCGCAGGGGTCGCAGCTCGTTACCAAGATGCAGAGGGCGCTTGGGGTCTATGCGGACGGCATCCTTGGACGGCAGACAATCAACGCACTGGAACGTCACTACGGATTCAATGCGGACGGCTACCTTGGAGCGCCCAGTAACACGGTGAGGAAGATGCAGGAAGCGCTCAACGCAGGCCGATTCTAGGCTAAAATATGATGTGCCGCCGCCACGTCATTGTGTGTCAACGCAAAGTTATTGGGTGTGCAAATCCTATAGGTTAGGCGGCGGAAGGCCCTCACCCTTCGGGGTGGGGGCTACGTAGTACGAGGGGGAGGTGATTCGATGGGGGCATACAGGGCCTGCCCACGATGTGGGCGGATTCACCCATACGACCAGCCATGCCCGAGGAAGAAGCCTACATACAGGTACGAGAGGACTGGTGCGGACAGGCTGCGCTTCACCTCAAGGTGGAAGAGGAAGAGCCTACAGGTGCGAGACGATGCGCACTGGATGTGCGAGGTGTGCAGGGACCAAGGGAAGGTCACCACGCAGGGGCTTGAGGTCCACCACATAGACAAGCTACGCGAAGACCCAGACGGACTGCTCGAGGATGACAACCTCATATGCCTGTGCAGGAAGCATCACAGGATGGCGGACGATGGGGAGCTGTCCAAGGGATACCTGAGAGGGCTTGCGGCGAAGAGGATTCGGGGAGCTACGCGGTAGACGGACAGACCTTGGCTACCACGTGGTCTACGGGACTTTTCTACAATGTCGAAAACTTTTCTACAATCCCCCCCCTGTCGAAAGTGTCGAAAACTGAGCCTGCGGGCTATCTAACCTGCCTAGAGAAGAAAAAAAGTTTTTCATCTGCTGGGGTTTTTTGGATTTTCTACAATGTTGGAAACTTGGATTTTCTACAATGTTGGAAACTTTTCTACAATTATCATTCAAATAAGCCAATTATCGGCAAGTTTTCTACAGGGGCGCTCAGAACGGGCGCCCCATGTATGAGAAAGGAGCAATCAGGGCATGAACAAGACCAAAGTGACGTATATGGACGTCGATTCACTGATTCCGTACGCGAACAACCCGCGATTGAACGACAACGCGGTCGATGCGGTGGCTGCTAGCATCAAGGAGTTCGGCTTCAAGGTTCCAATCGTCGTTGACGGCGAGAACGTCATCATCAACGGGCATACACGCCTGAAGGCTGCGCACAAGCTGGGGTTGAAGCAGGTTCCCGTCATCGTGGCGGACGATTTGACGCCCGAGCAGGTGAAGGCGTTCCGTCTGGCCGACAACAAGACTGGCGAGCTTGCACAGTGGGACATGGCGAAGCTGGGCATCGAGCTTGATGGCATCGAGGACATCGACATGTCTGACTTCGGGTTCGACTTCGAAGAGCTGGAAGAGGACGAGCCGCAGGCTGACGATACCTACACCAAGAAGGTGAACATACCGCAGTACGAGCCGACTGGCGAGTGCCCATCCATCGACGAGCTGGTTGACGATTCGAAGGCCAATGAGCTGGTCATGAGGATTCAGGACTCGAACGTCACGCCCGAGGAACGCGAGTTCCTAATCAAGGCAGCCACACGACACTATGCCTTCAACTACAGGAACGTCGCTGAGTACTACGCCAACGCGACGCCAGAGATGCAGGAGCTTATGGAGGACTCGGCGCTCGTCATAATCGACGTCGATGACGCAATCGCCAAGGGATACGCGAAGCTTGCCGAGGACATCGACTTCATGAGCGGTGAGGACGATGCGTAGCGACTTCGCGGTGCTGATTCTCACGAATGGAAGGGCGCACGACCAAGTGACGTTCCATGAGTTGGAGAAGCACGGATATTCTGGCAAGGCGTATCTCATCATCGATGACCTTGACGAGCAGAGGGCAGAGTACGAACGGCTTTACGGTGACAGCGTCATCGTGTTCGACAAGCGCGAGTACTCCAAGCGCGTAGATACCATGACAACCGAAGACGAGCTTCGCTCCGTCGTGTTCGCAAGGAACGCAGCATACGACATCGCGGACGATTTGGGGCTGAGCTACTTCGCTATGTTCGATGATGACCTGAGCCAGTTCACGTTCAGGTACGTCAAGGGCGGCAGGCTCGTGTCGGCACCAGTCACCGACTTCGATGGGCTGTTCGAGTCCATGGTCGGGTTCCTTGAAACGACGGGCGTAACGTCGCTCAACATCGCATCGAGCGGTGCGCTCATAGGCGGGCTTGCGGGAGTGTACGGGAACGGTATGTGCTGGAACATCAACCAGGCGCTGGTGGTTCGAGCCAGTGACAGGCTGAAGTTCGTCGGCATCCTCAACGAGGACATGAACGCGCTGCTGCTTGGCAAGGATGCTGGGAAGGTCATGCTCGAAGCATATGCAATAACGAAGAATTCACCGCAGCGCGGAACCAACGACGGCGGTCTTCACAGCCTGTACGATGACAACAAGCAGTACGTGCGCGACTTCTACTCAGTGATAATCGACCCGAGCGGACTGAAGGTCATCGTCAAGAGGGACGGCACGAGCCTGCGAAAGAGCAAGGCGCTTCTCTATCCGAAGATTGTCAGCGGGAGGTGGCGCAAGAATGGCGAGTGATTACGCGGTGTTCATCGTCTCGCATGGAAGGCCAGACAACATCGCAACCATCAATGCCCTGAAGAAGGGCAACTACAGCGGTGACACGTACATCATCATCGACAACGAGGACGATAGCGCGGAAGAGTACAAGAGCCGCTACGGCGATATGGTGATTCAGTTCGACAAGTCCGAGGTCGCAAAGTGGACGGACACGGCGGACGCAGTTGAAGACCATCGCGGAGTGGTGTACGCCCGCAACGAGTGCTTCAACATAGCGAAGCGGCTGGGCCTTGCCCACTTCGTTGTCCTCGATGACGATTACGGCTACTTCATGTTCAGGTTCCTGAGTGGTGCGCAGCTCAAGAGCAAGTACTGCGACGATTTGGACAGGCTCTTCGAGGACTGCTTCGGGTTCCTTGACACGAGCGGTGCGCTTGCCGTTGCTCTTGCGCAGGGCGGTCACCTGATAGGCGGTGCAAATCGTTTCTTCCACCAAGGGCTTTCGCGCAAGGCAATGAACGTATGGTTCCTGAAGACCGACAGACCGTTCCGATTCGTCGGCAGGGTGAACGAGGATACTAACACTTACGTCATGCTGGGGAACCAAGGCAAGCTGTTCTTCACCATCACCAACACGCAGATTACGCAGGCGCAGACCCAAAAGAATGCTGAAGGCATGACAACCCTTTACCTCGACTACGGCACATACGTCAAGTCGTTCTACAGCGTCATCGTCGCGCCGCAGGCCGTGAGGGTTGCGGAGATGGGTGCGCACCACCGAAGGATGCACCATCGGGTAGATTGGAACAAATGCGTCCCGAAAATCATCAGCGACAGATACAGAAAACGGAGGTAGGACATGGCAAAGAAAAGCCTTAACGAGCAGGCGCAGGAAATCCTGAAGATAGCAGAAGAGACGGGCGTACAGACAAACTTCTTCTTCATGACCACGTTCAAACGCTACCAGGTGCAGCTCAACAATCTCACCGAGCTTGAAGCGGCAATCCGCGAGACTGGAACGCTCGTTACGAAGGAGTACGTCAAGGGTCGCGCCAACATCTACGTGAACCCAGCCGTGACCGAGTACAACAAGACTACGGACTCGGCCAACCGCACGGTCACCACTCTCATGAAAATCATCAAGGGATTCGCCAAGGAGGACGAGGAACGCGACTCAGACTACGACCCGCTCATGGCGATAATCAACGGTGACAGCGATGGCGAGGAATAGGGGCTACGAGTACTGCGAGCGCACGATAGACGCGGACACCACCCCGAAGTACGTCAAGAAGCAGATGCGCCTTTGGATGGACGTATGCGACGGCAAGAGCGACAAGTACCTCGTGAGCGACGCAAAGATTCGCCAGATGGAGTCGATTCTCAAGCTGCTCGTCATGCCCAAGGGCCTGAAGGCTGGGCAGACGCTTTACGAGTGCACGACTGGGTACCAATGGTTGCTGTACACGGCAGTCCTGTGCACCGTCTACCGCGACAATCCCGAGAAGCGGCGCTACGAAATCGGGCTGCTGGAAATCGCACGCAAGAACTTCAAGACTTATACCGTCGCGACCATCTTCATCATCCTCATGCTGACCGAGCCGCGATTCGCTGAGTTCTTCTCGGTCGCACCAGACGGCGCACTGTCAAGGCAGATTCGCGAAGCCATATCGCAGACGCTGCGCTCGTCACCTCTGGTGTACGAGTACAAGGGAAACAAACGTTTCAAGATTCTGCGCGACTACATCACCTTCAAGCCGAAGAGTTCGACATACGTCCCCCTGAGCTATTCGACTTCGAGGATGGACGGCAGACTTCCAAGCGCGTTCTGCGCGGACGAGGTTGGGGCGCTGCCGACCAGCTATGCCATCGAAGCCATGAAGTCGGGCCAGCTCAACATCCTGAACAAACTTGGCTTCATCATCTCGACCAAGTATCCGACCATCGACAACCCGTTCGAGGACGAGGTTGCGTACGCCAAGAAGGTTCTCGACGGAATTGCCGATGACGATACGTTGTTCGCATTGCTCTACGAGCCAGACGAAACCAAGGACTGGATGACGGACGATTTGGTCATGCGTCAGGCGAACCCAGTCAGCTTGGAGATACCCGAAATATGGGAAGACCTGAAGAAGAAACGCGCCTACGCTATCGCGGTCGAATCGGCACGCGAGAACTTTCTCACCAAGCACTGCAATATCATCTATCAGGGACAGGGCACGGAGACGTTCATCGACGTTGCTGACGTGCAGGCTTGCAAGGTTGCGAACATCGACTGGCGCGGCCGCGTCGTGTATCTGGGGCTAGACCTTTCGGAGACGAACGACAACACTGCCGTGGCGATGGTTGCCGCAGACGATGACGGCAACATCCTCGCCGATGTTTTCGCTTTCGTGCCAGAGGGCCGCATTCCCGAGAAGAACGCATACGAGAAAATCGACTACAACGAGTTCATCCGCGCTGGGAAGTGCATAGCATGCGGGGACAGGGTTATCGACTACAAGGTTGTCGAGGACTTCATTCTCGGCATCGAGAAGAGGTTCGGCGTGCAGGTGCAGGCAATCGGCTACGACCGATGGAACGCTCTCAGCACGGCGCAGAAGCTGGAAGGCGCTGGCTACAATACGGTCGAAATCAGGCAGCACAGCTCCGTGCTCCATCCGCCGACGAAGCTTCTGAAGGAGAAGATTCTTTGCGGCGAGTTCGAGTACACAGACAACAAGCTGCTCGAAATCAACTTCCAGAATGCCCGCTGCTCATACGACACCAACAAAAACATGTATGTCCACAAGAAGAAGAGCAAGGGCAAGGTCGATATGGTCGTTGCCCTGATAAACGCCGTATACTTGCTACAGCAGGACGTGATTTTCGGACAGGGCGGATTCACGATTCAGGTTATCTAAGAGGTGATTAAATGGGATGGTTCAGAGACAGGAAGGAGCGCAGGCGTTCCACCGAGAACATCATCGGCAACGATGGCACGGTGAACGACGTGCTCTTGCGTGCGCTGCTCAACGATGAGCCTATCGACCGCGACAAGGCGATGATGCTTCCAGCGGTCTCAGGCGCGGTTGACTTCATCACGAGCGCGGTCGCGTGCATGCCAGTGCGCCTGTACCGCACCAAGAAAGGTGTGGTCGAGGAGGTTGACAACGACCCTCGAACCAAGATGCTCAACGGAGACACCGGCGACACGCTGGACGGCTTCCAACTCAAGAAGGCCATGGTCGAGGACTACCTCATGGGCAAGGGAGGATACTGCTACATCGAGCGCAGCAGGAACGACGTGACGGGCCTCTACTACGTCAAGTGCGATGATGTCAGCATCAACATCAACAGCGACCCGATTCACAAGTCGTATGACATCATCGTCGGAGCGGACACCTACAAGCCGTTCGAGTTCGTCAAGATTCTGAGGAACACCAAGGACGGCGCATCGGGCGTTGGGCTTACCGTCGAGGTCGCGAAGGCTCTGGAGACTGCGTACCATACGCTCATGTACCAGCTGGGGCTGGTGAAGACTGGCGGCAACAAGCGCGGTTTTCTCAAGAGCCAACGCAAGCTCGGCCAAGAGGAAATCGACGCGCTCAAAAACGCATGGGCGAAGCTTTACGGCAACTCCGAAGAGAACGTTGTTGTGCTCAACAACGGCTTGGAGTTTCAGGAGGCGTCGAGCACTTCCACCGAGATGCAGCTTGATGAGAACAAGCGGACGATGGCGGACGAAATAAACAACATCTTCCACATCAAGGATAACTTCGAGGAAACGTGGAAGTTCGCAATCTACCCCATCGTGCGCGCTTTCGAGACGGCGCTCAACCGCGACCTTCTTCTTGAGCGCGAGAAGCGAAATTGCTTCTTCGCTTTCGACAGCCGAGAGATTATCAAGGCGAGCCTGAAGGAGCGCTATGAGACGTACAAGCTGGCCAAGGATTGTGGCATAATGTCGATTAACGAGATGCGCCGCAACGAGAACATGAACGAAATCACGGGGCTTGACCTCATCGACCTCGGACTCGGCTCGGTCCTCTTTGACACCACCACTGGAGAGACGTACACCCCGAACACGGACTCGACCAAGGCGGCTGGCATTTCGGATTCTGGCAGCGCAGCTCAGGCGCAAGGGGGCGAAGCGGACGCCGATGACAAGCAGGTCGTTGACCAGACGATGGACAAGGTTGATGACGTTGTGCGCAAGCCGCTTCTCGTTGGGCAGATGCAGAGCATGGAAAGCATCATTGCAGGGTACACGGCAGGCAATTATACGGCTTCGCAGGCAAAGAGCATGCTCATCGTTGGCTGCGGCTTGTCTGATGCGGACGCTGACCGCGTGCTAGATTTGCAGGAGCAGACAGAGCAGCAGGTCAACGATGAGACTGGCGGCAAAGGGGGTGAAATCAATGCAGATTAACATTCGTGAGGATAGCGTCGAAATCGAGGGCTACGTCAATGCCGTCGAGCGCAACAGTAAGCCGCTCATGTCGCGTATGGGGAAGTTCATCGAGCGAATCAAGAAGGGGGCGTTCGCGCGTGCCCTGAAGCGCAACGACGATGTTCACGTGCTGCTCAACCACGACTGGCAGCGCGACCTGGGAAGCACCAAGCAGGGCAACCTCGAACTCACCGAGGACAACATCGGACTTCGCGCGAAGTGCACCATCACTGACAAGGACGTCATGGAGAAGGCAAAGCGCGGCGATTTGGTTGGCTGGTCTTTCGGGTTCTATGACCGAGACGTCAAGAACGGCGTCGAGAACGGCATGCTGACGCGCGAGGTGAACGACCTCGACCTCGAAGAGGTGTCCATTCTCGACCGTTCCAAGGTGCCAGCCTACGACGGCACGCTCATCATGGCTAGGAGCGACGATTCCGAGGACAGGATTTTCGTATCTGACGCGTTCGACGCCAACGTTGCCGAGCACGATGTTTCACGTGAAACGCCAGAGACTCGAGAGGACAAGTCCGACGATGTTTCACGTGAAACCAAGCAAGAGATTGATTACAGCAAGTACAAGGCAATGATTGCCGAAATGAAGGAGGGCTAACATGCCGAAGATTTTCCACACCCGCGCCATGAGCTACAAGAACCTCGTGGAGCTGAAGAACGACAAGATTGACAAGGCCGAGAAGATTCTGGCCGACGCCGAGGTAAACAAGCGCGAGCTGACGCCCGACGAAGCCGCCGAGCTTGCCGAGATTCGCGACGATGTGAAGCGCATCAAGGACGCGCTCAAGATTGGCGACGAGCTGGACGATTCGAAGGACAAGCAGCCTAAGAAGGAGCCTATGCCCGCTGGCGGTGAGCCGAAGCCGACTCAGGAGCAGCAGGACACCCGAGCATTCGAGAACTTCATTCGTGGCCGCGTGATGCACGAGCGTGCGGGCGAGCTGAAGAAGACCGACAACGGCGCGGTCATCCCGACCACCATCGCGCAGCAGATTATCAAGAAGGTCTATGACGTTTCGCCGATTCTGGAGAAGTCGCAGAAGTACAACGTCAAGGGCAAGCTCCAGATTCCGTACTACGACACCACCAGCGGTGGCATCAACGTTGCTTACGCCGAGGAGTTCACCCCGCTGACCTCCAGCAACGGCAAGTTCACCAACATCGAGCTTGACGGCTTCCTCGCTGGCGCCCTTTCCAAGATTAGCAACAGCCTGATTAACAACTCTCAGTTCGACATCGTTTCCTTCGTCGTCAACCAGATGGGCGAGGACATCGCGCGCTTCATCGAGCACGAGCTGCTTATCGGCACCAGCAACAAGGTCGAGGGCCTTTCCAAGCTCACCAACTCCGTGACCACCGCCGCAGGTACCGCAATCACCTCCGACGATGTTGTCAAGCTGAAGGATTCCATCAAGGACGTCTACCAGAACAACGCCTTCTGGATTATGTCCCCCGCGACCCGCACGGCGCTCCGACTTCTGAAGGGCACCGACGGGCACTACCTGCTCAACGATGACATCTCTTCGCCTTTCGGTACCGTCCTTCTCGGCAAGCCCGTATACGTGTCCGACAACATGCCCGACATCAAGGCTGGAGCAACGACCATCTACTACGGCGATATGACGGGCCTTGCGACGAAGTTCTCTGAGAACATTACGACTCAGGTTCTTCGAGAGAAGTACGCCGACGAGCACGCCACGGGCGTAATCTCGTGGTTCGAGTTCGACTCCAAGGTGCAGGACGCCCAGAAGCTCGCCAAGCTGGTGATGGCAGGTGCATAAGGCGCTCAAGTCCTTCAGCGGAGCAATCTCGATGTGCGAGGGCGAGACGCGGGAGATTAAGGACGCCGAAATCGTTGCCGACCTGCTCAAGGCTGGATACATCGAAGAGGTCAAGCCAAAGCGCGGAAGGAGCACCAAGAAGTCTGGGGACGCGAATCCCCAAGAGTAGGGGGGATTAGATGAACCAGATTTTGAAAGTATCCGATGTCACCTCCGCCGACCTTGCGGCATTTCTCAGGGTCGGCGAGGTGACTCCATACGAGGATGGGTACCTCAGCACTCTGATTGGCGCAGCGACTGCCTACATGTGCAAGTACACGGGGCTTACGACCGCGCAGCTTGACGAGTCTCAGGACCTTGTTCCAGCGCTGTTGGTCCTGTGCCAAGACATGTACGACAACCGCGCGCTGTACGTTGACTCCGCGAACGTAAATCGTATGGTACAGAGCACGCTCGACATGCACTCGGTGAACCTGCTTCCATCGGTGGCAAAAGATGATTAACGCAGGAAAGTACGACCACAGGATTGAAATCGTCAGACCGAAGGTTGGGCACGACGCGGAGGGGTTCCCGACAACGGTTGACGAGCCTGTTCTTGAAGCCTACGCGAGCGTGAGAACCACGAGCGGGTACACGCTCATCAAGAGCGGCACGAGCTTCGAAGCGGCAACGACGAACTTCACTATCCGCTACCCGCCGACAACAAAAATCGACCGAGACATGGTCGTTCTGTTCGACGGAAGGCGCTACGAGATTCAGTATCTCAACAACATCGACTATGCCAATACGGAGCTTGAGATTCAGGCGAAGGAGGTGACGCACTAGTGGCAAGGATGGAGGTCGAATTACCGACCGAGCTGATGAAGGTTTTCGAAGAGCTTGGCGAGGACACACAGAAGATGCTCGAAGAGATGACTCAGGAGGGCGCAAAGACGGTTCTTGCGAACGTCAAGGCAAACGTCCCTGCGAGCTTCCACGGCTCCAACATCATGCAGTGCCTTAAGATGACGCGACCGTACTACACTCCGTCAGACGGCGGGCGTAACACGAAAGTCGCGTTCTACGGGTATTTCATGAACCACAATGGCAAGAAGTCGTACAAGGTGCCAGCGCCGCTGGTCTGTAACCTCTTAGAGTACGGACGCAGCAATTCGCCATACCCAAGGCACCCGTTCATGCGGAAGAGCTTCAAGAAGGGCCAAATCGAAGCGGCGATGATGAAAGTCCAAGACCGCTACATCAAGGGTGATTAGATGAACGCCGAAATCGTAGACATCTTCGACGGCTTCACTGTCGGTGGCAAAGAGGTTCCAGTCCGCTTCATGGACTACGAGGGACACGGCGAGCCTTACGTGATTTTCATGCGCGAGTCTGATGACAGCTCGTACAGCGGAGACGATTCGTTGCTGGGGTATGTCACGTACTACGACTTCGACGTGTACAGCAAGGGCAACTTCACTCAACTGGTGGAAGCGGTCAAATCAAGGCTGGCGGGCGCTGGATGGACGTGGCAGCCAACGCGCTCGTCGGCAGACATGTACGAGAGCGACACTGGATACTTCCATGTGACGCTTAGTTTTGCAAAGGAAAGAGGGGTTTAACCATGGCAAAGATTGGACTTACAAATCTCTGGTGGGGCAAGCTCACCGAAGCGGAGGACGGCACTCCGACCTATGACGGCGCGAAGAGCTTCGGCAAGGCCGTCTCTACGAAGGTTGACGTCACCAACAATGACGCGACCCTGTACGCCGAGGACGCGCTCGCGGAGTCTGACAAGACCTTCAACTCCGCCAAGGTGACTCTCGGGGTCGCGGACGATGACGATACAATCTTCGCGCCCATCCTCGGCCACACCGTCAAGGACGGAACGAGCGGCAAGGGAGAGATGGTACGCAACGCCAACGACACGGCGCCCTACATCGGACTCGGCCGAGTCATCACAAAGATGGTCAATGGCAAGATGGCGTACAAGGGCGAGTTCCTGTACAAGGTGAAGTTCTCCGAGCCGTCTCAGGATGACCAGACCAAGGGCGAGAGCGTCGAGTTCAAGACGCCCGAAATCGAGGGGACTGCATCCTCGCTCGCGAACGGCGATTGGAGCGCGGCGCAGACGTTCGACACCAAGGACGCAGCGGTGACGTGGGTCAAGGACAAGCTCAAGGTGTCTTCTTCCTAGCGCTGCCGTTTGACTAAAGATGCGGGATAATGGGTCATGGGTCAAGTCGGCCCATGGCCCATTCGATATGAAAGGTGGAATTTTATGAAGAGTACGATGCAGGAAATCGAGTATCGCGGAAAGACCTACAGGCTCGTGTTCGACCTCAACGTCATGGAGGCGATTCAGGACGAGTATGGCAGCATCGAGGCATGGGGCAAGCTCACCGAGCCTGACGATGGCGGGGAGCCAAACATCAAGGCGCTCGTCTTTGGTGTCATGGAGATGATTAACGAGGGAATCGACATTTCCAACGACGAGGACGGCACAGACGAGAAGCCGCTCACGCATAGAAAGGTCGCACGCATCCTGACCGAGGTCGGTCTGGAATCCGTGACCGACAAGGTGCAGAAGAGCGTCATCGACTCCACCGAGGATGACTCAAAAAACGCATAGTCCACGACGAAGACGTAATCTTTGACTACGACCCGACCATCAACTTCTCGTGGTACTACTTCATGGGCCGGACGAGGCTGGGGCTTTCGTCCGACAAGGAGGTCGGGAGACTCACGCTCAGGCGCTTTCGTGGGCTGTATCAGGCATACAAGGACACGTTCGACACAGAGACAAGGCTGAGGGCAAGCGGTTCGACGTATGCAAGCATCGATGCGAAGGCCGAGAGTGATGAGGAATGGTTCTAGTGTTTCACGTGAAACATGGAGGTGATTTTGAATGACGAGTTTTGGCGGAGCCGTAAAGCTGACAGGAGAGAGCGAGTACCGCGCAGCGCTGCGTAACATCACGCAGCGGCTGAAGGAGGTATCGTCCGAGATGAAGCTCGTCGCGTCGCAGTATGACAAGAGCGACACGAGCACGCAGGCGCTCACTGCCAAGCAGAACGTGCTCAACGAGAAGCTGGAACAGCAGAAGCAGCGGCTTTCGACTCTTCAGGCCCAGTACTCGAAGATGAGCGACGAGTACGCGACCAACGCGCAAAAGCACGAGAAGCTGGTGCAGTCTTACGAGGAAGAGAAGGCCAAGCTCGAGAAGATAGGGCAGGAGCTGGGAGAGACTTCGCCCGAGTACAAGGAGCAGAAGCAGCACGTCGAGCAGCTTGCGAGGGAGGTCGACAAGAGCACGGCGGCGCAGGACTCGAACGCAAACGCAATGTCCAGAATGCGCACGCAGATTAACAACGCAAAGACCGACATCAACAAGACCACGTCCGAGATAGGCGAACTTGACAGGCAGCTTGGGGATATGAGCGGCGCTCAGGGCAAGGCGGCAAGCGAGATGGAGCGCCTTAGCTCCACAATCGAGCAGCAGAAGAGCAAGCTTTCGAGCCTTAAGAGTGAGTACGCAAACGCCGTGCTGACGTACGGAAAGAACAGCTCGGAAGCGAAGAAGCTCGGTACCGAGATTAAGAGTCTTTCGAGCGAGGTCCAGCAGAACGAGTCAAGGATGAACGCGGCCAAGACTGGAGCAGACAACCTCGCTGGTGGTCTTGACAAGCTTGGTAACAGCGCAAGTAGTGCGGGCAACGGTGGCTTCACCGTGCTCAAGGGCGCGCTTGCAAATCTGGCTGGCAACGTCATTCAAACCGCAATCAGCGGCATACAAGACCTTGCGGGCGAAGCAATTCAAAGTTCGGACTCATTGAAGAAGTTCGAATCGACAATGAGCTTCGCTGGCTATGATAATTCCCAAATCGAGACTGCAAAGACTCAGATGAAGGACTACGCCGACAAGACAGTTTACGACCTCGAGACGGTCTCGAACACGACGGCGCAGCTCGCTGCCAACGGCGTCCCGAACTTCGAGCAGCTTACCGAAGCGGCTGGAAACCTCAACGCCGTCGCTGGCGGAAATCAGGACACGTTCAGTTCGGTCGCGATGGTGCTCACGCAGACTGCTGGAGCAGGCAAGCTCACGACCGAGAACTGGAATCAGCTGTCGGACGCGATTCCGGGCGCGAGCGGAAAGCTTCAGGAGGCGCTCAAGAAGAACGGCGCGTACACTGGGAACTTCCGCGACGCGATGGAGAAGGGCCAGATTACCGCCGACGAGTTCAACAAGGCGATTATGGACTTGGGCTTTACGGACGCGGCGAAGCAGGCGGCGACCTCGACGGACACGTTCGAGGGTGCGATGGGCAACATGCAGGCCGCCGTCACCGACGGCTTGATGCAGATTTACGATGCCATCGGCTCCGAGAACGTGACAAACTTCATCAACGGAATCTCAGACGCCGTTTCCAAGGTCATCCCGCCAATCAAGAAGGCGATTCAGTGGTTCAAGGACAACCTTCCAACCATCGGCCCGCTAATCGCCGGCATAGCGACGGCACTTGGCGGCATAATGGTCGCGCAAAAGGTAGAGGCGATGGTCACGGCCTTCAATGAGTGGAAGGCAGCGACCGAGGGGCTTACCGTGGCACAGAGGATTCTGAACGCCGTGCAACTTTCCTCTCCGATTGGTCTTGTAATCGGACTTATCGCTGGCGTTGTCGCGGCTATCGTTGTTCTTTGGAACACGAACAAGGACTTCCGCGACGCGGTGACGAACATCTGGAACGGCATCAAGGACTTCATCGGCAATGCGATTCAGGCAATCGGTGACTTCTTCACGAACCTCGGCACGACCATTAGCCAGCTGCCGCAGATGTTCGCCGACTGGCTGAACAACGTCATATCCACGGTCACTGGGTGGGCGTCGAACCTCGCGCAGCAGGCGGCGAGCGCTGGTTCGCAGTTCGTTTCTAACGTCGTGAGCTTCGTGCAGAACCTTCCGTACAACATTGGCTACCTGCTTGGTACGGTCATCGGGACCGTCATCTCGTGGGTTTCGAGCTTCGTGCAGAACGCGCGGCAGGCAGGCTCACAATTCGTTAGCAATGTCGTGAACTTTATCCAGCAGCTTCCCAGCAGGATTGGCTCATTCCTCTCGAACGTCATTTCGAGGGTAGGCTCTTGGGTGTCTAACATGGCGTCGAACGCGACCAGAGCTGGAACGCAGTTCAATGCAAACGTCGTGCGTTTCATCCAACAGCTTCCGAGCAGGATTGGGAGCTTCCTTTCGCAGGTCATCTCAAGGCTCGCGTCGTGGGCTGGACAGATGGCGGCAAAGGGAGCTGACGGCGCACACAGGATGTTCAACGCTGTTGTCAATGGAATCAAGAGCCTTCCGAGCAGGGTTGCAAGCATCGGCGGTGACATCGTTCACGGAATCTGGAACGGAATCAGCGGAGCTGCTGGGTGGCTTGCTGATAAGGTAAAGTCATTTGCAAGTGGAATCCTCGACGGAATGAAGAACGCGCTCGGCATCCACTCGCCTTCGCGCGTGTTCCGTGACCAAGTCGGCAAGTACATTGCGCAGGGCATCGGTGTCGGCTTCGAAAGCGAGATGGGCAACGTCACGCGGCAGATGCAGGACGCCATGCCCGATGCTTCGGTGTTCTCGATTGGTGGCACGATGGAATCGGTCGCGTATCAATCGGCAGGAGCTGGGGCCTATGGCGGAGACGGAATCGTTGACGCCGTTGTCGAAGCGCTTGGAAGGGTCCACATCGTCCTCGATGACGAGGTGGCAGGAAGGTTCGTGGAGCGTACGGTCACGAACGCGATTTACGCATAGGAGGTGTTTGCATGATTGGATACATAGAGTTGAACGGCGAGAAGAGCACGGACGTCAAGGGATTGATGATCCAGTCGCTTCCGCCTATCACGAAGCCGAAGATGCGCTATTCGTCCGAGGACATCGACGGGCGCGACGGAGACATAATCACCAAGCTGGGATACGCTGCCTACGACAAGGAGGTCAGCATCGGCCTTCATGGTGACTTCGACGTCGATGACGCGATAGCATTCCTCGACTCAGAGGGAGAGGTCGTTTTCAGCAACGAGCCAGACAAGTACTACCGCTATCAGATTCTCGACCAAATCGACTTCGAGCGCTTGGTGCGGTTCCGCACGGCGAAGGTGAAGTTGCACGTACAGCCATTCAAGTACGACGCCGTTGACAGGACTTTTGAGGTCGTTAACCAACTCATAAACGTCAAGGACTCAACGGCGAGCAGGTTCGGAATCACGGCAGTCTCAAGTGGCGGAAGCGTGCGCGTTGCTGGGAAGGCGACGAACACCGCCGAGATTATGGTTCCTATAGACCGCATCACGCTTTCTGGCAGCTACACGCTCACGGCTGCGACGAGCGGGGACGCCGCAGGCTGTGCGCTCAAGCTCGTGTCACGCGCACAGCCTGATGGAGACTCTTTCGGCGGAACGTACACCGAGCTGAAGAGCAACGGCACGTCGAGCATCACGGCAGACGCCGACACAGAGTACGACGCTCTATGGCTGTACGTACAGGCTGGCACCACGCTTGGCTTCACGTTGACGGCCACGATGTCGAGCAACAATTTCCGCTCAATCACGCTCACCAATCGAGGGAACATCATCTCAAGGCCGACCGTAACCGTCTACGGCAGCGGCAACGTCGAGCTTGCAATCAATGCCGTCACGGTGCTGTCGTTCTCAATCGATGATGATTACATCACGATAGACGCTGACGAGATGAACGCATACCATGGTGATGCCTTGATGAATCGGCGTGTCACTGGAGATTACGCCGACTTGGCTCTGAAGGCAGGGGAGAACGTCATGTCGTGGCGCGGAGACGTCACGGGAATCAAGGTCGAAGATTTTTCGAGGTGGTTATGATGGTGCGGACGAATTTCACGATGGAGGACAAGTACATCCGCATGGTTCGCGGTGACACGCTTTCCTTCGGGATTCAGGTCTACGACGAGACTGGCACGCCTTTCGGCCAGGATCTGGAGCGTGCCCATTTCACCTGCAAATCTAACCGGAGCGACAAGCGATTCCTTTTCAAGAAGTCTCTTTCGGACGGAGTGTCGAAGGCCGGGCGAGGCTCCTACGTCGTGAGGGTGGCCCCGAGCGACACCGCCGACGCGAAGCCTGGGAAGTACTTCTACGACCTCGAAATCGGGTGCAACGGGGACGTGTTCACCGTCATGCGCGGGGTACTCGAAATCATGCAGGACGTGACTTTCTAGGGGGTGAGGACATGGCAAACATTGACGAAACGGTCAAGGTTCTGATGCTCAAGGGCGAGACTGGTGCCAGCATCGAGTCAATCGAAAAGACCGCGACTGAGGGCCTAATCGACACGTACACGGTAAGGCTCACGAACGGGGTGGAACAGAAGTTCTATGTGCAGAATGGCCGCGACGGCGAGAAGGGCGAGAAGGGAGACACGGGGAACGTAGTCTCGGTCCCAGTGTCTGGACTTTTCAATATGGGCGTCGATGCTGACGGAAATCTCTGGGTCTACCATTCGGATTCGGACGAGGTGCCAGACTTCGAGTACGACTCGGCAAGCGGCAACTTGTACTACGTTACAGAGGGGTGATGGCTAATGGCAAAGACTTTAATCGGCAACGTCAAGGGAAAAGACGGTCGAGGAATCTCGAAAATCGAGAAGACCGCAACGACTGGCGTCGTTGACACGTACACAATCACGTACACTGATGGGGCAACGTTCACGTACGAGGTGAGGAACGCAGACAACGTGGCGATTCAGCGCCAAATCGTCCCGAGCGCTGCGGTAGAGTCCTCGACCACGGCATCTCAGGCGTACTCTGCTGGGGATTACGTCGTTGTCGGTGGCGTTTTGCGCAAGGTGACGGCATCAATCGCAAAGGGTTCCACAATCAGCGATTCCAACTCCACGGCAACGACGGTAACGGGCGAGATTAGCGGCATTACTAGCGGCGTCATCATGACCAAGAAGTTCGACCAGTCTTTCACGAATATAGCCCCTGGGGCCACCGTTGACGTCGATGTTGACGCGGCTTTGAGTGGCTGGACGCCAGTTTGTGTCTCTGGCTTCACATCTAACCATGCGGGGACGTTCAGCCCTACATGGATTGATATTACAAGCAATCAGCACGCGCGTGTCACAATGCGTGCAAACAACGTCGGCGGGTCGAACTGGCCCGAACTCACCGTTACGATAACCGTCCTATACGTCAAGGCGGGAGTTGCTGGGAGCCTTGCGCATCTGGGGTAGGGAACATCAAAAGGAGGAAAAATGGCAAAGACACTGAAATTTACGAACGGCACGACCTACGACTTCACTGATTCGAGCACGGTGCTCGACTGCGTGGCGGTAGTCAAGACCTTCGCGGAGCTTGACGCAATCCGCGCGAAGTTCACCGAGGACAACCTGAAGGGCGTGACTTTCGACGGCGCTGCGGTGCAGCATCTTGTGCCCGTCTCCGTGAAGGCCGAGACGGACGGCGAGAACGTCGTTGCCCATTTCACCAGCCGCGTGAAGGGACAGGACGAAATCAACGCCGAGCAAATAAGCGAGCTACAGGAAGCGCTTGCGAGCATCACTGAGGGGGCTTAAAAATGGGCTACATCTACGCGCGTCTGATTTACAAGGGGCTGCGAACTTTTGACAGCGTGCCCGAGAAGTACAAGGAAGCCACGAGGGCCGCGTACAAGGACATCTACGGCATCGAGCTGTGACAGGCCGAAAGCGGCTATTCTTTGGGGTGGTGCACATGCGCCACCCCTTTTTGATACATAGGGAGGGATTGAATGATTCGGGTATTCCAAAGCACAGACAAGGACTTCACGAGCAACGGCGATATCGTCCTTCTGCCGACGAAGGCCAAGGTGACAAAGAAGGACAACGGGGACTACTACCTAGATTTGGAAGCGAGCACCAAGTACGCCGACTACCTGACGAGCGGGAGGATAATCGTCGCCGACACGCCGCAGGGCGCTCAGGCGTTCCGCATCTCGGACGTGACGAAGAAGAGCACGAAGGTTTCCCTCAAGGCGTGGCACGTGTTCTATGACTCAAAGAATTACCTCATCGCCGACTCGTATGTCGTTGACATGACGGCAAACGCGGCGCTGGATCACCTGAACGAAGCAACCGAGCCAAGGAGCGAGTTCGTAACCACGTCCGACGTTCAGACGGTCGATTCCTTCAGATGCGTGCGAAAGTCGCTTTACGAAGCGATACAGACGGTCATCGAGCGATGGGGCGGGCATCTTGTGCGTGACAATTTCCGTATCGAGCTTCGCCAGTCAATCGGCACTGACAACGGCGTTACGGTGAGGTACCGCAAGAACCTCAAGGAGCTGACGTGCGAGGAAGATTGGAGCGACGTCGTTACGAAGCTGCTACCAGTAGGCGCGGACGGCATCCTTCTCAACGACCAAGACGCGAGCGCGTCAATCTACGTCGAGAGCGAGCAAAAGTGGGACATCCCATACACAAAGACTGTCTCGTTCTCGCAGTCCGACATCGACAAGGACGCTTATGGCAACGACGAGGCTGCCTACCACAAGGCCCTTGTCGATGACCTGAGAAGGCAGGCGCAGGATTACGTCAACGCAAACTGCGTGCCCAAGGTGAACTACACGCTCAAGGCAGACATGGAGCGCGTGACCGACGTCGGTGACACGGTGGAGGTTATCGACGAGCGCCTTGGGGTTCACATCCTGACGAGCGTGATAGGGTTCACGTACGACTGCATTCTCGGAAAGTACACCGAGATTGAGTTCGGGAACTTCACCAAGACGCTCAGCGGACTTGCTGGAACGCTCCAATCGTCCGCGCAAAGCGCGGCTCAGAGCACGGTCAACAGCGCGATTCAGGGCGTCACGGATACGGTCACCCAGACAATCACGCAGTCGATGGGCGCATCTTACGTCATCTACGACGGCTCGAAAATCATGGTGCTGGACTCGCTGCCGAAGGAGGAAGCTCACAACGTCATCCTGATAAACGACAACGGCATTGCGTTCTCGCGCAACGGCGTTGCTGGTCCTTTCGAGAGCGCGTGGGGCATCGACGGCACGATGAACATGCAGAACATCAACGTCATCAACTTCGTGGCAGACCTCATCAAGGGAGGAACCCTGAAGCTGGGAGGGACTGACAACGGGAACGGCGTGATGGAGGTTCGCTCGGCTGGTGGCTCGGTTATCGGAAGGCTTGACAAGGAAGGACTGCGCATGTGGGCCAACGACGGCTCGCGCATCGAAATCAACGCTTCGCAGGGCCTAGTAGGGTACGACGCACAGGGAAACGCGACCTACGGGGTGACCGATGGCGTGTTCTACATGGCGAACGGATACGTCAACAGCTCGCTCGCAGTGGGCGGCTTGCTGAAGATGGTACCGATTCAGACAGACGCGAGCACGGGAATCGCGTTCGTAGCGCTGGCATAGGAAGGGGGGAAATCGAATGGCATCAAGCGGAAGCATCACAGGCTCGTATCGGGGCTACACTCTTCGCGCTGATTGGAGCGCGGTCCAGAACGCAGCGGGGAACTACTCGGATGTGACGGTCAAGCACACGCTCGTCATCGGCTCGGCGTACTCGCTGAACATCGCTTCGCGTGCAAACACGTGTTCTGTTGGAGTGGTTTCACAGGGCTATACGTCTGGGGCAATCAACCAGAAGGGCGGCTCAGTGCTTCTCGGTACGACCGTCCACAGGGTTTCGCATGACGCGGACGGGACCAAGACAGCGCAGCTAACCGACACGTTCAACCTAAACGCGACAATCGACGGCACTAAGGTCGGGAGCATCGTCGCGTCAGGCTCCATCTCGCTCGACAGGATAGCTAGGAACGCGACCATCGTCACGGCCAACGACTTCACCGACGAGACGAACCCGACGATGACGTACAGCAACCCATCGTCTTTCGCGTGCGATTTGTCAATCGAGTTCGCTGGCGGGAGCATTACTAGGGCTGGCGCAATAAGCGGGTCGGGCGGTCCGTACACGATGCAGCTCACAGATTCTGAGCGCACGACCCTGAGAAACGCGAGCAACGATTCGCCGACACTGAAGGTAACATACGCGCTGAAAACGACCATCGACGGCACGGCCTACTATTCTCGCGCTGACAGGAAGATGAACGTCGTTGACGCAGCGCCCGAACTCGGTGCCGTCTCGTATGAGGACACCAACGCTGCGACCGTGGCGGTGACTGGGGACAAGTCGCGCATCATCCAGAACCATTCCACGCTGACCGTGAACGTTCCGACCGCGACCGCAAAGAAGGGCGCGACCATCGCGAGCTACACCATCGCGTTCGGTGGAGTATCAAAGACGGTTACGAGTTCTGGGGCCGTCTCGCTGGGAGCCGTGGACGTCTCGTATTCGCAGGAGCTGACCGTCACGGCAACCGACAGCCGTGGGTTCACTGCTATCAAATCGGTTCAGGTAACCGTCGATGATTACAGCGCACCGACTGCCGTCATTGACCTTCATCGCCTGAACAACTTCGAGCCTACGACGTACATCACGGCTCACGCACGCTACTCGTATCTGAACGGCAAGAATGCCGTGACAATCTCCGCGAAGTTCAAGAAGGTTTCGGATTCTAGCTATGGAACGCCAATCGAGCTGGAAGATTCAATCCAATCAACGCTGACGTGCGACAGGGATTCGGCCTACGACTTCGTTGTGACCATCTCTGACAAGCTGGAAACGACAGAATACAACCTGACTTTGGGAAAGGGCATCCCTGCGTTTTTTATCGACACCAAGAAGTCGAGCGTCGGTGTGAACTGCCTGCCCAGCCAATCTGACGTTTTGCAGCTCGGAGATTCGGCATGGATCACGGCTCAGGGGGCTTACCCAGTCGGCTCAATCTATCTGAGCGTGACCGATGCCAATCCAGCTGCATTGTTCGGCGGGACGTGGGAGCGCATCTGGGGCAGGTTCCTGCTTGGTGCCGATGACACCTACGCGGCTGGGAGCATGGGCGGAGAAGCTGCCCACCAGCTCACGACGTCCGAAATGCCGTCGCACAACCACACGCTCGACAACTACAACACCACGGGCGGGGCAACCTCGTCAATGACGGTTCAGGCGAACGACAAGAGGGGCTACAGCGGCAACGTAAACACGCTGTACACTGGTGGAAACAAGGCGCACAACAACATGCCGCCTTATCTTGCCGTCTACATGTGGAAGAGGACGGCTTGACGTTTCCGCAGGTAAACGGCTTGCTGAGAGGCGTTTTAAGGCGTTAGAAATGGCAGGCCCTAGTGGGTGTAGGGGTATTTCAAGCGAAAAAAGGGGGAAACCAAGCGGCTTCCCCCTATATGTTGTATATGTCTGCCAAAGCGCCCCGACATCTTGTGTTTCTGGAATCATGGAGGGGTATATAAATGCGTCCCCTCATGATGGTTGAAAGGCTATATTTTGAGACTGATTCGGAGCGTAGGTTCTATCGCCGCGCCCGACTCAGTCTTTTCGTATTCGATTCTATCGACAATCATCTTGAGTAGGTCGTTCTGCTCCTTCGGCTCCAAGGTGTGCATTTCCTCGACAACCCTTGTGAGAATCGGCACCGCCTTCTCGTGCCTTTCCTCGCTTTCATCGATGCTCTTCTCCAAGTCCTCGACCCTTGCCTGAAGCTCAGCCCTTGCTGCGTTTACCTTCTGGACTCGCTCCAAGTATGTCTGTCGGTCGTAGACTCCAGTCTCGTATGCTTCGCACGCCCTTTCAAGCATCATCGACTTCTTTCCGAGTTCGGCCTTGAGCATTTCGAGTTCGTCCCTTCTCGCGTCATGCTCTGGGGATGTGTCGTAATCGGCGAGCACTACCTGCTGTCGTTCCAGTTCCTTCTTGAGTTCGTCAATCACCATGTCATATACGACGTGCGTGAAGGTGTTCTTCGTCTCGCATCGTGACGTTTGGCATCCGTAGTAAAACGTTCTTTCGCCCTTGTAATCGTAGTGGGTTCTGCGCATCGTCTTGCCGCACACGCTGCAGAACATTATCGACGCGAATGGGTTTTTCAGCGTCTGGTCTGACCTCGTTCTCGTCTTCTTGCTGTCGCGGACTTCCTGACACTTCCAGAACAACTCTTCATCAACTATCGGCTCGTGCCTTCCTTCGACTGTCACTGGCTCGTAGTTGTTGAGCCATTTTTGCACGACCTTCCCATCCCGTATCGACTTCTCGCAACGGACTGTCTTCGTGTTTATCTTTCCGATGTACGTCTGGTTCTTAATGACCTCGCGGATGGCGTATGCCGTCCATTTCGCCCCAGTCACTGTAGGTATTGCCATGTTGTTCAGGTCATGCAGGATGTTCGCCGCAGTGTCGTATTGCGCGTACCTCCTGAAGATGTATCGAACGACTTCCGCGTTCTCGTTCGGCACCAGCACGTAGCCTTTCCCGATTCGCTTCTTGTCGTACCCGTATGGTGGGCGCGACCCTATGAAATATCCTTCCTTCTGCGCTTGTATCCTTCCGCGATACAGGCGCTTTTTTATCATCTTGTACTCGCGTCGGCTCATGAAGAGCCCGAACTCAAAGAATTCCTCGTCGAAAGAATCATCGCCAGCAAGGTCATATGTTTTCGTGAGCGTGATTATCTTCGTGTCGGAAAACTGAAACGCCTTCAGTATGCGCTGCTGGTCGGCTCCGTCCCCACGGCTGAGACGTTCAAGCTCGATGCACAGAACGCCCGTGTAAAGTCCCATCTCGACTGCCTTCAGCAGCCTTTGCATCTGTGGGCGGGCTTCGATGCTCTCACCCGAGACAATCTCGCGGTATATGTGCGATTCATCGACGTGTATTCCAGTCTGAGCCGCGAGGTTGCGCAGCATTTCCTCGTGTCGTTCAAGCGTGTTTTCGTATCCCAATTCCTCGTCTGCGCGTGACTTGCGCAGGTACATTGCGTATGCCATCCATCATTCATTCCTTTCTCGTTGTCCTATTAAAAAGTGCGCGAATTGCTTAATCTGCGCGAGTTCATCTTCCGTGTATGTATCGCTCGTGAATACCAGCTCGTGCCGCGTCTTCGTACCGTGGACAAGCTCTTCGATGCTTATCCCGAAGTAATCAGACAGCTTCTTCAGCGTCTGCAAGCTGATGTTCTCGGCGCTGCGGTTGAACCAGCTGTTCACCGCGCTGGGGCTTATCCCGCACTCTTTCGCCAATCTTCGACGGGATATCCCTTTTGCGCTCATAAGCGCCTGCAAATTGTCAGTAAATGCCATCCAAAATTCGACTCCTTTCCCCGCTAAACGTTGGTGTTACCACGTTTGCCTAGACAATTATATAATTTATAGGTGTTCACTGTAAACACTAAAGTGTTCAAAACTGAAAGCAAGTTTTGACATTTTTAGAAAAACCTATTGCATTTTGAAACTTCTTACCTATAATGGAAATTGTTGGAGCACATAAGTGCGCACATTGAGCACATAAGGGGGTGATGATATGTACAAGAATCTGAAGGCCGAAATCGCACGAGCTGGGCTGACAAACTCGGAGATGGCGGATGCAATCGGAGTCAAGTACGGTACGTTGTGGCGGCTGCTGTCTGGAAAGCGACAGTTCCGACTTGGCGAGATGATGGCAATCCAGTCTGAGCTTGAGGGACGCAACGATGCTACCTACACGCTCGACTATCTTTTCGGGGACGGTGACGAGAATGGAGAGGGGCAATCCGACGAAGGAGCACATGACGGCTCTGTACGACCTGATTAACAAGCTATTTGCGGGACAAGACGTTTTCTATACCGAGGAAGAGCTTGAAGAACTCAAAGAGAAAGGAACGACAACATGGGTATGAGCATTTACGAAATCGACGATGCAATCACGTCTCTGGTTGATATGGAGACGGGCGAAATCGAGGACGAGAAGCGCTACGACGAGCTTCAGATGGAGCGCACGCAGAAGGTCGAGAACATCGGCTGCTTCTACAAGAACCTCGTTGCCGAAGCCAAGGCCATGAGGGAAGAGGAATCGAACCTCGCCCAGCGCCGAAAGGCCGTGGAGAACAAGGCCGAGCGCATCAAGTCCCTTCTCGCCTACGCGCTGAAGGGCGAGAAGTTCGAGTCGGCCAAGGTGCGTTGCAGCTACCGCAAGGCGAAGAGCGTTCATGTCTATGATGGCTTCGTGGCATGGGCTGAGGAACACGCCGACGATTTGCTGACCTACAAGGAGCCTGTGCCGAACCGCACAGCAATCAAGGCCGCTCTGGCTGACGGGCGCGATGTAGAGCACGCCGAAATCGTCACCAACGAGAGCCTTCAGGTGAAGTGACATGCGCGAGTTGAGGGCAGACGAAATCGAGGTGCGCGTAGCCCAGTGCGGCCAGAGGGGCGTGTCGCTCCTGCTTTACAAGGACAGCCGTTGCGACATGCGCATCCTGGACGAGACCTTCGGCGTCATGGGCTGGCGCGACTCTTACCAGAGCATCAACGGCGAGTTGTTCTGCACAATCGAGGTCTGGGACGCAAAAAAGTCCCAGTGGATTGCCAAGCAGTCAAACGGGACGCCTTCCAATATGGAAGCCGAGAAGGGAAGGGCCTCGGATGCATTCAAGCGGGCTGGCTTCATGTTGGGAATCGGGCGCGAGCTTTACACGGCTCCGTTCATCTGGGTTCCCGCCGAGAAGTGCAACATCAAGCAGGGCAAGAACGGACGCCCAGCCTGCTACGACAAGTTCCGTTGCGAGAAGGTGCGTATTGAGGGCGGCCAGATAACGGGACTGAGCATCTACAACGACACAAAGGGCCTCAGGGCCTACGTATACACAAAGGACTAGAGAGAGGAGAATCAGACATGCTTGGTAACGACGACAACAGCAACATCGAAATCAACGTGAACAAGGGGGGCAACGGAATGTCAGATGGAACCGTCACAATCGCCAGAAGCGAGTACAAGTCGATTCTGGAGCTTGCATACAAGGCGGCGATGCTGAAGGAGGCGATGTTTAACGCCGCGACCGACTTCTACGGGAATGACATTTACTTTGGCAGCCAAGCTGAGGTCGCGACAATCTTAAAGTACGCTTTCCCAAAGGACTACGAGAGCAAGCTTCGCGAGCTTATGGACAAGAAGAAGGCCGATGACGGCAAGGAGGGCGCGGACGATGAGCGTTAATCAGGTTGCGGTCACTGGAAATCTCACGAGGTCACCCGAGCTTCGTGCGACGCAGGGCGGGACGGCAGTCCTGAGCTTCGGAATCGCGGTGAACGACCGCAGAAAGAACGCTTCGGGCCAGTGGGAGGATGCCCCGAACTTCTTCGAGTGCGTCACCTTCGGGAACCGCGCCACGGCTCTGAGCGACATCCTCACCAAGGGGATGAAGGTCGCAATCGCTGGCAAGCTCCATTATTCCAGCTGGGAGAAGGACGGCCAGAAGCACTCCAAGGTAGACATCATCGCAAACGAGGTCGAGCTGATGCAGAACCGCAGGCCGCAGCAGGAGCAGCAGTCGCAGCAGTACCAGCCGCAGCAGACGCAGGCGTTCGCCCAGCAGCCGCCCACGATGGACATATACAGCGACGATATTCCATTCTGAGACAATCGGCGGGGCGCTTCAGGGCGTCCCGCCCACTCACTTGAAAGGGGGTGACGCGGGATGATTGGCGGCATGATTGGCACAGCCGAGGAAATCATCCATTGGCTTTTCGAGCAGCCGCACGACAGCAAGGAACGTCTGTACGAAATCAAGGAGCGCAAGCGCAAGCGCACGCTCACCCAGAACGCCTACTATTGGTCGATGCTCAACCAGCTCGGGAAGGTCTTGAGGATACCGACCTCGGAGCTTCATTTTCGGATGCTGAGGGAGCACGCCCCATACGAGGTTGTGAGCGTGCGTTCCGACATAGACGTTTCTGGATACTTCCGATACTTCGAGGAAATCGGCACTGGATTCGCTGGAGGGCATGAGTTCACTCATTACCGCGTCTACAAGGGTTCCTCGCATATGGACTCGTCGGAGTTCTCGCGCCTTATCGACGGGGCGCGTGAGGAATGCGAAGCGCAGTGCATATCCGTGCTCACGCGCGAGGAAATAGCAAATCTGAAGTACGTGGAGGGCGAGGAATGAAGGAGCACAGCGTTCTGGGGTGCGGCGAGTGGTACGACGAGCGCCACGGCATCATGATTCAGTGGTTCGACGAGCGCGAGCCGTGGTTGGTGCGGCACGAGGTCTTTCACGGGCCGAACCGACAGAAGTCAATCGAGTACGGCTTGTACGTGTTCCTGCCTCCAGATGCGCACAACATGGCGAGCTACGGTGTTCACTTCAATCGCCCGTTCGAGACGTACCTGCAGGAGGTGTCGCAGCGGCGAGCAATGGAGCACTACGGATGGTCGCTCGATGACTGGATGAAGATAATCGGAAGGAGCTACGTTTAGAGAGGGGGGAAGCGATGGCAAGTCAGAAACAGATGGTCCTTGACTACATACGAGAGTTCGGTAGCATCACGCCAGTCGATGCGTTCAAGGACTTGGGAGTCACAAGGCTCGCGGCTGTCGTGTTCGCGCTCAGGGACGATGGTCACGACATACACAAGGAGCGAGAGCACGCATTCAATCGGTACGGCCAGAAGGTCAGGTACGCACGATACAGCTTCGGGAGGGAAGAGCGTGAAGATTAAGCTAGACGCAGGGTCATTCATGCCAGTGAGGGCACACGAGACGGACGCTGGGGCGGACCTGCGCTCGCCGATTGACGCGATGGTTCCAGCGAGGGGTTCTCGCGTCATCGACACGGGAGTCCATATCCAGCTGCCGCACGGCTATGTTGGGATGCTCAAGAGCAAGTCTGGACTCAACACGAGACATGGAATCACGTCCGAGGGAGTCATAGACGAGGGATACACGGGGCCAATCAAGGTAAAGCTCTACAACCACAGCGACGCGCCATATCACGTTCTGCGCGGTGACAAGGTAACGCAGCTGGTAATCATGCCATGCGCCTACGTGGGTTTCGAGCGCGTTGACGAGCTTGAGGACTCGGAGAGGGGAGATGACGGCTTTGGCTCGACGGGCAAGTAAATATCACGCGAAGAAGACGGTCGTTGACGGAATCGAGTTCGACAGTGCCAAGGAAGCGAAGCGATACGTCAAGCTCCGCGACATGCAGGATGCTGGAAGGATTCAGGGGCTTCGCCTTCAGGTGCCCTTCGAGATTCTGCCGAGCTTCGAGTGCGACGGGGTGAAGTACAGGGGCATGAGGTACATCGCCGACTTCGTTTATTACCGAGACGGAAAGCAGGTAGTCGAGGACGTTAAGGGCATTAAAACTCAAGAGTACCGCCTCAAGAAAAAATTGATGGCGTACCTCAACCACATCAACATCGAGGAATCGTGATGCTATAATATGGATATGCGAGGGTAGCGGCCTTGCAGCTAAAATAGTTTTCAAGCCTTCACGGCATGAAAAATAGAAAGCCCCGTCGCAGCCGCTACCTGTGACGGGGCTTTCACTTACCGAGGGAGTTTTCGGCTATGGCACTACACATGTTCGACCCGCAAATCGCCAAAGAGTACGGGGTCAATGCGGCAATCATCTTCCAGAACCTCGCGTACTGGATTGAGCACAACCGCGCCAACGAGACAAACTTCCACGACGGCAGGTACTGGACATACAACTCGGTCAGGGCATTTGCTGAGCTGTTTCCATACCTCACTGACAAACAGATTCGCGGAGCGTTGAAGAAGCTGGAAGATGGCGGGATGATTCTGGTCGGCAACTACAACAAGTCGGCCTATGACCGCACGAGGTGGTATGCACTTGCCGAAAAGGGACTTTCCATTTGTACAAAAGGGCAAATGAATTTTGCCTACAGGGAAAATGAAAATGCCCACGAGGGCGAACCTATACCAGATATAAACACAGATGTAACCACACCTAATAAACCAGATATGGAGGCACCGAAGAAGGAGACGCGCCACAAGTACGGCGAATACTCCAACGTCCTTCTCAGCGATACCGATTTGGAGAAGCTCAAAGCCGAGTTCCCCACGGACTGGGAAGAGAGAATTGAAAGGCTCAGCGCCTACATGGCTTCTACTGGAAAGAGCTACAAGAACCATCTGGCGACGATTCGGAACTGGGCGAGACGCGATAGAAGCATCAAGAAGGTTTCACGTGAAACAACGAGCGGATTCGACAAGAAGATAGACGCCGATTATTACTACCAGAGCACTGGAGACGAAGAGGTTGACAAGGTTCTGGGACTTGGAAAGTACGCGCCAAAGACGCGATAGAGAGGAAGGAAAACGATGAAGATTGACGGAATAATAGAGGGACTGGCAAAGGCTGCGGAGAAGAACCACAAGCCGCAGGGGGACGATTACATCAAGGACGGCCTTCTCTACTGTGGTAAGTGCCACACGCCAAAGCAGTGCGAGGTCGAGTTCAACGGGAGGATAATCAAACCCTACTGCATGTGCAAGTGCGAGGTGGAGGCCGAAGAGCGGCAGAAGGAGGAAGAGCGCGCACGAGAGAGGATGCAGCGCGTAGACAGGATGCGCCGCACTGGCTTCCCAGACTCCGAGATGAGGGAGTGGACGTTCGCCAACGATGATGGCAAGGACGCCAAGACGATGGCGGCCATGAAGAGGTACGTCGAGAAGTTCCCAGAGATGCTGGAGAACGGCACGGGGCTGATGCTCTATGGCAACGTCGGCAGCGGGAAGAGCTTCGCCGCCGCATGCATAGCAAACGCCCTGATAGAGAGCGGGACGCCGTGCCTCATGACCAACTTCCAGCGCATCGTGAACAAGCTCTCGAACGGGTTCTCTGGAAAGCAGGAGTACATCGACAGCCTACAGAGGTTCGACCTGCTGATTATCGATGACTTCGCGACCGAGAGGAAGACCGAGTACATGACGGAGCAGGTCACTGCCGTGATAGACGCCCGTTATCGCTCCAAGCTGCCACTTATAGTCACGACGAACATCAACCCACGCGACCTCATGGTGGCGGACGGGATAGGCGAGCAGCGAATCTACAGCCGCATCATGGACATGTGCGTTCCAGTGCCATTCAACGGGCAAGACCGCCGACGTTCTGACTACGCCGCGAGGACGGCAGCAGCCAAGGAGATTCTGGGACTGTGACCGAGCGCGAGCTTTCGCAGGCCCGCAGCCTACAGGCGGAGTTGGACGCGCTCCGCAGGGTTGCGAGCCGCGAGCAAAGCGTGGACGTGTTGAGGGCGATAGACAGGCAGGCGAGGGCCGTTGAGTCGGCGAGGCTTGAGGTCATGGCCTTCATCGCGACGATACCAGACGCGCGAATCAGGGCAATCGCCGTCATGAGGTTCCTTGAGGGCAAGAGCTGGGAGACGATAGCGAGAAGAATGCATTACGAGCGCACATCACCCGCCAAGCAGCTCAGGAGGTTTCTGCGTGGTAGAATGTAGGTGCGGCACGTCAAGCGCTGCACCTTTCTCTCTTTGTGGCCCTCGGCATGCTGGGGGCCACTCCCATATGTCGGCAAAGTTTTCCAGATTTTCCCTTGCAACAAGACGTTATAGGTGTATACTAGTATCAGCAAGTGAGGGAGAGAGAGAAAGGAACCCAGAAATGATGTACCTGTCAGACTACGAGAATGCAATCGCCGACTACCTGACCGACAGCGGAGAGGACTACCACAACTGGGACGTCGCTGGTGCGGCATGGGAGATGCGCGAGAAGTTCCCCGACATCGACTGCATCGACCAAGTTGACCCAGACGAGTTCACCGAAATCCTCAAGAACCACGACTAGCTAGAAGGCAACTAGGCCCCACTTCGGTGGGTCCTTTTTATGCCAGAAACTACCTTTAAAAAGTTTGCGAAAACGCTTTCATTTTCTGAAACAATAGTGTATACTTATTATGTCAGGAAGGGAAATGGCAAACGGCACATACCATCGAGAGACAGGCCGTCACTGCGAATCCCCGAGAGAAAGGAAAGCAAATGTACAAGATGACAACAGAATTCTACGCGCCCACGAATCGCGGCTTCAGCCGCAAGCCCTACGAGGTGACGGAAGAGGTCGTGACTGATAGGTTCTTCGAGAACTACACAGACCCAGCGCAGACGCGATTCTTCAATGGCTTAGGTGGAAGCGAGCGCAGGTACTAAAACGGCTCGTATGGATGCAAGATTGTCACCATCCCACCAACGCGCAACTATCGCAGGGTAGTCAAGTTCAAGTACACGCCGCGTGCGTAGGTTCTGGAATACACGGAGAGAGGAAGACAACCATGAAATACAGCGAACTTATTGAGAAGACTACGAAGAGGGTCAACGACCTTCCCATGATTTTTGCATTCAGCTCGGAGCAGCTTGACAACGCCCTTGATGATATGGGGCTGAGCATGAAGGACATGAAGGGGGACAAGCTAATTCGTATGGGCTTCGGGGCCTTCTGCCTAAAGAGCGACCTAGATTACGTCATGAGCGAGCTTGATGCCGTCAATGACATGAAGCGCGACTTCATCAAGGACTACGAGCAGGCATACGATGCCTTCTTCTACGAGATGGGCAACCATGAGTATCACATCAACTGCTACCAAGGAGACTGGGACGTGCTCAGCTGCTTTGGACTAGACGATGACGTGTGCGAGTTCGAGGACGGCAAGGACGCCGACGAGTACATGGACGCGATGGGGCTTTCGCCAGTGACGAAGGCCGCATACCACGACGCTCGCGGTGACTTCCTTCGCATGGCGGACGAAAGAGGTTGGTACTAGCAAAGTTTTTCCCGAATCTGGCTTGCAACTACGGTATATAGGTGTATACTATAGTTGCAAGTTGGGAAGGGAAAGGAAAACAAATGAAAGTCACCGAGAACGATATCAAGAAGCTTGAGAACGAACTTAAGAATGAAAGCAACGGCAAGCGCCGCGCATTCCTGAAGGCCACAATAAACCGCTACCGCAAGGCAATGGGCAACGGCGCAAAGTACAACACTTACGAGTAGCGCGGCAATGAGAGAAAGGAACGAACATGCTTTATTGGCTTCTGCCAGACCCATTCAACCCAGCGGTTAACTTCGGTGACGTAATCGCGTTCCTCGCGTTCTGCGCCGCACTTCTGGCCTTGATGATGAACGGACGGTGAGTGAGATGTCATATAGCGACGATTCGATGGACGAGGTAGAGCACCCAAGCCACTACCAGAGCGACGGCGTTGAGTGCATAGATGCGATGTACCGCGTATCGCCCAAGATGGCCGTGTACTTCTCGGTAGGCTCCGCGCTCAAGTACCTCGACAGGGCTGGGCTTAAGGATGACGAGGTGAAAGACCTCAGAAAGGCCAAGAAATGCTGGCACATGGCCAAGAGGATGATGGTTAGGAAGGCGGTAGAAGATGGCAAATATTAGCGACGAGATGCGCGACATGGCGGTTGAGTGGGAGGAGTGCTACGACAGCGGAACGATTTACGCAAAAACCGCAGCCACTTTCGCCCGTAAGTGGGCCAAGGAGCTAGAAGACCGCTACGTCGAGTTGCCGACCGACGCGAAGGGCGAGCCGTGGCACGTGGGGGACAGGTGCGTGACCAAGTACGGAGGGCATGGCGAGGTGTTCGGACTCAGGTATGACGATGACGGGAAGTGCCGCATCACCGTGCGTCAGGGTGACGAGTTGACAGCGCGTCTTCCAAGTGACCTGCGCCGCCCATGCATTCTCGCCGAGCGCCTGCGCTCCTGGGTCGAGGGTGCTCGAAACGACGAGCACATGGACCTGCGCGAGCTTGACCGCATCGCCGACGCGATGGACGGGGGCGTGGAGTGATGGCGCTCAAAGTCGTGCCAGACGCCAAGGCCGTCATCATCATGACCAACGCCGACGAGAGCGTCGCACCCATGATTTTCGGAAGCTACGCGGACATGGCGCGCTACTTCGCGTGGTGCAGCGAGCACGCGAACGGGACGATTCTGAACCTCGACGGCGCGAGCCTTCGCTTCGGCCTGATGATGGACGGGGGCGAGCGATGAATACTGAAGGAATCCTGGGAGGGCGTTTTCGCTATTGGAGGTGCTTCCCGCTTGAGGCGTATGGTTTGATGCCATGCGACAGCTGCGAATGCTTCAACATGTCCACGCTCGAATGCGTCACGCACGGATACCACATAAGCCATGAGGTGCTGGATTTAATACGAGATTTGTACGTCAAAGACCAATCGCACCTCGACATACGATACGTGGAGGACGAGGACCGATGACAGCACTTGACTGGCTGCTGTTCGCGCTGCAGCGCCCGCATCATCCGCTGGCGCGATTTCGGAGGAATCTGATGACATATTCGACGAATTTCTGCGGAAACTGCCTTGGTTTGCGACGAATAGGTGAAAGTGACGGTGACGTGCGATGAGTCCTAGCGAGGTTGGGGCGGAGGACGCGAGCGACTTCGAGCGCGAGCTGTGCGACCGCGCGCACGAGCTGTGCGAGAGGGTGGGCGCTCAGTGCCTGTCGTGCGCTAGCTTCGTCGCCGAATCGGATGTCTACGACGTGTACTACAACCTCGGCGAGGTCGCGGCGGTGCGGATTCTCTCGCACGCGTGGTGCCGCCATTCGCGCGCGGAGTTTGCGACCGACAACGAGTGTGACGGATGGGAGGGGAGCAATGAGTAGAAACGAGCGCCGCGAGGTGGCGGAGCGGCTGAGGAAGCACGCCGGATGGCTCGTGCTGCTTGGCGAGCCGATTGGCGAGGACGAGCTTGATGGCAACTGTGAGAACACCGGCATTGGCGCAGACTACCTCGCAGACCTCATCGACCCAACGTGCCATCTGTGGCCGTCGCACGACGGAGGATTTGGATGCGACAGGTGCTTCACGTGGTTCCCGGAGATGAAGGCAAAGACAAGCTATTGCCCAGCATGTGGTGCGAGGGTTGTCGATTATGCAGAAGGTGATGACGAGTGATGATTCTTGATACCGTTGCATACGTTCTGTATGTGCTCGCACATGTGTTTCTTTTTGCGTGCGCGTTATTCTGGATGTCTTAGCGACTGGAGGTGATTTGGGATGGCTACGGAAGCGCAGCTGAAGGCTGGATACAAGTACGACAAGGCACACACGAAGCAAATTCATCTTAAGCTCAACAAGCGGACTGACGAGGACGTAATCGAGCGGCTTCTCGGAACTGGAAACGTCCAAGGGTACATCAAGGGACTGATTCGGGCGGACATCGAGAGGGGCGCGCAATGATGGACGAAGAGGACATGAAGCGTGAGTTCGACGGACCGCCGCGAGCGACCGACCAGCAGATACGAGAGGCGTTCGACATGGGGGCGACGGTTGCCGAGCTTGCCGAGTTCCTTTGCCGCAGCAAGGACTCGATAAGGGCGGCGCTCAGGAGGTCGCGAGGTTGAAAAAAATCCCAATT
>ERZ791908.631-NODE-631-length-33321-cov-7.604100_pt1 | contig 33321 bp, 35 predicted proteins | sample MGYA00510144_ERZ791908 | MGnify/ENA primary metagenome ERZ791908 (study PRJEB30046, sample SAMN00792105) | human gut metagenome | study: EMG produced TPA metagenomics assembly of the A metagenome-wide association study of gut microbiota in type 2...
CCGCGACGATGGCCGCCGTGCGGCCCGTGCCGAGCACGCGCGCGATCTGCGCGCCGGCGTCGTCGAGCAGGCCCGGCTGCACCAGCACGTCATAGTCGCGCGAGGCAGTCACGTGGATGGTCGTCATCGGCCGTCTACCTCCTCCTTGCGCCGGCGGCCCTCATCGAGCAGGCGCGTGAGCGCGGGCAGGTCGTCGCGCGCCATCGCGTCGCGGTACTCGCCCAGGTGCGTCATGAACATGTCCAGCTCATGGAGCAGATTGTCCTTGTTTTCCAGAAAGAGCTCGGCCCACATCTCGGGGCTCAGCCACGCGACACGGGTCATGTCCTTGTAGCTGCCGGCGGAAAAGCCCTTGTGCTGCGACGCCGTGGGGCTCTTGATATATGCGTTCGAGACCACATGCGCCATCTGCGAGGTGAAGGCGATCATCTCGTCGTGCGCCTCCGCCGTCGTGAAGGAAAAGCGCGCAAAGCCCGCGGGCTGGAGCAGCTGCTTGACGTGGTCGAAGAGCAGCACATCGTCAAAGTCCGGCGGCACGATGACCATCGGCGCGCCGTGGTACATGGTCGCCTTCGCGTTCTTGAAGCCGGAATACTGCGTGCCGGCCATCGGGTGGCCGCCGAGGAACGTGACGCCGTGTTCCTTTGCGATCGGGAAGCACGCGGCGCAGATGGTGCGCTTCGTGCCGCCGCAGTCGAGCACGACGGGGTGCGCTCCGATGTGCGGGGCCATGCGGCGAAACCACTCGATGGTCGCCTCCGGGTAGAGCGCGATGAGCACAAGATCGCACGCGGCGATGTTGTCCTCCGTGAGCTCGGCGTCCACTGCGCCGCTCATTATGGCGAAATCGAGCACGCTGCGGCTGCGGTTCCAGGCGAGCACGGTCGCGCCCGCTTCCTGATATGCCTTGGCAAAAGAACCGCCGATCAGGCCCAGGCCAACGATGCCGACCGTCATTTCGCGATCACCTCACGGACGCTGCGCACCTTTTTGGCGAGGTCGTCGTAGACCTCCGGGCGCAGGGACTGCGCGCCGTCGCACAGAGCGTGCATGGGGTCGTTGTGCACCTCGATGATGAGGCCGTCCGCGCCGCAGGCCGTCGCGGCGAGCGCCATCGGCTCGACCAGGCGGGCGATGCCGGTCGCATGGCTCGGGTCAACAATGATGGGCAGGTGCGTCAGCTCCTTGAGCATGGGCACGGCCGCGAGGTCGAGCGTGTTGCGGGTGTAATCGTCGAACGTGCGGATGCCGCGCTCGCAGAGGATGACCTGCTCGTTGCCGCCGGCCATGATGTACTCGGCGCTCATGAGCAGCTCCTTGAGGGTGCTGGCAAGGCCGCGCTTGAGCAGGATGGGCTTGCGCAGCTTGCCAAGCTCACGCAGGAGGTCGAAGTTCTGCATGTTGCGCGCGCCGACCTGAATGATGTCCACATCCTCGAACAGGGGCAGGTGCTCCACGCCCATGATCTCCGTCACGATGGGCAGGCCGGTCTCCTGCCGCGCGATCTTGAGCAGCTCGAGGCCGGTGGCCTTCAGGCCCTGGAAATCGTAGGGCGAGGTGCGGGGCTTGAACGCGCCGCCGCGCAGGATGTTCGCGCCGGAGGCCTTGACGGCCTTCGCGACCGCGACGATCTGCTCCTCGGACTCGACGGAGCAGGGGCCGGCGATCATGACGAAGTTGCCGCCGCCGATCTTCACGCCATTCACGTCGATGACAGTGTCGTCCGGGTGGAACTTGCGGTTGCAGCACTTGAAGGGCTCGGTCACGCGCTTGACGCTGTCAACGATACCGAGGCTCGCGATCAGGTCCATGTCCACGCGGGTCGTGTCGCCGACGAGGCCGAGCACGGTCTGGTATTCGCCCTCGGAAATGTGGATGGTCAGGCCCTGACCCTTGAGCCAGTCGATGAGCTGCTCACGCTTTGCTGCTTCCACGCCATGTTTGAGTACGACGATCATGATGATTACCTCCGATGTATTTACCTGAATTTTTGTTTTTGTTTTTCAAAAGAAAAATGCGGCACAGGCTCAACCTGTGCCGCATGAAACATTCTCGGGATCCGAGCTATTTTTCGCATCACAAATCAGCCTTACTATATTGTCATAGTAAAGTAATAAGCGTATGCAAAAAAGTAGGTACGGTTCATGATATTTGCTCCGATTCTGATGAAAAATCCTGATGGTTCGAGTATAAAAACTTCGCGCGCAAATGTCAACCGCAAATTTTCACAAATTCCGCATTTTTTTGCGCCCCGGCGTGCAGCAGATGCCCAAGCGGCAGGCGCAAAAAGTGCGCGGGGGCGGCATATGCCGCCCCCGCCGGGAAATTGCTGTGCTGTGAGAGAAATATCAAAAAGAGGATCAGGCGTTGACCACGTGCTCGGCGTAGCTTCTGAGGATCTTGGCGACCTGCGCGCGAGAAGCGCTGCCCTGCGGGTCGAGGATCGTCCGTCCGCCGTACACCGTGCCGTTGATAAGGCCGGCTGCATTGGCCCACGAGAGCGCATCCTGCGCCCAGCCGGACACGCTGCCGGCGTCCGGGAACGCCGAGAGATCGGCGCGCGCGCCCACGTCATAGCCGCGGCTGTGTGCGTAGTTGAAGAGGATCACGGCCGTCTGCTCGCGCGTGACGTTGCTGTTGGGAGCAAAGCAGCCGCCGCCGATGCCGGAGACCACGCCGTTTTCCGCCGCCCAGGTGACGGCGTCCGTGTACCATGTGCCGCCCGGCACATCGGAAAACGTGTTGACGCCCTTCGGCGCGGGCGCGCCCGCGAGCCGCCACAGCACGGTCACGAGCATGGCGCGGGACATGACCGCGTTCGGGGCAAACGTCGTGGGAGACGTGCCGTCGAAGAGGCCGTTGTTGTAGGCATAGGCCGCCGCGCCGTAGTACCAGCTGCCGGCGGGCACATCCGTGAACGGGAAGCGCGCGATGGCCGTCACGCCGGAGACAACATCAAAGGTATAGGTCTGCTGCTGCGCATCCCACGCACCGCCGACGGCCGAGATGGCGCCGTCCTCGGCAAGGCTCCACGCGGTGAGCGCATCCGCTGCACGCACCGGAATGCTGGCGCGCACGCTGCCGGCGGGGTAGCTTTCCGCCGCGCCGTCAACGATGACGGAGGCATTGGCAAGCGTCGCCGTAGCGGCCTGCGTGCCGAGGGCACGCTGCTGCGCAGCGTTGAGCGACGCTCCCGTGAGCGAGACGGCCACGTCCTTGTGCAGGTCAAGCGCCGCGAGCGCGTCGCTATCCAGCGTAACGGTGCCGGCTGCGAGCTGCACCTGCAGGGCCGCAACACCCGCGCTGCGCGCATTGGCGATCGAGCGGCCGGCCAGGATGACCGTGTCGGCCACGGGATCTGTGGCGTTGACCGTCACGGTCGCGCCGGACTGCGCATTGGTGGCCGCACGGAGCTGGCGGCTGGTGAGGAACACCGTCGCGGTGCTGCCCTGTACGTACGCCTGCGTAACGGCGGCGCTGCTGCCGGTGACCGGCAGGAGACGCACCTGCGCACTGCTGCCCTCGAGCAGGATGGTCTTGTCATTGTCGTCGGGGCAGTTGTTGTCCACGCTCATGGAGACGACGATCTTCACGAGCAGGTCGTTGAGCTGGCTCTTGAGATAGCGGGTGAACAGGCCCTGGAACTTCGTGAAGAGCACGCTGCCGCGGCCGAACGCATCTCTGGCAACGATGTTGAGCACCTGATCGAGCAGCGCGCCGCTCTTGAGCTGGTCGACGCCGGACTGCACCCAAGCGGGATAATTGCCGTCGTCCTCACCGGCGAGGTTGCACTGATAGATCCAGTTGGCAAAGTCGAGCAGGTCCTTGCCGTCCGCGATCGGGACGGCGGCCACGTCGTCAATGATTTGGTCGATGTTCGCCACGATCTTCGTGACCGGCCAGGTGTCATTCGGCAGATACTTGCCGAAGAAGGACTTGACGAAGTCGCCCGCGACCGTCTTGAGCATATCGGTCGAGAAGCCGAATTCCCGGGCATACTCGGTCAGGTCATCGATCACATGCGCAGTACCCGTGGCGGGATCTGTGTAATGGATGGGGCCGGTATGCGTCTTGGTGCTCACGCTCATGTAGGTGCTCGTCTCACCGCCGACGGTACTGCGGCGCAGATCGACAAAGCGGACCGGGCACGGATACGTCAGCGCAGAGCCGGTCTCGATGTCATAGAAGGTGTTGCCGGCCTTCGTGGTCATGGCAGCGATGTCGACCGCGTGCATATGACCGGTGAAGACGACGCTCATGCCGGCATCGGCATACTCCTGCGCGATGCGCTCATAGCCGTTGACGAGGTACATGGGCAGGATGGTGGGCTCGACATCGAAGTGCGGCACCAGACCGTGGTGCTCCAGACCGATGACAAGGTCGCCGCGTGCCTTGGCGGCGGCAGTCTGCTCGATGACCCATTTTTCCAGATCGGCGCTGATAGCGCCGCTCGTCTCATGCTCATCCGTGCCGTTGGAGGTGTTCTCCTTGCTGTAGCGGCAGGTGTCCATGGCGATAATGGTCAGCCCCTCGACCGGTCGCGCAACATAGGACAGGCCGCCGGCCTCATTGCCCGCGGCCGGGGTGAAGGTCGCGATGACGGTCGGATCGGAGTAGACAAAATCGTAGATACGCTTGAAGTCCTCCGGGTGCGTGCGCGTGGCAGGCACGGCCTTACCGTCGGGGGTGTTGAAGTTCTTGGCATTGTAATTGCGGATGTCATGGTTGCCGTTGATGACATAGATCTTCAGCCCCGGAATATCCTGCTGCAGCTGCTGCAGCTGCTTTGCCAGCGCCGCGTGGCACTCCTGCTCGCCGTCCTTGGTCAGGTCGCCGGACACGAGAAGGATGTCGGGCTTGTCCGCGCGGACTTGCTCAAACTTTTCGTACAGGATTGCGGAGCTCTCCTTGAGCAGCTTGCGGTCGCTGTTGAGTGCATGCTCAAAGTCCGCCGTGTCTGCAATCATATCCGGCGAGAGATAATGCAGGTCGGACATGACGGCGATCCTCAGGTTCATGTCCTGCGGCTTGTCCGCCGCAAGAGCCGGAACCGTCAGTGTGAAGACAAGGACTACCGCCAGCAGCAGCGACAGCAGTCTGCTTCCATTGTGCATTCTGGTTTTCATTTCTTCCTCCTGTTTTTTAGATTCCTACAACATTGCACGGCCCCCTGCCGCACAACTGTATTCCTTCCTCACCGTGTAAAATCTGCAGCCGCCCTTGTGTAAAAGCAGTTATAACACGGCATTTTAACTGTATCATGCCGGAGGCCCGATTGCAACCAAAATACAGCAGCAAATGCGAAAAAGCGCGGGCGGCAGCAGGCGGGACCCGATGCGTTTGGAATGGTTCATCTCTTCCTCCTGTAACATTCAAGATTTTGGCTCTTACAAGCTCACGTTTCTGTTTTACACAGCGCGTGTAAAGTCTAAAACCGCAGCCATGTAAAGTTCCCGTGCCGCAAAGCGGTGAAGATTTTACATTCCTGCCTTGACAAGCCGGCGGTTTCGTCCTATCATGAAGTGAACAAACACGGGGAGCCGCTCGGCTGAGAGTAAGCATCCGCTTAGACCCGCATACCTGATTTGGACAATGCCAACGTAGGGATTCATACTGCCGGACCGCAACAGCAGCACTCTTTACGGGCGCCGCTGTTTTTTTCGTGCAGATCACCCGGGAAAGGAGTCATGATTTATGCAACAAGTGCTCAAGACCATGCTGGAAAACGTGCGCGCGAAAACGCCGCTCGTGCACAACATCACCAATTACGTCACCGTCAACGACGTGGCAAACGTTCTGCTGGCGGCCGGCGGCTCGCCGATCATGTCCGACGATGCCGACGATGTCGAGGACATCACGAGCATCTGCGGCGGGCTGAACATCAACATCGGCACGCTCAACAAAAACACCATCCCGTCGATGTTCCTCGCCGGGAAGAAGGCAAACGAGCTGGGCCACATCGTCCTGCTCGACCCCGTGGGCGCGGGCGCGAGCCGTCTGCGCACCGACACGGCCAACCGTCTCATGCAGGAGGTGCGCTTTGACGCCGTGCGCGGCAACATCTCCGAGATCAAGACCCTCTGCACCGGCAGCGGCAGCACCAAGGGCGTGGACGCTGACGCGGTCGACGCCGTGACGGAGGCGAATCTCGACGACGGCGTGCAGCTCGTCAAGACCTTCGCGCAGCGGGCCGGCTGCATCGTCGCCGTGACCGGCGCGATCGACCTCGTGAGCGACGGCGAGCGCTGCTGGTGCATCCGCAATGGCCGCGCGGAGATGAGCCGCATCACCGGCACGGGCTGCCAGCTCTCGGCGCTGATGACGGCGTTTCTGGTCGCCAATCCCGACCACAAGCTCGACGCCGCGGCGGCCGCCGTGTGCATGATGGGGCTCGCAGGCGAGATCGGCTGGGCCAACATGCAGCCCGGCGACGGCAACAGCACCTACCGCAACCGCATCATCGACGCGATTTTCAACATGACCGGCGACGCGCTGGAGAAGGGAGCCAAATATGAACTGCGATAACGCATCTCTGCTGCTCTACGCCGTGACCGACCGCTCGTGGCTGCACGGCCAGACGCTCTATGAACAGGCTGAGCAGGCGCTGCAGGGCGGCGCAACGTTTTTGCAGCTGCGCGAGAAGGAACTCGACGAGGCGCATTTTCAAGAGGAGGCCATCGCGCTCAAGGCGCTGTGCAAACAGTACGGCGTGCCGTTCGTGCTCGATGACAACGTGGCGCTCGCCGTGGCCACGGACGCCGACGGCGTGCACGTCGGCCAGAGCGACATGGCGGCCGGCAAGGTGCGCGAGCTCATCGGCCCGGACAAGATCCTCGGCGTGTCGGCCCAGACGGTGGAAGAAGCGCTGCTGGCCGAGCGCGAGGGCGCGGACTATCTCGGCGTGGGTGCCGTGTTCCCGACCGGGACGAAGGCCGACGCCAACGCCGTGAGCTATGATACCCTGCGCGAGATCTGTGCGGCCGTGTCCATCCCGGTCATCGCCATCGGCGGCATCACGAAGGACAATGTCGCCCGGCTCTCCGGCAGCGGCATTGTCGGCGTCGCCGTCGTGAGTGCGATCTTCGCGCAGCCGGACATTCCCGCCGCCACGCGCGCGCTCAAAGCCGCCGTGCGCACGGCGCTGGACCTGTAACTCCCTGCGCGCGGGCGCAGACAAACATACAAACAGCGGCAGATTGGGGGCACCACTTTCCGTCGCTCAATAAAATTGATGCTGAAAAGGAGACAGAATATGAAAACAGCATTAACGATCGCCGGAAGCGATTCCAGCGGAGGCGCCGGTATTCAGGCCGATCTGAAAGCCATGACCATGAATGGCGTATTTGCCATGAGTGCGATCACGGCGCTGACCGCCCAGAACACAACCGGCGTACAGGGTATTTTTGAAGTAAGCCCGGCATTTCTCGGCCAGCAGATCGACAGCGTCTTTACCGACATCCGGCCTGACGCGGTGAAGATCGGCATGGTCGCGTCCTCCGGCCTCATCGAGGTCATCGCCGAGCGGCTGCAGCACTACGCGGCGCAAAACATCGTCGTCGACCCCGTGATGGTCGCCACGAGCGGCGCGCGGCTCATCTCCGAGGACGCCATCGCCACGCTCGAGGCGCGGCTGCTGCCGCTTGCCACCGTGCTCACGCCCAATATCCCGGAGGCGGAGGTGCTCTCTGGCCTGACCATCGCCTCCCCCGACGACATGATCGCCGCCGGAAAAGCCATCAGCGAGCGCTACGGCTGCGCCGTCCTGTGCAAGGGCGGACACCGGCTCAACGACGCCAACGACCTCCTGTACCGCGGCGGCGGCTACGAGTGGTTCAACGGCAAGCGCATCGACAACCCCAACACCCACGGCACCGGCTGCACGCTCTCGAGCGCCATCGCGGCCAACCTTGCCAAGGGCTTTGATCTCGACACGGCCGTCCGCCGCGCGAAGGACTATCTCTCCGGCGCGCTGGCCGCCATGCTCGACCTCGGCGCGGGCTCCGGCCCGATGGACCATGCGTTCGACCTGAAGCCGGAATACCGGCAGGAGGCCTGAGCGTGAAAAAGACTTCCAGCTTCCAGAACAGCCTCATCTGGTTTGGCGCGGCCGTGTCCATCGCGGAGATCCTCACGGGCACGTACTTTGCGCCCCTCGGCTTCACGAAGGGCCTGCTCGCCATCCTCGTCGGCCATGTCATCGGCTGCGCGATGTTCTTCTTCGCGGGCCTCATCGGCGGCCGCACCGGCCGCAGCGCCATGGGCACGGTCGAGCTGAGCTTCGGCCGCATCGGCTGCCTGTTTTTCGCCGCGCTCAACGTGCTGCAGCTCGTCGGCTGGACGGCCATCATGATCTATGACGGCGCACTGGCCACGAACACCGTGCTCGGCATCGGCAAGTGGGTGTGGTGTCTCGTCATCGGCGGGCTCATCGTGGTGTGGATCGCCGTCGGCATCAAGAACCTCAGCTGGATCAACAAGATCGCCATGGCGGCGCTGTTCATCCTCTCGATCGTGTTGTGCGTGGTGGTGTTCCGCGGCGGCACGCCCGTCACCGCGCCGGACGATAGCCTGAGCTTCGGCGCAGCGGTCGAGCTGGCCGTGGCCATGCCGCTGTCGTGGCTGCCGCTCATCTCCGACTACACGCGCGAGGCCGAAAAGCCCTTCGCCGCCACGCTCTCGAGCACGCTCACCTACGGCGTCGTGAGCTGCTGGATGTACGTCATCGGCATGGGCGCCGCCATCTTCACCGGCGAGGGCGACATTGCGCTCATCATGGTCAAGGCCGGCCTCGGCGTGGCCGCGCTGCTCATCCTCATCCTCTCGACCGTCACGACGACGTTCCTCGATGCATACAGCGCCGGCATCTCCGCCGAGTCCCTGTCGAAGAAGATCAACGGCAAGTACGCCGCGCTCATCGTGACCGTCATCGGCACGGTCTGCGCCATCTGCTTCCCGATGGACGACATCACGAACTTCCTGTACCTGATTGGCTCGGTGTTCGCGCCGATGATCGCCATCCAGATCACGGACTTCTTCCTGCTCCGACGCGGCGGCGTGAGCGGCAGGCTCGATGTGTGCAACGCCGTCGTCTGGGTGCTGGGCTTCGTGCTCTACCGCGTGCTCATGACCGTGGACATCCCGGTCGGCAACACCCTGCCCGACATGGCCGGCACGATGCTCCTGTGCCTGATCGCGCACAAGATCGTCCCGGATAAGACCAGGGCTGCCTGAAGCCTTTTGCGAAAATTGCCAAGCCGAAAACGCCCGCACACCGTGCAGGCGTTTTTGCGTGTCAAACAGAGTTTTGACACGCTCAAACGAGACCCACTGCGTTGGGCTCTCGTTTGAAAAGATCGCGGCTCGCTGCAGCGCACGCGCCGTGCGCGCACGTTTGCGAGCCGAGCGGTATTTTCTCCGCCGCGCATGTCGCCGGAGAAAATGATCAGACTTTCTTTCGCCGCTGCGGCGGCGAAACTCTACGAGGTCTTTGAAAAGCTGCCGAAAACGCCCGCACGATGTGCGGGCGTTTTTGCGTACAGGCGCAAACGCTGCGAGACTTTTTGCGTCTTGAATTCCCAGCAAAGCCGTGTTATTTTAAGGGCAGAAAACACTTTCAGGGAGGCAGGCATATGAAAGATCTCAAACCGACGTGCCGCATCGCCGTGGTGCAGGCGGCGCCGGTGCTGTTTGACAAGACCGCGTGCACGGACAAGGCCGTGCGCCTGATCGCGGAGTGCGCGCAGCATGGCGCAGAGCTCATCGTGTTCCCGGAGCTGTTCATCCCCGGCTACCCGTACGGCATGACGTTCGGCTTCACGGTCGGCGCGCGCAATGAAGACGGCCGCAAGGACTGGCAGCTGTACTGCGGCAACTCCATTGTCGTACCCGGGCCGGAGACGGAGCGCCTCGCCGCGGCGGCAAAGGCCGCGGGCGCGTATGTGAGCATCGGCGTGTCGGAGCGCGACGGCGTGACGGGCACGCTCTATAACTCCAATCTCATCTTCTGCCCGGACGGCACGCTCGCCCCCGTGCACCGCAAGCTCAAGCCCACCGGGGCAGAGCGCGTGGTCTGGGGCGACGCCGACCGCGGGTATTTCCCGGTCGTGGACACGCCGTGGGGCCCGATGGGCAGCCTCATCTGCTGGGAGAGCTATATGCCGCTGGCGCGCACGGCGCTGTATGAAAAGGGCGTGACGCTCTACATCTCGCCGAACACGAACGACAACCCCGAGTGGCAGGCCACCGTGCAGCACATCGCGCTCGAGGGCCGGTGCTATTTCATCAACTGCGACATGGTCTTTCACCGCGCGGACTACCCCACCGGGCTGCACTGCCCGGATGAGATCGCGCGCCTGAACGACATTCCCTGCCGCGGCGGCAGCTGCATCGTCGACCCCTACGGGCACTATGTCGTGCAGCCGGTGTGGGACAGCGAGGACATTCTCTACGCCGATCTCGATATGCAGCGCGTGCCCGCGAGCCGCATGGAGCTCGACGTGTGCGGCCACTACGCGCGGCCGGACGTGCTGCGCCTGACCGTGCAGGACGCATAAAAGGAGCGCGCGTATGAAGCTTGCCATGGCGCAGATGTCCATGACCGGGAGCATGGACGAAAACCTGAAAAGATCCCTCGCCTTCTGCGACGCCGCCGCGGGCAGCGACCTGCTGTTTTTCCCCGAGGTGCAGCTCACTCCGTTCTTCCCGCAGTATGCGGGCCGGAACGTGGACGCCTATGTCGTCCCGGCGGGCAGCCCGACGGTGCGGGCCTTCGCGGACAAGGCGCGCGCATGGGTTCTACCTCTCGCCGAATATGTACCTCGAGCAGGACGGCCGGCGCTACGACGCCTCCCTCTGGCTGACGCCGGAGGGGAACTGCGCGGGCGTGGCCAAGATGGTGCACATCATGCAGGCGGCGCAGTTTTACGAGCGCGACTACTACACGCCGTCCGAGGAGGGCTTTCTCGTGTTCGGCACGCCGTGGGGCCGCGTCGGCATCGTGATCTGCTTTGACCGGCACCTGCCGGAGAGCATCCGCACGTGCGCGCTCAAGGGGGCGGATCTCGTCATCATCCCGACGGCGAACACAAAAGCCGAACCCATGGAGCTCTTCGAGTGGGAGATCCGCGTGCAGGCGATGCAGAACCAGATCTTCGTCGCCATGTGCAACCGCGTGGGGCGCGAGGACGGGATGGACTTCGCCGGCGAGTCGCTCATCGTGCACCCGAGCGGCGACGTGATCTATAAGGCCGACGACCGCGAGCAGCTCATCGTGCAGGAGCTCGACCTCGCCGAGGCGCGGCTCTGGCGCGAGCAAAAGCGCCCGTACCTCAGGCAGCGGCGGCCGGAGTGCTATCTGTAAAAAGAACGATCCCTGCGTCGGAAGTCCGGCGCAGGGATCGTTTCTTATTTATATTCCGGGCACTGGTAGCGGGGCTTGCCCTGACTCTTATGCCCGTACTCGATGGCGGACACCGGGCAGCCGCAGATGCAGGCCATGCAGTGCGTGCACGCGCCGTTCCAGTGCGGGCGGCGCTCAACGATGTCGATGCCGTTGACCGGGCAGCTCAGTGCGCACTTGCCGCAGCCGATGCACGCATCCGAGACCGTGAACGGCCCGGACTTGACAAACCACCGATAAAAGATCGTGTTCACCGGCCCGGTCTTGAACCGGTCGAGCGGGCCGACCTTCGGCGCCGGGAACGGCTCGCCGCGCTGCACGCAGGCAATGCCCCCGTCGATGGACGGCTGCGCCGCCGCGATGATCTGCGCCGACTCCTCTGCGCCGGGCACGTAAAACATGGCGACGTAGTTTTCCGGCATGACGACCTGCAGCACACCCTGATAATCGAGCCCGATATCCGCGCACAGCGCCGCGATGCGGCTGCCGGCGTTGCCGATCTCGCTGCCGCAGGTCATGACAAAATACGCCTTCCGGCTGCCGGTGAAGCGGCCGCGGCGGAGAAAGTCCGCGAAAATGTGCGGGATCTGCCACCCGTACGTCGGTGAGACGAACACCCACGGCCGGTCGGAATGCAGGTCGGCGGGCGTGTCATTTCGGATGTATTCGTTCGCGGTGATGAGATCGTCGCCGAGGGCGGCGGCGAAGCGCTGGGCAACATAGCGGCTGTTGCCGGTGCCGGTGTAATAGACGATCATGGTGCTTCCCCCAAAGTATGATTTTTGCCCAGTATAGCACACCCGCGCCCTGATTTCCAGCCGGACGTTGTGTCCGCGCGCCCGGTGTGCTACAATGGGGAAAACACCGCGACTTATGGGAGGGACCGCATTTGTATTGGTATACCATCGGGCAGACGCTCACGCCACAGGAGCGCGCGCCCGCGCCGGAGCAGCCCGCCGTCGTGCTGCTGACATCCGAAGAGCTGTCGCACCAGCCGGAGCTGCCCGGTCTGGAGCGGACGCTGCACCACACACCACCGGCGCGCGACGCGCGCGTGTGCAAGGCTGAGGTGCGCTCGGACTGTCTGGCGGGCACACTCGTGCTGCCGCGTCAGGGCAAGGACGGCAAGCCGCTCGCCTGCGGCTATCTCGTCACGGGCACGCGCGTCGTGCTCGTGGACGACGAGAGCGCGCTGCAGGGGCTGCTGCGCCGCATCGCCCGGGAAAAGCGCTGGACCAACGGCAGCGTCGGCCGGTTTCTCTACGACTTTTTTGAGCAGCTCATCGCCCGCGACCTGCACCGGATCGAGAAGATCGAGGACCGCATCGAGGCGCTCGAGGATCAGGTGCTGGCGCACGAGCTGGACGATTTCTCCGCGCCGATGACCGCGCTGCGCAAGGAGACCATGGCGTGGTTTCGCTATTACTCCCAGCTCGACGACGTGGCGTGCGAGCTGCGCGAGAACGAAAACGGCTTTTTCACCGACAGCGAGCAGCTGCTGTTTCATATGTTTGAGGACCGCGTCATCCGCCTGCGCGAGGAGTCGCAGCTGCTGCGCGAATCGTGCGCACAGCTGCAGAGCCTGTTTCAGGCCGAGATCGACACGCGGCAAAACCACATCATGCAGATCCTGACGATCGTGACGACGATCTTCCTGCCGCTGACGCTGCTCGTCGGGTGGTACGGCATGAACTTTGTCGGCATGCCGGAGCTGACGTGGAAGTACGGCTACCCCGTCGTCGTCATCGTGAGCATCGTGACCGTGGGCATCAGCCTGTGGGTATGCAAGAAGAAAAAATTCTGGTGACGAAAACGCCGGCTGAGGAACCCCTCAGCCGGTGCTTTTTATTTCCCCGCGCGCTCGGCAAAGTGCTCCGGGTTCTCGATCGACGTCAGCCGCAGCGGGAACGCCTGCTGCCCGAGGTCTGCGTAGGTGATGATCCACTCGCCGGAGTCGATCATCATCGCCATCGACAGCAGGTCGGAACAATCGGCCGCGCCCTGCGCGCCCACCGGGAGCGCGCCGACGTTCACACCGTCGGCGTCGCCGAAATCGAGCACTTTCACTTCCAGCGTTTTCGCGTCCTTGTCGCGCGAGAGCACCTCCACGCGCAGGTAGGCATAGCCCCCGTCGAGCGGGAGGTCGCTCATGTCCGGGGCGGGCGTGGCCTCCGCCGCGCCGCCGGCGGCGCAGCCCGTGCACAGCAGCACGAGCGCGAGCAAAAGGGTCAGGATACGGATAGACTTCATGCGTTTTCTCCTTTCAAACCGTCGCGGTAGCGCTCTCCGGGAGCGATGATGTGACCATCACGGACGGCGGCGTGTACGTGCTCACCGGCGCGCACGCGAACGGCAATGTGACCGTCTCCGGCGGCAGCTTCGCCATCACGACCGGCGACGACGCCGTCACGATCACGGACGGCACGCTCGACATTTCAAAATGCTACGAGGGCATCGAGGGTCAGACCATCGACATTTCCCGCAGCACGATCGACATCGTCTCCAGCGACGACGGGCTCAGCGCCGCGGGCGGCGCAGACCAGAGCGGCCTCGGCGGCAGAGGGCCGGACAGCTTCGGCGGCAACATGGGCACGCCCCTGCCCCTTCCGTGCAGAGGTGTGCTGACTTTCTGTTTTCTGTTATACCATCGCTGCGGGCGTTTGCCCATATACGCGCGTGTGCACGAGCGTCTCGATCGCGCGCAGCTCGGCGGGCGTGCGCGCGCCGCCGGTCGTGAGCAGGTGCAGCGGGATTGGGCTGCCGCCCGGCGTGAGCGCCGGCTGGAAGTAAGGGTAATCCGCGTTGACCGTAAAGCCGTGCCGCTCGTAAAACCCGATGCGCCGCGCGGCCAGCTCCGTCTCTGGCAGCTCCGCCTCCAGGCAGGCGGGCTTATCAAAGCGCGCGAGCAGCGCGTCGAGCATCTGCCCGCCGATGCCGCCATTGCGGCAGGCGGGGTCTACGGCAAAGTGCTCGAAAAAGACAAAGCCGCCAAAGTCCCACGACGCCATCAGCGCCTGCACGCCGCCGGACGGCGCGCGCAGAATGTCGATCTGATAGGCGCTGTCCGCAAGCAGCGCGCGCTGCCCCGCCTTATCCCGCCGCTCCCCGGCCGGGAAGCTCCGGGCCAGCAAACGGAAAACCGCGTCAAAGTCCTCCGGGCGCATACGCTCGATGGGCATCATTCCGCGTCCTCCTTTTCCATCTCGGCCATCTCGCCGCGCTCGCGGTAGCAGTCGGCAAACGTGTGCTCCACACCGCCGGATTTGTAGCCGACCATGGTGTCAAGGCAGACGGAGTGAATGCTGTGGAAAATGCTCTTTTCAATGTCGGGATTCGTGCGCCGCAGCTCGCGCAGCAGCAGCTTGACCTCCTGCCGCTTGGAGCTGCTGCCGTCGTTGCCGTGCGCAGCCGCGTGCTCGGTAAAGCGGCAGGCGCACTGGATGAACTCCAGCCCGTTATAGCGCTGCCAGGCGATGATGTCGTCCTCGTGGATGCAGTACATGGGGCGGATGAGCTCCATGCCCGGGAAATTGCGGCTGCGCAGCTTCGGCGGCATGGCCTGCAGCTGCGAGCCGTAGAACATGCCCATGACGGTCGTCTCGACCACGTCGCTGAAGTGGTGGCCAAGGGCGATCTTGTTGCAGCCGAGCTCGCGCGCCTTGCTGTAGAGATAGCCGCGGCGCATGCGCGCGCAGAGGTAGCACGGTGACTGCTCGATGCCGCTCGTGACATCGAAAATATTCGTCTCAAAGATCGTGACCGGGATGTGCAGCAGCGCCGCATTGCTCTCGGTCTTCTGCCGGTTGACGGCGTTGTAGCCCGGATCCATGACGAGATCAATGACCTCGAACGGCACGTCGCTGTGCCGCTGCAGCAGCTGCAGGAGCTTGGCCATGAGCATGGAGTCCTTGCCGCCGGAGATGCACACCGCGATCCGGTCGCCGGGGGCGATGAGTTCGTACTGCTTGATGGCGGTGATGAACGGCGTCCAGAGCACCTTGTGGAATTTTTTCTGGATGCTGCGCTCGATCAGCTGATAGGGTTCGAGTTGTCTGCTCATGTTGATCGCTCCCGCTTGTAAAGAGTGCCCCTCCCTTTTGGGGCTACCCGGTAGGATACCACATCGGGGCGCGGATGGCAAGCCGCGCTTGCCAAATCCGGCACGCAGCGCTATCATAGAGGCATCTACTTTGTCAGGAGGCAAGCGCCATGCCCAAACAGGCACTCATCATGATCGACATGCAACGGGGCTTTCTCGACAGCGCGTCCCCGCTGTGCATCCCGGCGGCGGAGGAGACCGTGCCCGCGTGCGCGGCGCTCATCGGCCGCTGCCACGAAGCGGGCGTTCCCGTCATCTACGCCGTGCGCCACTACCGGGCCGACGGCACGGACGTGGAAAAGCCGCGCGCGGCCGCGTGGGCTTCCGGCGGCAAGCCGCTCTCGGAGGACTGCGCCGCGCACCTGTCGGATGCGTTTCCGGACGCATTCACCGTCCTGCCGCAGGACTATGTGCTCGTAAAGCCCCGGTTCTCAGCGTTTTTCCACACAGGGCTCGACCTCATCTTGCGCCGGCTCGGCGTGCAGACCGTCCTGCTCGCGGGCACAACCACGCCCAACTGCATCCGCACAACGTGCTATGACGCCATCTCGCTCGACTATGACGCCGTCGTGCTCTCGGACTGCACATCGTCCGTCACCGATGCCGTGCAGGCAGGCAACCTCGCCGATATGCAGCGCGTGGGCGCCGTCGTCTGTGCAAGCACGGAGCTGACGCTCGCATAACCTCAGATAAACCAGCGGCCCCGGGTGCAGATCGCACCCGGGGTCGTTTTCGCAATTCGTCAGGGCGCAGTCGAGATGCGTGTGATGTTCAGGCCGCACTCGCCGACCTCCACACTGCCGTCCTTGAGCGAGATATACGGCGAAAAGTCCACCGTCTCGCCGCCCGACGTGATCGAGACCGTCACGTCCGGGAAAATGTCGCTGACGTTGCAGCCGATGACGAAGGCATCGCCGTTCGTCTGCTCATAAAAGAGCGTTTTGGAGTCGGTGACCATATCGTTTTTGTACAGGCGCACGGTCGCGTTCGGGTCGCGCGGGATGATGAGATAAAAGTCCCCGTCCGAGATGTGGTGCACCGGCAGCTCCCGGCCGCCGAAATACGTCTGCTGGAAGAAATCCAGATCCGTCGGCGCCTGATAGCCGAGGTAGGCCGCGGCATAGAGCTGGCCGTCCGTATACGGCAGGGTGCTCAGCGGGTCTGGCGTCGGCGTCGGCGTGGCCGCCGCCTCCTGCGCGGGGGTGGGCGTCGCGTCCGGGGTCTGCGCCGCAGTGCCGCAGCCGGCCAGCAGCAGCGCGCAGAACAGAAGGGTCGAGAGGATCGTTCGCTGTTTCATAGGTCGCCATCCTTTCTGAATCAAAATGGTATGATTACGTTTCGTGCGCGTGGTCATAAATTGGCTGGATATCCGGCGGCAGATGATCCGGCAGCATGGCGTGCACGCGGTCCTCACTGCCGTCGCGCATGGCCTGCTCATAGTACCAGCATTTGAAGCGGATCATGTCGAGCGATTTTTGCAGGCGCGCGATCTCCGCCTCCACCCGCTCGGCCTGCTGCACAAAGAGCGCGTGCCGCTGCGGGTACGTCTCGCTCCCCTGCGCACACCATTCCATAAACTGCTTGATCTCCTTAATTTCCAGCCCCGAGCGCTTGAGGCACTCGATCACGCGCAGCGCCTCGAGCTCCTGCTCGCCGAAGCGGCGGATGCCCGACGTGCGCGTGAGCGCCGGGAACAGCCCCTCCTTATCATAATACCGCAGCGTGGAGACCGGCAGATCAAACTGCTCCGACACCTGTCCGATCGTATACATGGGATCACCTCGAAAAAAATTCGCGAAAAAATGCTTGACCTGAAGTCAGCTTCAGGTTGTATGCTTAGGATATCAGATCACAGCGGCCGTGTCAACGCCCTTTTCCCGTCGGACTACGCATTCCGCGACATTTACCTGCTCGCCTCGGCGACCGAGGACGAGCCGGATACGGACGAGCGCGCCATCCACGGGCTCGAAGGCTGGATCGCGTGCTACGAAAAGTGCCGCCTCGCCGGGACGGTGTTCGCCGGCGGCGTGACCGAGCCGGGCGCGATCGCCGGCCACCCCGCACTTGAGCCCGCCCGCGCCATGGGCGCAGCCATCGCATAAAACCGATACAGGAGGTATATAACCATGAACAGCACCCTGACCCTCACCCGGGAATGGGACAAGACGTTCCCGCAAAACGCCGCCGTTGACCACTGCAAGGTCACGTTTCACAACCGCTTCGGCATCGAGCTCGCGGCCGATCTTTACAAGCCGAAAAACGCCGCCGGAAAGCGCGCCGCCGTGGCCGTGAGCGGCCCGTTCGGCGCGGTGAAGGAGCAGAGCTCCGGCCTGTACGCGCAGGAGCTCGCCGCGCGCGGATTTCTGGCCGTCGCCTTTGACCCGTCGTACACCGGCGAGAGCGGCGGCACGCCGCGCTATGTCGCCTCGCCCGACATCAACACCGAGGACTTTTCCGCCGCGGTCGACTTCCTGTCCGTGCGCGATGATGTCGACCCGGAGCGCATCGGCATCCTCGGCATCTGCGGCTGGGGCGGCATGGCGCTCAACGCCGCCGCCATCGACACGCGCATCAAGGCCACCGTCACGTCCACGATGTACGACATGACCCGTGTGACCGCCAACGGCTACTTTGACGCCGACGACAATCCGGACGCCCGTTATGCCCTGCGTCAGGCACTCAATGCGCAGCGCACCGCCGACTACAAGGCCGGCACGTATCAGCGCGCGGGCGGCGTGGTCGACCCCGTGCCGGACGACGCGCCGTTTTTCGTCAAGGACTACCACGACTACTACAAGACCCCGCGCGGCTACCACCCGCGCTCGCTCAACTCCACCGACGGCTGGAACGTCACGTCCCCGCTGCCGCTGCTCAACGCGAAGCTGCTCGCCTACGCCGATGAGATCCGCAGCGCCGTGCTCGTCATCCACGGCGACAAGGCGCACTCGTGCTACTTCAGCCGCGACGCCTTTGCCCGGCTGCAGGGCGGCAACAAAGAGCTGCTGCTCATCCCCGGCGCTGTGCACACCGATCTCTACGACCGAATGGACATCATCCCGTTCGACCGCATCGAAGCATTTTACCGTCAGTATCTGAAATAAGGAGGTATCATCATGGTCAAACAGACTGCGGGCAGAGACGCCCTGCATGATTTTGCACCCAAATTTGCCGAGCTCAATGACGACGTGCTCTTCGGCGAGGTCTGGTCGCGCGAGGGACAGCTGCCGCTCAAGCTGCGCTCGATCGTCACGATCACGGCGCTCATCAGCAAGGGCATCACGGACAGCTCCCTCACCTACCACCTCACGACCGCGAAGCAAAACGGCGTGACGAAGGCCGAAATGGCCGAGCTCCTCACGCACCTCGCCTTCTACGCCGGCTGGCCGAACGCCTGGGCCGCCTTCCGGCAGGCGAAGGAGGTCTACGCCGACGGCAGCGCGGACGCAAACGGCGGTCTCTTCGGCCTCGGCGAGCCGAACACGGCCTACGCGCAGTACTTCACCGGCGAGAGCTTCCTTAACCCGCTGACCGACCCGACGAAGACCGTTTTCCTCGCAAACGTCACCTTCTCCCCCGCCTGCCGCAACAACTGGCACATCCACCACGCGAAGTCCGGCGGCGGCCAGCTGCTGCTGTGCACGGACGGTCTGGGCTGGTATCAGGAGGCGGGAAAGCCCGCACAGGCCCTGCACCCCGGCGACGTCGTGACCATCCCGGCCGGGGTCAAGCACTGGCACGGCGCGCAGAAGGACTGCTGGTTCAGCCACATCGCCGTCGAGTGCCCCGGCGAGGAGACGAGCAACGAATGGTGCGAGCCCGTCACGGACGCGGAATACGCCGCACTCGACGCCGACTGTGCACAAAACCCGTGATTTTGGGCTTCCCGGCACACATTTTCTGCATACCGCCACTTGTTCTTCCCCCTACAACCGTGGTATGATATAGCATCCGCAAAACCCGGAGCGCTTTGCGCTCCGGGTTTTGCCGGTTCAGATCACAAAAAGGCATTTCCCGCTGTGCAGATTCCGGAGCAGCGGGGGAGCTCGAGGGGGCAAGGCCCGCCTCGATTCCGATCTGCGGCGCGGGCAAATTTGCCGCGCCGTCCGGAGCGCTTTGCGCTCCGGGTTTTGCTTTTTGAAAGGGTGATAACATCATGATCCACGGTTTTCTCAAAGCCTGCACGGTCTCGCCTGCGCTGCGCGTGGCCGACTGCGCGTTCAACACACAGCAGACCATCGCCGCCATGCAGCGCGCGGCGTTGGATGGCGCGCAGCTGGCGGTGTTCCCCGAACTGGGGCTGACCGGCTACACGTGCGGCGACCTGTTTTTCCAGCAGCCGCTCCAGCGCGCCGCGGCCAAAGGGCTCGCCGCCGTGCTGGAGGCGAGCGCTGGGCTCGACCTTGTCGCACTCGTGGGCCTGCCCGTCGCGGTGGACGGCAAGCTCTATAACTGCGCCGCCGTCGTCTGCCACGGGAAGCTGCTGGGTCTGGTGCCGAAAACGCACCTGCCGAACTACGGCGAGTTTTACGAAAAGCGGCAGTTCAACCCCGCACCCGCCGGCGTGCGCACGCTGCGCTTTGCCGGGCAGGAGGTGCCGTTCGGCACGCAGCTGCTGTTTCGCTGCGCGGAGATGCCGGAGTTTTGCCTCGCGGCCGAGGTGTGCGAGGATCTGTGGGCCCCGCTGCCGCCGAGCACGCACCACGCACTCGCGGGCGCGACCGTGATCGCAAACCTCTCGGCCAGCGACGAGACGATCGGCAAGGCCGACTACCGCCGCGCGCTCGTGTGCCAGCAGTCGGCGCGGCTGCTGTGCACGTATCTCTACGCCGACGCCGGCCACGGAGAATCCACGACCGACATGGTCTTTGCCGCGCACGACCTCATCTGCGAAAACGGCGCGCTGCTGGCAGAAGCGAAGCCCTTCGGCCCGGGCTGCGCCTGCACGGAGCTCGACCTCGGCCGCATGGTCAGCGAGCGCTGCCGCAGCACGACGTTCCAGCCCGAGAGCGCGGGATACGAGACGGTCGTGTTCCACCTGCCGCTGCGGGAGGTGCAGCTCACGCGGCCCGTCTCGCCGACGCCGTTCGTCCCGGCCGGCGATGCCGCCCGCGCCGAGCGCTGCGAGCTCATCCTCGCCATGCAGGCCGACGGGCTGGCCAAGCGCATTGCCCACGCGCACGCCAAGACCGCCGTCATCGGCATCTCCGGCGGGCTGGACAGCAGCCTTGCGCTGCTCGTGGCCGTGCGCGCGATGCAGCGGCTCGGCCGCCCGGCACAGGACGTGCTGGCCGTGACGATGCCGTGCTTCGGCACGACGCACCGCACGCGCTCGAACGCCGAGATCCTCTGCGAGGAGCTGGGCGTGACATTTCAGGAGATCCCGATCGCACGTACCGTCCACAGCCACTTTGCCGACATTGGGCAGGACGAAGCCGCGCTCGACGTGACGTATGAAAACTGTCAGGCGCGCGTGCGCACGCTCGAGCTCATGGACCTCGCCAACCGCACGGGCGGGCTCGTCGTCGGCACGGGCGATCTGAGCGAGCTGGCCCTCGGCTGGGCGACCTACAACGGCGACCACATGAGCATGTACGGCGTGAACGCCGACGTGCCGAAAACGCTCGTGCGCCACATCGTGCGCTATGCCGCCGACGCGGCGGAAAACGAGGCCCTGCGCGCCGTGCTGCTCGACATTCTCGACACGCCGGTCAGTCCCGAGCTGCTGCCGGCGAACAAAAACGGCGAGATTGCCCAGCAGACGGAGTCGCTCGTCGGCCCGTATGAGCTGCACGATTTTTACCTCTACTACGTGCTGCGCTTCGGCTTCGGCCCGGCGAAGATCTACCGGCTGGCGCGCCATGCGCTCGGCGACCGGTACCCGGACGATGTGCTGCTGCACTGGCTGAAAAATTTCTACCGCCGCTTCTTCGCGCAGCAGTTCAAGCGCAGCTGCCTGCCCGACGGGCCGAAGATCGGATCGGTCACACTCAGCCCCCGCGGCGACTGGCGCATGCCCAGCGACGCCTGCGCCGCCGTGTGGCAGGCAGAGCTCGACCAGCTGGGATAAAAATCACACAGCCCTGCACCATACCGGTGCGGGGCTTTTTACACTCTTTCGCCTTATTCAAGAAAAATTTACATTTCACCATCTTGACCTAAAGTCAGCTTCATGCTGTATGATGACGGTAACCTGAAAACAATATGCAATACGGAGGTAAGCAATATGAAATCTCTCATTCTTTATTATTCTTACCGCGGCAACACGCAGCGCATCGCCGAGCGCATCCACAGCGCCATCGGCGGCGACATCGCCCGCATCGACACCGTCGTACCCTACACCGGCTCATATGACGATGTGGTCGCGCAGGGCGAGCAGGAGGTCAAGCGCGGCTTCCTGCCGGAGCTCAAGGCGATGGACATCGACCTTGACCGCTACGATACGATCGTGCTCGGCACGCCCGTCTGGTGGTACACCTGCGCCCCGGCCACGCGCGCGTTCCTGACCGCGCACGACCTCGGTGGCAAGACCGTCTACCCCTTCGCCACGAACGGCGGCTGGCTTGGCCGCACGCTCAAGGACGTGGCGGCGCTGTGCCCGGGCGCGGACGTGAAACCGGGCCTCGACGTGCACTTCGACGACACGACCCTGCGCACGCCGGACAAGACCATTGACCGCTGGATCGCGGCCATCCACGACTGAGGAGGCATCGCCATGAAAAAGCTCATCCCCGTGCTGACCGGCGCGATCATGCTGCTGAGCCTCGCCGCCTGCGGCAGCAGGACCGCAGCGCCCGAGGCCACCACGGCCCCCGCCGCTGCCGACGGCAAGACGCTCGTCGTCTATTTCTCCGCGACCGGCAGCACGAAGACCGCGGCCGAGGCCATCGCCGCCGCGACGGGCGGCGATCTGCTGGAGCTCGAACCGGCCGAGCCGTACACGAGCGCCGACCTGGACTACAACAACGCCGACAGCCGCGTCTCGCGCGAGCATGACGACGAGACCCTGCGCGACGTGGCGCTCAAGACCACGACCGTGGCGAACTGGGCCGGCTATGACACCGTCTACATCGGCTACCCGATCTGGTGGGGCATCGCCGCGTGGCCTGTGGACACGTTCGTCAAGGCCAATGACTTCACCGGCAAGACGGTCATCCCCTTCTGCACCTCCGGCAGCAGCGACATCGGCGAGAGCGGCGCGCAGCTCGCGGCGCTCGCCGGCACCGGCGACTGGCAGGAGGGCCAGCGCTTCCCCTCCGCCGTCACGCAGCAGGAAGTCACCGACTGGGTCAAGTCCCTCGGCAAATGACCGCGGCGGCACAAAATCGCATCCCCGGCCGACGGAAAAATCGTCGGCCGGGGATTTTTGCAAATCTTTATCTCATCTATACAAGATTTTTTGTTATTTCCTTGCATTTTCGCCTGAAATATGCTATCTTTTCTCCTAGCTGCAGTGCCGGACTTCGGGACATTTCCTGCCGGCGCTGTACCGCCGCGGATCATGCGGCCAGGAAACTTTCAGAATCAGAAAGGATGACCCGATATGCAGCCCGAAATACTCGACGTCCTGTACCGGCTCGTTGGCGAGCACGGCTGGAACTGGGGTATGGCGCGCAATCTCATCAATCGCCAATTTGGCACCAACTACACGATCAAAGAACTGCAGCGGTTCTATCTCCGCCGTCCGCGGCCAAAACCTGACACGGTTTTCAAATAAATGTATAGTAAGGAATCCCCGGCGTCGGTATTCACCGCACGCCGGGGATTCCTTATTTCATTGTTTCGCCGGGGCGAAGTCTGCCGAGGCGCTCCAAACGCCGAACGATTGCGCCATTTGTGCGCTGAAACCGCGCCTGCATCTCCTCCATGGAACAGCCTACGTCAAACATCTGCATCAGGGCGGCTTCATCCGCCTCCGTCCACGGCTTGCCCGCATTGGGCAGTGGTGCAGACCGCTTCGGCCGGTCCGACACATACCGCAGCACGCAATGCAGCGCGCGGATGATCTCCGGCCGGTTGCAGACGCTGTCGGCCGGCAGGCACTCGCCCGTCAGCGGGTCGACGCCGTCGGCCAGCTCCGTCAGCAGTGCTTCTGCTTGCCTCAATTCCATCGTCATGCTCTAACGCCCCCACCATTCGTAGTCTGCAGGCAGCCGCCCATTGCGCTTACGCTCCGCCATCCATCTGCATTGATCGCAATAGTACTGCGCAGCAACAAACTCCAGATAGCTCTCACGAACCAGCCCAACAATAATATATATGAGCGATATATGAGCGCAAAAAACCACATATCATTTCTTCTTTCCCAAAGCCGGTTTTCCTCTGTACTTTCATACTATCAGAGCGCCAGTCCCATAAACAGGACTGTGCAGAGAGTGTGCAACGGAGTATGAAATAGAACAAATTTTTCGATTTATTTCACACCCTGTTGCATAGCGCCCACGAAAAATTGAAAACGAAAAAATCCTGTAATCTCAAAGATTACAGGATTTTCGTGGTGGAGATAAGCGGGATCGAACCGCTGACCTCTTGAATGCCATTCAAGCGCTCTCCCAGCTGAGCTATACCCCCACAGGCAAGGTGTATCATATCAGAAAACGACACGAATGTCAAGAACGTTTTTGCATTTCCGCGAAAAAATCTGCGCGGCGATTCGGGCGCCGCGCAGAGGGTTTCTTTCGCATTGTCTGTGCGCCCGCGCGCTCACGCCTCGCAGTCGCGGCGGACGATATCCGCGATGGCGGCGGCCAGCTTCTTGTGCCCGTCGGGGTCGAGATGCTCGCCGTCGAGCGCGCTCATCTGCGTGACCGTGCCGGCGTCCAGAAACCGCAGGCCATACGCCTCGGCGATCATCTGATACTGCGCCGCCACGCCCTGCGAGACGGCGAGCGACTGCGCGTCATACTCCGGGTCGCGCTGCGGCGCGGCCGGGCCGAGCGGCGGCGGGGCCACGAGCAGGATCTTCGTCCACGCGGGCAGCATGCCGATGACGAGCCGCACGAGCTTGTCCATGCCGGCGCCCACGTCCTCGGCGGAGCGGGTCTTGTCGATCTTGCAGTCGTTCGTGCCGAGCATGAGCACGATGTACTGCACCGGGCCGTGGCTCTCGATGCTCAGCGGCAGCGTCTCGAGCGCGGAGCGCCCGTCGCGGTTGCTGTCCGGAAAGGCCGCTGTGCGGCCGACCAGGCCGTCCTCCGCGACGTAATACCCGTCGCCGAGCAGGGTCTGCAGCACGCCGGGATAGCGAATGTCGCGCCCGTAGCGGTGCTTCCAGTCGGGCGTGAAGCCATAGGTGTTGCTGTCGCCGAAACAGAGGATCTCGATCACGCCGCGCACCTCACTTCAGGAAGCCGCTGATGATCTGCTCCTCGGCTTCCTTTTCGGTCAGGCCGAGGGTCATGAGCTTGTCGAGCTGCTCGCCGGCGATCTTGCCGATGGCGGCCTCGTGGATGAGGCTGGCCTCGACGCAGTTTGCCGTGATCTCCGGACGCGCGCCGACGGTGCCGCTGTCCATGATGATGGCGTCGCACTCCGAGTGACCAGCGCACTTGTTGTTGCCGCGGATGTTGGAGTTGAACATCTGGCTGGAGTGATCCTTGGCGACGGAGCGGGAGATGACGTTCGTGCTGGAATCATAGCCGTCGAGGTCAACGGAGAAGTTCGTCTCCGCGTGCTGATGGCCGTGCGTCATGATCTTTTCCTTGATGATGAGCGTGGCGCCGTCCGACAGGTGGGCCTGCGTGTCGCGGTATGTGGAGTCGATGCCCTTGATCTGGGTCGTCTCCATCTCCATGTAGGCGTTCTCGCCGAGGTCGACGATCGTCGTCGGGTTCATGACGTTCTCGCCGTTGCCGTCGCCCTCGCCGTAGTGCTTTTCGATGTAGCGCACCTTGGCGTTCTTGCCGACGAAGAAGCTGTGGATGCCGTCGTGGCGGGACTCCTGCGTGCCGCAGTTGTGGATGCCGCAGCCGGCGACGATGGTCACATCGCAGTCCTCGCCGATGTAAAAGTCATTGTAGACCATGTCCTTGAGGCCGGTCTGGGAAATGATGACCGGGATGTGCACGCTCTCGTTTTTCGTGCCGGGGGCGATGTAAATGTCGATGCCGGGCTTGTCTTCCTTCGTGACGATGTTGATGTGCGCGGTCGTGTTGCGGCCGGCGAGCTTGCCGTCGGCGCGGATGTTATAGGCACCCTCGGGGATGCCGTGGAGGTCGGCGACCTCTTCGAGCAGTTTTTTCTCAATTGCATCCATGGTGATTCCCTCCCTCAGACCTTGTCAGCCAGACGGCTGCACACGCTCGACGCCTGCATGAGCACGGGCATGATCTCATCCTTGCTGCCGATGGCGCGGATCTCGCCGTCGACGAGCACGACGATCTTGTCGGCCGTCTCGAGAATGCGCTCCTGGTGCGAAATGATGAGGATGCTGCCGTGGATCGCCTCGTGCATCTTCTCGAACACGCTGATGAGGTTCTGGAAGCTCCAGAGGTCGATGCCGGCCTCGGGCTCGTCGAAGATGGACATCTTCGTGCCGCGGGCGAGCATGGTCGCGATCTCGATGCGCTTGAGCTCGCCGCCGGAAAGGCTGGCGTTCACTTCGCGGTTGACATAATCCCGTGCGCACAGGCCGACCTCGGACAGATAGGTGCAGGCCTCGTTCGTCGAGAGCTTCTTGCCGGAGGCGATGCTGATGAGGTCAAAGACCGTGATGCCCTTGAAGCGCACCGGCTGCTGGAAAGCGAAGCTGATGCCGCGGCGGGCGCGCTCGGTGATGGACATGTGGGTGATGTCCTCCCCGTCGAGCAGGATCTGGCCGGAGGTCGGCTGCTCGATGCCGGCGATGAGTTTGGCCATGGTGGACTTGCCGCTGCCGTTCGGGCCGGTGATGACGACCATGCGTTCATCGACCGTGAGGCTCACGTCCTTGAGGATCTGGCGGACACCGGCGTCCGTTTCGGCCTCAAAGCAAAGGTGTTTGAGTTCAAGCATAGGTTTCATTCCCTCTTCTCTTTGTTTCAAAAATCTTCGTCGTCAAATTTATCTGACAGGTCTTTCTTAAAAGACAGTTTGGACTCTTTGTGCCGGATGAGGCGGCCGATGTTGCTGCGGTGCTTGACCACGAGCAGAATGACGCAAAACAGGCTCAGCAGTGCCGGCAGCTTGCCGCAGGCGGCGAGCACGCCGATGGGCGCGATGAGCGCGCCGCAGATGCTGCCGAGCGACACATAGCGCGTGGCCCAGACGATGCCGACAAAAATCAGCAGCGAGACAAGGCCGGTCGGAAAGCTCACGATCAGCAGCATCGTCTCGGCGCAGAGCACGCCCTTGCCGCCGCGAAAGCCGTAAAACACCGGGTAGATGTGGCCGAGCATGACGCAAAAGCCCGCGAACACCTGCCCCGTGGACGCCGCGCCCTGCGTGCCCATGATGAGCCCGCCGGCCACGACGGCGATGACGGTCTTGAGCACATCCGTGCCGATGACGATGGCGAGGCCGGGCGCGCCGAACGTGCGGAAGAAATTCGTCAGGCCGGCGTTGCCGCTGCCGTAATCGCGCACGTCACGGTGAAAGACGTATTTCGATGCGATGATCGCCCCGTTGAGCCCGCCGAGCAGGTAGGAGAAAACGGCGATGGCCGCGAGCAGGCCGGGGATCATTCCTGCTCCCCCTTCTGACGGATGACCATGCGGATGGGCGTGCCCTCCAGCCCGAACACGGCGCGGATCTGGTTTTCCAGATAGCGCTGGTAGGAAAAATGGAACAGCTCCCGGCTGTTGCAGAACACGACGAAGCACGGCGGCTTGACGCCCGTCTGCGTCATGTAATAGATCTTCAGGCGGCGGCCCTTGTCCGTCGGCGGCTGGACGCGCGCCTGCGCGTCGGCGAGGACGTTGTTGAGCATGCCGGTGGTGATGCGCATGGCGCTCTGGTCGTTGACAAAGTTGATGAGCTCGAACAGCCGCTCGGTGCGCTGGCCGGTCAGGGCCGAGATGAACAGCACCGGCGCGTAGGACATGAAGCTCAGGTCGCGCAGGACGTCCTTGCGCATTTTTTCCATGGTGCCGGTCTCTTTGTCAACCAGGTCCCACTTGTTCACGACGATGATGGACGCCTTGCCCGCCTCGTGCGCGAGGCCGGCAATCTTCGTGTCCTGCTCCGTGACGCCGTCGCGCGCGTCGATCATGATCAGGCACACATCCGCGCGCTCGATGGCGAGCTTGGCGCGCATGACGGAGAATTTCTCAATGCGGTCGTCCACGCGGGACTTGCGCCGGATGCCGGCGGTATCGACAAAGATATACTTGCCGTATTTGTTCTCAAAGCGGGTGTCGACGCTGTCGCGCGTCGTGCCGGCGACGTTGCTGACGATGACGCGCTTTTCGCCGAGGATGAGGTTCACGAGCGAGGACTTGCCGACGTTCGGCTTGCCGATGACGGCGACGCGGGTGTAGTCCGCGTCCGCATCGTCCGCATCCGCGGGCGGGAAATGCTCCAGGCAGGCGTCGAGCAGGTCGCCCGTGCCGTGGCCGTGCACGGCGGACACGGCGATCGGGTCGCCGAGGCCGAGGGAGTAAAACTCATAGATGCCGGGGTCGACCGCGCCGGTGGAGTCCATCTTGTTGACGGCCAGCACGACGGGCTTTTTCGAGCGCAGGAGCATATTGGCCACTTCCTGATCGGCGGCGGTGACGCCGGTGCCGATCTCGGTGACGAGCACGACGACGTCGGCCGCGTCGATGGCGAGCTGCGCCTGCTCGCGCATGAAGAGCAGGATCTCATTGTCGGTGCTCGGCTCGATGCCGCCGGTATCGACGATATCGAACGTGCGGCCGCACCACTCGCACTCGGCATAGAGCCGGTCGCGCGTGACGCCGGGCGTGTCCTCCACGATGGACAGGCGGCGGCCACAGAGCTTATTGAAGAGCATGGACTTGCCGACGTTCGGCCGGCCCACGATCGCAACCAGGGGTCTGGACATGATTATCCCTCCTTATGGGGATTGTATTTGTAGTATTCCGCGCCGTCGGTGCTGCCATTGCCCCGGTCGGGCAGGTGCACCTCCGGCAGGATGCCGAACATGGCGTCGCAGAGAGCGAAGCCGTCGGCGTCCACGGGGTAGATGGGCACGCCGAGCGCGGCGCTGGCCTGCTCGAGGGTAATGTCGTCGAGAAAGTCCAGCTCGTCGTGGCGCACCATGTTGTTCGAGATCAGCAGCCGCTCGCCGAGATCCTTCCCGCGCAGCTGCGCGATGAGGTCCTGCCCGGTGATGAGACCGGAGACATTGATGCTGCGGCCGAAGAAGTCATTTTCGATCGCGTAGACGTGTCCTTTTATTGTAGCATACTTTTCCTGCGCCGTACACAAAAGTTTTTCCAGAAACGGCGCCGCCGAAACACCCGCCGCCATGGAAAACGGCACGCCGTCCGGCGGATCGGACAGGCTCAGCGCCGAGCGAAACTCCGTCTGCTGCAGCCGCAGCATGCCGACGCCGTTTTCCAGCTGGGTGAATTCCTCGTAAAATTCCTCCGGCGGCAGCTCGCGCCCCGCTTTCAGATACAGCTCGTCGGCGCAGAAGAAGATGCGCGCGCCGAATTTTTTGACGCATTCGTCGCCGAAGGCGTTGACAAGGTCGAGCGTCTCGGCCGCGTGCTCGGGCGTGAACGGCGTGAGCGGGTAGAGCCCCTCGCGGAACTTCGTCAGCCCGACCGGCACGATCGACACGCTGTGCACCTTTGGATAGAGCGCCGCGAGGTCGTGCATCGTGCGCTGCAGCTGCGCGCCGTCGTTCAGGCCGGGGCAGCAGACGATCTGGCAGTTCATGGTGATGCCGCCGTCAGAAAAGCGCCGCATGATCTCGAGCGTTTTGCCCGCGCGGGGATTGCCGAGCAGGAACGAGCGCAGCTCCGGGTCCGTCGCGTGCACGGAGACATTGATGGGGCTGATGTGCAGGTGGATGATGCGCTGCACCTCGCGCTCGGACAGGTTCGTGAGCGTCATATAATTGCCCATGAGGAAGCTCAGGCGCGCGTCGTCGTCCTTGAAATACAGCGTCGGGCGCATACCCGGCGGCATCTGGTCGATGAAGCAGAACACGCAGTGGTTGGCGCACGAGTGGGCGTTGTCCATGAGGTAGGTCTCAAAGTCCAGCCCCAGCTCGCCGCCGAGGGGCTTCGACACGTGCACGGTGTGCTCCGTCCCGTCCGGGCGGCGCAGGCACACCGCCAGCTCCGGGTCATAGGCGTAATATTTATAGTCCAGCACATCGGTGATCGGGTTGCCGTTGATGGACACCAGCCGGTCGCCGGGATGGGCCGCGTGGCGCAGCGGGCTGTCGGGGTCGATGTGGCTGATCGTGCAGCGATGCATACGCCGCGCCTCCTTTGCTCGGGATTCCTTTGCTATGCGCCGGGAAACTCCGGCACATAGCAAAAGAAGAGGGGCAAGTGCTCCTCTTCTCAGCTTCTTTTAGTCGTCAACCTTGATGACGTCGCGTCCGTTGTACTTGCCGCAGGTCTTGCAGGCGTGATGGGGCATGACGAATGCGCCGCAGTTCGGGCACTTCACAATCGCGGGAGCGGTGAGCTTCCAGTGGGACGAACGACGCTTGTCACGTCTCTGTCGAGACACTTTTCCTTTCGGGACTGCCATGATGACACCTCCTCGTCAGTCGCTGTTATGAGCAGCTTCCTCTTCTTCGTCAGTTTTATTATCCAAAAGCTGCTCTAATACAGCCATTCTTGGATCGCGGGGTTTTTGACACCGGCACGGCCCGAGGTTCAGGTTCGCGCCGCAGCGGTCGCACAGTCCGGCACAGTCGGGCTTGCACAGGCACTTGGTATCCATGCTGAGGATGAAGCTGGTGGAGAGCACCTCGTCCACATCGAGCCAGTCTCCGTCGAGCGTAAACACCTCAGGATCGTCGTCCTGCGCATCCGCCGTGATGTCGGCGTGCAGGTCGAGGTCGACCGTGCGCGGAAACTCCGCGCCGCAGCGGTCGCACACACACAGCATCTGCGCGTGCAGTTTGCCCTGCAGCGTGAGGATGCCGGCCGTATTGACCACCTTGCCCTCGGCCGTGATCGGCGCGGTGTAGGCCCGGACGGAGGGAAAGTCGAGCAGGGCCGTGTCCAGCTCCTGCGCAAACGGAACACTGCCGCCGGGAATTTCTATGATTTCTCTCAGATTCAGCTTCATAGCGCACCTCGCACAATCGCTTTAGTATTATAGATGATATCCACCCCAATTGTCAACAGGAATTTGTGTTGACAATACGCTGAAAATCCGCGATAATCGTTGCGTGGAGATGGTGTGTGACATGAAAGAGATCCAGATACGCAAAAATGACGCCGGCCAGCGGCTCGACCGCTTCGTCGGCAAGGCCGTTCCCCTGCTGCCGGAATCGCTGCTGCAGAAATATATCCGCCTCAAGCGCATCAAGCGCAACGGCAAGGCCGCCAAGCGCGACGTGCGTCTGGTCGAGGGGGACGTGCTGCAATTATACATCAACGACGAGTTTTTTGAAAAGCCCACGGAGCACAACGCCTGGCTGAAGATCGCAACGCCGCGGCTCGACATCGTCTACGAGGACGAAAACATCCTGCTGGCGGACAAAAAGCCCGGCGTGCTGTGCCACAGCGCGGGCGAGTGGAGCTGGGACACGCTCATCTCGAACATCCAGGCCTACCTGCGCCAGACCGGCGAGTGGGACCCGAAGGCGGAAAACGCCTTCACCCCAGCGCTGTGCAACCGCATCGACCGCAACACCGGCGGCATCGTCATCGCGGCGAAAAACGCCGAGGCGCTGCGCATTTTGAACGACAAGATCCGCGGCCGCGAGATCGAAAAATCCTACCTCTGCGTCGTCTGCGGCCGGCCGAAGCCCGCCGAGGGCCGGCTGGAGGGGTATCTGTTCAAGGACGCGGTGAAAAACCAGGTCTACGTGACGAAAAAGCCGCAGCCCGGTGCCAAGACCGCCGTGACGGAATACCGCACGCTGTGCTCGGCCAGGGGGCTCTCGCTCGTCGAGTGCCGGCTGCTGACCGGCCGCACGCACCAGATCCGCGCGCAGATGGCCGCCGCCGGCTGCCCCCTGCTCGGCGACGGAAAGTACGGCCGCGAGCGCATCAACCGCACCTATGGCGAGACGGGGCAGATGCTCTACTCCTACAAGCTCACGTTCACGCTGCCGACGGACGCGGGCAGGCTCGAATACCTGCGCGGGCGGACGTTTCAGGTGCAGCGCGTGCCCTTCGCAGAAAAGTATTTCCCGGATTTCAAACTTTCATAAACGCACAGCGCCGGACGGGCTTCCGTCCGGCGCTGTTTGTTTTTGTATCGCTCAGAGCCGATCCATGCGGAACGCCGCATAGACATCCCGGCGGGTGAAGCTGTCCGTGGGAACGAACCACGCCTCCGGCAGCGCGGTCACGTGATCCGCCGGGTGCGCCGCCTCGGAGACGAGGCCGTTTTCCCGGCACCAGGCCATCGCGCCGTCGTAAGCGCCGGCGCGGCCGGTCCGGCGCAGCTGCGCGACGCGGCGCGTGATGGCCTCCGCCTTCGGCGCAAGCAGCATCGCCAGCTCGCCCACCGTCATGGGATTGTCGAGCCGCAGGCGGTTATCGGAAAAGACGATCGCCCGCTGCTGTGCGAGCGCCGTCAGGCGGTCAAACAGCGGCTCGTCGCGGCCGACGTCCGCAAAGGGGCTCTCCGCCAGCAGCTCGCCCACCGGCACGACCTGATAGCCGTATTCCTGCAGCAGCGCCAGCTGCTCGCCGAGGGCGAAGGCCACCGGCGTGCGCTTGGCCATGTTGTAGCCGTCCTTCTGGAAAATGATCTGGCCGCAGAAAAAGTCCGGGTCTTTTTCCAGCGCCTTGCGCATCGGCTCGACCATGGCGCGGATCTCCGCCTGCAGCGCCGCCTCCGGGTCCGATTCCGTGGACGGGAGCCAGCCCGCGCCGTCAAACGACGCCGCCATGTACTGATAGCCCATGTGGTCATAGACATCGTAGCTCGTGAATCCGCCGGTCATCTTGTCCACATAGTGCGGCGGGCGCGCGAGCGTCATCGTATAGCCGTAGCGCGTCTGCATGAGCGTGTGCAGGCGGGTGAGATCCTCCACCGCGGCGTCAAAGCCGGGGAGATATTCGCGCGCGCCGTACACGAACGGCTTCTTGCCGAAAATGATGTGCCGGTAGCCGTGGTTCGTGATCTGGTGGCCCTCGGCGAGCATGCGGCGGATGAGGCGGTCGTTGTGCTCCGCGCCGCCCTGCTCGTCGCAGTGAATGTCCGGGTAATGGTCAAAGCGCACGCCGCCCCACGCGGCGCTGCCGAGCTTGCCGGCCTCGTCGGGGTAGTTGGCGCTCGTGTCGCCGATGACGTCGAAGCTGCCGCGCGCGCCGTACTGCGCCAGCGTGTCGAGCAGCACGTCCGTGAGCGTCCGGCCGTCGAACCGGTCCGGCGACGCGGGCAGGCCCATCGGCCCGTCGTCAAACGTCATGGCGCAGATGCGCCGCGTCGTGTGCACGCGCTCGATGCGCCGGGTATAGCCGACATAGTGTTTTTCTGCGGGCGTAATGAGCTTCTTGACGATCTTTTTGCCCTGCTTTCCTACTTTAACGATCCAGGACATGATAGGTCTCCCCTTTCCAAGTGATATCCTGCAGGCAGCACTTTGCGGCAAAGAGCGCCCACTTGACATAGGCTGCCGCGCCGGCATGGGTGCGCCGGCGCTTGGTCAGCTGGCTCTCGGCGACATAGCGCGCCTTTCCGCGCCGCCCGTCCACGGCCGTCGCCCCGCGCAGCAGCGCCGCACGGACGGCCGGCA
>ERZ791908.634-NODE-634-length-33140-cov-62.412181_pt1 | contig 33140 bp, 24 predicted proteins | sample MGYA00510144_ERZ791908 | MGnify/ENA primary metagenome ERZ791908 (study PRJEB30046, sample SAMN00792105) | human gut metagenome | study: EMG produced TPA metagenomics assembly of the A metagenome-wide association study of gut microbiota in type 2...
CGTCCGGCGGCGGCGCGGTGGTGAGCAGGCGCTCGCGACTTTCGAGCGCGCTGCGCGACGCCGCTCACGGGCGTGGTGCGGCCCAGCAGGGCTCGCGCTTCTCGCGCGACGCCAGCGGCAACGCCTACGAGTACGGTCAGCCCTACCAGGGCCAGCAGTACGGCGACGGCTACGGCAACCAGTATGGTGACGGCTATGGCAACCAGTATCCTGACCAGTATGGGCAGTACGGCCAGGCCTCCGGCAAAGGTGGCGGCGGCCTGCGCGAGCGGCTTCGCGAGCGCCGGGCGAGAAGGGCAATGGAGCCGCGGCGGGAGCACCCCCATAGGGCGAGGAACGTGGTCCTTCTCGTCCTGGGCATCCTCGTGGCGCTGTACGTGCTGATCTGCGTGCCCATCGACCAGGGCATCGCGTTTTCCGACTCCGAGGCGCAGAGCCTTTCCGGCGAGACGTCCGCGCACATCCCGCTCACGCCGTACTACGTGCTGCTGCTTGGCTCGGACGCGCGCGAGGGCGACACCGTGAGCCGCACGGACACGATGATCCTGTGCCGCATCGACCCGATTCAGGCCAAGGTGACCATGGTCTCGATCCCGCGTGACACGATGGTGACGATAGAGGGCCACGGCACGCAGAAGATCAACGCGGCCTACGCATATGGCGGGGCGGCGGGTGCCGCTGCCGCCGTGAAGAGCCTCTTGGGCGTGAGCATCAACCACGTGGCGCTGATCCACTTTGACGGCGTGCAGACGCTGGTGGACGCACTGGGCGGCGTGACCGTGAACGTCCCCGTGGACATAAACGACCCCAACTACACGGGCCTCGTGATGTCGGCCGGCACGTACACGATGGACGGCAAGACGGCGCTGCTCTTCTCGCGCGTGAGGCACGGCTTTGCCAACGGCGACTACCAGCGCCAGCAGGACCAGCGGATCCTGATTGAGGCCATCATGAAGAAGGCGCTCTCCAACCCGCTGGCGCTCCCCACGGTGGGCAAGGCCATGGGAGGGCTCCTTTCCACCACGATGCGCTGCTACAACATCATCCCGCTGCTCGCGCGGCTCGCGGTGGGCACGCCCACCATCTACTCCGCGTCGATCCCCTCGACCACGCAGACCATAGGAGGGGTCTCATACGTGGTCGCCAACACGCAGGAGCTGGCCACCATGATGCAGGTGGTGGAGTCGGGCGGCGACCCCTCGACCGTGGCGAACGGGCTCTCGTAGGGGCGCCAGCGAGGCGGTGCGGCCGGCCTACCGCGCGGAGCTTACAGCGTGGAGTTGCGCACGCGAACCTCGTATCCCATGCGCAGCTGCCGTGCGACGGTGGTGCGGTCCGCGATGCGCTCGAGCAGCATGCGTGCTGCCTCCGTGCCGGACGTCCAGTAGAAGAAGTGGACGGTCGTGAGCGTAGGCGTCACGATCTGCGACAGGTCGGAGTCGCCCACGCCGCACACCTGCACCTCGTCTGGCACGGCATGGCCAAACTCGTGCAGGCAGGTCATGGCGCCGTACGCGATGGAGTCCGTCGCGCACACCACGGCGTCGAGCTCGGGGTAGGCGTCGAGCAGGCGCTCCGTGGCCTCGTAGCCGGAGTCGACCGTGAAGTCCGCCAGCTCGCACGCGCGCTCGGGCACCTCCACGCCGGCCTTGGCGCAGGCGTCTAGGAACCCCTGGCGACGGTTGTGCCCGGCAGAGACGTCCTTCTCCAACACGCCCACGTAGGCCGGGTGCTCGGCATGCCTGAGCACGATCTGCGTAAGGTCGAGAAGTGCGTGGTAGTCGTCCTGGTAGACGCACGAGTAGCCGCCGAGCTCCTGGTCGATGATCACGATGGGGACGCTGAGGTTTGCCATGGCCTTGAGGTGCGCGTCGTCGAAGTAGGTGGCGATCAGGATGATGCCGTCGACCTCGTTTCCCTCCGAGAAGAGCCGAAGGTAGTCGACCTCGGCGCTGCCGTTGTTGTTGGTGTTTGCCAGCAGCAGACGGTAGCCGCGCTCGTTCAGCACGCTCGTGATGCCGCCGACGATGCGGCTGACGGATGCGGAGTTGATCTTGGGGAGGATGACGCCGATTACGTCCGTCTTGCCGGTGCGCAGGGTCTTGGCCTGTTGGGAGGGGGTGTAGCCCGTCTCCTCGATCACGCGCTTGATGGCCTCGCGCTTCTCCGTGGACACGTAGCCATCGTTGAGGTAGCGAGAAACGGTTGAGCGAGACACGCCTGCCATGCGGGCGATTTCCGTGATGTCCATCGGCCTTCCCTTCGACCCCTCTATGGTACGAGCCGCCCGTTTTCGGGACCGCGAGTACACACCAAGCCCACAACGATTTGTGCCCGCTGCCGCCGTGGGTGAGTTTGGTATGGTCTTGGTGCTCTTCTCCGCCACGGACTTTCCAGGGTAGGGGCATCAATCATACTGAGTGGGCTGGTACAGGGTCCGCAATGCGCCGCCGGCCGGCATGGCGCGAGGGGCTGGGTTTCATGAAGAGAGTAACTTTCTACTACGTTCGCCACGGCAGGACCGAGTTCAACCGCGACGGCATCATCCAGGGTGGCCGCGTGGACTCGCCGCTCGTGGAGGAGAGCGTCCCCACCATTCGCGAGAGTGCGAAGGTCCTGGCGGACGTCGACTTCGCGCGGTGCTTCGTGTCGCCGCTGGGGCGCGCGCAGCAGACGGCCGACGTGCTGCTCGAGGGGCGTGACGTCGAGAGGCGCACGCTCGAGGGACTGAGGGAGTTCGACTTTGGCGGCATCGACGGCAAGCCCTACAAGGGCAACCGCCTTGCGTTCGCGAGGTGCTTCCTCAGGCAGGACTTCTCGTCCGTGGGAGGCGAGAGCGGCGCCCAGGTGCGCGAGCGCGTGCGCCGTGCGTTCAAGAAGATGTACAAGGAGAGCTCGGACGGGGACAACGTGCTCGTGGTGGGGCACGGTGCCTACGTGCGCTACGTCGTACAGGAGTTTGCGAAGATGACGGCGTTCTCGCGCAGGATCACGAGCACCACGATGCGCGTGCCCAATGCGGGAATCGCGCTCGTGGTCGCCGTGGACGGTGACTTCGAGCTCACGTGCATGCCCGTGAAGGCGGAGCGGTTCCAGAGGATCGTCAGCAACAACACGCTCTGACGCGGCAAAAAGTGCGCGGGTCGCGATTGAGATTCTCGGAATCGTGAAGAAGTCCGAGAGATACGCGAGCGACGCCGAAACTGAAAACATCACTCTAAGGGTCTGACTACAGTCTCCTTTTGTGCGAGCGGAACCAAGACATCTCCGCGGCACGAATCCGAACATTGGAGAATTGCATGTCAGAGGAAGCACCAACCAGTTTCGAGAGAAGGCTCGACGCGCGGCTCGTCCTTTCGGTCATCGCGGCGGGCATCATGTCGTTCTCGGGCGTGTGCGTAGAGACCGCCATGAACGTGACGTTTCCCACGCTCATGTCGGAGTTCAAGATCGACACAGCCACCGTGCAGTGGATGACCACGTCCTACCTGCTCGTCCTTGCGTCCATCGTCCCAACCTCGTCCTACCTCAACCGCAGGTTCAAGACAAAGACCGTGTTCACGGTGTCGATGTGCTTCTACATCGCCGGCATCGTGACGGGCCTCACGGCGGTGAGCTTCCCCATGCTGCTCTGCGGCCGCATCCTCGAGGGCATCGGCACGGGCATCGCGCTCCCGCTCATGTTCAACATCATCACCGAGCAGGCCCCGACGAAGAACATGGGCGTCATGATGGGCATCGGCACGCTCGTGACCGCGATGGCGCCGGCGGTCGGTCCCTCGGTCGGTGGCTGGCTCGCGGAGAACTTTGGCTGGCGAGCGATCTTCGCCGCACTTCTCCCCGTGCTGATCGTCGCGTTCGTGCTCGGCATCTTCTCGATCCGCCAGAGCCATCCCGTGGAGAAGCGCAAGTTTGATGCGCTCGGGTGGGTGCTCCTGTCGCTCTCCTTTGTGTGCCTCGTGTTCGCGGTCGACTTTGGCTCGAGGCTGGGATGGGGGAGTCCCGCCCAACTTGCCCTGTTTGCCGGCTTTGCCTGCCTGCTCGCGCTCTTCGTAAGGCACGAGAAGAACGTGGACGTGCCGCTCGTGCACCTCTCGGTGTTCGGCAAGCGCCGCTTCGTGCTGGGCGTCGTCGCGCTGGTGACCCTGCAGTTCACGGTGCTGGGACTCTCGTTCCTCCTCCCCAACTACTCGCAGCTCGTGATGGGGACGGGGCAAACCGAGGCGGGCTCGATCCTGCTGCTCGGATGCTTCGTCGGTGCGCTGATGGCACCGCTCTCGGGCCAGATCCTGGACAAGCTGGGGGCGAGGAGGCCCATCCTCACGGGTGCGTCCTGTGCGCTTCTCGGCGTCATCCTGCTCGAGCTGTTCAGCGGTAACCTTCACACGGCAGCGGCCACGGCCATATACGTGTGCTTCGCCTTTGGCCAGAGCCTCATGGTTGGCAACACCATGACCACGTCGCTGGAGCAGCTGCCTGCGGAGACCCGCGCGGATGGCAACGCCGTCATCAACACGCTGCAGCAGCTTGCGGGTGCGTTGGGCACGAGCGTCGCAAGCGCCATCGTCAATGCGGCGCAGGCCGGCGCCAGCAACGTCGCACATGCGACGATGCTGGGCACCAGGTCCGCGTACCTCGTGCTGGCCGTGGTGATGGTGGTGCCGCTGCTCTGCATGGAGCGCGCGACCCGCGCCAAGGGGAGCGCGGACTAGCCGAGGAAGTGCTCCTTGGCGAAGCCCATGCGCTGTACGCACTCCATGGTGCCGACGTAGTTGCCCTCGCGGTCGCGCACGGCCATGTAGCGCACGAGCACGGGCTCCCCGCCCTTCTCCATCCAGATGTCCACGGACTTCTGGGAGGTGGTCTTGAGCGTGTTGATCACGCCTTTGACCATCTGCTGGACCTTGGGCGGGTGGCAGTTCCACACCTTGCGCCCGAGGGCGGAGGCGGGGCGCTTGAAGAGCTTCTTCTCCCCGTCGTCGTTCCAGTAGCGGTTGACCTCCTCGTCGTCGATGAAGGTGATCTCGAGGGGGATGGTGTTGAGCATGGCGTCAAGCTGCTCGGGCGTGAAGTTGCCGGACGGCAGGTTTATGAGGGAGCCAAGGTCCTTGTCTTCGCCGTCGGTCCCCGAGACGCTGGACGAGGCCTTCATGTTGGTGAGGATGTACTTCTCGCCCGTCTTCCAAACGCCGACGGTCTCCTCGTCGACCATGCAGAGGTCGTAGCCCTTCAGGTCGAAGTACATCTTCAGCCACTCGTCGTCGGTGAAGTTGTCGGTACAGAGGGGAAGCAGGATGTTGGCCTCCTTGTAGACCATCTCCTCCGCGCGGGTGAGCACGGCTTCCGCGCGCTCCCTCCAGGCGTCGTCGGTATTGGATGCCCCGGCGAGGTAGTGGAGCTCTCCGCGGATCTCGTCGTCGACGCCCCACATCACGTCTGCGGGTCCGCTGTAGCCGTGATTGACCTTGAGGATGGGGTAGAGAAGGTCGCCCTTCTTGGAGTAGTGGATCCCCACCTGCTGGAGCTTGGAGATCTGCTCGCGCTCCGCATCCGTACCCAGCGCCTTCCTGGCTGCAGCGACGGCTGCGCCAATGGCGTCGTTCTCGAGGGAGAAGACGCGGACCGGGTGTCCGGGGATGTTCGTGAGGACCTTCGTCTGGAAGCCCGATCCCGTGCCCATGTTGGTCGCGAGGGAGTCCATGACCGCCTTCTCGGCGTTCGAGATCTTCTCCTCCTTCGTGGCACCGTGGAAGAGGGCGGAGTGAACGTCGCAGAGCCTCTGGACGTCCTCGATCTTGGCGCCGCCCTCGATGAGGGTCTGCTCGGCGCGTGCGATCTCCGCCGCATCTACGTTCTCGAAGTTCGCAACGAAGTCGGTGCGCACGTCCTCGAGCGGTTCGCCCGCGGAGAGGCGCGCCACGTAGCTCTGGAGCAGCTGCTGCCTTCCGTGCACCCCCTGGTCCGCGCTGCCGTCTTCCGCGGCAGGCTTTGCGACGGGCGCCTGGCTGCTTGTGGGGGCCGGCTGTGCGGGAACGCCGGGCTGGGAGTCCGTGCTGGTGCCCTCGTTATCGACGGTGAAGCCGCTCTCCTTCAGGGTGTCGAGTACCTTGTCGAGGGAGATGCCCTTGACCTGGGCACCCTTGGGGATGGTCATGACGCGTCCGACGGAGTTGAGTGCCACGGGCTTGGCCATCTCCGTGAAGCCCAGCGAGACCATCACGTCCACGATATCCGGATACTGCTCCACGAGGTCGTGGACGCTCTTGTTGAGATCGAGATGCTTTGCCATGCGAGCCTCCGATTTGGTTGGTGGTGCGAAGCCTTTTCACACCGCATACGCTATCGGGACCTATTGCTAAAGATTGTTGCAACTGCAACATGAACAGTAAATTACTACAAATGTAGTAGGAATTTAAAGCCAAGAGGCCGTTCTTCTCTCGTATCGCTGTTGGATGCGGTATTTCGAACGAGAAGAACGACCATCGATTTGATTCATGGTGCGGGCGATTGTCTCATCCAATGGGGAAGCGCAGGGCGAATGTGCTTCTCATCGTCGTACGGCGAATGCCCTGATGCCTTTATGAGATTCCGTACTCTGCGTACAGTCGGTCCCTGGCTTCCTTGTCTTTCGCTACGAGGATAATGTCTTTAGATCGCCCGTCCTTGTCGAGCTGGGACACGAGCCTGGCAAACCGGTCTTCGCCTTCCGCGATTCCGGTTTGCCTTCCTTCGGCCTCGCCGATCTGCCGGCCCTCCTCGAGACCCTTCTGGCGACCAAGCTCCAGACCCTCCTTCAGGCCAAGCTCATGGCCCTTATCTACATTGAGCTGGTCCTTAATAACCTGCATCATGAACTCGAGCCTCCATTCCTTGTTCTCCATGACCTGGGAGACGGCATGGTCAAGCTTGGACGAGAGTGTGCCCGTCACTTTACCAGTCGAGACATAGTCCAACAGCTCGTTTATCTTACGGCCTTCGTCTGGCTCCGCAGGTGAGCTAGCCGCGAGGAATATCGTGTGCAGACCGTCGTGGAGTGAGAGATCTGGATCGTCTACGCACTGGCTTTGGAATGAGTATACCCTGCGTCCCATGCCAAACAGATCGAACCCGCAGATGAAGATCACGTACGAGTCCTTGAGCGCACGATAGCGCTCCCCGCGCTCCAACTGAGAGAACGTCAACATCGAGTGATAGTAGCGTGCGCGCTGGGGAAGCTCATGGGTATTGGTGGCCTGCATCTCCACGTTATACACGGTTCCAAGGTTGTCTCTCACATAGACATCGAGGCGTACGCCATGACCGAAAGGCGAGACGTCAAGATCATCCTGCCTACCGATGTAGTCGATATGGTCTATCGGAGTTCCGAGAATTGCCTCTAGCACGTCCTTGCAGACGTCCGGATTCTGCATCACCTTGCCGAAGACGAAATCGTCTGCAATGGTCAGGTTCCTCCAGCGCTCGTTCACCTGCTGCACCAACGTTGCTTCGTCCATACCCATAGCCGCCTCCAATCAGTAGAACAACTGTTCGTGAAGCAATAGTAACTTAAAAGCATGTTGAAAGCAACAAAAAAGTTAAATGAAAGATATCTGCAAGATAATGAAAATAACGAGGGATGGCGGGCGAGGCTGCTTTCTTCGACCAATTGTTTCGGCTTGGAGAATGACCGGAAATTCCGGCCTCCCAGTCGCTCGGGAAGTGCGATAGTACCGTCACCGCGTCCAAGTGGGCGCGTCGTTCAAAGGAGCCCAGGCGATGACCGACTTCATCGTTTCGAACATGGTTGACACCGACCTCGCGGCCAGCCGCGTGGTACTTGGTGCCGTACGTGGGCTCCTACTATCGAGCGTGCGCTAGGCCACACTACATTGTTGGCTAGCGCGTAGGTTCGACCTGCCGAGTTTATCGGGGTCTGGCGCTCGCATAGTCATTCTCACATATATATGCGGCGTCGGATTCTTCGGCGGATGGTTGCTTGTACCGTTACGAGTCATCCCCATTCGAGAGGAGTCAACGCATGACCCGCAAGATCAACATCTTCGATACCACGCTGCGTGACGGGGAGCAGTCCCCCGGCGCTTCCATGAACACGGAGGAGAAGCTCGTCATTGCACAGGAGCTGCTTCGCATGCACGTGGACGTCATCGAGGCTGGCTTCCCGATCTCCTCGCCCGGCGACTTCCGCTCCGTACAGGAGATCGGCCGCCTCGCAGGTGACGACGCCGTAGTAGTAGGCCTCACGCGCGCCGTGGACAAGGACATCGACCGTGCGGCCGAGGCCCTCAAGACCGCGAAGCGTCCCCGCATCCACACGGGACTCGGCGTTTCTCCCCAGCACCTGCACGAGAAGCTCCGCATCACCGAGGACGAGTGCATCGAGCGTGCGATTCACTGCGTCAAGTACGCCAAGAAGTACGTGGACGACGTCGAGTTCTACGCCGAGGACGCGGGCCGTGCCGACCAGAAGTTCCTCGAGCGCGTGATCCAGGCGGCCGTCGACGCCGGTGCCACCGTCGTCAACATCCCGGACACCACTGGCTACCAGATGCCTGACGACTTTGGCGCGCGCATCAAGGGCCTCGCGGACAACGTGCGCGGCATCGAGAACGTGACCATCAGCGTCCACACCCACAACGACCTGGGCATGGCGACGGCGCTGGCGCTCGCGGGCGTCAAGAACGGCGCGACGCAGATCGAGTGCACCATCAACGGCCTGGGCGAGCGCGCGGGCAACACCGCACTCGAGGAAGTCGTCATGGCAATCAAGATGCACGGCGACGAGCTCGACGCGCACACCGACGTCGTGACGCAGGAGCTCACGCGCGCCAGCCGCCTGGTCAGCCGCATCACGGGCATGAACGTCCAGGCCAACAAGGCCATCGTGGGCGCCAACGCCTTCGCGCACTCCTCCGGCATCCACCAGGACGGCGTCCTCAAGGCGCGCGACACCTACGAGATCATCAACCCCGAGGACGTGGGCGCCGCGGGCTCCGAGATCATCCTCTCCGCGCGCAGTGGCCACGCGGCCCTCAAGCACCGCCTCGCGGAGCTGGGCTACACGTTCTCGCCCGAGGAGTACGACGACATCTACAAGCGCTTCCTCGAGATCGCGGACCAGAAGAAGGAGGTCTACGACGAGGACCTCGAGTCCATGGTGCAGGAGCGCCAGCGCGACGCGACCGCCATCTACACGCTCGACGCGCTGCAGGTGTCCTGCGGCGACCCGCTGGTACCCACCGCGACCGCCACGATCAGCGACGAGCAGGGCGAGAAGCACGTGGTCTGCGCGACGGGCACCGGTCCGGTGGATGCGGCCTACAAGGCGATCGACCAGGTGGTCACGGTCCATGGCGACCTGCAGGAGTTCGCGGTCAAGGCGGTCACCCGCGGCATCGACGCCCTGGGCGAGGTGACCGTACGCATCCAGGCCGAGGACGGTCGCGTGTTCACGGGCAGGGGCTCGGACAACGACATTGTCGTCTCGTCCGCCAAGGCCTACGTGAACGCACTCAACCGCATGATTCAGACCCAGCGCGCAAACGAAGGGAAGTAGCACATGGAAGCCACCACGGGGGCGCAGGTCATAGTCGACACCCTCGTCGCGGAGGGGATTGACACCGTCTTCGGATATCCCGGAGGCACGGTCATCGACCTGTTCGACGCACTTTACGACGCGACGGACAAGATACGCGTGATCGAACCGACTCACGAGCAGCACGGCTGCCATGCCGCCGACGGCTACGCCAGGGCGACGGGCAAGACGGGCGTGGTGATCGCGACGTCGGGACCGGGCGCAACGAACCTGGTAACGGGCATCGCGACCGCATACCTCGACTCCGTCCCCCTGGTGGCGATAACGGGCAACGTATCCAACAAGATGATTGGCACGGACGCGTTCCAGGAGCTGGACATCACGGGCGTGACGCTGCCGATCACCAAGCACAACTACTTCGTGCGTGACGCCAACAGGCTGCAGGAGGTGCTGCGCGAGGCGTTCGAGCTCGCCAACACCGGCAGGCGTGGCCCCGTCCTGGTGGACGTCCCCTCGGACGTGCAGAAGGCCGTGGTGGAGGAGGGGCCGCTGACCCCGGCGCCAAGTCCTTCTCCACTGCGTGCGCCGGAGGCGGACCTCAGGGCTGCCGCGGAGGCCATCAACCGGGCCAAGCGCCCCTTCGTGTACTTTGGCGGGGGAGCGCTGGCGTCCGGGGCCTCGCAGGAGATCATCGACCTCGCGCGCAAGATCGGTGCGCCCATGGGGTGCTCGCTCATGGGCATATCCGCCATTCCCACGGACACCCCCGGCTTTTTGGGGATGGAGGGCATGCACGGCCACTACGGGAGCACGAAGGCGATGTACGAGAGCGACTGCCTCATCGCGCTGGGCGCCCGCTTCAACGACCGGTCCACGGGCGACCGCACCAAGTACGCGCCCAACGGCAAGGTCGTCCACGTGGACGTGGACTCGTCCGAGTTCAGCAAGAGCCTGGAGGACATGGTCGAGGTCAGAAGCGACGTGCGGACCTTCCTGCGCGACGTGGACCAGTACGTGGAGCCCAACACCCACGAGGACTGGCAGCGCCACGTGAGGGAGTTGCGCGCCCAGGAGCGCGGCTACGCAGACTACCGAGAGGGGCTGACCCCCAAGAACGTGATGGAGGCCATCAACGCGACCCGTCCCGAGGGCGTGCCCGTGGTGACGGACGTGGGGCAGCACCAGATGTGGGCCGCGCAGTTCCTGCGGTTCACGAAGCCGCGGACCTTTGTGACGTCGGGCGGGCTCGGCACGATGGGCTTTGGCATGGGCGCGGCCAACGGCGTCGCGCTCGCGACGGGCGGTCCGTCGATCCTGGTGACCGGCGACGGGTCCTTCGAGATGGACATGGCCGAGCTCGTCACGGCGGCGGACAACCGCATCCCCGTGATCGTGGTCCTGCTGAACAACGGCGTCCTGGGCATGGTGCGGCAGATGCAGTCGCTCTTCAAAGGGCAGCGCTACGCCATGACCACGCTCAGGCACCGCGGGCTCGACTTCTGCGCGGTCGCGCGGGGCATGGGGGCCGAGGCCACGAGGGTCTCGACGCCAGAGGGGCTGACGCAGGCCCTGGAGGACGCCCTTCTCGCCCAGAAGGACGAGAAGACCGCGGGGCCGAGGCTGATAGAGGTCCCCATAGACGAGGACGAGTTCGTGACGCCCGTGCTGCAGATTGGCGCCTCGATGGACGAGCTGATTGTGAACATGGACGACGTGCGTTCCAGGATGGGCAGGTAGCAGATGACCGCATACAACATCGCCATCATGGTGCGTAACGAGTACGGCGTCCTGAACCGCGTGACGAGCATGTTCAGGCGGCGACAGTTCAACATCACGAGTTTAACCGTCTCGGAGACCGAGACGGAGCAGCTGAGTCGCATCACCGTTCAGTACGAGGGCGAGGAGCGCTCCAAGCGCCAGCTCGTGGCACAGCTGGCCAAGCTGCCGGACGTGATCTCGTGGAAGGAGTTCGATCCGGAGGACTCCATCAGCTGCGAGCTGCTGCTCATCAAGATGGCAAACAACGAGGCAACGCGATCGCAGGTACTTGACGCGGCCGAGGCCTTTAGGGCCAAGATCGTGGACTACACGCGCGACTCCATCGTGTTCAGGATCGCCGGCGGTTCACGGCGCATCGACAACTTTATCGACCTCATGCGCGACTTTGAGATCCTGGAAGTCTGCCGCACGGGCGTCGTGAGCCTGGAGCGCGGACCGAGCGTTATGCGCAACGTTGCGAGTGTCTAGAGTCGCCAATTTGTAGGAAATGTGCCTAGATAGCGAGCGTGTTAACAAAGGCAATCCCAGGCCCGTGCGCGGGACTGTGATGCATAGAGTTACCAGCACCATCAACCGACTAGCGAAAGGGAGAAGTCAGATGGCATTCAGGATGTTCCACGAGCAGGACTGCGACGTCAGCAAGCTGGACGGTAAGAAGGTCGCAATTATCGGTTATGGCTCCCAGGGCCACGCCCATGCGCTGAACCTCAAGGACTCCGGCGTCGACGTCAAGGTCGGTCTGCGTGAGGGCTCCAAGTCCAAGGCCAAGGCTGAGAAGCAGGGCCTCGAGGTCGTCTCCAACGCAGAGGCTGCCAAGTGGGCAGACATCATCATGATCCTGATCAACGACGAGTATCAGGCCGCCATGTACAAGAAGGACATCGAGCCCAATCTGACCCCGGGCAAGACCATCGCCTTCGCGCACGGCTTCAACATCCACTACGGCTGCATCGAGGTCCGTCCCGACTGCAACGTCATCATGATCGCCCCCAAGGCCCCCGGCCACACCGTCCGCTCCACGTACCTCGAGGGCAAGGGCACCCCGTGCCTGGTCTGCGCTCACCAGGACGCCACCGGCGACGCCTTTGACCTCGCCCTGGCCTACGGCGCTGCCATCGGCGGAGCCCGCGCTGCCCTTCTCGAGACCGACTTCAAGACCGAGACCGAGACCGACCTCTTTGGCGAGCAGAACGTCCTCTGCGGCGGCGTGACCGACCTGATGGAGGCTGGCTTCAACACGCTGGTCGAGGCTGGCTACGATCCTCGCAACGCCTACTTCGAGTGCATCCACGAGATGAAGCTCATCGTCGACCTGATCTACGAGAGCGGCTTCTCCGGCATGCGTTCCTCCATCTCCAACACCGCCGAGTATGGCGACTACACCGCCGGCCCGCACGTGATCACCGAGGCCGCCAAGGAGGGCATGCGCTACAACCTGAAGCGCATCCAGAACGGCGAGTTCGCCAAGGAGTTCCTGCTTGACATGTCCGACGAGTCCCACCAGGTCCACTTCAAGGCTATGCGTCGTCAGCAGGCCGAGACCCTGATGGAGCAGACCGGCAAGAAGATCCGCGCTCTGTATGCCTGGAACGACGAGGACAAGCTCCTCAACAACTAGTTCTCGCTAGTTAGCGGCAGGCGTCTGCAAGACATGACGGCATGACGGCGACCTCGGGATTCGTCCCGGGGTCGCCTTCCGTTTGGCGCCGGCGGGGGACCGGCCTCGCCATCGTTCCCAAACTTCCGTAAGGTTGTGGCCAGCAATGCAACCACTTTGTTACGAGCGGCGTCACACGGCGTTTCGGGCCCGTGCCAAGTGCCATCATCTACAATCACGAAACGTTGCGCCCGAAGGCGGGCATGATTGGTTTGGAGGAGGACGTCCGATGACGGTAGCCAGCGCTTGCACTCGCGGATGCGTGTCCTTCTCCTCCGAAATCCTAGCTATTATCTAGTTGCAACCTCTTTTACCAGGGGTTGCAACGTATGTGGGTCTTCGCTTTGGGCGGGGACTCTTTTTATTAGGCATTGGCAAGGTTATTAGGCAACGGCAAGGCAAACGCGATCAAGAACACAAAGGTGAGAAGGACGAGGGGAGAGGGACCGATGGAGCTTCAGCTTACGGGAGCGCAGATTCTGCTCGAGTGCCTGAAGGAGCAGGGTGTCGACACCATCTTTGGTTACCCTGGCGGCACGATCCTGGACGTGTACGATGCGCTGTACCAGACGAGCGGCATCAACCACTATCTTGTGAGCCACGAGCAGGGCGCGGCGCACGCGGCCGACGGCTACGCGAGGTCGACGGGACGCGTGGGCGTGTGCTTCTCGACGTCGGGTCCCGGCGCAACGAACATGACGACGGGCATCGCGACGGCCATGGCGGACAGCTCGCCCATCGTCGCGATCAGCTGCAACGTGACGAAGAAGCTCCTGGGCAAGAACTCGTTCCAGGAGGTGGACAGCACCGCCGTCATGCGTCCCATCACCAAGTGGACGCACCAGGTGACCGACGTGAGCGAGCTTGCCGACGTGGTGAGGGCCGCCTTCCTGGTGGCGCGCTCCGGCCGCCCCGGCCCGGTCTTCCTGGACATCACGAAGGACGTGACGCAGGAGCTGACCTCCTACGCGCCGGTGCACCTCTCCGAGCACCTCGCAAGGCTCAAGCCGGGCCTGCTTCCCGACGAGCTGCGCGCCTCGCTCGAGCCGCCGGCGGTCGATCCCGATGACATCGAGAAGGTCGCCCAGATGATTCTGGAGTCCAAGCGCCCGATGATCATCTGCGGCGGCGGCGTGGTCCGCAGCAGGGCCAACGGCGAGCTCAACAAGTTCGCCAACCAGGTCGACGCGCCGGTGGCCATCACGGTCATGGGTGGCGGCGGCTTCAGGGGCCGTGACCCCCTGACCACGGGCATGATCGGCATGCACGGCTCCCAGGCGTCCAACATGGCCGTCGACAACTGCGACCTGCTGCTCGCGTTTGGCTGCAGGTTCTCGGACAGGATTGCCCTCCAGCCGGACACCTTCGCCTCCAAGGCCAAGATCGTCCAGGTCGACATCGACCCGGCGGAGATCGGCAAGAACGTCCACTGCGAGCAGGCCATCATGGGCGACGTGCGCCAGGTGCTCCAGCTCCTGCTCAAGCGCCTCGAGGGCGAGGACCAGCTCGACCACTCCGAGTGGAAGGAGTTCGTCTTCTCCTATCCCACGGAGACCGTGTACGACGAGGAGGAGGGCCACCTCACCCCCAAGCAGGTGAACGACGCGATCGCGCGCATCTGCCCGCAGGACACGATCGTCTCGACGGACGTGGGTCAGCACCAGATGTGGGCCATCCAGCACTTCCACTACGACTACCCCGGCCAGCTCATCACCTCGGGCGGCTTCGGCACGATGGGCTTCGGCCTCGGCGCGGCCATCGGCGCGCAGGTGGGCAACCCCACGAGGCGCGTCATCCACATGACGGGCGACGGCTCGTTCCGCATGAACTGCATCGAGCTCGCGACCGAGGAGCACTACAAGCTGCCCATCATCACGATCATCTACGACAACGAGGTCCTGGGCATGGTGCACCAGTGGCAGACGCTCATCTACAACGGCCACTACTCCCAGACCAACCTCGACCGTCCGCCCTCATGGCCGGACCTGGCCCGCGCCTACGGGCTCGACGGCAGGCGTGTCTCGACCGTCGCGGACTTCGAGGCGGCGCTGCGCGAGGCGCTCGACTGCGGCCACGGCTACGTGATCGACGTGGTGCTCGACCGCGACGAGATGGTCAGGCCCATGGTGCCTGGCGGCCAGCACATCACGAACTTCCTTGCGGTATAGCAAGACAACGCCCCTGACGGTCGCGCCCGCGGCCAGGAAAGGAAACCCATGACGCTCTCACTAGACAAGATCTACAACGCCGCCTACACCCTGCGCGGGGTCGCGAGGAAGACGGACCTCATCGCGGCGCCGACGCTGGTCGACGGTCTCGACCTGCACCTGAAGACCGAGAACCTGCAGGTGACGGGCTCGTTCAAGATCCGCGGCGCATACTACAAGATCAACCGCCTCAGCAAGGACGAGCTCTCCCGCGGCATCATCGCGTGCAGCGCCGGCAACCACGCGCAGGGCGTCGCGCTCGCGGCCACGAGGCTGGGCGTCAAGAGCGTCGTGTGCATGCCGGACGGCGCGCCCATCATGAAGGTCGAGAACACCCGTCGCCTCGGCGCCGAGGTGCGCCTGGTCAAGGGCACCTATGACGACGCCCACGACGAGGCCGTCCGCCTGCAGGAGGAGACCGGCGCCACCTTCATCCACCCGTACGACGACGAGGACGTGATCGCGGGCCAGGGCACCATCGGTCTCGAGATCCTCGACCAGCTCGATGACGTCGACGCCGTGGTCGTTCCCGTCGGTGGCGGCGGGCTCATCTCGGGCGTCGCGTGCGCCGTCAAGAGCCTGCGCCCCGAGTGCAAGGTCTACGGCGTCCAGGCCCAGGGCGCCTCCGCCTTCGCGGACGCGTTCCACGAGGGCAAGTGGGCGGCGTCCGACCAGGCCAACACGTTTGCCGACGGCATCCAGGTCAAGGTCCCCGGCAACCTCAACTTCGAGCTGGTGGAGAAGTACGTCGACGACATCGTGACCGTCTCGGACGACGAGATTGCCGCCGCGATCCTCGCGCTGATGGAGAAGCAGAAGCTCGTGGCGGAGGGCGCAGGTGCCACGCCGGTCGCGGCCTGCATGTTCGGCCATCTGCCCGTCCAGGGCAAGCGCGTCGTCTGCGTGGTCAGCGGCGGCAACATCGACGTCAACATCCTGTCCCGCGTCATCAACCGCGGCCTCGCGATGAGCGGCCGCAAGGTCACGCTCTCGCTCAGGCTCACGGACAAGCCGGGCCAGCTCGAGCAGGTCAGCCACATCATCGCGGAGCTCGGCGCAAACGTCGTCTCCGTCGACTACGACCTCACGGACCCCGACCTGCCCATCTCGAGCTGCATCCTGCGCGTGGGCATGGAGACCCGCGACCAGGCGCAGATCGACCTCATCCGCCAGCACCTGCAGGATGCGGGCTTCTCGCTCGCGGACTAGTCGGCCCAGGCAGACGGTCGAGAAGGACACCATCCGCGCGTGGCAGGCCCGCGCGCAAAAGGAAGGAAGCCACCAATGGACAACACCCAGCAGACCGAGCACTTCGCCAGCGACGCGATAAAGTTCGGCGCGAACAACGCGGCTCACCGCTCCCTCTTCCACGCCCTCGGCTGGACGGAGGAGGAGATGCACCGTCCCCTCGTGGGCATCGTGAGCTCCCAGAACGAGATCGTTCCCGGCCACATGAACATCGACAAGGTCGTCGAGGCCGTCAAGATGGGCGTCGCCATGGCCGGCGGCATGCCCGTGGTCTTCCCCGCGATCGCTGTGTGCGACGGCATCGCCATGGGCCACACCGGCATGAAGTACAGCCTGGTCACCCGAGACCTCATCGCGGACTCCACGGAGTGCATGGCCCGTGCGCACGGCTTTGACGCGCTCGTCATGGTCCCCAACTGCGACAAGAACGTTCCTGGCCTGCTCATGGCCGCGGCGCGCGTCAACGTGCCGACCGTCATCGTGTCCGGCGGCCCCATGCTCGCGGGCCACGTCCACGGCAAGAAGACGAGCCTCTCGTCCATGTTCGAGGCGCAGGGCAGCTACTCCGCCGGCAAGATGAGCGCGGAGGACCTGGAGGACTACGCCTGCAAGGTCTGCCCGACCTGCGGCTCCTGCTCCGGCATGTACACGGCCAACTCCATGAACTGCCTGACCGAGGTCATCGGCATGGGCCTCTCCGGCAACGGCACCATCCCCGCCGTCTACTCCGCGCGCCTCGAGCTCGCCAAGCACGCCGGCATGGCCGTCATGGACATGCTCCGCAAGAACATCCGTCCGCGTGACATCATGACGCGCGAGGCCTTCGCAAACGCCCTCACCGTCGACATGGCGCTCGGCTGCTCCACCAACACCATGCTGCACCTCCCGGCCATCGCGCACGAGTGCGGCATCGAGCTCAACCTCGACAACGCGAACGCGATGTCCGCCCGCACGCCCAACATCTGCCACCTCGCGCCGGCCGGCCGCACCTACATGGAGGACCTCAACGAGGCCGGCGGCATCTACGCGGTCATGAACGAGCTCTCCAAGAAGGACCTGCTCAACCTCGACTGCATGACGGTCACGGGCCACACCGTAGGCGAGAACATCGCGAACCACCCCGTGCTCGACTACGACGTCATCCGCTCCGTCGACAACCCGTACTCCCAGACGGGCGGCATCGCCGTCCTGCGCGGCAACCTCGCGCCCGATGGCTCCGTCGTCAAGCGCTCCGCCGTCGACCCCAAGATGCTCGTCCACGAGGGTCCCGCCCGCGTGTTCGAGAGCGAGGAGGACGCGCAGCACGCCATCGACGAGGGCAAGATCAACCCGGGCGATGTCGTCGTCATCCGCTACGAGGGCCCCAAGGGCGGCCCCGGCATGCGCGAGATGCTCAACCCCACCTCGGCCATCATGGGCCGCGGCCTGGGCGATTCCGTCGCGCTCATCACGGACGGCCGCTTCTCCGGCGCCACGCGCGGCGCCTGCGTGGGCCACGTCTCGCCCGAGGCGGCGTCCGGCGGCCCGATCGGCATCGTCGAGGAGGGCGACACCATCCTGATCGACATCCCCAACAGCCGCATCGAGCTCAAGATCCCCGAGGAGGAGTACAACCGCAGGATGGCGTCCTTCTCGCCCAAGAAGAAGGAGCTCCACGGCTACCTCAAGCGCTACGCGCAGCTCGTGGGCTCCGGCGCCAACGGCGCCGTGCTCGGCGAGGGGGAGGAGTAATGCCGACGGAGGAGACCGCACTCGGGCTCCGCAGGATTGACCTGGGCATGCTGTCGCTCGCGGTGTTCCGCGGCGTGCTGGACGACCCGGTCGTGTCAGCCCTCGCGCGCTGCGTTCGCCTGGGCGAGAAGATCGTGGAGTACGAAGACGACAACCCCCGCCTGGGGCGCAAGTACGCCGAGGCGTACGCGCGCTTCGTGTCGAGCCTGGTCGAGGCGGAGGACGGCTGCCTTTCCTCCCACGTGCGCAACGTTGTGCTGGACGACGAGAACGCCTACCTGCGCCAGCTGGGCGCCAAGGGCGACGTTCCCGCGGAGCTTGCCTCCGCCGCCGCCCGCGAGCTCGAGACGCTGGGCATGCTCGCCAACCTCACGGCCGACGAGCTGCTGGCTCCCGTGAGCGAGGACGACGAGCGCGAGCTCCTGCCGCGCTTTGCGAACGAGCCCGTCGACCTGCCCGCGGCCTACGCGGACCGCGTGCAGAACATCGGCAGGACCGGCTGGGGCATGTACGCGCGCTACAACGTCTTCCGCGTGGAGCGCGACCAGATCGTGCCCGTGCGCTACCCCGACCCGCAGCGTCTGGAGGACCTCGTGGACTACGAGCGCCAGCGCCAGGTCATCCTGGACAACACGCGGGCGCTCCTGCGCGGCCTGCCCGCCGCGAACATCCTGCTCACGGGTGATGCCGGCACGGGCAAGAGCTCCACGGTCAAGGCCGTGGCCAACGCGCTCGCGCCCGAGGGCCTGCGCATCCTGGAGGTCCGCAAGGAGCAGCTGCGCGACATCCCCGCGATCCTGGACCAGCTCACGAGGAACCCGCTCAAGTTCGTCATCTTCATCGACGACCTGTCCTTCTCGACCGACGACGACAACTTCGCGGCGCTGAAGGCGATCCTTGAGGGCTCGGTCTCGGCCAAGTCCGACAACGTGGTGATCTATGCCACGAGCAACCGCCGCCACCTGGTGCGCGAGCGCTTCAGCGACCGCGACGGCGACGAGGTGCACCAGAACGACACCATCCAGGAGGTCGTGTCGCTGTCCGACCGCTTTGGCATCCACCTCACGTTCTACAAGCCGGACAAGAGGGTCTACCTCGACATCGTCCACAAGCTCGCGGCGGACGCCGGCATCCAGATGGACAACGCGGAGCTCGACCTTGCCGCGGAGCGCTTCGCCACGAGGCGCGGCGGCAGGTCCGCCCGCGGCGCGCGACAGTTTGTTGACTCCCTTGTGGCCTCGGCCAACGAGAGATAGGAGGACCATATGGCACGTCCCATGACCATGGCGGAGAAGATCCTGGCGGACCACGCCGGCCTTACGGAGGTCGTCCCCGGCCAGCTGATCGAGTGCGACCTCGACGGCGTGCTCGCCAACGACATCACGGCGCCCATCGCCATCAAGACGGTGCGCGAGATCGGCGCCGGCGTGTTCGACCCCACGAAGATCTTCCTCGTGCCCGACCACTACAGCCCCAACAAGGACATCAAGAGCGCGGAGCAGACCAAGGTCACGCGCGACTTTGCCCACGAGATGGGGATCACCCACTACTTCGAGCAGGGCTGCATGGGAATCGAGCATGCCCTTCTCCCCGAGAAGGGCATCGTCGGCCCCGGTGACCTCATCATCGGCGCCGACTCCCACACCTGCACCTACGGCGGCATCGGCGCGTTCAGCACCGGCGTGGGCTCCACGGACGCCGGCGTGGGCATGGCGACGGGCCGCGCCTGGTTCAAGGTGCCCGAGACCATCCGCTTCGAGGTCGAGGGCGAGCTGCCCGCCGGCGCATCCGCCAAGGACATCATCCTCTACGTGATCGGCAAGATCGGCGTGGACGGCGCCCTGTACTGCGCCATGGAGTTCGCGGGCTCGACCATCCGCAACCTCTCCGTCGAGGGCCGCCTCACGATCGCGAACATGGCGATCGAGGCCGGCGGCAAGGCGGGCCTGTTCGAGGTGGACGACGTCGCGCGCACGTGGCTCGAGGGCCGCACGGAGCGCCCGTACAAGGAGTACCACTCCGACCCGGACGCCACGTACAAGCAGGTCATCAAGATCGACGCGGCCGACATCGTGCCGCAGGTCTCCTGGCCGCACCTGCCCAGCAACACGCACCCCGTGGCCGAGAGCCGCTCCGTCAAGATCGACCAGGCGGTCATCGGCTCCTGCACCAACGGCCGCATCGAGGATATGCGCGCCGCCGCGGACGTCCTGCGCGGCCGCACCGTCGACCCCAACGTCCGCTGCATCGTGATCCCCGCGACCCAGGGCGTCTGGCTCCAGTGCGTGCACGAGGGCCTCATGGACGTGTTCATCAACGCGCATTGCGTGGTGTCCACCCCCACGTGCGGTCCCTGCCTGGGCGGCTACATGGGCATCCTCGCGGCGGGCGAGAAGTGCGTGAGCTCCACGAACAGAAACTTCGTCGGGCGCATGGGCGACCCCACGTCCGAGGTCTACCTCGCGAGCCCCGCGGTCTGCGCGGCAAGCGCCGTGGCCGGCCACATCGCGCTGCCGTCCGACCTCTAACCACAAGGGAGTGAAGCCATGAAGTTCAACGGAACCGTCTTCCGCTATGGCAGGGACATCGACACCGACGTGATCATCCCCGCCCGCTACCTCAACACGTCCGACCCGGCGGAGCTCGCCAAGCACTGCCTGGAGGACCTCGACACCACGTTCGTCAAGCGCGTCAAGCCCGGCGACATCATCGTGGCCGAGGAGAACTTTGGCTGCGGGTCGTCCCGCGAGCACGCGCCCGTGGCCATCAAGGCCGCCGGCGTCTCCGTCGTCATCGCAAAGAGCTTCGCGCGCATCTTCTATCGCAACGCCATCAACATCGGCCTGCCGATCATGGAGTGCCCGGAGGCCGTCGACGCCATCAGCGAGGGCGACGTGGTGGACGTGGACGCGGACACCGGCGTCATCACGGACGAGACGACGGGCGCCACGTTCCAGGCGCAGCCGTTCCCGCCCTTCATCCAGGAGATCATCAACGAGGGCGGCCTCGTGGCGCGCACGAAGCGCCTCATGGCCCAGAAGAACGCGGAGGCATAGCATGGCGGCTCGTACGTACAAGGTCTGCACACTGCCGGGCGACGGCATCGGCCCGGAGATCATGGCCGAGGCCAAGCGCCTGCTCGAGGCAATCGGCGTCGCCTACGACGTGGAGTTCCGCTGCGAGGACCAGCTCATCGGCGGCGCCGCGATCGATGCGACGCGCGAGGCGGGCGAGCCCGTGAGCGCGCTGCCGCCCGCGACCCTGGCGGCGGCCGAGGCCGCGGACGCCGTCCTCCTGGCCGCGGTCGGCGGCCCCAAGTGGAACGACACGACCCCCGGCGCGGTGCGCCCGGAGCAGGGCCTGCTCGCCATCCGCAAGAACCTGGGGTTGTACCTCAACCTGCGTCCCGTCCACATCTACCAGGCGCTGCGCGACGCCTCGCCGCTGCGCGAGGACAGGCTCGACGGCGTCGACCTGCTGATCGTGCGCGAGCTCACGGGTGGCCTGTACTTTGGCGAGCACAGGCGCGAGCACGGCGTCGAGGGTGCGGGCGCGGACGGTGCCGCGGGCGACAAGGCCACGGACACGATGGAGTACTCCGAGTACGAGATCGAGCGCGTGATCCGCTGGGCCTACGAGGCCGCCGGCCGCCGCAACGGCGTGGTCACCTCCGTCGACAAGGCCAATGTGCTCGAGACCTCCCGCCTGTGGCGCGAGGTCAACCATCGCCTGAACGCGGAGTACCCCGACGTCGAGGGCGAGGACATGCTCGTGGACAACTGCGCCATGCAGCTCGTGGCCAACCCGTCGCAGTTCGACGTCCTGGTGACCGAGAACACGTTTGGCGACATCCTGTCCGACGAGGCCTCCATGCTCACGGGCTCGCTCGGCATGCTCGCCTCCGCGTCGCTCGGCTCGGGCACCGCGCTGTACGAGCCCAGCCACGGCTCCGCGCCGGACATCGCGGGCAAGGGCATCGCGAACCCCATAGCGCAGATCCTCTCCGTGGAGCTGATGCTGCGCTACAGCTTCCAGATGGACGAGGCGGCGGACGCCGTCGCCGGCGCCGTGGAGGACGTCCTCAACGCCGGCTGGCGCACGCCCGACCTGGCGGACGAGGACACGCCGGACGAGAAGCGCGTGGGCACGTCCCAGATGGGCGACAAGATCATCGCGGCCTTCCAGGAGCGCGCGCAGCGCTAGCGCCTGGCGGCACACGACACGTAACAGGACGGGCTGCCTGCGGGGATTCCGCGGGCAGCCCGTTGCGTTGTGCGGGGGAGAAGGACGTCGCGACCGGTGCCGCGCGTCCTTCTCCCCCGCGTTTGCCTTGCGCGCTACTTGGCGAGAAGCGCCTCCACGTCCTTGCGCTCCGGGATGGAGGGGATGCCGCCGCGTCCGCGCACCGTGAGCGACGCGACGGCGTTGCCCAGGCGCACGAAGCCCTGCGCGGCCGCGATGTCCACGTCCGCCGGGGCGAGGCCGCTCTCCAGCATGCCGGCCAGGAAGCCGCCCCAGAACGAGTCGCCGGCGCCCGTGGTGTCCACCACGTCGGCCGCGTAGCCCGGCACCACGGCGGACCCGTCGTGCGTCGCCACAAAGGCGCCGTCCGCTCCCAGCGTCACAACGCACACCTTGACGCCCTGCTCCAGCAGCCACTCGGCCGCCATCGCGGGCTCGAGCCTGCCGGTCACGAGCTCGCACTCCTCGTCGGAAAGCTTCATGACGTCCACGTAGGGGATGACGGTGCGCATCTGCCCGGCCGCGACGTCGGGGCCGTCCCAGAGCGTGTCGCGGTAGTTGGGGTCGTAGGACACCACGACGCCGGCGTCCTTGGCGACCCTGAGCGCCGTCATGGTCGCGGAGCGCGCTGGCTCGTTCGTCAGGCTGAGCGACCCCACGTGGAAGACGCGCGAGCCCGCGATGAGGTCGCGGTCGAGCTCCGCCGGGGCCAGCTGCGTGTCCGCGCCGGGCTTGCGCGCGAACGAGAACGTGCGCTCGCCGGTGGGGGACAGCGCCACAAAGGCCAGCGTGGTAAAGAAGTTGGGGTCGATCACCAGGTTGGAGGTGTCGACGCCGTTGTCGTCCATCACCTGCTTGAGGAAGCGGCCGTGCATGTCGTCTCCCACCTTGCCGATGAAGGCCGTCTTGTGGCCCAGGCGCTCCAGCGCCACGAGCACGTTTGCCGGGGCACCGCCGGGGTTGCGCTCGAAGAGCTTCTGCCCGCCCTCCGAGGTTCCCGCGTCCGTGAAGTCGATCAGTACCTCTCCCAGAGCAGTGACTTCTGCCATGGCTTCCTCCTCCTGTTCGTAATCCCTCTGCTTTCCGCCCTGCTATCGAGTGTAGGTGTTGGCCATCACGTCGCGCATGGTCCAGGCGCGGGCGGACGCGCAGTCGCACGCGAGCGTGACGCCCAGGTCGTCCCTCCTGGGGAACCACCTGGTGGAGAAGACCTCGCGCCCTCCGTTGAGGTAGACCTCCACGGCCGACTCGTCCACCAGGGCCCTCAGGCTCGCCACGCCATCGATCCTCACGCGGCGCTCCGTGCGGCCCGCGCCCACGGCATCGTCCAGAAAGCGCAGGTAGGCGGCACCGTCCTCGCACACGAGCTCCAGCGCGTCGTCCAGCGTGAGTCGCACGTCGCCCGTGATGCCCGCAAGCTCCACGTCCGCGCGGTGGCGCGGCAGCGTCGTGGTGCCGCGCGCGTCGAGCCCATAGGCGTCCTCGCGCAGGGAGGCCACCTCGGCCACGGGCCGCTGCAGAATGCGCCCGTCGCGTGCGCGGGAGAGCTCGCGCGGCACCGTCAGGCAGTGGATCCAGCTCAGGCCCTCGGGCGCGGACTCGTAGTCAACGTCGGGCACGGCCATCCAGCCAAACAGGATGGTGCGGCCGGACTCGTCCACAAACGTCTGCGGCGCATAGAAGTCGAAGCCGCGGTCCCACTCCACAAACTCGCGCTGGTCCAGCCGGTCCACGTCGAGCAGGCGCACGCCCTCGGGCAGCTCGATGTAGCCGCAGTTGGACTCGTTCTGCCAGCGCCACTCCTCGTCGGGAAGCCCCTGGGGCGAGAAGCCCGCGTACTCCCGCCCGTCGAGCACCACGCGGTCCGGGCACTCCCACATGTAGCCAAAGGGCTCCATGCTCGTGGGGCAGGAGCGGTACGTCCAGCTCTCCCCGTCGTGGGAGTCAAACAGCAGCAGCCTGCCGTGGTCGTCCAGGTCGCGCGCGCCCAGGAGCATGTGGTAGCTGCCCTCGGCGGAGTCCTCGCGCCAGAGCTTGGGGTCGCGCACGTGGCACGAGAGGAAGTCGGGGTAGTCCGCGTTCCTTAGCAGGACGCGCTTGGGCGAGAGCGCGTAGCCGTCCTCGCTCGTGACCTCGATCTCGTTGGCCTGGCGGCCGGCGTGGATGTAGTCGTAGTCGCCCGGCTCCTTCACGTTGCCCGTGTAGTAGAGCCTGAGGAGCACGTCGTGGCCCTCGGCGTCGCGCTCCACGAGCGCCCCGCCGGAGTAGGCGCCGGAGGCGTCCTCGGGGATGTCCTGGTGGATGGCCATGCCGTGGTGCTCCCAGTGCACCAGGTCAGGACTCGTGAAGTGTCCCCAGCCGCGCTCCTTGCCCGTGGGCCACTCGGGCGAGTACTGGTGGAAGACGTGATAGGTGCCCTTGTACTGGCAGAGGCCGTTGGGGTCGTTGAGCCAGCCCGTGGGGGGCATGAGGTGATAGGCCATCCTCCAGCGGGTGTCCACGCTCTTCTCGTTCATCAAAGTCCCTTCGTCTGAAGGCGGGGACGGCCGCATGCGACCGCCCCCGCCAGAGGTGTGCGCCTGGTGGTTACTTGAGGTCGATGAGCGCGTCTCCCGCGTTCACGGTACCCTCGTGCGGGGTGACCTCGGAGTAGTCGGCGGTGTTGGTGATGATGACGGGCGTCACGGTGCTCAGGCCCGCGTCCTCGATCTTCTTGAGGTCGACGTCCATGAGCAGGTCGCCCTTGCTCACGTGGGCGCCCACGGCGGTGTGCGCGCTGAACGGCTCGCCCTTGAGCGTCACGGTGTCGATGCCGATGTGGATGAGCACCTCGGCGCCGGAGTCGGACAGCAGGCCCACGGCGTGGCCGGTCTCGGCGAGCACGGTGACGGTGCCGTCGACGGGCGAGAAGATCTTGCCCTCGGAGGGCGTGATGGCGATGCCCTTGCCCATGGCCTCGGACGCGAAGACGGGGTCAGGGACCTCGGTCATCGGCATGGTCTTGCCAGAGAGGGGAGCGACGACGGTCTCGGGCTTGGCGGCTGCGGGGGCGCCGGCCTCGGCGGCCTCCTCCTTGGAGAGGGCGGCTTCCTCGTCAGCGGCGGCCTTGGCCTCTGCCGCGAGCTTCGCGGGCTCCGCCTTGGCCTCCTCGTCCTTGTAGATCGAGGACGTGATGCCGAAGGCCACGCCAAAGGCGACGGCGAACATGATGATGTACTGGAGCGGCTGCGCGATGCACAGGAGGATGCCGAAGATGCCGGTGACGCCGGTGCCGGTGGCGGCCAGGTGGAAGACGAAGCAGCAGAGGGCGCCGCACGCGGAGCCGATCATGCCGGCGACGAACGGCTTGATCTTAGGCAGGTTGACGCCGAAGATTGCGGGCTCGGTGATGCCGAGCAGGCAGGAGATGCCGGAGGGAACCGCGAGGGACTTGGTCTTCTCGGAGCGCGTCTTGAGCGCGACGGCGAGGCAGGCGCCGCCCTGGGCGATGTTGGCGGAGGAGGCGATGGGCAGCCAGTAGGTGACGCCGTACTTGGCGAGCATGGAGACGTCGATGGCGGTGTACATCTGGTGCAGGCCGGTCACGACGGACGGGCTGTAGATGAGGCCGATGATGATGTAGCCGATGCCCAGGGGCACCTTGAGGAGGAACATGAGCAGGCCGAGGATGGAGTTCTCGAGCCAGACGAAGATGGGGCCGACGAAGAGGATCGTGATGTAGGCGGCGAGGGACACGGAGACGAGCGGCGTCACGAAGAGGTCGAACATCTCGGGCACTACCTTGTGGAGGCGCTTCTCGAAGAAGCAGAGGATCCAGACGCCCACGAGGATGGGGATGACGTGGCCCTGGTAGCCGACCCAGTCGATGCTGTAGAGGCCGGGGATGACGGTGAGGGTGATCATCTTGCCCTGCGCGATGGCGGTGCTGGCGCTATAGGCGTTGATGAAGTCAGAGCTGATGAGAAGTGCTCCGAGCGACGCGCCGAGGTAGGGGTTGCCGCCGAAGACCGTCGCGGCGGAGAAGCCCAGGAGGATCTGCAGGTTACCGAGTGCGCAGGCGTTGATGAGGCTCGCGATGCGCCACCAGACGCTCTTGGTGTCGAGCGCGATCATGCCGGCGGTGCCCATGTACTGCAGGGCACCCATGATGCCCATGAGCATACCGGACGCGACGATGGCCGGGATGATGGGGACGAAGACGTCGGACAGGACCTTGATGGCGCGCTGGAACCAGTTGCCCTGGTTGGCGGCGGCCTCCTTGGCGTCGGCCTTGCTGGCGGCGGAGATGCCGCCCTGCTTGATGAACTCGTCGTACACCTTGTCCACGGTGCCGGTGCCGTAGATGATCTGCAGCTGGCCGGACGCGGAGAAGTTGCCCTTTGCGCCGACGGCGTTCTCGAGCTTGTCCTTGTCGACCTTCGAGTCGTCCGCGATCACGAGGCGCAGCCTCGTTGCGCAGTGCGCGGCGGACACGATGTTGCCGGAACCGCCGACAGCCTCGAGTGCCTCCTTTGCGGCCTGTGCGTAGTCCAGAGCCATTCTTCCTCCCTTTCCGAGTAACTCCCGAGCCTGTTCCCGTGTGTGTGGGAACGTTCTCATACATGTAGGATGGACCTGAAAGGAAGTTTTTGCACGAAATTCTGCGGTTGAAACGGTGAACGGTAGAGAAACTGCCGCGAGCGATGTGGAACCGTTTCCGTATGATGTGGAATCAATCCCATATCGCGGGCAGGCTCGCCTGTTGGGGTTGGGGCGGAATCGTGGAGGGCGTCCTTCTCCCTTGCGGGGGATCCATCGGTGCGCTTACCATGGCCGTGCAAACAACACGTGGTCGTTTCCGGGCTTTGCCATCTTTGCGCCGCGCAGCTCATATGGGCTGCACGGCGCTTTTTTGTGCGCCCGGCAGAAAGGTAGACGGGGATGAAGGAACTGACTGGTGCGAGGCGTCGCCTTGCGGCGTTGGAGATGCTGGCCGGCGGCGCCAGCTACGGGTTCATGGCGACGACGTACAAGCTGGCGTACGCGCACGGCTACAGCTGGCAGCAGGTCGTGGCGGGTCAGGCGTGGATGGGATGCCTCCTGTTTGCGCTGCTTGCCGTGGTGGAGGCCGCGCGCGGCACGCGGCTGGTGCGGCTGCCGCTGCGCGACGTGGCGAGGCTCCTGGGGCTGGGCGTGCTCACGTCCGTCACCTCGTGCTTCTACTGCTTTGCGATGACGAGGCTCGAGGCGCCCATCGCGCTGACGCTCCTGTTCCAGTACTCCTGGCTGGGCATCCCGGTGCAGCTCGTGCTCGACGGGAGGAGGCCCACGCGCAGGGAGGCCGTGTCTGCCGCGGTCATCGTGGCGGCGACGCCCATCGCGAGTGGCGCCTGGCAGCGGGGAATTGCCGGGCTCGACCTGGTGGGCGTGGGCGCGGCGCTCGTGGCGGCGCTGAGCTGCGCCACGTTCCTCGCGCTGTCCGGACGCGTGACCCCGGAGTGTGGCACGGGCCAGCGCGGGACGCTCATCTGCCTGGGCATGGCGGCGGTGTCGCTCGTAATCTGCCCGACCTACCTGCCGTCTGGCGTCTTCCTTACCGGCATGGCGCCCTACGCGCTGATGGCGGGTCTGTTTGGCATGTTCCTGCCGGTGCTCTGCTTTGGTCTGGGCGGCCCGCACCTGAGCGCGGCCTCCGCCACGGTGCTCGCCTCCGTGGAGCTGCCGGCCGGGCTGCTGGTATCGAGCGTGGTGCTTGGGGACGGCTCGGGCCTTTCCCAGTGGGTGGCCGTCGCCGTGATCCTGGGGGCCATCGCGTTCTCGCAGTCTGCGGGCGGCGCAAAGTCGCGGGCGGGCCAGGCCGCGTCGCAGGAGGCCTAGGGGAGAAGGACGACTCCCATGGCAGGGGGCCGTCCTTCTCAACCGTCATCTATATAGTGTTGCGACAAAAGAGCGCCGGCGACCTGAGGGGCCGTCGGCGCTGCCGTAAGCGACGTACGAGCTGTGGGCCGCGCGGGCGCTAGCCTGCCAGGCTCATGAACACGGACACGAACGCGATGATCACGCCCATGATGGACTCGCCGCCCAGGATGCCGGACGCGACCACGAGGCCGGCGCGGTCGTGCTCGGCCGTGGCCTCGGCCTGCTGCTCCTGCGGGAGCGCGGCGCGCCTGCCCGCGGTGGCGCGGTCGTACACGAACTTGGCGACGGCGCCCAGAAACGCCGTGAACGACATGTAGAACGGCAGGTAGACGCCAAGTCCCACCATCATGGCGGGGAGCTTTGCCCAGTAGAGGGCGATGCCGGCCGCGAGGCCGATCACGAAGGCGGGCACGCTCGGGATGCCGGATACCATGGTCGCCACGACGGAGGCCTGCGCGGACACGAAGGCCTTGCCCGGGCCAAAGGCGTTGGGACCGTACGCGGCCAGCAGCGCGCACATGACGGCCGCGGCCACCACGGCGCCCACGATGCCGCCCAGCGCCTGGCCCAGCCACTGCGCGCGCGGGTCCGTGCCCAGGATGTGGCCGGCGCGGAAGTCGTTCATCACGTCGCCCGCAAGACCGCAGGCAACCGCGACCACGCCCGCCACGAAGAACAGCCTGACCTGCGCGTGCTCGCCCAGCGCGGCCACGGCGAGCAGCACGATGAGGCCGAAGATCTCCATCGGGTCGATGCCGGTCTGGCCGCAGGACTGCGCGCTCATGATGGTCGTGACAAAGGTGAGTGCCACCACGACCACGGAGGCGAGCGGGCTCAGCCCCAGCCCCATGCAGACGAGCACGACCACGGCGGCGGTGCCCAGCCCAAAGATGCCGGCGTCCGTGCGCAGGTTGCCGCTCACGAGGGAGCGCGAGTCCTGGCCGTCGTCCTTCTCGCCCTTGGCATCGCGAATGAAGCCGCCCACCTGCGGCAGGATGTCCTTTACCACGGTGGCGATGCCGGAGCCCATCATGAGGCCCATGCCCAGACTGGACACGATGCCCTTGGCGGCGTCCACGCTCCAGAGGCCGGCCGCGCTTCCGCCCACGATGAGGCCAAAGTTTGCGAACAGCGCGCCGCCAAACCAGAACGCGAGCGGCACCATGCCCACAAGGAAGCCGACAGAGAGCATCATGGGCGAGTTGTAGATGCCAAAGCTCACGCCCGGGACGGGAAGCTGGCACAGCAGCGTGGGGAGGACGCCCAGCGCGTCACGCAGGACGCTGTACAGGCCGGCGATGCCCATGGACGAGAAGAGCCTGAGCCCCGTCTTGCCGCCCGCCTCCGTTGCCAGGAGCGTCTCCGCGGCCGCGGTGCCGGTGGGGAACTCGAGCTCCGCGTCCACGATGAAGTGGCGGTGTATGAGGGCCGTGCTGATGAGGCCGAGCACGGTGCCGCAGAGGGCCACAAGGAAGATCTGCACCCAGCCAAACTGGTCCGCGAGGCCCAGCATCCAGGCGCCAGGCAGCGTAAAGGCGAGTCCGCCCGCGACCATGGCGCCCGCGGACATGATGGTGTGGGTCACGTTGGCCTCGTTCAGGCTGGTGTGCCCGAGCAGCCGCAGGAAGAAGAGCGAGATGACCGCCGCGAACACGATGGGCCAGGGCAGTGCCCCGAGCTTGAGCGCCGTGTAGGCCGACGATGCCGTGATGATGACGCAGCCGATGGTGCCGATGACGGCGCCGCGCAGCGTTAGCTGGCCGCGCCACGAGGCGCGTGCCTTGCCGTTGTCCATATGTAGCTCCTTTGCGTATATCCGCTCCCCCGCGTGGGGAGTCGGGTTACCGGACCGTTTGCCAAGCCGGACGAGCCGGACAAACGGTTAGAGTATACAGGTGAAACGTCGGCAGCAAAGCGTCTGGAGCAGACAAATGCCCATGAGCCAGGGGAGAAGTGCGGCGCACGAGGCCGCATCGCGTTTGGCAGGCCGCGTGCTTGCCGTGGACGTGGGCAACACGACCACGCGGCTGGGGATCTTTGCGCAGGGCGGCGCGGCGGAGGACGAGCCGCTCGACACCTTTGAGCTTACGACGCCGGAGCGCCTGACCGCGGACGAGGCGCGGCTGCTCGTCACACAGTTTGCGTCCTTCTCGCCCGATGCGCCGGAAGCCAGCCGCAAGATAGCGGGCTGCATCCTTTCCTGCGTGGTGCCGGCCCTGGTGGAGCCGTGGCGCCGCGCGCTCGACGCCGTGTGCGAAAGGCGCGCGCTCGTGGTGGGGCCGGGCCTCAAGACGGGCATCCGCATGGACTACCACGACCCGTCTGAGGTGGGGCCGGACCGCATCGCGGACGCGGTGGCGGCGCGGGCCCTGCTGGGCGCGCCCGCGATCGCCGTGGACATGGGCACGACGGTCAACATAGAGGTGATAGACGCGGCCGGCCACTTTGCCGGTGGCGTGATCGCGCCGGGTCTGGCGCTGGGAGCGAACGCACTCGCGAGCTCCGCCGCGCGCCTGCCGCACATAGAGCTGGCGGCGCCAAGCCACGTGATAGGCAAGTCCACGCGCGAGGCGATGCTTTCCGGCGTGGTGCTGGGCGAGGCCATCCGTGTGGACGGGCTTGTCGCGCGCATCGAGCGCGAGCTGGGGCAGGCGGCACCGCTCGTGCTCACGGGTGACGACGCCGCGGAGTTTGCGCGGCTGCTCGATCACGAGGCCACGGTGGACCCCACGCTCACGCTGCGCGGCCTGCACCTGCTCTACCTCGCAAACGCCCGCCCGCCGCGGCAGGCAAAGGCCTGGGCGCCACAGCGCGGCCACAAGGACCAGTCATAACAAACGCAACCAGTCACACCAACCCACGACTAGGGGAGAAGAGCAACCATGCCACAATGGACCGTCGACCACAAGATCAAGGCAGCGTTCTTCGACGCGGACGGGACGCTCCTGTCCTTCTCGACGCACAAGGTGCCGGAGTCCGCGCTGCTCGCGCTATCTGGGCTCAAGCGCGCCGGCATCAAGTGCTTCCTCGCGACGGGCCGCGCGCCCTACACCGTGGAGGAGATCCCGCTGGACAGCCTTGAGGCGTTCATCCTCTTTAACGGGCAGTTCATCCTCAACCGCGACCGCATCCTGTACCAGGAGACGCTCGACAAGGACGACCTCGCGACCATCGTGAAGCAGGTGGAGGACGGCCTGTACAACTGCATGTTCATGTCTGACACGCGCATGTTCGTGAGTGGGCACGACCCGCTTGTTGAGGCCATCGAGCACAAGGTGGGCCTCTACTACCCCGAGGACGACATCCACAAGGCGCTGCGCGAGAACATCTACCAGCTCAACATCTTCCTGGAGCCCGGCAAGACGGACGTGGTCAAGAACGCGTGCAGCCACATCAAGATGACGCGCTGGACCAGCGAGTTTGTGGACGTGTTCCCGCGCGGCGGCGGCAAGGACCGCGCCGTCCGCAAGGTGCTCGACATGTACGGCATTACGCCGGACGAGGCCATCGCCTTTGGCGACGGCGGCAACGACCTGGGCATGTTTGGCGTGTGCGGCACGACGGTGGCCATGGGCAACGCCAACGACGAGGTAAAGGAGCAGGCCGACTTCGTGACCGACGACGTCGACCACGACGGCATCCTCAACGCGTGCGTGAGGCTGGGGCTGCTGGCCCAGTAGCGCGCTCAGGCGCGCTGCCGCTCACGGCGTGCCCGCTCGCGAGCTCGAAGTGCAGCTCCGCGATGCCCAGGTCGATCATGCTCATGGGGCCGCCGGTGGACTGCGCCTTTACGGTCTGCCGGTTGCGCCCGAGTGTGAACAAAAAGTGCTGTTGGTTGAGGGCCGTGGGCGCAAGCGCCGCGGCCTGCATGCCATGCTGGAACCAGTCCGGCATCACCAGGCCGTGCGTGTTGCTCAGCTCCTCGATCGACTTGGAGCGGTGCATCCGCCCCGGCTCCGCGCCGTGCCCCAGCGCGATCACGCACGCCAGCTTGTGGCCGCGAGTCACCTGGCCCGCAACGGACCTGCGGCGGAACGTCCCGCCCACCCAGCAGCTGCCAAGGCCCAGCCTCGTGGCCAGGAGCACGATCTTCTCGCCAAAGTACCCCGCAAGCTCCTGCAGGTCGCGGCCCTTGGGACCGGCGACCACCACGTAGTTGCGCGCGTTCTGGAACTTGCCGTAGTGCGCCAGCAGCGAGTCAAAGGCCCGCGGCTCGTCCGTCACCAGGCGCATGGCGAGGCCGGAGGCGTCGTTGGCCTGCGCGATGGCCTGCGACAGCGCCTCGACCTCGGTGGGGGAGAGCGGCTCCTCCGTGTAGCGCCGCACGGAATGGCGGTGCTCCATGGCCCAGATGTCGTCCTTCTCCTCCGTCATGCCGATGCTGCCTCCCTGGCCCGCGCGCACGTGCTACTGGACCGTGATCTCGGAAATGCTCGTGTCCTCGTACTTGCTGCCGGGCGTCGCGGCCTCGATTTGGAACGTGATGTTGGTGCCGTCCACGGGCTTGGGCAGCGTGAAGCTCTGCGTGGAGCCAAAGCTATCCGCAAGGTCCACGGACATCACCTTGTTGCCGTCCACAAACACGCCGAGCTTGGTCGGACGCGGGTTCTTGTAATAGATGCTTTCGCTTTTTTGGAAGCCGTTCGCGATGGTAAAGGACGAGAAGGTCTGCACGCCGTCGCCGGAAAGGGTCACGGATTCGCCCACGCCCAGCCCGCTGACGCCCTCGGACCAGCACGTGGTGTTGTCGCCGTCGATCAGGTGGTCCGTGCCGTAGCTGTCGTACTGGTCCGTGGGCAGGGTCGAGGTGGCCTCGGCCTTGGTGATGCCCTTGAAGCCCACGTGC
>ERZ791908.637-NODE-637-length-32999-cov-5.481059_pt1 | contig 32999 bp, 15 predicted proteins | sample MGYA00510144_ERZ791908 | MGnify/ENA primary metagenome ERZ791908 (study PRJEB30046, sample SAMN00792105) | human gut metagenome | study: EMG produced TPA metagenomics assembly of the A metagenome-wide association study of gut microbiota in type 2...
GGGCTCCGGCCGGCTACCTCTTCCGGTCTATTCCATTCAATCACATATATCTGCACGATCTAAAAGCTATTTTGCTTTTACCTTTGCCTTTGCGGACCATGGCCCCGCCTGTGATCCGGAGTATGCACGAACCTGCACGTAATAGGTGCGCTTCTTCTTCAACCCTTTCAGCGTCTTGGAGGTCTTGGAAGCGCTGGCAATTTTAATGACTTTGGCAGGTTTCATATTCTTATTGATAGAATATCTGATCTGCCAGCCCTGTACGGAATTCTGTTTTTCCCAGGTAATCACAGCCTTAGTGCCCTTGCGTACGACCTTGGTAATCTTGGCTTTTGACGGGGAAGCTGGTTCTGAGACTGTGATCTGAACGTTCTTGATGCTTGCCTGGTACTTGGAAGTTTCCGGGACGATGATAAACACCGTGGTAGTTCCGGCCTTCTTTGCCTTGATTGTTCCATCTGCAGAAATGGAAAGGATTTCTGGATTTTGCGGCAGATAGAAAACCTGTGCATCGCTGCTGCTCTTCACGTTCATTTTCAGTGTGCCGTCCGCCGGGATCGTGACATGATCCTGAAGATTTTCAAATGTCGGAGCGGTCTTCTGGGACGGGAGTGCCGGTGTAACCGATCCCGAAGCACTTGTGGAACTGCCTCCTGACGGGATCCATCCCGGAGTGCTCGGATTGGTTGGTGTGGTCGGGTTCGTCGGTGTCGTCGGATTGGTCGGTGTGGTGCTTCCGCCGTCAGAATGTGTTCCTTCATTCTGTTTGACTGTTATATCGGTGAAACCATAGTCCTTGACATACTTTTCTCCGGCTGTGCCTGCGGTGACAGTAAAATGAACACCCGGAATTTTATGGTAAGATGATCCAGCCTTCGCCTCAAAGCCAAACGTATAGTCTCCAACTGTTTTCACACCAGCAGGAATTTCAATGTTTTTAAGAGCATTGCAATTTAAAAATGCACTGTCCCCAACATACTTGATCTTTGGCCAGTTAATATTATTTAACGATGTGCACCCTTTAAATGCGCCGTCACTAATATCCTTGACCAATGGCAAGTCAACCGACGTTAACGCGGTACAATATGCAAAGGTATCACTTGCTACAGTTTTCAGCTTTGGTGCTGATACTGAATTCAGACTGGTGCATTTATAGAATGCTCTCCATTTCAGTGAGGTTACATTCTCTAAATTTGCTCCTTTTAAAGAAGAACAGCCATAGAATGCATCCCAGCCAATCTTCTTTGTTTTACTAAAATCAAACGATTCCAAACTTTTACATCCATTAAATGTATCTATATGAACAGTTTCCAAGCTTGGGATTTCCAATGTCTTTAGCTCTGAGCATCCTTGAAATGCCCCATCACCGACTTTTCCCAATTTCGGTGCAATTACTGTTGTCAATGATGTACATCCATGAAATGCATTTTTTCCCAATTCCGTTACTTCAGGCATTGTTACAGACTCTAACTGACCCTGCCAATAATAACCAACGACGATACGACTTACTTTTGTCACATTACCAGTGTTAATGCTTTTTACCGTATTAGGTACAGAAAAGCTGCTGCCGATATCGGTAACCCGATATTCTTTACCGTCCTTTGTGACGGTATCAGGAATAGTAAGGTTCTCTTCATTTCCCTTGTATCCGGTAATTACTGCAGTCCCATCTTCCATTGTTTTAAAACTGTAAATTCCTGAAGCTGTATTGGAAGTGCCGGCAGCCGCTTCTGCCTGTTTTGTTGTTCCTCCCGTGCCATTCGTATTTTCCTGATCCTGAGCCACTGCCGGCTGCAGGAAGGAGAACGGCATAAAGCACAACAGCATTGCAGCGGACAGCAATATCACAGCCGCCTTTTTACATGCTTTTGTCTTCAATTTCATTACCTCTCTTTCTCAAAAACATCAATCGTGCCGAATTGAATGAATAAACGATATATTTCAGATTAGCACCCAGCTTATGTCATCGTCAATATAATATTAAAGAATCAGCCAATAAATATTTTAAAATATATGAATATATGCGATAATTTACAGGTAAACAGAAATGGAATCCTTCCGTAAGGCAGACAGAGGCAGATCTATGAATATATTACAGCATCCCGAATCCGGAAAATCAATACCATCACCAACAAACACAGCTTCGCAGCACTCAGACTCTCACCGGGAATCCCAATTTGAGAAATACATATTTGCTGTTCCGGCGCTGCTCTTCATAATGACACCAGCGATTGAAATGATTATCCGCATGTTCTTTCCGGTTTCAGAGTCTTATGTAAACGGATTCGAAGTTTTCAACGCATTCAAAGTTAATCAATGGATTGTTCCCATCTGCTTTTTATGCTCGCTCGCAGGATATGCATCTTTCATCTTACACTCTACAGCCGAATCATTAAGGGAAAAGAGGGGGCAGTTACTTCCCTATTACCTTTTCGGTGCGTTGATTCTGCTGATGCTGATCAGCACGATCTGCAATGGATTTACTGATGCCGCAATTTCAGGGGAAGCAAACCGCCGGGAGAGCCTCTTCGGCTATATGCTGTATTTTTTCACCTTCTTCGGCTGCACAGCAATGATCTGCGAAAAGGAAACGAAAGCGTTTATTCTTCATGTCTTTCTGATTATCAGTATGATTCTGGCTGTCCTCAGTCTGATCAACATATCTATTTATCCATTTCCGGGATTGAAAAACTACGGCCCGTATTCTGCCTGCTTTTATAATTCCAATCATTACGCATATTTCCTGACCATTGCGGTTTCAGTAAGTCTGACATTGTTGATGCTTGAACATAACAACTGGAGAATCTTAGATTTGTTTGCATTTCTGCTGAATACCGTTATGCTTGTCTTCACCCATACATCAGGATGCATACTGGCATGTCTTGCGTCTGCAGTCTTGCTGATTTTTGTTTTGTCCCTGAAATATCATCGAAAAGACTGGGTGAAACTGCTTCTGCTTATCGTTCTGGTATTTCTGATCAGCTGTGTTTCTCCTGCATTCCGGCAGGAACTCATGGATTTCAGCCATGATCTTCACGTCCTGTTCCAGGGATCTTCTTCACCCTCATTCAAGCATCTCGGGCACAACCGGATGCAGCAGTGGATGTACACATGGAAACTGATTAAAGAAAAGCCGCTGCTGGGCTGGGGTGTTGAGGGAATTCGTGAACAGCTGGCTGCTCACAGCACAGCAGAACGACCGCATAACGAATATCTCCAGTACGCAGCTTTCTTCGGCATTCCTGCTGTCATTCTCTATGTTTCAGGGATCCTCAGCATATTTATCCACGCACTCCGTCGTTCTGCTGCGCATCTCGACATTTACACACTTGCATCCCTGACGGGAGCCTTCGGATACATAGTCAGTGCCTGCTTTGGTGTTTCTATGTTCTACACGGCACCGTTCTTCTTTATTTTTCTCGGCCTTTCTATGTAACTGCCCGAACCACAATCCCCCGCCACGATTTATTTCTCTGAATCGCGGCGGGTTCTGCACTGCTGAATCCTCCCCCCGCGGCCCTGTTCCACATACGGAAAACCGGCCAAAGCCGCCTGGGCTCTGACCGATAAGTTATTATCTGTTTGTCAGACGACAACAAGGTTTCCGGCCCGACTCATTCGTCGAGGAAAGGCAGGGGTCTTATTCAGATAAGGGCTGACGACCGGGATGCTCTATTCCAATTCCGAACGGAGCGACTTCGGGCTGACCTGATTCCGGGCTGCCACAACGGAAAAGCAGAGAAGCGGGACGAGAATTGGGTGACGGAATTGGGATGAGGAATAATTGTGTATACTGCATTCAAAATATCAACCGTCTCTGTCCATTTCTGTGCAGTTACGCAGTTATTTACTCAGGTAAAATTCGATTAAACTCAGTCAGCCACTGCTGACCGCAGATTTTGTGATGATCACGTGAAGTTTTTCGAGGCGGTTCGGCGTTTCCTCGATTTTTTGACAAAACGCCGAACCAGATATTTATGCACTCTTGCCCATCATACTGTCACGCAGTCACTTGAACAACAAGCCGCTCATATTGTCCATCTAAATATACATAATGTGTAATTACAATCTGAAATCTGTGTAATCGTTATGACCATTTTGACAGATTTTAGCTCGATATTCTCAAATAGACCAATAATACATCACGCTAAATATGTAACCATAATATTTACAACAATCAGATATGATTTTGCGGGTTTTAGCAAATTCACGGTTCGGCGTTTCATTAAATAATCACGATTGTGCCGAACCAAAAAATTACAATCCTAACTTTTCGAATTGTTTATTTTTGTATTTGCATAAATATACAAAGTTCGCAAAAAGAAAGGCATTTATTGACCTGGTTCGTCTCTGTCAGGCAGATTCGTATACAGTATACCCGCCTCACACGTACTTCTCTCTCTCATTTCTCTGCCTCACGCACTCCTCTGCCACACACACTTCTCTGCCTCACGCACTCCTCTCCCAAGACGTAAAAACCGCCGGAGTTCCAAACGCAGTCTGGATCCCGGCGGTTTTATTTACATAATAATGTTATTCAGTCTGTCAGTTAAGCCCATTACGCATTACTTATTCTGCTCGTCATCGTACTTGCTGACTGCGGCGATGAAGCCTCTGAACAGCGGATGCGGGCGGTTCGGTCTGGACTTGAATTCCGGATGTGCCTGGGTGGCGATGAAGAATGGATGGTCTTCCAGTTCGATCATCTCGACGATTCTGCCGTCCGGGGACTTTCCGGCCAGGACCATGCCGTGCTCCTGCAGGGCTTCGCGGTACTGGTTGTTAACCTCGTATCTGTGTCTGTGTCTCTCCTTGATGTGGTCTGTTCCGTAGAGTTCATAGGACTTTGTGCCCTTTGTCAGAACGCACGGATAGGAACCGAGACGGAGTGTTCCGCCGATGTCAACGACGCCCTCCTGGTCTGGCATCAGGTGGATGACCGGGTTCTTTGTGTCCGGGTCAACTTCGACGCTGTTGGCATCGGTCAGGCCCAGGACGTCTCTTGCGAACTCGACGATGGCCATCTGCATTCCAAGGCAGAGTCCGAGGAACGGAACTTTGTTCTCTCTGGCGTAGCGGATTGCGGCGATCTTTCCGGCAAGACCTCTGGTGCCGAATCCTCCCGGTACCAGGATTCCGTCTGCGTCTTTCAGGCGGTCGCTGACGTTGTAGCTGCTGACTTCTTCGGAGTCAACCCAGTCGATCTTTACGTCGGCGTGGTTGTATGCGCCGGCTGCGTGAAGGGCCTCGACTACGGACAGATATGCGTCATGCAGCTCGACATATTTTCCAACCAGTGCGACGTTGACGGTCTTCTTTGGATGCTGCCAGTTATACAGCATTTCTTTCCAGTCTTCCAGCTCCGGCTGCGGGCAAGGCAGCTGCAGGCATTTGCAGGCGATCTGGGCGATGTGCTCTTTTTCCAGGGCCATCGGAACTTCGTAAAGGATCGGCAGGTCCATGTTCTCAATGACGTTTTCCTTCGGAACGTTGCAGAACAGGGCGATCTTATTGCGGACGGTTTCGGTCAGCGGCTTTTCGCAGCGCAGAACCAGAACATCCGGCTGGATTCCCATTCCCTGCAGATCTTTTACAGAGGACTGGGTCGGCTTGGTCTTCAGCTCTCTGGAGCATGCCAGATACGGAACCAGGGTGACATGCAGCAGCATGGAGTTTCCAGGTCCGATCTCTGCTCTGAACTGACGAATCGCTTCCAAATATGGCTGAGACTCGATGTCTCCGACGGTTCCGCCGACTTCGATGATGGCAATTTCTGTATCCATTCCCGGTCCGTCGTAATCCTCAACCGCTGCAGGCTGACGATAGAAGCGGGACTTGATTTCGTTGGTGATGTGCGGAATGACCTGAACAGTACCTCCGCCGTAGTCACCGCGGCGCTCCTTATTCAGGACCGACCAGTAAACTTTTCCGGTTGTAACGTTGGAATTCTGTGTCAGAGATTCGTCGATGAAACGCTCATAATGTCCCAGGTCCAGGTCGGTCTCTGCGCCGTCATCGGTTACGAATACTTCTCCATGCTGAACCGGGTTCATTGTGCCCGGGTCGATATTAATGTACGGGTCAAATTTCTGCATCGTGACCTTATAGCCGCGCGCTTTCAGCAGACGGCCCAGGGACGCTGCCGTAATTCCCTTTCCTAACCCAGAAACTACGCCTCCTGTGACAAAAATATACTTTACAGCCATAACTTCCCCTTTCTGCACGGATGTTTACCCATACCTGACATTGAAACAGCACTATTCATCACTAACATTCACTAACTTTTATGATACCATAAATTCAATATGCACAGGAACACAATCTTTACTATCCTGATCCGCTCCTGTGCAGTATTTTTCCGAAATTTACTTTTAATAACTTACTTATTCTAATGCGAAACGGGCATCAGGTCAACTGAAAACCGCAATCCATTTACGCAGCATTTTACATTTCCCGGAAGATATTCCCCTGCACATATATTTTTGACAAAAATGAATCCGCATATCCTGTATCAGTCAAGGAAAACATGGGCTGCCGCATACAGGTTCTTCACTCCGGCCACCTGGCAGGATGACGGGATCTTAGAACGGTCGATACGCTCCGCGCTCCGCTCTGGCAGAATGATCTGCTGATAGCCGAGGCGCGCGGCCTCCATGACGATACGGTCCGCGTTCTGTACCGAACGCAGTTCACCGGTCAGGCCGACTTCACCGAAGGCCACGACTCTCCTGGACGGCGCAGCTCCGCGGATTGTGGAATAAATAGCCAGGGCAACACCCAGATCGACGGACGTCCTGTCTGCTCTCAGTCCTCCGACGATATTGACATAAACGTCCTGATCGGAGAGGTTCAGACCCAGCTTCTTTTCCAGAACAGCCAGTATCATGGCCAGACGCTTCTGGTCGACGCCGACGGCTGTACGCCTTGGAAATCCAGCTGTTGTTCGGGAGGTCAGGGCCTGCACTTCCAGGAAGACCGGGCGGCTTCCTTCATAGACAGCCGTAATAACAGATCCCTCTTCACAGGCATCTGTATTCTCCAGGAATGTGGCAGAAATATCCTGAATTTCCATCAGTCCGCGCTCTTCCATACGGAAGGCGCCAATTTCACTGGTCGTTCCGAAACGGTTTTTAAAGGCACGGAGAATGCGCACTTCGTGATCCCGCTCGCCGGAGAAATGCAGTACGGTGTCCACCAGATGTTCAACCGTCTTCGGGCCTGCCAGTTCGCCGCTCTTGGTGACATGGGCGACGATAAACACCGGCACATTCCAGGACTTTCCGATCTTCATCAGCATGTTTCCGCAAGTTCTTACCTGGGAAACACTGCCCGGCGCGGAATCCAGAGTATCGGAATAAATCGTCTGGATCGAGTCGATGATCAGGAATTTCGGCTTGCAGGACTCACTGACCGCCATGATGTTTTCCATATTGGTCTCTGCCATGACTAGAAGGGAATCAGGAAGATTTCCGCAGACACGGTCTGCGCGCATCTTGATCTGTTCTTCCGACTCCTCACCAGACACGTACAGGACGGTGCCCTCTTGCGCGGCGATTTTTGACGCTGCCTGAATAATCAGGGTAGATTTTCCGATTCCCGGTTCACCGGAGATCAGGGTCAGGGAACCCGGAACCAGGCCGCCTCCCAGAACTCGGTCCAGCTCGCGCATGCCGGTCTTGATTCTCGCGTACTCGGCAGACCCGACCTTCTTCAGCCTTTTAGGACGGGCTGCGCCGCCTGCCGTTTCTCCGGATCCTGCGGAAACCCGGCGCCGCGTATCCTGCGCGTCATCCGGGACGACCGTTTCCTCAACCATCGACCCGAACGCACCGCAAATACAGCGTCCAAGCCATTTCGGACTCTCATATCCACACTCCTGACATACCCATACCGTCTGCGGCTTTTTTGACATCCTCTTCTGCTCCTCTCCGTGTTTACTGTTTCTATTATACACAATCCTGCGCGTCTGACTCTCCGACATTTTCCGACTTTTTTCGACGCGCAGCCGTTCCCGGCCGCTGACCCTTTTTCCGGCCGGGAGGACTGTACATTTCCCCGGCACTGAACAAAAGCAGAAAACGCACGGCATCCACTTTCGCTTCTGCCGTGCGTTTTCCATTTCTATAACACCACCGTGACGCGGGATTGCGCCACTTTCACACACTCAAACCTGGTCTGGCAAAATCCGTTTCCACTTGCACGTGGTTATTTTGCCGCCTTCTTTTCTTCTTCTTCATGGGCCGTGATGATCTTCTCTGCGAGGGCCTTCGGAACTTCGAAGTACTTATCAAACTTCATGGTGAAGCGGCCTCTGCCCTTAGTCATGGAGCGGAGAGCCAGGGCATAATCGAAGAGCTCGGCCTGCGGCGCTGCGGCTACCAGCATCTGGCTTCCGTCTGCCTGCGGCTCCATACCCATGATTCTGCCTCTTCTCTTGGTCATATCGCCCATGACAGCTCCGGTATCTTCATTCGGAACGTAGATGTTCAGGGACATGATTGGCTCCAGCAGAACCGGGTCAGCCTCCTTGATTCCTTTCTTGAAGGCGATGGATGCGGCGATCTTGAAGGATACTTCGTTGGAGTCTACCGGATGGTAGGATCCATCGTACAGAACGGCCTTGACGCCCTGAACCTTGCAGCCGGCCAGAGGTCCCTTATTCAGGCACTCTCTCAGGCCCTTTTCAACTGCCGGAATGAAGTTCTTCGGAATGGCTCCGCCGAAGATTTCCTCGGAGAACTCGAAGTCTTCCTTGGATGGGGAGAAGCGGATGAATACGTCTCCGTACTGGCCGGCTCCTCCGGACTGTTTCTTATGCTTTCCTTCTACATCGGACGTGCCCTTGATGGTCTCGCGGTAAGCGATCTTCTGCGGTACGACGTTGACTTCTACGCCAAAACGGTCTTTCAGCTTGGCCAGGATGACGTTCAGCTGGATGTCGCCCTGTCCGCCGAGCAGTGTCTGATGCGTTTCTACGTTTCTCTCAACAACAAAGGAAGGATCCTCGAGCATCAGTCTCTTCAGGCTCGTGCCCATTTTCTCCTCGTCGTTTTTATCTTTTGCCTCAATAGCAATGTAATAGCATGGCTCCGGGAAGTCCAGCGGCTGGTAAACGATGTCCACGCCCTTGGCGCAGAGGGTGTCTCCGCTTTCTACGTTCGGCAGCTTGGCGACGGCTACGATATCGCCGGCTTCCGCGTAGTTCAGCTCCGTCTGGGATTTTCCACGCAGGAAGAATAGTTTTCCGATCTTCTCCGTCTTCTCCAGACGCGGAATGAAAACTTCATCTCCGCTGTTGATCTTTCCGGTGATGACCTTCATCAGAGAAATCTTTCCGACAAACGGGTCGATGATGGTCTTAAAGACGAATGCCGACATCTTGGCGTCGGTAACCGGCTCCTGCTCAACCATCTCGCTCTTCTTATTAAATGCCTGATACGGTCCGTGCATCAGCGGTGTCGGAACGTATGTAACGATCAGGTCCAGCAGTCCTTCAATTCCTTCGCTGATCTTGAACGCAGAGGAGCAGACCGGGACGATCTCGCCGGCGGAAATTCCTTCCAGAAGACCCTTGCGGATTTCCTCATCCGTAAACTCTTCTCCCTCAAAATATTTTTCCATCAGTTCATCGTCTGAACTTGCGATGGCTTCTTTCAGATCGTCATCGATTTCTGCGGAAAGCGGCCAGCTCAGCGGAATCAGCTTGCTGCCGAAGGCTTCCTTCAGCTCATCGAAGGTCTTATAGAAATCGAATTCATCCTTATCACGCTTATTGATAACGATGAATCTCGGAGTATGATAACGCTCGCAGTTTTCCCATGCCTGATGGGTTCCGACCTGCACGCCCGCGCCGGCATCAACCAGAATCAAAGCCGCGTCCGCCGCACGCAGAGCCGCATTGACTTCACCGACAAAGTCCGGATATCCCGGAGTATCGATGAAATTGATCTTATTCTCTTTCCACTCTACCGGAACAACCGTCGTATTAATGGAATAACCACGCTCGATTTCCATCTTATCGTAATCGGAAACCGTATTTCCGGCCTCAACACTTCCCAATTTCTTGGTAACGCCTGAAGCATGGAGTGCAGATTCCAGGAATGTGGTCTTTCCACAGCCTCCATGTCCAAGCAGGGCGACATTACGGATGTTTTCACTCGTGTAGCCTTTCATCATGATATACTTCCTCCCTCTTATCCGCCTTCCTGCCCGCTTCGCGATCCGGCGGTATTTATTTTATTAATACATACGCCACAGGATATACTGATTCGGCACTGTCTTCTGTGTTTTTAAATGATTCTGTCAATTTTCTTGCCGCAGTCTTCCCCGTAGCATTTTAAAAGTCAAATTTATGTCACAACACTATTATATACGCCCGCGGACATTTTATCTACCTTTTTCAAATTTTCGATAAATATTTTTCCTGATGCAGGACAAAATCCACCCGCCAAGGGGCCTCAGCCCCTGACAGCGGCTGTGCTCTCCCGGTTTTCATGAACATTCTTTACCATGGATTTAACCCAGAACATCTTCCATTTCAGTACGCCCCGCCAGATTCCCGGCCTTACGCCGCAGATAAAAGAAAAAAGGACCGCGCCGCGGTTTCCCGCTCCTGCGCAGTCCCAAACATCAATCCATCCGTGCTTTATATCAACCCGGCGGACTGACGTCCGCGGAATAAAGCCCGCTCCTCTCCGTTATGACGGGTATTCTGTTTTCTTTCTTCATGCAGATTCCGGTTTTCTGTAAAAACCGGTTAAAATATCACCGGTTTATCTTAGAACTCCGCATGCTTTGGCGTTCTCGGGAACGGCAGCACGTCGCGGATATTGCCCATTCCTGTCGCATACATAACCATACGCTCAAATCCCAGGCCGTATCCGGAATGTACAGCGGAACCATATTTTCTCAGCTCCATGTACCACCAGTAACTGCTCATATCCATGCCGAGCTCATCGATTCTCTTCTGGAGAATGTCGTAACGCTCTTCTCTCTGGCTTCCGCCGATGATTTCACCGATGCCCGGCACCAGCATATCAAATGCGGCTACTGTCTTGCCATCTTCATTTTGACGCATGTAGAAAGCCTTGATGTCTTTCGGATAGTTCGTAACAAAAACCGGCTTCTTAAAGATATGCTCGGTCAGATAGCGCTCGTGCTCGGTCTGCAGGTCAATGCCCCACTCAACCGGATAGTCGAACTTCTGTCCGGACTCCTGAAGAAGCTTGATAGCCTCTGTGTAAGTGACACGCTCGAACGGCGAGTTGATGACGTGGTTCAGGCGGTCCAGCAGTCCCTTATCGATGAATTTATTAAAGAATGCCATCTCTTCCGGTGCGTGGTCAATGACGTACTGGAGGATGTATTTTACCATTGCTTCTGCGGTATCCATCGCGTCATTGATATCTGCGAAGGCCATTTCCGGCTCGATCATCCAGAACTCGGATGCGTGACGTGTGGTGTTGGAATCCTCAGCACGGAAAGTCGGTCCGAATGTATAGACATTGCGGAATGCCATGGCGAAGATCTCTGCCTCAAGCTGTCCGCTTACCGTCAGGTTGGTCTCCTTGCCGAAGAAGTCCTGGGAATAGTCGATCTTTCCGTCTTCTGTGCGCGGCGGATTGTCCAGATCCAGCGTAGTGATCTGGAACATCTCTCCGGCTCCCTCTGCGTCACTTCCCGTAATAATTGGAGTATGGACATAAACAAAGTCTCTCTCCTGGAAGAACTGGTGAATGGCGTAAGCCAGCAGAGAACGAACGCGGAATACGGCCGCGAAAGTGTTGCTTCTCGGACGCAGGTGCGCGATCTCTCTCAGGAACTCCATAGTGTGACGCTTATTCTGCAGCGGGTAGTCCGGGTCGGACTCTGCTTCCACGACGACCTCAGAAGCGTGGATTTCAAACGGCTGCTTGGCGTCCGGTGTGACCACCAGAGTTCCCTTTACGCGGATAACGCTGGACAGGGATAGGTTGGAAACTTCCTTGAAGTTATCGAGCTTGTCCGCTTCCAGAACGATCTGAACCGGCGAGAAAAAACTTCCGTCGTTCAGCGCGATGAAAGCGAATTTATTGGAGCCGCGGCACTGGCGTACCCAGCCGCGAACAGTGATTTCCTTATCTGCATAGGCTTTCGTGTCCTTATATAAGTCACGAAGCTGAACATCTTTAATTTCCATGAATGACCTCTATTCTGAATGTAAAATTAATGCATCTGTCATTATATCATAACGAATTATCCGCCGCAATACTGTATTTTCCAACAATTGTACAGACTTTTCCCACAGGATGCACGTTCATTTTCCTTCTTTACATAGTATCACAGCGGAGCGGCCTTGTGTCAGGAAATCCTGTCCGTCAGCCTTTGTCAGAAGGGGGATGGCTCCTTGCGCGGTTTCTTTTTGTCAAAAAGCACTCTGACGGTGTAAAATATAGGGGATTCCTGCGCATGCGGGCGCGGGGGTTACGGACAGGAAAGGCGGTTTCACATGAGAGCAAGCGGCACATTACTACCTATCTTTTCACTGCCTTCTGAAGGCGGAATCGGGAATTTCTCCTCGGAAGCGCGGAAATTTATTGACTTTCTGGCGGATGCCGGGCAGACCTGCTGGCAGATTCTGCCGCTGGGGCCGGAGGGAAAGGGCGATTCTCCCTACCAGCCGGTGTCGTGTTTCTCGGGGAATATCTGCTACATCGACCCCGTGCAGCTGCAGGACGAAGGGCTTCTGACGGAAGAGGAAATCCTTCAATACCAGAAAATTTCTGTACAGAGCGAAAAGGCCGATTACGCCGACGTGCGCACGGTCGTGAAGCCGCTGCTGGAGAAGGCCTATTTCCGCTTCAAGGACCAGCCACAGGAGAATCAGGTCGGTTTTCAGGCCTTCTGCGATGAGAATGCCTTCTGGCTCGACGACTATGCGCTGTTTACGGTGATTTCCGAGGAATTTCCAGGACTTTCCTGGCGTGAATGGCCGGATCCTCTGCGTTACCGCGATCCCGAGGCCCTTTCCGAGCAGACAAAAAACAATCTTGAGCAGCTGGTTATGATCAAGTGGATACAGTATGAATTCCTGAAACAATGGACAGCGCTCCGCGAATACGCCCACAGCCGCGGCATCCGCATTATCGGCGACATGCCGATTTACACCGCCATGGATGGTGCCGACAGCTGGGCCTATCCGGAAATTTTCCAGTATGACGAAGAACTGAACGCCGCGTCGGTTTCCGGCTGCCCGCCGGACGCTTTCGCAGAAAACGGACAGCTCTGGCGGAACCCGCTCTACCGCTGGCACAGCGGCCGCAAAGCCGTCTATGACTGGTGGCTCCACCGCATCCGCCATCAGTTTAAATTGTATGACATCGTCCGCCTCGACCATTTCAGAGGCTTCCAGGCCTACTATTCCATTCCGGCCGAGTCGGACTCCGCGAAAAACGGCCACTGGGAAAAGGGCCCGGGCCTCGGATTCTTTAAATACCTGCGTCAGCATGACTGCCCGCAGAACTTCATTGCGGAGGACCTTGGTTTTCTGACCGAGGACGTGCATCAGCTGATCGACGACTCCGGCTTCCCGGGCATGAAAGTCCTCCAGTTCGCCTTTGATTTTGACTATAAAAACCAGTACCTGCCGGAACACTACGAAAAAAACTGCGTTGTCTACACCGGCACCCACGATAACGATACCACCCGCGGCTGGTTCGAAGGCCTGGACGTCTGGCAGCGCGGCTTCATCGCCAACTACATCAACGACTGGTTCCGAAAAGAATTCCCGGGCGAAATCAACACGGAAAATTCCAATGCTGCCATCATGAACCACAACATCGCCCATTACCTGATCCAGACCGCCATGGCCAGCCGCGCCGACACCTGCATCATCCCGCTGCAGGACTGGCTGAACCTGGATTCCTCTGCCCGCATCAACACCCCGTCCACCGTCGGCGGAAACTGGGACTGGCGCCTTGACCGCGACTCCTTCCAGGCCGCCCTGGATAACGGCCTCGCCTCCAAAATCCGCGAGATGAGCGAAAGGTACGGGAGGACAGGGAATGAAAATGATGTGGAGATCGGGGAGAAAGGAGAGAAGCGATAGTCGGTAAAGTATTGTCGGCTTTCCCATTCATGAACCGGCTGCTTCCCGTTAGAATTGTGCTATAAACCGGCGAATACCTGGCATAAGGCAGGTAAAAGATGAACATCACATATACATCTGTTATTCAGGCATTTCTGCTTGAAAGCAGGATGAAACAGGTGACATTTTTGGTACAATCAGTAACAAGCCTTTAGTTTTACCAAAGCTGAAGAGCAAATTTGGTAAAACTAAAGGTTTTTGCGACTCTGTACATAAAACCAAGCACTTATCCGGGTAATTCGTTTGGTATAAATCCAGAAAATATCAACATAGTACCAAGAACTTTTCACAGAATATTATTTCACATTCTCAAATAACTCAAATTACTCGTTTTGGGGAGGGAATGATCAAGTATAAATCCTCAATCACATGGGGCAGTAATAATTATGGATTATCCGCGCGTGAATATTATTCCATTTATAGCATAATTATTTTCACGCGGTATTCTCGGCCTGGCAATATGCAGAAACACAAGCCATTATTTGGTACGAAACATGATTACTATTACTTTCTACCAATTAAAAAGTATTATTGGTACAGACTATGAAAGTCATGGTGTTTTACCAACAATATAACGCAGATAATTCTGACACATCACCACAATCGTAAAAATATACATGATTTCATGCGCTATGTCAGGGCAATTATTCTCCTATCTTGCAGAAGCAGCTTCTTTCCACCCTGCTTTCAGCCACCTGGCAGCTCATACATCTCTAAACATCATGATCACAAATCCTTCCGCAATCTTTGTGTATGCAGTATACCCATCACTTTTATTTCTTTCACCACACTTATCTCTCACCACGCTCATTTCTCATCCGTCTCATTTCTTCACGTACACCGTCTCCGGCAGCGAAATTTTCCCAGTTTCCAGACATATAGAAAGCCCCCGCACACTTTGGCACATTTCATCTGCGTGCGGGGGCTCCCCTTTTAATCAAAGGCTCGGAAGATTATTCCACGACCCTCTGATGCATATCCAATTATTCTCTGGCTCACCAGGAAACCGTTTATTTCATTCCCGGCAGCCGCCAATCAATTTATTTCTCTGCGCCGTGCTTTCTTCTCAAAATCAGAAGGGCGATTGCTCCTGCCGCGGAGGTCAGTGCCAGGGCGGTCCAGAGTGTCAGATCGGTTGTGTCGCCGGTCTTCGGTTCGTCAACGGACAGGCCGGATGCCGGTGTGGAAGAAGAAGCGGAAGTCTGTCCTGCACTGCTGCTGGCAGGCTGGATGGACGGGTTCAGCTGAACTGCGGAAGATGTTCTCCTCACTGCAGGTGAGATACCATTATTGCTCTTGCTGCCGGTTGAAGTGTTATCAGATGCGGACGGTGCTGCCGGCTGCTGCGGTTTTACCGCAGCTCCACCACGGGTGCCGGAAGACTTTCCATTATCTGTGTTGGACGAAGCTGACGGTGTTGTCGAACTTCCATTGTTATTATTTGACAGTGTGACCGGTTCCGGCGTTGTCGAGCCGCCGTTGGTGTTATCTGTATTTGACGGAATTACCGGTGTGGTTGAGCCGTTGCTGTTATCCGTATTAGACGGAATTACAGGTATCTCTGGAATAATGGCATTGCTATTATCACTGGTATTTGAGCTATTCCCAGAGTTATTGCTGTCCGACGGTGTTGAACCGCCATTGTCTGTGCTGGCGGAACTGTTGTTATCACTGCTTCCAGAACCATTGTTTCCGGAGCCATTGTTATCCGTAGATGTTCCATTGCTGTCTGTTGTTCCGGAAGGTTTGGAATACGTAATCGTTCCGCTGCCAGTAATTGTCGTCGTCCTCACCTCTGCGCTGATCAGATTCTGAAACGGTTTATTATTATCACCTGTCGCTGTACCAACCGGTGAATAGAATGTAATCGAATCGAGGTATGGAATGACAGCACTTGCTGAAAGCGTTGTGCTTTCAGATGGTTCGATAAGGCTCTGCAGACGAAAAGCTGTATTGAGAATTCCTTCCGCACTGCCTGAGGAAAGGCTCATGCCTTCTGGCAGACCCGACAATACAAAGCTTCCTGTATATGCAGTTTCCGCGCCATCCGCAGTTACTGCAACTACCTCCAGTTCATTGCTGATCCATGCATTCGCTGAAGTGTCATAGGCAAATGTCGGTGTAGAGGATCCGTCTGTGCTGACGATTTCAAGATAGTCTACGCTGTCCTTAAATGGGCTGATTGTGTGTGTTGCTGCATTGACATCTGCATCCGCATCAAATAAATCCGAAAATAATTGATAATTCGCTGCGACATCGTTAAGATTATCATTGTTGTCGATTCCATATTTGTTCATTAACGCCCATACAGCAAATCTTGTACCTCTCACTTCATGAGCAGTGCTTTTTGCATTCGCAGATCCTGCATAGAACACATATCCAAACTCACTGCGGAAAGCTGAATTCTGTGCAAGCTCCTGATACTGCAGATTCTCTGTATTTTCTTTAAAAACTGTGCCATCCTTCGGCATAGCCAGAGTGTTATTCATGCAATATACAACAGATCCATCAATCTGAAGGGCCTCATTGTTGCTTACGCTGACTTTATAAGTCTGGTCAGATGATTTTTCCGTACCGGAACTGCCAGAAGCGTTATTCGTGCTGCTTGCAATTAATGCAACATCATTCTTTCTTGCAGACATCGACATGGATGTGCTGCCCGTATCCGTGCTGCCTTCAGTATTATTACCGTTTTCGTTTGTGGCAGTTACTTTACTCGTCGACGGAGCTGCTTCAGATTCCTGCTTTGCAGATCCCTGCTCTGTACTTCCCGTTTCCGTGCTGCTGGACGTATTATTGCCATTCTCACTGACCGTATATGCTGTTCCCAACTGTGTTTCCGTGCTGGCCGCGGATGAATTGCTGCCGGTATTTTCAGTATCTGCAAACGCAGACGACGCAAATCCGGAACATACCATCAGCACACAGACGACAAGAGCCATGATCGCGCGAGCGTATACTGTTCTTTTTTTACCTTTCTCTCTCATTACTGAATACTCCCTTTAATAACATTAAGATTAACCTGTTTATTCTCTCCCTTTCAATTTCTGCTATTATACACATACTCGGTATGATTTGTAAAGCTGTATTTTATCACTATTATGCGCATTTCTAAAATTAATTATCATTATTATTTTTGCCATAAATTCTAATATTCGTATCGTCTGATTACATTATGCTTTTAATACGCTCAGAAGACGTAGAAATTATATTTATTATCCTATCTGTGCCTATGTTTTATCTGAAAATTTTCAGTCGCAAGCGCAAACATTCACATGCGCGCAATACTTAATATTCTTACTTTTTCTTCCCCGTCCAGATGATTCGTTCGCTGAAAGTGACGTTTCAGGCCTGTTGCGTTAATTGACGGAATTTAACTATTTTATAACTTCGTGAGTTGCAGCGCCCATCCATTTCTTTTCCCTATTCACTTTTTATGCAGGCGCGAACAGCAGAAATTCCTGCAATCTGTTGATCATTTCCACCCGCTTTTGGTATCAACTTATCAGAAGCGTAAATCTTACCAAGTATACAGAATACTTTTGGTAAAACTATCCGAAATCGGTGATTCTTACATAATACCTATTATCCTCGATGACAGCTTGGTTGGTAAAAATAAGCATTTTCTGCAATTTATACCCAATCATATAATAGAACATTCCGATATTTTGATACTTACATCAACTCTCGCACCCTCCGTAAGCCGTGTCGCCGGATATGTATATATCACTGCGTATAAACATACATGTCGATGGCGATCGTCCAGGTTTGCAGCTTATTCAGGACAATTTCTTTGGTAGCAATCATGATTATTATTGTTTTTTACCAAAATAATTTACGCGTTGGTACAGAATAGCAGATTTTACAGTTTTCCCCAACGATTTTTTTAGGAAAATCGCTCATCTCACCTCTATCTTGGCTGTCAGGTAATCTGTCGGCAATTTCGGCAAATAACTTAAGCATATAATTACCCAAGTTTGCAGTATGGCGCAAACACAACCTGTATCGCCTGCCAGTCAAAGCGGCGACACTTGGGTATACTGTATACCCGCACAGCATCAAACCCTCTGATCATTATCTGCAGGCCGCAGTTGAATTTCGCGTTTCCTGGCGAAAGGGCAATGTGAACCCTGCCCCTCTACGACGCTGAAGCGTCGCTGGCTGCCCGGAAATCTTGTTGTCGTCTGGCGGAAAGGCAATGCAAACCCTGCCCCTCTACGACGCTGAAGCGTCGCTGGCTGCCCGGGAACCTTGTGATCGTCTGGCGGAAGGGCAATGCGAACCCTGCCCTTCCCCGACGCCGAAGCGTCTCTGGCTGCCCGGAAATCTTGTTGCAGTATGGCGCAAACGCAACTTGTATCGCCTGCCAGGCAAAGCGGCGACGCTAGAGTATACTGTATACCCTCACAGCATCAAACCCTATGATCATTATCTGCAGGCCGCAGTTGAATTTCGCGTTTCCTGGCGAAAGGGCAATGTGAACCCTGCCCCTCTACGACGCTGAAGCGTCGCTGGCTGCCCGGAAACCTTGTTGTCGTCTGGCGGAAAGGCAATGTGAACCCTGCCCTCTACGACGCTGAAGCGTCGCTGGCTGCCCGGGAACCTTGTTGTCGTCTGGCGGAAAGGCAATGTGAACCCTGCCCCTCTACGACGCTGAAGCGTCGCTGGCTGCCCGGGAACCTTGTTGTCGTCTGGCGGAAAGGGCAATGCGAACCCTGCCCCTCTACGACGCTGAAGCGTCGCTGGCTGCCCGGAAACCTTGTGATCGTCTGGCGAAAGGGCAATGCGAACCCTGCCCCTCTACGACGCTGAAGCGTCGCTGGCTGCCTGGGAACCTTGTGATCGTCTGGCGGAAAGGCAGTCGAAAAAGGGGATGTGTGAAATTCCGCACATCCCCTTCTATACTTATCACGCAGCAGAATCTGGCCAGTCGCACAATTGAGACCGACGGCCTGAACAACCGACAATCTGAACAGCCGGACCCAAACAAGCAGACGCTGAATCTGGCCAGTCAAACAGCTGGGGCCGACAGCCTGAACAACCGACAATCTGAACAGCCTGACCCGAACAAGCAGACGCTGAATCTGGCTAGTCGCACAACTGGGGCCGACAGCCTGAACAGCCAACAATCTGAACAGCCGGGCACGGGCGGCCGTACGGCTGATCGTCCATTCGGCTGAGGCTGGCTGAGGCTCAGCGGCCGGGCTGCTTAACGGCAGAGAGACCGCAATCCCTCCTTCAGGATCATCCTTAGAGGATGATCCTTTATAGGATAGTTCCTGCAGGATAGTCCCTGCAGGATGATCTCTGATGGGCCCCTGCAAGATTACCCCTGCAGAATCTTCATGCCGGTCTCAACTACGGCGTCGAGTTTTTTCTGGGCAGCGGCGTCGCTGTCATCGTGGACCATGACGTAGAGTTTGACTTTCGGCTCGGTGCCGGACGGGCGAATTACGGCTGCGCTGCCGTCTTCCAGTTCGTAGTAGAGGACGTTGCTCTCCGGCAGGCCGGTGGCAGTGTTGTGGCCGGTTTTCAGGTCGGTGACGACGCCGGTTTCATAGTCGCGGATGCGGGTGACGTTCAGGCCGCCGAAGGCTTCCGGCGCACTTTCGCGCAGTCCGGCCATCAGGGCATCCATCTTCTCGCGGCCATCGAGGCCTTCCATGACGTGGGAGGCAACTTTTTCTTTATAGAAGCCGTACTTTTCATAGAGTGCATGGAGGGCCTGGTAGAGGTTCATGCCGCGCTGCTCTTTATAGCGGCAGGCCATCTCGGCAACCAGCATGGAGGCGACGACGGCGTCTTTATCACGGGCGTAAGTTCCGGCCAGATAGCCGTTGCTCTCTTCGAATCCGAACAGATAAGTCCAGTCTCCGGAAGCCTGGAATTCTTTGATTTTCTCGCCGATGTACTTGAATCCGGTCAGGGTCTCGAACAGCTTGATGTGGTTGACTTCGCAAATGCGGTTGGCCATGGATGTTGAGACGATGCTCTTGACCACGGCGCTGTTTTCTGCCAAAGTTCCGGTCTCTTTTCTGGCTTCGATCAGGAAATCGAGGAGCAGCACGCCGATCTGGTTTCCGGTCAGTGCCTGGTAGCCGTCATCCGTCTTTACGCAGACGCCGCAGCGGTCGCCGTCCGGGTCGGTTCCGATGATCAGATCCACGTTATTCTTCTTCGCAAGTTCGATGGCCATGGCGAATCCTTCCGTAAACTCCGGGTTCGGAGACTTTACGGTCGGGAAGTTTCCATCGATCACCATCTGCTCCGGAACGGTGATGATGTGCTTCAGGCCGTCCCTCTTCAGCACCTCCGGCACTAGTCTGTAGCCGCTGCCGTGGAAAGGCGTGTAAACAACCGCGAAGGTGTCTGCGGCCTTCTTCACCCAGTCTTTTGCAACAGACTGCTCCAGCACACGGCTGAGATATTTCTCATCCATTTCTTCTCCGAGCATGCGGATCAGGCCCTTGTCTTTCGCTTCCTGGAAGTCCATGCGCTTTACGCCCTTGAAGAAGTCGATTTTTTCCAGCTGGGCAGAGATTTCTGCGGCGTGTTCCGGCGGAAGCTGGGCGCCGTCTGCCCAGTAAACCTTGTAGCCGTTGTATTCCTTCGTATTATGGCTGGCGGTGATGTTGATGCCAGCGATGGATTTTGTCTCTCTTATGGCAAAGGACAGCTCCGGCGTCGGCCGGAGCTCATCAAAGAGCTTCACCGGGATGCCGTTAGCCGCGAGTACGGAAGCCGCCTCTTTGGCGAATTCCGGGCTGTTGTTTCTGGAGTCGTAAGCAATTGCCACGCCGCCGCCGATTTCTTCTCCGCAGGTATTGATCAGGTTTGCAAGTCCCTGGGTCGTGTAGCGGACGGTGTAGACGTTCATGCCGTTCAGCCCGGCGCGCATGATGCCGCGGAGTCCGGCTGTACCGAAATTCAGCATGGAGGTGAACCGCTCCCGGATCTCCGCATCATCACCGGAAATTCCTTGCAGTTCTCTTTTTGTCGCCTCATCGACTGCGTCGGACGCGAGCCAGAGGTCGTAATTCTCGTTATATCCCATCGTTTCTTCTCCTTCTTCTTTCATATTTTCCAGAAGCAGCACTTCTCCCGGGAAAACGGTAATATTGTCGCGGAACAGCTGTCCGGTCAGGAGATCTCTCCAGACGCCGGCCAGAATCAGGACCTCATCCTGCTCTCCGCAATTCGCCGCAGTGACCATCCGCGTCTCGCCGTGCTCTCCGTAACGCTCAAAGGCATACATACCGCCGAATGCCGCGACGCTCCGGTAATGGCCCCGGGCATACACTCTGTGACTGCGGCGGATGGCGATGATTTTCCGATACCAGTTCTGCAGGTTCTTATTCTCATGCCCCCACGGATAACAGCGGCGGCAGAAGGGATCCTCGAAGCCTTCCATGCCGGCCTCATCGCCGTAGAAAATACACGGAACGCCAGGCAGAGTCATATTGATAACCACGGCCATTTTCAGTCGGCGGACAGCCCGCTCCAGCTGCTGCTCATTCATATGGTAATTGGCTTTCTGATCACGGCTCGCCCGGTCCGGAAGGTCATTTTCACCGAGTGCAGTCAGAATCCGGATGGTATCATGAGTCCCCATGGTATTCATCAGACAGTGGATGACCTCAGGCGGGTAGTTTTCCAGGATATTTTCAATCCGATCCTGCATCAGAGACGCATCGCCGCCCATGATATAGTCGATGACGGCGGTCCGGAAAGGGTAGTTCATGACCGAATCCAGCTTATCGCCTTCAAAATAGTTTTTACGCTCATCGTAAGAGATCTTGCTGGAGGCATCCTCCCAGACCTCTCCTAATAGAAGGCAGTCCGGTTTCTCCCGTTTTACGGCTCTGGCAAGGGTTTTCAGGAAGTGGTTCGGCAGTTCGTCGGCCACATCCAGACGCCAGCCGTCTGCGCCTTCTCTGAGCCAGTGCCGGGCGACGCCGTTGTCGCCGCAGATGAAGCGGATCCAGCCCGGATCGTTCTTATTAATCCGCGGAAGGGTCTCGATGCCCCACCAGGTCTCGTAGCGCTCGCCGCTGTGGAAATAGTACCAGCTGCGGTAAGGAGAATCCGGATGATTCCAGGCGCCGTTTCCGTACTGCCCGTAGCGGTCAAAATACACAGAATCCGACCCGGTATGGGAAAATACGCCGTCGAGGATGATATGCATGCCTCTTTTATGCGCTTCCCTGCACAGTGTCCGGAAATCTTCTTCCGTTCCGAACATCGGGTCAATCTTCATATAGTCAGTTGTATCGTATTTATGATTGGAGTAGGCGCTGAAAATCGGACTCAGATAAAGGCAGGTTACGCCGAGGCGCTGCAGATAGGGCAGTTTCTCGATGATTCCCTTCAGATTTCCGCCGAAAAAGTCATTGTTCAGGATCTTTCCCTGCGCGTTCGGCCGGTATTCTGGGGTTCCTCCCCAGTCCGTGCGGATGACTTTTCCCTCCATCTGCACGTAATCACCGCTGTGGCAGAAACGGTCAACAAAAATATGATAAAACACGCCGCCGTACAGCCACTCCGGCGCCAGATACTTTCTCCGGTAAACGGTCTGCTGCCAGGCAGCCGGAAGATCGGTGATCACCGCGCGGTTGCCCCGCGGACTCTTTCCGGCACAGATCCAGCCCTGATCCGTCAGGATCTTAAAATAGTACCAGTACAGCCCCGTGTCGTAGATTCTCACCGATGTTTCAAATACCTTATAGGCGTCCGTTTCCGCCGGCGTATCCGACATATGCATCAGATATTCTGCCGTGCTGTGGTTCTTATCAAACTCAACCACCAGCCTGGCGTCCTGCGGATGAATGTCCTCCGCAGCCAGAATCCGGAAACGGACACGAGAACCCGCCGGCACGGCGCCGGCAGGACTCTTGAACTGCAGATCACGTGAATTGAATATGACTTTTCCTTCTGTGTTCAACACAGGCATACCCCTTTTCCCGACTAATAAATTTAAATCCGGTCATCCCTCTTGCAGAAGAACGGATGTGTAATGTAACCAGACAGAATACGGTCTGAATTAATGTAGACCGCCTTATCCAGAACGGCGTAATTCAGCCGCGCGCCGTCAGAAACCGTAGAATCCTGCATGACGACACTGTTGCTGACGATGGCATCCTTTCCGATATGCACACCTCTGAAGATGATGGAATTGCTGACATTTCCCTCGATGACCGCACCATCCGCGATCAGAGAATTGGTGACATTGGCGTGCGGACCGTAATGCGTCGGCGCACTGTCGCTGACCTTGGTGATGACCGGGCCGTTCTCGGAATGGAAGAGCGCCTGTCTGACATCCGACCTCAGAAGCGACAGACTGCTTGCCAGATAGCCCGGAAGCGTGTCCAGGTACAGGGCGATCTCATCGACACCATATGCCCATACGCCGCCCTCCTCGATCAGAGCCGGCGCAACGTCCTTTCTGAAGCTGAGATTTTTCTGCCCATGATAGCTGTCCATAATGTCCAGAAGATCCTCACGATCCATCATAAACGCGCCGACCGCACAGTGACCGCCAAGCTTGCCCTGACGGGTAATATCAATGCCCAGCACACGTCCGTCACGGTCCACATCCATCCAGGTCCGTGCGATACCATCCTGCGCATTCATCGGCCGTGTGGTGTACATAATCGTCATTCTCGCGTTATGCGCTTCATGGAACTGGAGCATTTTGTTATAGTCCACATTCATGACCGGTGTACAGCTCGTGATCAGAATGTATTTTTCCTTAACCCGGCGCAGATAAGACTCATTCTCCAACAACGCATTGTAACGACTCCGCTTGAGTCCGTTTACATTTTGTTCCGTAGAAAACGGCGGAAGGAAGGTCAGGCCGCCCCGCTTGCGCTCCAGATCCCATACGGCACCGGCTCCTGTGTGTCCCATCAGGCTCTGGTATTTTTCCCTTGCCACCATTCCGACTGAACTGATTCCGGAGTTCGTCATATTCGACAAAGTGAAATCGATCAAGCGGTAACGCGCTCCGAACGGAATAGCCGCCAGCGTTCTCTTCCTGATCAGTTCCGGCACATCGACAGCGCCGGTATCAGCTAAAATAATTCCTGCTGCATCCATAATCGCGCCTCCCTATTTATTCTTCATCTTGTCTGCAGTAACGATTTCTCCCGGCTGCACAGCTGTGCCCTCCGGAACCGTAATATCTCTGGCAATGACGGTGAGATTTCCATCTGACTGCGCTCCTCCGACGCGGCAGTTATTCTTGATTTCCACGTCTTCCGCAACAATAGAATATTCCACCTTTGCGCCTGCGTGGATTTTTGCGCCGCTGAGAATAACGCTGTCTTTAATCTCCGCGCCTTCATCTACGTCGACGTTATCAAACAGAACGCTGTGCTCCACTTTTCCGTTGATTTCGCAGCCGCTTCCCATAATGGAATTGGTTACGTCTGCGGTACTTCCGAGGAACTGCGGCTCATTCAGCAGATGGCGGTAGTAGATTCTCCAGCCCGGGTCGTTCAGAATCAGACGTTCCTCTTCAGACGGATCCATGCCGATCGCATCCATATTTGCCGACCAGTAGGAAGCCAGTGTTCCTACATCACGCCAGTAGCCCTTATACAGGTAGGCGAACATTCTGCGGTTTTCATTCAGCATCTTCGGAATGATATCCTTCCCGAAATCATTAGAGGAATCCGGATCGGCTTCATCTTCCTGAAGATATTTAATCAGAACATCTGTGGAGAAGATATAGACACCCATGGATGCCTGCGTACTCTTCGGATGCGCCGGCTTTTCCTCAAACTCAAGAATGCGGCCGCGGTCGTCCGTATTCATGATGCCGAAGCGGGAAGCTTCCTTCGGATCAACATCGATGACGGCAATCGTGCAGTCTGCGTGATTCTTGATGTGCTCCTGCAGCATCAGATCATAGTTCATCTTGTAAATATGGTCTCCGGAAAGAATCAGTACATATTCTGGATCATATCTTTTAATAAACGCGATATGCTGATAAATTGCATTCGCCGTTCCCTTAAACCAGTCGGAACGCTGTCCGGTCTGGTACGGCGGCAGGGTGTGGAGTCCTCCGAAGCGGCGGTTCAGATCCCACGGCTCGCCCATGCCTAAGTAATCATTCAGTTCCATCGGACGGTACTGTGTCAGGACGCCGACGGTGTCAACGCCTGAATTCAGGCAGTTTGACAGCGGGAAGTCGATGATGCGGTAACGCGCGCCGAATGGTACGGCCGGCTTGGCGATATCTTCTGTCAGCGGCATCAGTCTGCTGCCCTGACCTCCTGCGAGGAGCATCGCCAGGCATTTTTTCCTTTTAATCATAGCCAAACCCTCTTTTCTGGTTCTTTCTTAAGCATTTTATTTTTTCCTTAAATCTGTGATGTAATGGATATCTATTGCCTGATCTGCCTGCGGCAGATCTTGTTTCAGGCTTTCTGTCTGTATCCGGGAAAGCGGCTATTTTTCACCCGCGGAAGCGGATTCCTTCGCAGAGCTTTTCTTTATGCCAGTTCCGGAGCTGCGTTTCTTCCCTGCGGAAGTTTTCTTCGCTGCAGTTGTTTTCTTTGCCGCGGAAGCCTTCTTTTCCGTACCGGCTGCTGTTTTCCCGGAGGAAACCGTTTTCTTTACGGCTGCGGCCTTGGAAGAAATACGTTTTGTCGATCTGTGATGAAGCGCCGGCTTCTCGTCGGAAAGCTCCAGAATGATGCCGCTTCTCGCCGAAAGGGACAGCTCGATGTGCTGGTCGTATCCGTTGCAGGCGCCCTTCTTTACCGGATAACTGCGTTTTCTGCGGCTTCCTGTTCCACCGAAACGGACCATGTCGGAATCGATCTTCGGGAGCGCGCAGGCCGCCTTCGGAACGCCGACATTGTAGACCGGGAAATCCCGGCCGGAAAGGTTCAGCGCGATCACGGCAGTGGTTTTTCCGTCGGTCCTCATATAAGTGAAGACGTTATCCGGCGCATTGTCCGCGTCAATCCAGATAAAGCCCTCGAAGGAATCGTCTCTCTTCCACAGGGCCGGGGAATCCAGGTAGTAATGATTCAGCTCGCGGACAAAGGCCTGCATCTTGTGATGTTTCTCATAGTCCAGAAGCATCCAGTCCAGCTCTTTCTTCTCATCCCACTCGATGAACTGAGCGATTTCCTGGCCCATGAAGACCAGTTTCTTTCCCGGATGTGTCATCATGTAGATGTAGAAGGAGCGAAGTCCGTCGAATTTCTCATCGTATTCTCCCGGCATCTTATTCAGCAGGGAACATTTTCCGTGCACCACTTCATCGTGGGAAATCGGCAGAATGTAATTCTCGCTGTAGGCATAGGTGATGGAGAAGGTCAGCTTGTTATGAATACCCGCGCGGTAGATCGGATCCGTGGAAAAATACGCCAGGGTGTCGTTCATCCAGCCCATATTCCACTTGAAATTGAATCCCAGACCTCCGTCGCGCGGCGGCTTGGTGACATTCGGCCAGGCAGTGGATTCTTCCGCGATGGTGATGACACCCGGATAGTTGGTCAGAACATCACGGTTCATCTCCTGCAGGAAGTGAATCGCCTCATAGTTCTTATTTCCGCCGTCCTTATTCGGTCTCCACTCACCCGGTTCGCGGTCGTAGTCCAGATACAGCATTGCCGCAACCGCGTCAACTCTCAGTCCGTCCGCATGGTATTCCTCGCAATAGAAGAAGGCGTTGGAAATCAGGAAGCTCAGAACTTCAGGACGACCGAAGTCAAAGGCTCTGGTTCCCCAGCCCTTATGTTCCATACGCAGCGGGTCACTGTCTTCATAAAGAGGATGGCCGTCGAACTCGATCAGACCGTGCTGATCCTTCGGGAAATGCGCCGGAACCCAGTCTAAAATCACACCGATTCCATGCCGGTGCGCGTAATTCATGAAGTATTTAAAGTCCTCCGGCGTGCCGTACCGTGAGGTTACACTGTAGTAGCCGGTGATCTGATATCCCCAGGAGCCCTCATACGGATATTCCATGACCGGGAGAAGCTCGATGTGTGTATAGCCCATCCGTTCTACATACGGAATCAATTCCTGCGCAATCTTTCGATAATTCATAACGCTGCCGTCCGGATTATGCTTCCAGGATCCCAGATGCAGCTCATAAATATTCATCGGAGATTCATAATGATTTTCATGGTCTCTGTGGTCCAGCCACTCCTGATCGTCCCATGAAAAATTCTCCGCACAGTCACTGATCCGGGATGCCATCAGATGACCCTCATCAACGGTGCCCTTTTCACTCTCGAATGCGTAGGGATCCGCCTTATAGACTTCATTTCCAGAATCAGAAGTCACGACATATTTATACAGATCCCCGGCTCTCGCCTCACTGCACAGAAGTTCCCAGATACTGGAATCGTCCTCCATCTGTTTCAGGGCATCCGCTTCCGGGTCCCAGTCATTAAAATCACCGACGACCGCCACTTTCTCCGCCCGCGGCGCCCAGACTCTGAACCAGACACCGTCAGCCGGATCTTCCGCCGGATGTGCGCCTAAGAACTCATAGCTGCGGTAATTCCTTCCTTGATGATACAGGTAGCGCTGATAGGAAACATCGCTTTGATTTACTCCCATTCTCTCCTCCTAAAACACAGCAGAAGCGTGTGTTTTCAAACATTTTCAGAATTTATCTCCTATTCCTGATTATAGCCTAACATAGACGCACATTCAAGAATATGATATACTTACTACAATTATATGAGAGGTTTTTTCTATAATTATAACAAAACCCTATAGTCCATTCCTGCGGACCTTTGTCCGTCCGAACGAAAATCCGTATTCTGCATAGTTATGCAGAAAATAAATTGCATGGGAGAGATGATCATATGTCAAAAGAAACAACCCAGGCCAAAACCCGTAAATCCGCTGCCGCAGGCAGCAAAAATACTGCACATACATCTGCCGCCGCAAAACCGGCAGCAAATAAAACAACAAGAAGCCGCAAATCCGCAGCTTCTGCCGCAAAAAAGAAATCCGCGGCCAGAAAAACCGCCGCTAAATCCACTTCTTCTGCGAAAAAGACGACTTCCAGAAAAACTTCTGCAGCGAAAAAGTCATCTTCCAGAGCTGCTTCCTCAAAATCAAAAACAGAAGCTGCTCCAGAATACGTGAAGACCGTCCAGGCTCCGCAGCCTCTTCATGTCCACGCAGAAACGGAAGCAGAGAAACGCAGCTATGTAAAGACGACTCAGGCACCGCAGCCAATCCACGTCCACGCAGAAGCGGCCGCTGAAAAGAAGCCGCTGGAATACGTAAAGACGACCCAGCCGCCGCAGCCGGCTCACATCCACGCAGAAGGAAAACTTTCCATCCGCGAAGAAGCCGGAAAGCCGGCGGTTCACGATGCCCCGGGCAAACCGGCCGTCAGAGAAGAGCCGCAGAAACCGGCTGTCCGCGAGGAAGCGGGAAAACCGGCACTCCGGGAAGAAGCGGGAAAGCCGGCGGTGAAAGAAGAGCCGGGAAAACCAGTGGTCCAGGAGTTCCCTTGCGATACGGACCGCGTGGAAAAGCGGGCAGACGCGGTCCGTGTGCTTTTTGTCACACCAGAATGTGTTCCATTCGCATCCAGCGGCGGCCTGGGCGAAGTCGCCGGCTCCCTGCCTAAGCAGCTCGCCGGCCGTGACGACATCGACTGCCGCGTCATCATGCCGCTCTACGACAGCATCGGCTGGCAGTGGCGCAGCCAGATGAAGTACCTGGGGAACAAATTCATTCCGGTTGCATGGCGCTCTAAATACATGGGCGTGTTCAGCCTGGAAAAAGACGGCGTGACTTACTACTTCATCGACAATGAAGAATACTTCAAGCGCGGCGGTCTGTACGGCTACTTCGACGACTGCGAGCGTTATGCCTTCTTCTCCCGCGCCGTGTTCGAGGCCCTGCCGATCATCGGCTTCGACCCGCAGATCCTCCACGCCAACGACTGGCAGAGTGCCCTGGTGCCGATCTATCAGGACACGATCTACCACAGAAATCTGCGGACGATCTTCTCCATCCACAATGTGGAATATCAGGGCCGCTACGGCACCGACGTCATCCGCGACGTGCTGGGACTTCCTGAGGGCTCCGAACACCTGGTGGAGTACATGGGCGACGCCAACCTCATGAAAGGCGCCATCGAGACCGCCAACCTGGTCAGCACCGTCAGCCCGACCTACGCCCAGGAGCTGAAGGATCCTTTCTTCTCCTTCGGCCTGGATCCGATCATCCGGCGCAATGAAGGCAAGCTGAGAGGCATCCTGAACGGCATCGACACCCAGGTTTACAACCCGGCCATCGATCCGATCATCCCGGCCGCATACAATGCCCAGAACCTTTCCGGCAAGCAGGCCTGCAAGAAACAGCTGCAGGAAGACTTCAGCCTTCCGGTAAAAGACGTTCCGCTCATCACCCTGATCAGCCGTCTGGTCCCGGCCAAGGGCATTGACCTCATCACCCGCATGATGGACGACATCCTCTGGAACAGCGAGGCACAGTTCGTCCTCCTGGGCACCGGCGAGCACGGCTACGAGGAGTGGTTCCGCGGACTGCAGCACCGCCACCCGGACCAGGTACGTGCGCTGATTCAGTTCGACCGCGACCTGTCCCACAGACTTTACGCCGCCGGCGACATCCTGCTGATGCCGTCCAGAAGCGAGCCTTGCGGCCTGTCCCAGATGATCGGCTGCCTCTATGGAGACATTCCGGTCGTCAGAAGAACCGGCGGACTGAACGACTCCATCAAGGACTGCACCCTCGGCGACGGCAGCGGCTTCGTCTTCGATGACTTCAACGCCGGCCACTTCCGCAGCGCCGTCCAGAACGCCATTGATCGCTGGTACGACCACGAGAACTGGCAGAAACTCGTCGCCCACGACCTGGACTTGGACTTCAGCTGGAGACGCTCCGCACAGACTTATCGCGACCTTTACACAGAAGTGGCACACTGGTAAGTTATAATATCCGGGTGGGACAAAACCCACCCGCCCGCTGACGCGGGCTTCCGCAAGGAGATACCTTGCCGGAGAATTGTCCATATGTATACAGGATATGCCGCAAACCCTCTGCATGTTGTTCCAATCAGGGGGTACAGGAATGCGTGTATACAAGATACGTAATACGCGCTCAACACAGACGGCGGATAAACAAGGTCCCACATTTCACATCCAATGGAGTATATAGAAAGGGATTGATGACATGAAAAAATCCAAACTCACAACGACTAAATCGACGAACCGAATACTTACAGCCGAAAAACCAGTCAGCAAAGCGGCATCCGCGGCTCCGGCAGCGAAATCCGCTGACACTGTAAAAACAGCTGCTGCAGCCGGCAGCACTTCTTCCGCACCGGCAGCTTCAGGCTCTTCTGAAAAATCCGAACCGGAGAAAACATGGGAAAACGCAGCTGCCTATAAAGTCTCTGAAGAGACCTTCCGCGCTGAACTGGATGAACTTCTGGAACTGGGCTTCCACACCGACTTCGAAAGCGCACCGGTCGAGACCCTGTATAAGGCCATCGCGACCATCATCAACAAACAGCTGAAACGCCGCCGTTTTGAATTTCAGAAGGCACGCAGAAAAGCCGGAAAGAACGTTCCGGACACCAAGAAGATTTACTACATCAGCATGGAATTTCTGATGGGACAGTCTCTGAAAAATAATCTGTACAACCTGGACGAAACCAATCTGGTTGCAGAAGTTCTGAAAGACAGAGACCTGACTCCACAGGACCTCTATGACTGTGAGCCGGATGCCGGCCTCGGAAACGGCGGTCTCGGAAGACTGGCCGCATGTTACATGGACGCCCTCGCTTCACAGGGCTACGATGCAGTCGGCTTCTCCATCCGCTACGAATACGGCCTCTTCAAGCAGAAGATCGTCGACGGCTGGCAGGCTGAACTTCCGGACAACTGGCTGCCGGGCGGCTATGTCTGGCTGAACCGCCGCGATGAAGATACCTTCAAAGTCAGCTTTTACGGCGACTATGATGAGTACTGGACCGATGACGGCCTGAAATACAACCTGAACAATGCCGAAGTCGTCGACGCCGTTCCTTACGACATGCTGATCTCCGGCGCCAATTCCCGTGTCGTAGACACACTGAGACTCTGGAAGAGTGAATCCTCCAATGACACAGACTTTGATATGGCCTCCTTCAACAACGGAGACTTCAGCAGGGCCGCACAGAAGGAAAACCGCGCCCACCTGATTTCCAAGGTTCTCTATCCGGCAGACAACGTTGAAGAAGGAAAGGAACTCCGCCTGAAGCAGCAGTACTTCATGGTTTCCGCGTCCTGCCAAAACATCGTCCGCAACCACTTCAGAGACTACGGAACACTGGACAACTTCTCCGATAAAGTTGCGATTCACATCAACGATACCCATCCGGCACTGACGATCCCGGAACTGATGCGTATCTTCATGGACGAATACGGATATGAATGGGACGATGCCTGGGAGCAGGTATCCAAGACGGTTTCCTACACCAACCATACCGTCCTTGCCGAGGCCCTGGAAAAATGGAACGAAGACATCGTCCGCGTCATGATGCCAAGAATTTACAGCATCCTGAAAGAAATCGACCGCCGCTTCCGCGAGGACATGGAAGAAGTTTTCCCGGGCGACGAAGGAAAAATCGACTGGATGGCCCCGATCGCTCAGGGACAGGTCAGAATGGCCAACCTCAGCGTTCTGGGCTCACAGTCCGTCAACGGTGTATCCGCCCTGCATTCAGAGATCCTGAAAGACGACCTCTTCCACGACTTTTATCTGGCCACACCGGAGAAATTCACCAATGTCACCAACGGAATCGCTTACCGCCGCTGGCTCTGCCAGTCCAACCCGAAACTCGCAGGTCTGATCGACTCCTGCATCGGACCGGAATACAGAAAGGACGCAGACCTCCTTGATAAATTTGCGGACTTTGCCGATGATCCGTCCGTCGGAGAGCAGGTTCTCTCCATCAAGCGCGAGAATAAAGTCCGGATGTCCAACCTGATTAAGGCGAACACCGGCATCGCCCCGGATCCGGATTCCCTCTTCATCGTCCAGGCCAAGCGTCTGCACGAGTATAAGCGCCAGCTGCTGAATGCACTGCGCATCATCTCCCGCTACCAGAAGCTGAAAGAAAATCCGAACCTCGACATGCGTCCGGAGACCTACCTGTTCGCCGCCAAGACCGCGCCGAACTATTATCTGGCAAAATCCATCATTCAGCTGATCTGCAAGATCGGAGAGGAAATTGAAAAAGACCCGAAAATCCGCTCCAAGATGCGCGTCATGTTCCTGGAGAACTACTCCGTCACCATGGCCGAGCACCTGATGCCGGCAACCGACATCTCCGAGCAGATTTCCCTGGCCGGAAAAGAAGCCAGCGGCACCGGAAACATGAAAATGATGATCAACGGCGCCGTCACCATCGGCACCATGGACGGCGCCAATGTCGAAATGCATGAAGCGGTCGGCGACGATAACATCTTCATCTTCGGCCAGAACGCAGAAGAAGTCCAGGACAACCTGCGCAGCTACGACTCCCGCAAGCTGTATGAGAGCGACCCGGTCATCAAAGCCGCCGTCGATGCTCTCGGCACCGGATTCACCGGTACCGACTTCAACAACCTGAAGCAGTACCTGATCCAGAAAACCTACAGCATTGCCGACCCGTACATGTGCCTCGCCGACTTCAATGACTACTGCCGCGTCCACAAAGAGATCCAGGACGCCTACGAAGACCAGAAACGCTGGGCCCACATGTCCATCATCAATACCGCCAAAGCCTCCCGCTTTGCGGCCGACCGCAGCATCCGCGAATACGCAGACAACATCTGGCATACCAAGCCGGTTGAATAACAAAGTCTGAACCTAAATGATGAGAACATGAACCTAA
>ERZ791908.668-NODE-668-length-31517-cov-3.599008_pt1 | contig 31517 bp, 21 predicted proteins | sample MGYA00510144_ERZ791908 | MGnify/ENA primary metagenome ERZ791908 (study PRJEB30046, sample SAMN00792105) | human gut metagenome | study: EMG produced TPA metagenomics assembly of the A metagenome-wide association study of gut microbiota in type 2...
GCAGCAGACGGGCCGTATTCATCTGGCAGGTATAGGCACTGGACAGCAGGATCACCCACAAAAAGCCCTTCATCCCCCATCTGGGCAGGAGGAGCAGCACCCCCGCAATGCGGAGCACCGCGTCCCACAGGCTGTACCGGAACACGGCCTTCTGCTCCCCCATCCCCTTCATGGCACCGTCCACCATGCTTTCCAGATACATCAGCGGCATGGCCGGGCCCAGCACCCGCAGATAGAACCCGGCCTCCCGGCTGTGGTAGAGCAGCAGGGCCAGCGGCTCGCCCCACACCCAGAACAGCGCCCCCGCCAGCGCCGAGAAGCAGCCCGTCAGCCGGAGCATCCGGTCCAGCAGGCAGCCCAGCCGGGCGCGCTCGCCCCGGATGTGGGCCTGGGTGATCTCAGGCATCAGCAGCACCGAAAGGCTCCCCAGCAGCCCAAAGGGAAAGGTGAGCAGAGGCAGGGCCATCCCCTTCAGGCTGCCGTACTGGGCCACCGCGGCACTGCGGCCCCCGGCATCCAGCAGGCAGACCGTCAGGCAGGCGGGCACCAGCATGTTCTCCGCCGTGTGCAGGGCGCTGGCAAGGCACCGCCCGCCCTCCACCGGCCACAGGATCTCCCAGAGCCGCCGGGCAGGGTCCGCAGGCCGTCGGGCCTTTTCTGCGCCGAACGCACGCACCGCCTCCCCACGGTAAAACAGCAGCAGGATGCAGGCCGACACCGCTTCGCTCACCGCCGTGGCGGCCAGCACCGCCGTGCAGCGGGCACTCACGTCCGGCGCGTTCCCCCATTCCAGCGCGTACCAGATGATCCCGATCCGCACACTCTGCTCCACCAGCTGGCTCAGCACGTTGGGCTCCACCCGCCGCCGGGCGATAAAGAACCCCCGCAGCACAGCCGAGAGGGCCATCCAGGGCATCCCGAAGGCCGACACCCGCAGCGCGCCTGCCGCCCGCACATCTCCCAGCCACCACCGGGCAGCAGCCCCGGCCAGCCCATACTGCGCCGCCATGGCCGCCGCGCCCAGCAGCAGCCCTGTGCCCGCCAGACGCACCAGCATCCCCCGCGCCTGCGCCCGGCCCCGGGCCAGCTCCTCAGCCATCAGCCGGGTGGCCGCCACCGAGACCCCCGCCAGCGTGACAAAGAGCGCGTAGACCGCCAGCACCAGCTGGTACAGCCCCATCCCCTCGCCGCCCAGGGCGTTGGCCAGATAGATGCGCAGGCCCATCCCGGCCAGCCGCAGCAGGACATCCGCCCCGGTCAGGAGGGCGGCGTTTTTCAGGTAGCTCTGCCCCATGGTCTTCCTCCTTCCCCCGCACAGGCGTTCGGTTCAGTGTATGCGGTCTTTCCCGGGCAATATGCGCTCTTGTGAAGATGAGCGCCCCTGTGGGTTGTTTCCCACCCGGTTTTATGGTATGATATGGGTTGGTCAAGACGATCTGTCTAATTCAGATAAAGGAGAAAAGGTTAGAGTATGAGCGAAGAATGTACCCATGACTGTTCCACCTGCGGGGCAGCATGTTCTTCCCGCACCGCCGCACCTGAGCACGATGCCCCCAACCCCAACAGCAGCGTGAAAAAGGTCATCGGCGTTGTTTCGGGCAAAGGCGGTGTCGGCAAGAGCATGACCAGTGCCCTGCTGGCCTGCGCCATGGCCCGCCGTGGCTACCACTGCGGCATCCTGGATGCCGACATCACCGGCCCGTCCATCCCCAAGCTGTTCGGCATCCATGGCCGTGCCATGGCCGATGAAAAGGGCTGCTGGCCCATCCAGAGCCGGATGGGCATTGATGTGATGAGCATCAACCTGCTGGTCGAGAACGAGGAGGACCCCGTTGTGTGGCGCGGCCCCGTGATCGCCGGTGCGGTCAAGCAGTTCTGGACCGATGTGGTCTGGAAGGACGTGGACTTCCTGTTCGTGGACATGCCTCCGGGAACCGGCGACGTGCCCCTGACTGTGTTCCAGAGCCTGCCCGTGGACGGCATCGTGGTCGTTGCCAGCCCCCAGGAGCTGGTCAGCATGATCGTAGCCAAGGCCGTGAACATGGCTGAGATGATGAAGGTACCCATGCTGGGCATCGTGGAGAACATGAGCTACATCGTCTGCCCCGACTGCGGCAAGAAGATCAGCGTGTTCGGCGAGAGCCATGTGGATGAGGTGGCCGCAAAGCACGGCCTGCCCGTGCTGGCCAAGTGCCCCATCGATCCCCAGCTGGCTGCCTGCTCCGATGCCGGCATGATCGAGGCCTACCCCGGCCAGTACCTTGAGGGTGCCGTCGATGCCTGCGAGAAGCTGCTGAAGAAGTAAATCATGCACCGCTCCCCCGCCAGCGCCAGCCGCCTGCGGGGGATTTTTTGAATATCCCTGCAGAAAGGAGAACGCAAATGCCGAACGAACTCAGGATCGGCCGGGTATACCGGCACTTCAAGGGCGACTTTTATCTGGTAGAGGCCGTTGCCAACGATTCCGAAACGGGGGAGCCCTTTGTGGTCTACCGTAAGCTCTACGGGGACGGCGGGCTCTGGCTGCGGCCCCTTGCCATGTTCCTCAGCCCCGTGGATAAGGCAAAATACCCCGATGCCGCGCAGGAATATCGCTTTGAATTGCAGGAGATCCCCAGCGCTGCCGGGCACTGACGCTGTGAAGCGGATTCATTTTTATTTTGGCTTCACTGAAACATTTTCCGATTTCCTCTCTTGTAAATCGCCGCACAATGCTTTATAATGGTGAAGCGCTCTGTGATAGTGGGCAGAGCGATTGTAAATCATGGGAAAAGGAGTATTCTATTATGCTGACGAATGAATACCTGAAGCGCGTTTACGACGGCCTTGCACAGCGCAATGCCAATGAGCCTGAGTTCCTGCAGGCTGTCCGCGAGGTGCTGGAGAGCATCCAGCCCGTGGTGGAGAAGCATCCCGAGTACGAGAAGGCCGGCCTGATCGAGCGTCTGGTCGAGCCCGAGCGCATCATCACCTTCCGTGTGCCCTGGGTCGATGATCAGGGCAAGGTCCAGGTGAACCGCGGCTACCGCGTCCAGTTCAACAGCGCCATCGGCCCCTACAAGGGCGGCCTGCGCTTTCACCCCTCTGTCAACCAGGGCATCCTGAAGTTCCTGGGCTTTGAGCAGATCTTCAAGAACAGCCTGACCACCCTGCCCATGGGCGGCGGCAAGGGCGGCTCCGACTTTGACCCCCACGGCAAGAGCGACATGGAAGTCATGCGCTTCTGCCAGAGCTTTATGACCGAGCTGTACCGCCACATCGGCCAGTTCGTGGACTGCCCCGCCGGTGATATCGGTGTCGGCGGCCGCGAGGTCGGCTACATGTTCGGCCAGTACAAGCGCCTGACCAACAGCTTCCAGGGCGGTATGCTCACCGGCAAGGGCCTGACCTTCGGCGGCTCTCTGGCCCGTACCGAGGCCACCGGCTACGGCCTGTGCTACTTCACCGCCGAGGCTCTGAAGTGTATGCGCAACGACAGCTTTGAGGGCAAGACCGTGGTCATCTCCGGTTCCGGCAATGTTGCCATCTATGCCTGCCAGAAGGCCCAGTCTCTGGGCGCAAAGGTCGTTACCATGTCCGATTCCAACGGCTACGTCTACGACCCCAACGGCATTGATCTTGCTTACGTCAAGGAGCTGAAGGAAGTGCGCCGCGGCCGCATCAAGGAGTATGCCGAGACCCACGCCAGTGCAACCTACGTTGCCGACTGCTCCAAGGTCTGGACTGTCCCCTGCGACATCGCCCTGCCCTGCGCAACCCAGAACGAGATCAACAAGGAGTCCGCTGAGGCTCTGGTCAAGAACGGCTGCACCGTTGTCTGCGAGGGCGCAAACATGCCCAGCACGCCCGAGGCCATTGAGGTCTACCTGTCCAACGGTGTCCTGTACGGACCCGCAAAGGCAGCCAACGCCGGCGGCGTGGCCACCTCCGGTCTGGAGATGAGCCAGAACTCCGAGCGTCTGAGCTGGAGCTTTGAGGAAGTGGATGCCAAGCTGAAGGGCATCATGGAGGGCATCTTCCACGCTTCCTACGATGCTTCCGTTGCTGCCGGTTCCGAGGGCAACCTGATGGTCGGTGCAAACTGCGCCGGTTTCCTGAAGGTGGCCACCGCCATGATGGCACAGGGCATCACCTACTAAGCATTCCTTTTCTGAGGGCCGCATCCGAAGGGGTGCGGCCCTTTTTTTTCCTGCATATTTCCTCTGTCCGTTGTCCATACTCCCTTTGCCAGAAAGCGAAGGGAGTATTTTTATGGATGAGCAGATGTTTTGTTTCCAATGTGAGCAGGCGGCCAACGGGACTGCCTGTACCGGTCGGGCAGGTGTGTGCGGGAAATCGGCTCCGACTGCAGCGGCGCAGGACCGGCTGACCGGTGCCCTGATCCGGTATGCGGAGCAGCTCATTGGCGAAGGCCGTGCTCCGGCTCCGGAGCAGGCTTTGCTGCTGATGCAGGGGCTGTTCACCACCATCACCAATGTAAATTTTGACGAGCACACCGTCGGGCAGCTGATCGAGAAGATCCACGCCGCCTGTCCGGGCATTGCCGAGGACTATGATACGCAGCAGCTCTGGCAGGAGCCTGACCCGGATGTGCGAAGCCTGAAATGCTTTGTGCTGTTCAGCCTGCGGGGAATGGCCGCTTATAACTATCATGCTCGGGTGCTGGGCCGCATCGACCCGGAGCTGGACAAATTTTACTGTACCGCCCTGAAGGCAGTGGGCACCTCGGGGCTATCCATGGAGGAACTTTGGCTCCTGGTGCAAAGGACCGGAGAAGCCAGCTTCCGCACCATGGAACTGCTGGATCATGCCAACACCGGTGCCTTTGGCGAACCGGAACCGACAGAAGTCCCTCTGACCATCGAGAAAGGGCCTTTCATCGTCATTTCCGGCCACGACCTTTACGACACCCAGCAACTTTTGGCCCAGACCGAGGGCAAGGGCATCAACGTTTATACCCACTCGGAACTCCTGCCCGCCCACGGTTATCCGGAGCTGAAAAAGCGCTATTCGCACCTCAAGGGAAATTTCGGCACCGCCTGGCAGAACCAGCAGTCGGAGTTTGAGGACATCCCCGCCCCCATCCTCTTCACCACAAACTGTATCATGCCGCTGCGCCCCAGCTACGCCGACCGGGTCTTTACCACCTCGGTGGTCTCCTATCCCGGGGTGCCGCACATCGGGGAGGACCGGGACTTCACCCCCATCATCCGGAAAGCGCTGGAACTGGGCGGCTACCCGGAGGATACCATCATCCCGGGCATGAACGGCGGCAAAACGGTCACCACCGGCTTTGCGCGGAGCGCTGTGCTCTCCCACGCCAATGAGATCGTTGCGGCCGTGAAAAGCGGGCAGATCCGCCATTTCTTCCTGGTGGGCGGCTGCGACGGTACCCGGCCCACCCGCCGTTATTACACCGAGTTTGCCCGGCTGACACCGCCGGATACGGTCATTCTGACGCTGGCCTGCGGAAAATTCCGGCTGAACGATCTGCCTCTGGGCACAGTGCCCGGCACTGGCCTGCCCCGCATCCTCGATGTGGGCCAGTGCAACGACGCATACAGCGCCATCCGGATCGCACTGGCTCTGGCCGATGCCTTCGGCTGCACCGTCAACGACCTGCCGCTCTCGCTGGTGCTCTGCTGGTTCGAGCAGAAGGCAGTCTGCATCCTGATCGCCCTGCTGGCTTTGGGCATCCGGAACATCCGCCTCGGCCCCACCCTCCCGGCCTTTCTCTCTCCGGGGGTCGTGCAGGAGCTTCAGCGGCGCTACAACCTGATGGCCGTCACGACCCCGGAAGAGGACCTGCGGGCCATTCTGGGACACTGACTGCCGCCGCAGGGAATTTCTTCCTTTGTTTTTGCTACGCTCCCGGGATTTCCCGGGAGTTTTTCTTGTGTCGAAACTTTTTCATAATTTCTGGGAATTTCCGGCGCATGGATAAGCTTTCACTCCTGTGCAGGAATCATTTTCCGGAGAAACTCCGGCGCGGTTCCCCACCGTTTCAAAAATTTGGATCTTTCGGTTTCAAATTCGTTTGAACCTCTTGTATTTCCGAACATCTGATGCTACTATATTAGCAGTACACAAAATGTACTATATTTTAGAAAGAGGAGGAAAAAAACCATGAAAAAGAGATGGTTCGTAGTGATACTTACCATCGGATTGCTGCTTCGTGTTCTGCCGCTGAGTGTACTTGCACTGAGCCCCGACCCCATCACGGATGCGGACGGCACCCTTTTGGGTTGGAGTGACCTTTCCACCGTTTCCGACGTCCTTGATGATTCACGGGAACAGCAGCTCGCTGTCGTGGATGCGGACAACGATGAAGAAGCAGCGGATGACCGGTCCGCAGGGAATCTCACCCCCAAAACTCTTGACGAGGAATCGGGTGACGAGGAATCGGGTGACGAGGAATCGGGTGACGAGGAATCGGGTGGCGAGGAATCGGGTGACGATGACCTTGCGGATGCGGACCGCGATGAAGCAACGGATGACCTGCCCGCAGGGAATCCCACCCCCAAAACTCCTGACGAGGAACTGGAGGGCGATGCCCCTGCGGACGACACCGGCAGCACCACAACCCCGCCTGTGTGCAAGATCGACAAGATCGACGATACGTACTACTACTCCACACTGGACGATGCAATCACTGCCGCGACGGATGGTGATCAGATCGACCTGCTGAAGGACATTGAGTGGTATACGGGCCTTGAGTTCCATAGTAAGAACTTGACCATTTCCGGCGGCAATACCTACACGCTGACGCTGGAGGAGAACGGTATCTATGCATCGGACAGTGATATCACGTTTGAAGATCTTACGCTGAAAATCCATGCGCATACTCATACCTATGAACATGGCGCAGGACAAACGGCCAATCTGATCACCCACTCCAGCAAACTGCGTTTGAGCCATGTGGAATTTGAGTTGACAGAAGATCAGTCCTTTGGCAGCGGCATTTTCCTGGAGCACGACAGCGATTTGTATTTTGAAGACAATACAAATGCTGTGATCCGCGGCTTTGACGCTACTGACGCCAGCGGTATCTACGCAGAGAGTTACAGTAACAACGATCATGGCATTTGGGTCACTTCGTCTTCTCTGGAAATCACCGGCTGTGACTGGAACGGCATGACCATCGACCCCATCAATCTCACGCTGGACAACGCCAAAGTCACTCTGACTGGTAACGGTCTCTCCGGTTATTACGCCGGTGGTCTCGGCTGCTATGGCGTAGGTAGCTATGGTGGTACGCTGACCATGAGATCTTCCACACTCATCGCAAGCGAGAATGTTGGCGGAACAGATGGTTTTGGCGCTTATGTCGGTGTCCTTGATATGGATGCTGCTTCCACAGTAATTGCTTCTAACAACTCCGGTTCTGGTCTTTGCATTGGTAACAGCCGCGGAGATGAGAGTCATATTTATGGACAGATTTACTGCGAGGGCAACGCCCAAGCCGGTTGGCCTGGCGGCGGCGGTTTTGTCGTACATACACAGCATACGAAAGACACTGACGGTACGCCGATCATTTATGAAGGTAATGTAACCATTGAGCCCGGTGCGTGTATCTATGCCCGCAATAACAAAGCCCTGGCTGGCGTTTTAAACAACTGGATTCTGAACATTGAAAGCGGTGCAACCGTCATCGCCGATAACAATGAGCAGTTTGGCCTTGGAAACAGTTTTGATGCTCGTACTACCATTAAAAGCGGTGCCAATGTCTCCGCAAATAACAATCTGTATGGCATCTACAACTATGCAGGCGGTGGCGATCTGTCAGTAGCAACAGGCTTTTTCCTCATTGAGGGCGGCGCACATGTCACTGCAAACAATAATAGGTCCTGCGGCATCTTCAACACCGTCTACGACAACTTCGACACCCCTGCAGATGACTACTTTACGATTCAGGGCAGTGCAGACGTTTCTGCTGACGGTAATGGTGTCTACGGTATTTACAATGACGGCGGTATTTTCACCATAGAAAATGGCGCAAACATTTCCACCTGCAACAACAGTTACGATGGTATTTTTAACGCCAATCGCGGAACGTTTGCCATGGAAACCGGTGCAAACGTCTCTGTCTGCAATAACAGTCGCTATGGTATTTATAATACCAATAGCGGAACGTCGTTTACTGTAGAAGAAAATGTTGACCTGCAGGTTGAGCACAACAAGAACAGCGGCATTGTCAATAACGATAATGCGACACTGACGCTGCTTTCAGGCCGTGTTCGTTATAACACCACTTCCACTTGGTATGGCGGCGGTCTCCGAAACTACTCCACTGCAACTCTTTCGGATGACGTGCAGCTGTACAACAACCATGCAACAAAAGGCGGTGACGACATCGAGAACGGTGGGGATGCCACCATTACCTTTGGCCCCACCGGCCGCGGCTGGGAGCTGGATGGCGACCCGGACTGCTATGATTTCATTGACGGCTGGTATGACGACTATGAAACCACCCGCTGGAACGCCCACGGGGACGAAGCGGATCTGCACATGGTTCTCGTCGCACCCGTCAATTCTTACACCGGCCCCCTGTCCCTCAAGGCCGCACACGGCAGCACCGGCAGCCTGACCGTCTGCAAAGAGACGGTCGGTGAACTGCTGCCGAGCGACTATGACACCGTGTTCACCTTTGAGCTCACGCTGGACGATGATACCATCACCACGATCGACGACAAATGGTGCGGTGTCCCGTTCAAAAACGGCAAGGCATCCTTCACCTTGAAAAGCGGCGAGAGCATCACGCTCTCGAACCTGCCCGCAGGCATCGGCTATACCATCACCGAAACCGCTCAGGACGGCTGGACCCTGCTGAATCTCAACCCTGCAGAGACCGGCGTTGTGCCCCAGAACGACACCGCCAAGGTCGTCTTTACCAACCTGAAGAACAGCCCGGACGACCCCTATGTTCCGGTCGTTCCCGTAGACCCGGAGACCCCCGAGATCCCCGAGGAGCCTGAGGGGCCGGAGACCCCCGAGGAGCCTGAGGAACCCGAGATCCCCGAGGAAACCGAGGAAACCGAGGAAACCGAGGAAACAGAGGCCCCCGGCGAGCTGCCTGCGGAGGAACCGGCTCAGACTGACACGTCCGCGTCGTTGGCCCAGCCGGAGGAAACGCCCACGCAGAACACCACGACCGTGACCCTGATCCAGACCGGTACCACCGATTGGCTGGCTGCCGTGCTTCTGATCTTTGGCATCGGTCTGTTGGTATGCGGGTGGTTCTTCGACCGCAAACAGCGCGCCGCAAAGCACTAAGGACAGAAACGCCCCGCAATCATACGCAAACCGCCGCATCCCCTGCCCCAGACCGGCAGCCGGATGCGGCGGTTTTTTCAAGGTTTTGATGAAATGCGTTCATCATTCCATCAAACCGCACAAGATGACCGGACTTCAGGGCATCAAGTTTGGCGCAGCTGTCACTTGAACATCTCTCACCATCCGCTATAATAGAATCATCGGAACAAAGGCGTTCCAGAGGGGTATTCTATACCCTTCTGGAGCGCTTTTTTTGTTTTCTGTGCAAGAGGCTGCGGATCGTGCCGCGGCCCGGAGGATATTTTGAGAGATAAGGATGGGAAAGGCAATGGATCAATTTACGGAAAACGCCACGCCTCTTGGCCTGTATGACCCTCAGTTCGAGCACGATGCCTGCGGCATCGGCGCGGTGGTGGACATCAAGGGCCGCAAGAGCCATCAGACGGTCAGCGATGCCCTGAGCATCGTGGAACGGCTGGAGCACCGCGCCGGTAAGGATGCCGAGGGCAAGACCGGCGACGGCGTGGGCATCATGCTGCAGATCAGCCACAAGTTCTTTTCCAAGGTGGCCGATGAGCTGAACATCAGCCTGGGCAACGAGCGGGAATACGGTGTCGGCATGTTCTTCTTCCCCCAGAACGAGCACCTGCGGGCACAGGCCATGAAGCTGTTTGAGCTGGTCACCCGCAAGGAGGGGCTTGAGTTTCTGGCATGGCGCAGGGTGCCGGTAGACCCCGATGCCGTGGGCCAGAAGGCCCGGGACTGCATGCCCTCCATCTGGCAGTGCTTCATCAAAAAGCCCGCCCGTGTGAGCAAGGGCATTGATTTTGACCGCAGGCTCTACATCATCCGCCGGGTGTTCGAGCAGGCCAGCAACGGCACCTATGTGCCCAGCCTGTCCAGCCGCACCATCGTCTACAAGGGCATGTTCCTGGTGCACGATCTGCGCCTGTTCTACCTTGACCTGCAGGACGAGGACTACGAATCCGCCATCGGCATGGTGCACAGCCGCTTTTCTACCAACACCAACCCCAGCTGGATGCGTGCCCACCCCAACCGGTTCATCCTGCACAACGGCGAGATCAACACCATCAAGGGCAACACCGATGCCATGCTGGCCCGTGAGGAGAGCATCGAGAGCCCCATCCTGCAGGACGACATGAACAAGATCCTGCCCATCATCAACACCTCCGGCTCGGACTCCGCCATGCTGGACAACGCGCTGGAGTTCATGGTGATGAACGGCATGGATCTGCCCCTGGCTGTGATGATCACCATCCCCGAGCCCTGGGAGAACAACAAGAACATCAGCCAGAAGAAGCGCGATTTCTACCAGTATTACGCCACCATGCTGGAGCCCTGGGACGGCCCCGCCGCCATCCTCTTCTCCGACGGCGACGTGGTGGGCGCGGTGCTGGACCGCAACGGTCTGCGCCCCAGCCGCTACTATATCACCAAGGATGGCCGGATGATCCTGTCCTCCGAGGTGGGCGTGCTGCCCTGCGCACCCGACAACATCCTGATGAAAGACCGCCTGCGCCCCGGCAAAATGCTGCTGGTGGATACCGTCAAGGGCGAGGTCGTGGATGACGAGAAGCTGAAGGAATACTACGCCAGCCGTGAGCCCTACGGCGAGTGGATCGACCGGAATCTGGTCCGGCTGAAGGACCTGAAGATCCCCAACATCAAGGTCCCCAGCTACACCGGCGAGGAGCTGCCCCGCCTGCAGAAGGTCTTTGGCTACAAATACGAGGAAATCAAGGAGCTGATCCTGCCCATGGCCCGGGCCGGTGCCGAGCCTTCCGGAGCCATGGGCACAGACACCCCGCTGGCTGTCCTGAGCGACCAGCATCCCCCGCTGTTCAACTACTTCAAGCAGCGGTTCGCACAGGTCACCAACCCGCCCATCGATGCCATCCGTGAGAAGGTGGTCACCTCCACCAGCGTCTATGTGGGTGCCCACGGCAACCTGCTGGAGGACAAGCCCGAGAACTGCAAGGTGCTCAAGGTGCAGAACCCCATCCTGACCAGCACGGATCTGCTCAAGATCAAGCACATGAACGTGCCCGGTTTCAAGACCGCCACGGTGTCCATCAATTACTATAAGAACACCAGCCTGGAAAAGGCCATCGACCGCGTGTTCCTGGAGGTGGACCGCGCCTACAAGGACGGTGCCAACATCATCATCCTCTCTGACCGCGACATCGACGAGTACCATGTTTCCATCCCCAGCCTGCTGGCCGTTTCTGCCGTGTCCCAGTACCTCATCCGCACCAAGAAGAGCACGGCCATGGCCCTCATCCTTGAGAGCGCCGAGCCCCACGAGGTGCACCACTTTGCCACCCTGCTGGGCTACGGTGCCTGCGCCGTCAACCCCTATCTGGCCCACGATACCATTGCCCAGCTCATCGACGAGGGTCTGCTGGACAAGGATTACTACGCCGCCGTGGATGACTACAACAAGGCTGTGCTGAACGGCATCGTGAAGATCGCCTCCAAAATGGGCATCTCCACCATCCAGAGCTACCAGAGCAGCCAGATCTTTGAGGCGGTCGGCATCTCCAGGGATGTCATCGACAAGTACTTCACCGGCACGGTTAGCCGTGTGGGCGGCATCGGTCTGGAGGACATTCAGGCGGATGTGGAAGCTGCCCACAACGCCGCCTTTGACCCGCTGGGTCTGGATATCAACATGGAGCTGGCCGACGGCGGTGCCCACAAGTTCCGCAGCGGCAAGGAAGAGCACCTCTTCACCCCGCAGACCATCCATCTGTTCCAGAAAGCCTGCTTCACGGGCGACTACAAGGCCTTCAAGGACTTCACCCGCACCGTGGACAACATGGGTGCCGAGGGCGTGCACCTGCGCAGCCTGCTGGACTTCAGCTATGACCCCAACGGCGGCATCCCCCTTGAGGAGGTGGAACCTGTCAGTTCCATCGTCAAGCGGTTCAAGGCCGCTGCCATGAGCTACGGCGCCCTGAGCAGTGAGGCCCACGAGACCATCGCCATCGCCCTGAACCGTCTGGGCGGCCGGAGCAACACCGGCGAGGGCGGCGAGCCCGAGGAGCGCTACCAGAGCGAGAGCAACTCCAAGATCAAGCAGGTAGCCTCGGCCCGCTTTGGTGTGACCAGCAAGTATCTGGTCTCCGCCGAGGAGATCCAGATCAAGCTGGCACAGGGCGCAAAGCCCGGCGAGGGCGGCAATCTGCCCGGTGCCAAGGTCTACCCCTGGATCGCCAAGACCCGCCACAGCACCACCGGCGTGGGCCTGATCTCTCCCCCGCCCCACCACGACATCTACTCCATCGAGGATCTGGCTGAGCTGATCTATGACCTGAAGAACGCCAACCGCCACGCCAACATCAACGTGAAGCTGGTCAGCGAGGCCGGTGTCGGCACCATTGCCGCCGGTGTTGCCAAGGGCGGCGCACAGGTCATCCTTGTCTCCGGTTACGACGGCGGCACCGGTGCAGCCCCCCGCACCTCCATCAAGAACGCGGGCCTGCCCTGGGAGCTGGGCATCGCCGAGACCCACCAGACCCTGATCCTGAACGGCCTGCGCAGCCGCGTCCGCATTGAGAGCGACTCCAAGCTGCTCTCCGGCCGCGATGTTGCCATCAGCTGTATGCTGGGCGCTGAGGAGTTCGGCTTCGGCACCTCCCTGCTGATGTGCGAAGGCTGCGTGATGATGCGTGTCTGCAACCTGGACACCTGCCCCATGGGCATCTGCACCCAGAACCCCGAGCTGCGCAAGCGGTTCAAGGGCAAGCCCGAGTATATCATCAACTACCTGACCTTTGTGGCACAGGAGCTGCGGGAGTACATGGCCAAGCTGGGCGTGCGCACCATCGACGAGCTGGTGGGCCGCACCGACCTGCTCCATGTCAAGCCCAGTGCTGCCGGCAGCCGTGCCGCCAAGATGAATCTGGACTGCATCCTGCACAACCCGGCCATTGCAAACAGCAACGTCCACTTTGTGCCTGCCGACACCTATGACTTCCACCTTGAGAACACCCTCGACATGAAGGTGCTGATGAAGAAGTTCAAGCTGGGCAGCAAGGCACCCCAGAGTGTCCGGCTGGAGGTCTCCAACACCGACCGCGCCCTGGGTGCCATCTTTGGCAGCGAGATCACCCGCAAGTACGGCAGCTCCCTGCCCGACGATGTCTACACCGCCGAGTGCACCGGCGCAGGCGGCCAGAGCTTTGGCGCGTTCATCCCCAAGGGCCTGACCCTCAGCCTGACCGGCGACTGCAACGACTACATGGGCAAGGGCCTGTCCGGCGGCAAGATCATCGTCCGCCCGCCCGAGGGCATCGGCTATAAGCCTGAGGAAAACATCATCACCGGCAATGTAGCCCTTTACGGTGCCACCAGCGGCAAGGCCTTCGTCTCCGGCGTGGCCGGTGAGCGCTTCTGCGTCCGCAACAGCGGCGCGACCGCCGTTGTCGAGGGCGTGGGTGACCACGGCTGCGAGTACATGACCGGCGGCACAGTGGTCGTTCTGGGCCAGACCGGCAAGAACTTCGCGGCCGGTATGACCGGCGGCGTGGCCTACGTTCTGGACGAGAACTGGGATTTCTACCAGCGGGTCAACAAGGAGACCGTGAGCCTGGAGCCTGTGGAGCACAAGTACGATGTTGCTGCCCTGAAGGAGCTCATCCGCGAGCATGTGGAAGCCACCGGCTCTCCCCGCGGCAAGGAGATCCTGGACAACTTCAGCGAGTACCTGCCCAAGTTCAAGAAAGTCCTCCCCTACGATTACGACCGGATGCTCCGGATCATCGCTTCCATGGAGGAGCGCGGCCTGGACGGCGAACAGGCACAGATCGAAGCATTCTACGCTGTGCAGAAGAAGAAGTAAGGAGGGCTGGATCATGGGCAAGATCACTGGATTTATGGATTACACGCGCAAGACCAGCACGGATGTCCCGCCGCTGGAGCGCATTGAAAATTTCAACGAGTTTCACGTCTGGCTCTCCCGCGAGGAGCAGCAGACCCAGGCCGCCCGCTGCATGGACTGCGGCGTGCCCTTCTGCCAGGCCGGCATGATGATCGGCGGCATGGCATCGGGCTGTCCGCTGAACAACCTGATCCCCGAGTGGAACGACCTGGTCTATCAGGGCAAGTGGGAGCTGGCGCTCCACCGCCTGCGCGCCACCAACCGCTTCCCGGAGTTCACCAGCCGGGTCTGCCCCGCCCTGTGCGAGGCCGCCTGCACCTGCGGTGATGTGACCGGCAGCAGCGTGACCGTGCGCGAGAACGAGCACGCCATTGTGGAAACGGGCTACGCCAAAGGCTGGCTCCACGCCGCCCCTCCCCCGGCCCGCACCGGCAAGAGCGTGGCTGTCATCGGCAGCGGCCCGGCCGGTCTTTCGGTGGCCGAGTACCTGAACATCCGGGGCCACGCCGTCACCGTGTTTGAGCGCGCCGACCGCGTGGGCGGCCTGCTGATGTACGGCATCCCCAACATGAAGCTGGACAAAGCCGTCATCGAACGCCGCATCAAGATCATGCAGGCCGAGGGCGTGGAGTTCCGCACCAGCATGGATGTGGGCGGTGCGGTGGATGCCGAGAGCATCCTGAACAGCTACGATGCCGTGGTGCTCTGCTGCGGTGCCAAAAAGGCCCGTGACCTGAACGTTCCGGGCCGGGATGCCAATGGCGTGCACTTTGCCGTGGATTACCTCACCAGCGTGACAAAGAGCCTGCTGGACAGCAAATTTGCCGACGGCAGGGCCATTGATGCCAAGGGCAAGAACGTTCTGGTCATCGGCGGCGGCGACACCGGCAACGACTGCCAGGGCACGGCCCTGCGGCAGGGCTGCACTGATCTGGTGGCTCTGGAAATGATGCCGCAGCCCCCCAAGGAGCGTGCCGCCGGCAACCCCTGGCCCGAGTGGCCCCGGGTGCTCAAGGTGGACTACGGCCAGACCGAGTGCATGGCAAAGTTCGGCAAGGACCCCCGTGTCTACCAGACCACAGTCAAAGAATTCCTCAAGGACGATGCAGGCAGCCTGACCGCTGCCGTCATCTCCTACCTCAAGCCCGAGCGTGACCCCGAGACCGGCCGCACCAACATGGTGCCCACCGGCGAGGAGTTCACCTACAACTGTGAGCTGGCCTTCATTGCCGCCGGTTTCGTGGGCTGTGAGAGCTATGTGGCCGATGCCTTCGGTGTCAGCCTGACTGGCCGCGGCTGTGTGGACACCGACCATTTCCGCACCAATGTGGACAAGGTGTTTGCCTGCGGCGATATGCGCCGGGGCCAGAGCCTTGTGGTCTGGGGCCTGCGCGAGGGCCGCGACTGCGCCGCCGAGGTAGACCGCTATCTCATGGGCTACACCAACCTGTAAGCCCGCATCCCGGCCATTACTGAACCATTCTCTTTCCTATCCTAAACAAGCGGAAAGCCCCATCGGTATTTTTCGTACCGATAGGGCTTTCTGCGTTATTTTCTTGGGGTTTCTCTCTTCGTGAAGGGGAGCGGGCGAACCCTCTCCGGGCAGTTGCCTTGCCCTCTCAGTCAAAGCCTAACAGCTTTGCAACAGAGGGTTACGGCAGCAAGGCGTAGAGTGAAACAAGTGAAGTTTTCGGCACGCCAGAGGCTCCCCTTACTAGGGGAGCTGTCGCCGCAGGCGACTGAGAGGTTGTACGAAGGATCACTTCATCTCTTTCACCCTATTCCACCCCCGGATCACTTCCCACCGGCCCACAGAAGCGTCTGCGGGCTTATCGGCGGAGATGAGCTGGCTTTCAACAGCCCAAGTCAGAGCCTTCTGCTCGTCGGTGGCATCCTCAGCCATCACAGCGGCAGGGGCGGGTTTGCCAGCTTCGGTCCAGAGGAGTTTTGCCAGTTCAGTGGTGTTCTGGGGGATAGCTGCACCGGCAGGCAGGACAGTGTTCAGGTACAGTTCCGTGCCGATCATGTAACCGGTATAACCCAGCACAGCCGTACCGGCACCGGCAACACCGATCATGGCAGCGGTACCCAGCACGCCGGGACCTTCGCTTTCAATGGTGGCATCCTGCGTCATGGCCTCGATGGTCACAGCCTGTGCAGGCATCTTGAAGGTCAGGGGGTTCTCCTTGACGTTCACATCCAGCTTCGCATCACTGTTAATGCTCCACAGGTCAAATACAATCGCATCGGTGGGAGCGGTGTATTTCACCGTCACTTCGGCATTTTCGGGAACTTTAGCCGTCAGGGTGCCATCCTCGGCCTTGGTAAATTCCACTGCCTTGCCGTCAGCATCCTTCACGGTCACTTCGGCGTTCTTGACGGTCAGGTCGTACGTATCTTCCTTCTTGTCATTGTCCTTGTTGGTGTCATCCGGCTTGTTGTCGCCCGGCTTGTTGTCGCCCGGCTTCGGGGGCAGGGTGCCGCCGTTGTTGGTCAGCTTGCTTTCGTCAAACTTGCCGCCGGAGATTACACCGGTTTGCTCGTTGGTCACAGCACCGGTAAAGTTGCCGTTGCCAATGGTTCCGTTGTTTGTCACCTTGCCGGAAAACGTACCATTCTCAATTGCGCCATTATTGGTCACTTCGCCGGAAAACGTACCATTCTCAATTTTACCATTGCTCTCGTTTGTCACGCCTCCAGAGAATTGAGTCGCCTTTTCTCCGGTCGTTGTGATTGTGCCCTTATTGGTCACTTCACCAGTTACGGTACCGCCGTTGGCGTTCAGGGTTCCGTAGTTTTCAATGGGAATGTTCAGGGTACTACCCGTACCACTGTCAATCAATGTCAGATTACCATGATTGATGATTTTCTTTTCGGCGTTTTCGTTTTCTCCAGCAACCTGCTTGCCCGTCAGATCAACAGTAACTGTAACGTCCTCGGGGATGGTCAATGTATTCTCCATGTCGTCCGGTGTTACCTGGCTCGAGAATTTGAGCTGAGCATTCCCATGCGCTTTGTCTTGAATCGCTTTTAAGGTTGATTCATCCGGCCATCTGTGGCCAATCAGTTTGACATACGCCTCATATTCTACCGCATTGCATACACCAGCAGCGGAAGCATCTTCAATTCTTTCGAATTTTCCGCTTTTAATCGTTCCCTTAGACTCATTTACGACTGTTCCGGTAAACTCAGCACTCCCCTCTCCGGTAATCGTTCCAAGGTTTCGGATTTTTCCGCTGACGGTAGCATTATTTACATGCAGCTGAACACCTTGAAGAATGACCATATCATAGCGTTCACTGTTTGTAATGGTGCCGCCACTCAGTAAGATCTCTGTATTGCTATAAGCGGAAGTCCATAAGCCATATCCTTTGTTGTTGTCGATGGTTCCTCCACTCATTATGAACTTGGACGTTCCACTCCAAGCAATCGAAACACCATCATTGCTGCAATTTTTGATTTCAGCCGAGTCGCTCATGGTAAAAGTACAGGTGTTTCCAGAGTCAGGATACATTTTTACGCCTGCACCTTCTGATGCTGTACAATTTTCAATTGCGCCTCCGGTCATGTTGAAGGTGCCACCGCTCATGTACACACCGCCACCGCTTGTGCTTGCGGTAAAGCCCTGAATGGTGCCGCCACTGATCGTCAGGGCACTGCCGGAGCCTTCCATATAGATTGCTCCGCCGTGACCTGTTACCGTACCATTGCCCTGAATGATACCATTGCCCACACTATCCTTGATTTCCAGCGTGCCGCCATTCGAGATGTTAAACGCTCTCTGGTTAATTGCCGCTGTAATGGTGTGGCCGTTCAGATCAATGCTCAGTTTTTTATTATTGATAGAGAGAGTGTCTGTTAACGTAATATTGCCGCTCAATTGGACATTTCCGCCGTTTTTAGCAGCAGCTGTCAGCCCCGTCAAATCTGAAACCGATGTAGCTGTACCGCTCGAAGTGCCGCCCGTTGCGTCCGACAGCGTTATCGCATCATCTCCCAGGGTTGTACCCCCCCTACTGTTGCCAGAGCGGGTGCAGGCATTATGCTGACTGCCATACTGACTGCCAGTGCCATACTAATCAATCGTTTTTTCATCTGCAAAAGCCCCCTTATAAAAATATGTTCCGCAGATCTGCCCCGGCAGGAAAGCCGGACGCATCCGTTGCTTTTTTGTCCACGGTGGACAAATCATCAGCACCATTGTAACAAATTTTGGAGCATTTGGCAATGTTTTAAGGCAAATTGTCGAATATCCGGTAAAATAGCCTTTCAGCCTGCATTTCGTCCCGAGGAAGGCGGTGATTTCTCCTTGACTTTTGCACCTGTGCAGCACATAATAAGGTCGCGAATATAAATTGGTGCGTATCCATGGTATCACCAAGCAGCAAGAAGCCCCATCGGTATTGCCTATACCGACGGGGCTTCCTGCTTTGCTGGGGGTTAGTGCTTACCGGCCTTGAACCATCTGTCAAGCCACTTGCAAATGACAAACCCACACAGAAACAGCAACAGCGCTCTGCCTTATCCGGCAGGCCGCTTTGCGTTCAATCCGTATCGTTTTCGGTACCGGCCCCACCGGTCGGCGGCTCCGTCTGCCCGGCAGACGGTGTGGCACCGGCGGAAGGAGTTGTGGTCTCGGGCGGGGTGGCGGGCACCTCGGCCTCGACCTCTGCTGCCATATAGACGATGATGGTCGAGCCGACCTCCACCATGGCACCGGGCTCCTCGCTGCAATAGGCCACACAGCCCGAAACATAGGAGCCATCGTTATAAATGGGATAGAAGCTCGCATTCAGCCCCACCTGCGCCAGCTGCTGCTCCGCGCCATCCCGGGTAAAGCCTGCCACGTTGGGCATCTCTACCATCTGCGGGCCGCGGCTGACCACCAGATCGATGGTGCTGCCCTCTTCGATGACCTCCCCGGCTTCGGGGGTCTGACGGATGATCGTGCCCTTTTCCACAGTATCACTGTATTCCATGGTCACATAGAACAGGTAATCCCCGGCATAGCTGTGGTTGTTGCGCACCTGCGAATCGTAGTCCATCCCCACAAAGTCAGGGGCCAGATTCACCGGCTCTGTCACCAGCGAATTGGCCGGTTCGGAGGCCGGGGTGGATTCCGCAGGCTTTGCGGTGTGCAGCCCCTGATTCACCAGCCCCCACACGATGAGCAGCGTCAGGATAGCCAGCAGGATCAGGATGGCCGCCAGCAGGTTGCGCAGGCTGAGGATATGCTTTTTCTGCTCCTCTTCCTCGGTGGACTGAGGGCGCGGCGCGGCCTGCTGCAGGGTCTGGGTAAGCTCCGTGGTATACTCCTGGCTGCTCAGTGCCTGGAACAGCTGGGGCACGGTCTGGATGCGCTCGGCAGGCCTGAGCTGCAGGCCCATCCAGAGCACATCCGAAACATACTCCGGCACCGCACGTTCCAGCGTGCGGGCGCGGGGGTTGGAGTCCGACACCAGCCGCTGTGCCGCAGGAACAGGGCTCTGCCCGCAGACCATCCGGTAGACCACGGCGGCAAGGCTGTATTCGTCGGTGTAGCGGCCCTCGAATTCGGTGGTGGAATACTGTTCCGGTGCCGAGTAGCCCTCGTACAGCTGCTCGTGCAGGCCGCTGCCCGCCGTGCGCAGCCCCACGGTGGCGTAGCCCGTCAGGCGTGCCCGGCCGTTTTCCAGCACCCGGATATTTTCCGGGCAGATGCCCCGGTGCACCAACCCCACCTGATGCATGGCCGCCACGCCGTCAAACACAGGTTGCAGCATATTGCGGGCCGTCTCGGCCGAAACCGGGCTGGGACGCTCATCCAGCCACTGCTGCAGCGGGATGCCGCCGGGATTTTCCATCACGGCGTAGACGGTGTTGTTCTCCTCGAACACGTCCAGCACGGCCTCCAGACCGTTTGCGGGCGTGATGCGCTGGATAGAGCGGTAGAGATCGGCAAAGTCCATCCGGGTGGTCTTGAACAGCACCTCGCTGCCCAGCTTGGGCCGGAGCAGCGCGTCCGTGCCCCGCTCCGCCGACAGCGTCAGGGGCATATACTCCTTGATGGTCACCCGGAACCGCCCGACGTTCTCCACGCCCCGGTACAGGATGCCCTCGCCGTCGATGCTCTGCATCTCGCCCACGGTATACCGCCCGGCCAGCAGCGTGCCCACCGGCAGGCTGCCCGCCGGGTTGCGCCCGGTCAGTACCCCGCCGCAGTGCGGGCAAACCGACACCCGGTTCTCCAGCTCACCCATGCAGTATGGGCAGATGCGTTTTGCTTCCATGTGCGCCACCTCGTTTCATCGTGGTCTGTTTCAAATCATTGTACCATATTTACCCCCGCCGCGCAATCCGCAAAGCAAAAAAGCGCCGCCCTCTGAGTTTTTTCACAGGGGGCAGCGCTTTGATTTTCTATTACAGGGTCAGCGGACGCAGATACACCTTATTCCGGCAGATCCTCTTCGTTCTCGAGGGAGTGCCAGACGTTCTGGACATCATCGTTGTCCTCCAGAGAGTCCAGCAGCTTGCCCATTGCCTTGAGCTGATCGGGGTCGGTCAGGCGGGTGGTGGTCATGGGAACCATGGCCAGGTCGTCGCTCAGGATCTCGTAGCCCTTCTCTTCCATGGCCTTGACCACAGCGGAGTAGTTCTCGGGATCGGTGGTGATCTCAGCAGCCTCTTCGCCTGCATCAAAGTCCTCGGCACCGGCATCCAGAGCGTCCATCATGGCCTCGTCGGCATCCTTGTCCTCCAGAGAGATGTCAATGACACCCTTCTGGCTGAACAGGAAGCCAACACAGCCCATAGCGCCCAGGTTGCCGCCGTTCTTGTCGAAATAGTGGCGCAGGTCGGCAGCAGTACGGTTGCGGTTGTCGGTCAGGGTCTCGACCATGACAGCAACGCCGCCGGGGCCGTAGCCCTCGTAGGTGATGGCCTCGAACTCGGTCTTGTCGCCGCCCTCAGCCTTCTTGATGATGCGCTGGATGTTATCGTTGGGCACGCTCATGCGCTTTGCCTTGGCGATCAGGTCTGCCAGCTTGCTGTTGGAAGCCGGGTTGGGGCCGCCGTCACGGACGGCAACGCTGATCTCGCGGCCGATCTTGGTAAAGACCTTTGCTCTTGCGCCATCGGTCTTTTCCTTCTTGCGCTTAATGTTGTTCCATTTGCTATGTCCAGACATGGGAACCTCCTAAAGTTTTATCGAAATCTCCGCCTGCGGGCAGACGGGCTGTGGTCGCCCGCTTGTGGCAGCACACAAAATCTAACTCTATTATTGTAGCACAATCACGAATCCCGTTCAAGGGCTCCGGGCGTGTTTTTCGCCTGTTTGTGTTGGAAAACCGGCTTTTCAGGCCGATTTACAGCAGCCGCAGGGCCTTGGGGTAATGATTTTTGACCCGCCCGCCCGACACCTTGCCGCCGCCCATGGGGCAGCCGTCCACGGTCACGCAGCACCAGCCATCGGCGGCAGTGTCCGCGGCGATCTCACGGCCGGAAAGGTACTCCGTTACCCGCGGGTCGGCAAGGGTCAGTGCTTCGCGGTTGGTGCAGAGCGCACCGAACGCCGTGAACAGGTGGTGCTCCGGCACGAAACGGCCCTTCTGCACGCTGCCCACGAACACCCCCGCCCGCAGGACATGCAGTCCCGTCTGCGGGAAAGGCACGGGCAGCAGAACGCTGCCGCCATGCACCACGGCAGGGCGGTCCGCCAGCGCCGGGAAATACTGCCGGGCAAACTCCTGCCATGCAGCAAGGCTCTGGGCCGGGGTGGCCTCCCCTGCCCCGGCATCCCGGCTGCGGGCGCTGCGGCCCTGCACCGCCTCCCGCAGGGCACGGCTGTTCTCCCGGCGGGCACTGCGGGCATCCGGGGCCTTGGCAGGCTTGCCGCCCTTGCTTCCCTTCTGCTTTTTGCTCTGCTCTGCGGCAGCAGCCAGCCAGAGCTCTTCCTCTGCCGTATAGGTTCCGGGGGCAGGCAGCGCCCGCGGCGTGCCTGCCTTGACCAGCCGGGCAATAAAATGCCCCTCGCCGCCCTGACAGGGCCAGATCCGGCGCACTTTGCTCACATCCAGCGGCAGGCCGCCGGTGCGGTTTGCCTCACCCGGGCTGCCAAAGCTGTAATCCACATTGCCGAACACATCGGCCAGCGTGAACTCCGGGTGGCGCTGCAAAAATGCCGCCACCTGTCCCTCGTCCTCTTCCGGGGCAAAGGTGCAGGTGGAGTAGATCATCTCGCCGCCGGGGGCCAGGCAGGCCGCCGCGTTGTCCAGGATCTGTGCCCCCAGTGCGGCGCACTGCTTCACCAGCGCTTCACAATGCTGGGTCACAGCCACGGCTTCCTTGCGGAACATCCCCTCGCCGGAGCAGGGCGCATCCACGAGAACACGGTCAAAGAATTCCGGCAGAGCGGCGGCAATGCGGCCAGTGTCCTCGTTCAGCACCACAGCGTTGGGCACGCCCATCCGCTCCAGATTGCTCCGGAGCACCTCGGCGCGGGCGGCAACGAACTCGTTGCTCACCAGCAGCCCCTGCCCGCCCAGCGCTGCCGCCAGCTGGCTGCTCTTGCCGCCGGGGGCCGCGCAGGTATCCAGCACCCGCATCCCGGGCCGGACCCCCAGCAGGGGCGTAGCACTGGAAGCGGAAGGCTCCTGCGAGTAGAACACACCCGCATGGTGGTAGGGGTGCCGCCCGGGCTTGAAGGCGGGGTCCTGCACCACAAAGCCCGCCTTGCAGAAGGGCGAGGGTTCCACCGGAAAATCTGCCCGCGCGGCAAACTGCTCCGGCGCAGCACGCAGGGCCGAGACCGTCACGCCCCGGGCAGCATTCTCCTGCGGGGCGGCATAGAGAGCATCGAACCGGTCGCCCAGCAGAGCGCGCTCCCGGCGCTCAAAATATTCCGTAGGCATGAAAGCTTATCCTCCCATGAATAAAGCCGCCGTTCGCGGCAAAACTAAGGCTGTGAGGGAAAGCCCCCTCACGAAAGGAGTAACGAACCATGAAGGACCACAGCGAGAATCGCACCGAAAACCGCACGAACAACTGCAAGAACCAGAGCCAGAACCGCACCACCAATCAGACCACCAACGAGCACAAGCACCCCAACCAGTATACCAAGGGTGCTGACGACGAGGGTGCCAAGAACAAGAAGTAACACCGCATAAGAAAGCCCGCTGCCTTCCCTGCACTGTTTTCCAGTGCGGAAAGCAGCGGGCTTTCGCGTTTTATTTCTGGTTCGGGTCAAACTGCTGCCACAGGGCATCGAACAGCTCTTCCACACGGGCCATCTGCCCGGTGAGGTAGAGCCAGCCCAGCAGGCACTCAAAGCCGGTGGAAGCGCGGTACTCCTCGGGGGAAGCGTGCTTGGCCACACTGGCCTTGCTGGCGTTGCGGCCCCGCTTGAACACAGCCAGCTCCTCCTCTGTGAAGAGCGGCTCCAGCAGCTGCTCCTCCCGGAACTGTGCCCGGGCCGAGACATACTTGACCTTTTCCACATTGAGCTTGCCTGCGGACATCCGGTGGTGCCGTGCCAGACGGGTGCGCACCAGCAGTTCCAGCACGCTGTCTCCCACAAAGGCCAGCGCCAGCGGGTTCAGCTCACGGGGGTCGATGGTTTCTTCCTGCATTGTTGTAATCCTCGCCCTCTCCGTCATTGCTTGCGCAATGCCACCTCTCCCAAAGGGGAGAGGCACTTGCAGCTTTCAGACAGGATTCAGCAAAACAGAAGCTGTGAATCCGTCAGATGCGTTGGCTCCCCCTTCGGGGGAGCTGGCGAGCGCAGCGAGACTGAGAGGGTCGTCTCCTTTTAGAAGATATAATCGAACTGATACTCACCAATGAGGATGGTGTCGTTCTCCTGCACGCCCTTTTCCACCAGTTCGGTCAGGATGCCGCTCTCGTCCAGCTGACGCTGGAAATACTGCAGGCTCTCGTAGTCATCCACATTGCTGCCGGCCAGGATATACTCCAGCCAGGGCGCGTCGATGCTCCACACATGGGCCTCCATCCGCTGGATGGTATAAGCACGGTCGTTGGCCTTGGGCTCGGGCTTCTTGTACTCGGGGGTGAACACGGGCACCGGCGGGATATCCTTCAGGCGGTTGTAGACCAGGCCCGGCAGCTCCCGCACGCCCTGCATGGTGGCGGCAGAGATGGGCACAAAGGTCAGGCCCTTGCCCTCCACATAGCTGCGGAAGCTCTCGATCTGCTCCTCGGTGGCCAGGTCGCACTTGTTGCCCACCACGATCTGGGGGCGCTGTGCCAGCTCGGGGCTGAACTTTGCCAGCTCCTCGTTGATCTTTTCAAAGTCCTCCACCGGCTCACGGCACTCGCTGCCGGAGACATCCACCACATGCAGCAGCAGGCGGCAGCGCTCCACATGGCGCAGGAAGTCGTGGCCCAGACCAATGCCCTCGCTGGCACCCTCGATCAGGCCAGGGATATCGGCGCAGACAAAGCTTGCGCCCTCACCCACCGACACGACACCCAGGGTGGGCACCAGCGTGGTGAAGTGATAGTTCGCGATCTTGGGCTTGGCTGCGCTGATGGTAGAGATGAGGGTGGACTTGCCCACATTGGGGAAGCCGATCAGGCCCACATCGGCGATCAGCTTCAGCTCCAGCGTCACCTGGATGTCCTCGCCGGGCATACCGGGCTTGGCAAACTTGGGGATCTGGCGGGTAGGCGTTGCAAAATGTGCGTTGCCGTAGCCGCCGCGGCCGCCCTTTGCGATGGTGACGGGGGTGTGGTCGGACAGGTCCGCGATGACCAGCCCACTCTCCGCGTCCTTGATCACGGTGCCCAGCGGCACCTTGATGATGAGGTTCTCGGCATTCTTGCCGTGGCAGAGGCTTGCGCCGCCCTTGCCGCCCTCGGGGGCAGTGTACTTGCGCTTGTAGCGGAAGTCCATCAGGGTGGAAAGATGATCATCCGCCACAAAGATGATGTCACCGCCGCGGCCGCCATCACCGCCGTCCGGGCCGCCAGCGGCCACGAACTTCTCACGATGGAAGCTCACTGCGCCATCGCCGCCCTTGCCCGCATGGAGCCAGATGGTGGCGATATCGATAAAATTGGTTTGTGCTGCCATACAGCCCCTCCTAACCAAACCTCTCAGCCTCGCATCCGCTCGGCAGCTCCCCGGTCAGGGAAGGCAACATTGCAAAGCAATAACGAAGAGGTTCTCTCAAATCACTAAAAAGAGCCGGGCCACGAGGGTCCGGCTCTTCGGGTTGCAGTTTTTCAGGCAGAAGTTACTGCTTCACGCTGCACTTCTTGCCGCTCTTGCCCACGCGCTCAAAACGGACAGTGCCGTCAACCAGAGCAAACAGGGTGTCATCGCTGCCCTTGCCAACGTTCTCACCCGGCATGATGTGGGTGCCACGCTGACGAACCAGGATGTTGCCGGCCAGAACGAACTGACCATCTGCACGCTTGGTGCCCAGACGCTGTGCTGCGGAATCGCGGCCGTTCTTGGTGCTGCCTACGCCCTTTTTATGTGCCATTGTAATTTACCTCCTTAGCCGTTGATCGCAGTGATCTCAACCTTGGTGTAGGGCTGACGATGGCCCATGCGGCGAGCACTGTGCTTCTTTGCGCGATAGGTGATGATGTTCAGCTTCTTGCCCTTGCCATTCTTGATGACCTTAGCAGAAACGGAAGCGCCCTCAACAACGGGAGCGCCAACCTTGACAGAACCCTCCTCGCCAATAGCGAGAACCTGATCAAACTTCACTTCGGAGTCGGCCTCAACGTCCAGCTTTTCGATGTAGACGATGTCGCCCTGCTCCACGCGGTACTGCTTACCGCCGGTAACAATGATTGCGTACATTTGTTTCATTCCTTTTCGTTGTACTCGCTGGTCGTAAAGGCAGGCCCTCACGGGGCCGTTTCCGGTGCCCACACCATGCGGCTAGAATATTATAGCAGAAAAAAGTCCGCTTTGCAAGGGCTTTTTGCACTTTACTCCGGATTTTTTTCGTTCTTTTCCGGGCGCTCGCGCCGGCCCAGCCCTTTCTTTACGGTTTCATTCCACGCTGCCGTTTTCTCAACGAACTCCGCGCGGGATGCAGAGGCCGGCAGAGCAGTGTCCTTCCCCGCAAAGGCAGTGGGGCCGTCCAGCTTTTTCATCCGTGCCCGGTTCTCGCTGTTCAGGGGCAGCTCTACCATCAGGGGCTTGTCCCTGAACTTCTTTGTCAGAAGGATCTCGGCGATCACACCGCCCACAACGGCAACGCCAGCCACCAGCTGGGACACCCGCAGGCCGATGCTGGGCACCAGCAGCAGGCTGTCGGTGCGGAGGGCTTCGATCCAGAAGCGGCCCGCACCGTACCAGATGAGGTACCGCAGGGCGATATCCCCTGCAAACCTGCGCTTTTTGATGTAGCGCACCAGCAGAAACAGGCCCACAAAGCACCAGATGCTCTCATATAAGAAGGTAGGATGCACCGGCAGGTTCGGGTCGATGGTCACGCCTTTGGGCACCGTAACCACACTGCTCGTCAGGTAATCATGGGTCGCCTGGCTGTACATGCCCCAGGGCAGGGTGGTGTTGCAGCCAAAGGCCTCCTGATTGAAGAAGTTGCCCCAACGGCCGCAGCCCTGCCCGATGAGAAAGCCCATAGCCGCCAGATCAAACATGGGCAGCACGGGAACTTTCCGCCACTTACAGGCCAGACCTCCGAACAGAAAGGCTCCGATGATGCCGCCGTAAATGGCAAGACCGCCATCCCGGATGGCCAGCACATCTTTCAGGCTGTGGTACTGATAGGGCGAAAGGGCCACATAGTAGAGCCGGGCACACAGGATACCCATGACCACACCGATGAGGATGACATCCACCATGGCATCGGCATCCACACCAAACTCCACACTGTGCCGGAAGGCGAACACCAGCGCCAGGCACATGCCCACGGCAATGCAGACACCGTACCAGTAAATGTTCATGCCTCCGATGGAAAAGGCCACGCGGTCAAGCTCAAAGCTCAGCCCCAGCCCCGGAAACTGCACCAGATTCGTCATTCTTCCATCTCCTCCTCATCGTCCGGCTCTTCCCCGGCCGTGCCGTCGGGCTGGATGTACATCACAGCCATCCGCTCCTCGCTCAGGATCTTCTGCAGCGCCGCGTCGGCATCCTCTGCCGTCAGCGCCGCCAGCGTGGCGATCTGCTGGGCCACGGTCTGGCCGCTGAGGGCAAAATCTGCCATCTGGCTGGCCGAGTCCTCCACGTTCTCCAGATTTTCGATCAGCTGGCCGTATTTTTCATTCTTGCACAGGGTAAAGATCTCCCGGTCCACGCCCTCAGCACGGATGCGCCGGATCTCCTCCAACAGCAGCTGCTTCACAGTGTCGGGCACATCGCTCTCGCCGGTGAACAGGATGCAGCAGCACCCGTCCACCCGGAGCACCTCCCCGCCAAAGCCGGGGTTGGTCAGGCCCTCATCATAGAGCTTCCGGTAGAGCCTCGACATACCGCCCGAGATGCAGCAGAGGATGAGGTCATACAGGATCTCGCTGCGCAGGTCGTCATGCTGCAGCGGCTGCTCCTTGAAGCCGATGCCGAAGCAGGGCTTGGACACCGGCATTGTAATGGTCTTTTCAGCGGCGGCCAGCGTCATGGGTTCCTCAGTCCAGAGCCGCTGCACCCGCTCCACCGGGCGCGCTTCCATCAGGCCGTGGCGCGCACAGGCCGCCAGGATCTGTTCCATGCTGGTGCTGCCTGCGGCGGCCAGCACCATGTTGTTGGGGGCATAGAACGCCTTGCAGCAGTCGTACAGCATCTCCGGCGTGATCTCTGCAATGCTTTCCACCGTGCCCGCAATGTCGCTGCGGATGGGGTGGCTGTGATACAGGCACTCACACAGGCCGGTGATGAGCCGCCAGTCGGCGCTGTCATCATACATTTTGATCTCCTGCCCGATGATGCCCTGCTCCTTGGCGATGGTCTGCTCGGTAAAGTAGGGGCGGCCCACCATGCCCAGCAGCACATCCAGGCTTTCGTCCAGCTGCTCGGTGGCGGTAAACAGGTAGCAGGTGCGGTCAAAGCTGGTAAAGGCATTGGCGTTGGCACCGGTCTTGGCGAACTTTGCAAAGGCATCGCCGTCCTCATCCTCAAACATCTTGTGTTCCAGAAAATGCGCCACACCGGCGGGCAGGTGCACTTCCCTGCCGTCCACCCGGAAATCCCGGTCGATGGAGCCAAAGCGGGTGGCATAGATGACATGGGTGCCGGAATAGCCCGGCATGGGCCGCACCAGCACCGTCAGGCCCGAGGGCAGCACCTTCCACTCATCGGCGGCGGCCTCGGTCAGGGCACGGTTCGTGTTCTGTTCAGGCATGGGCGCTCTCCTCCTCTCGGGTCAGAAGATAGCTGACTGAAAGGGTCAGCTGCCGCAGGACGGTGCGGACATCCTCCTCGGTCACAGCCTGCAGGGCCGCGCGGGCATCGTCCGGGGTCTGCACCGGGCCGCCCCGCAGCACCTCCATGTAATACCAGGTCTCAATGCCGCCCAGCGTATCCTCAATGCCCGCCATCCCGCTCAGCAGGGAGCGGCGGCAGTCCTCAAGCTCCTCAGCCGTGATGGGGCCATTGCGCAGGTCGTCCAGCTCCTTCAGGATCGCTTTTTCGGCCCGGGCCGCGTCGGCGTGCTCCACGCCGCTGTTCACAGCCATGCTTCCGGTAAAGCTCTGGAAGCTGGACGAGCAGTAATAGCACAGATGATCCCGTTCCCGCACGTTCAGGAACAGGCGGCTGGTCACACTGCCGCCATACAGCGCCATGGCAAGCCGCACCGCCGCCATCTGGTCGGGGCGCATGGGCACGCCCAGCGTGAACAGCATGCAGAGCTTGGCCTGCACCGTGTCAAAGCATTCCACCCTGCGCACGGCATCCTGCCGGGGCATGGCAAGGTTCTCGCACAATGGCAGCGGGGCCCGCCCGATGTGGGAAAGTTCTTTCAGCAGGGCCTGCTTCACCTGCTCGGTCTCCGCTTCCCCGCAGCCCAGCACCAGCAGCTCGATGCTGGCGGTGCGGAGCATCTCACGATAAGCCTCTGTCAGCGTCTCCGGGGTCAGGCCGTCCACCTCGTCCAGATAGCCCTCCTGCCGGATGCCGGCGGGGCTGCTCCCAAAGAACTCCCGGTTGGCCTGCCGCTGGCAGTAGATGCGCTTTTCGTTGATCTCATCTTCCAGCGCCTTTTTCAGCATCTGTTTTTCGATGGTGACCGCCTCCGAGTCAAACACACCGCCCACAAAATAGGGATGGAACGCTGTGCCCAGCGCCAGCGCGGCATATTCCCGGGTCAGGGCCTCGCCCTCCAGTGCAAAGCGATCCTTGATGCCGGTCACACTGACGCAGAGGTTGTGGTTTGCACCCAGCGGGCGGGCATCCACGGTCAGGTCCGCGCCGTACAGCCGGGCAAGCTTTTTGGTCATCTGGGTCATATCCGGGCAATCCGCATAGCCCCGCTCCATCAACAGAGGCAGCAGAGCGTGGGCGGTTGCCGTCTCCCGCCGTGCCGGAAACGCAAAGTGGATGCTGATCCGGCAGCGGTTGAATTTCTGCGCCGGGTCCCAGGAAAGATGGACCCCGGGCGCGATCTCGGTTCGTCTCAACAGTCGTTCTCCTTTTTTGTTACAGCTTTGTGCGCTCCAGCGCAAGGAACTCCTCCAGCGAGAGTCCGGACGCGCGGATGGCGAGGGCATTTTCCACCCCCACATAGCGCCAGTGCCAGGGCTCGTACACCATGCCGGTGGCGGCCTGCCGCTCCTCCGGCCAGCGGAGGACAAAACCATACTCCGCAGCGTAGGCGGTCAGCCACTCGTAGGCGCGGGTATCGGCAAAGCGGGTGGTCTTTTCGGTGCAGTCCGGGCTGAGAATGTCCGCCGCATAGCCGGTGGCCTGCTCGCTGGCATTGGCCGGAGGGCAGACGCAGGCGGCATAGGCCGCTGCCTCCTCTTCGGAAAGCCCCTTTTCCAGATACACCTGCTTCCGGGCATCAAAGGCCGCTTCCCGTGCGGAAACATCCTGATAGCCCGTCACCAGTTCCAGCGTGATGCCGTCTGCCGCCGCAGCTGCCGCCATGGCGCGGTACTGCTCTGCGGCTTCCGCTTCCAGCTGCTGGCCCGTGGCATCATCCGCCACCGCAAGGGCCGGGGCAGGCTCTGCGTCCAGCGGCAGATTGACGTTCACCAGCACCAGCCGGGCATCGGCAAGGTTCAGCTGGTATTCGGTGCCATCGTAATTTCTGGCCACAAAGTCCTCCGGCCCCGCGATCAGGGCGTGGGCCTTGGGCAGCAGCCATAAAATGCCGCTGGTCATCAGGGCAACAGCCGCGCCGCAGGCCGCCAGAAACACGGCCCAGTTCCGTGCCAGACGCAGGCAGCGCCGGATCCTCCACTCCCGCCGGGTCATCCGCCGCCGGGGCGCTTGCTTGTTTTGGTTCATCGATATCGGTTCCCTTCTCACATCATTTCGCAATGCACAGCCGCACAATTACATTATTTTATTATACACTTCTTTCGCCGGGGTGTAAACGGAAAGGGATGTTAAAAAATTGTGTCTTTCAAAAAAGGGAGTTCCGTTACGGACGAACGTCCGAACAGAACTCCCTTTGGGGGTTATAAAAAATCCCGCGTTAAAGCGCTTTCCTCCATTCAGAATTTTCCCATCAATGGAGAGGGTGACCGGCTCCCGTGGCAGAGGACTCGTTCAGCATGGTATGGTCCAGCTCACATTTTGTAAAGGAACAGTCCACAAATACGCAGTCCGCAAAGTCGCAGCTCTCAAAAATTTCCCCGGCAAACGACAGGCCAGTAAACCGTTCCCCTTCACAATAACGTTCCGTCATGTAATTCTCCTATCAGCGCAGTTCTTCCAGCAGAGCAGTGCAGCCCTCCAGCACATCCTGAAATTCCGAGTTGTCGTTCTCAGTATACCATGATTTCTCTCTGCGGAAAAGATACTAGGAAACAAAAATGGCCCCGGAGGGCTTGTTGCAGCTCTCCGGGGCCACTTTATGTGCGTGTGTGACTTGGCGCACACGACCGGCGTTTTACTCGATCTCGATCAGGTTCGGGTTCTCAGGCAAAGCCTTCGTCTGCTGAGGAGCAGGCAGCTCGACGTACAGGACACCATCCTCGAACTTTGCGTGGATGTCCTCCTTCTTCACATCGCCCACGTAGAAACTGCGTGCGCAGGTGCCGGAGAAGGATTCGCGCCGCAGATAGCGGCCATTCTTATCCTTTTCGTCATTGCTGTGGCTGCGCACTGCCTGAATGGTCAGGTAGCCGTCGTTCAGATCCATCTGAACGTCTTCCTTCTTGCAGCCCGGCAGGTCAACCGCTACTTCGTAGCCGTTGTCCG
>ERZ791908.670-NODE-670-length-31480-cov-12.252665_pt1 | contig 31480 bp, 29 predicted proteins | sample MGYA00510144_ERZ791908 | MGnify/ENA primary metagenome ERZ791908 (study PRJEB30046, sample SAMN00792105) | human gut metagenome | study: EMG produced TPA metagenomics assembly of the A metagenome-wide association study of gut microbiota in type 2...
CCGCAGCGGCAGAATTGCAAAATAATACTGCAAAATTCTATTTTGCAATTCTGAAAGCAGCTTGGCAAAAAAGCCCGAAGGACTTTTTGACAAGCTGAAGCTGCCGCAGAGCGTTTACTCTGCGGCAGTGGATTTTATGCCTGTTCGCCGGACTCGGAGGGGTCGATGACGGAATCGTCGTGGAAGACCCAGTCCTGCACGTTCAGAATGTCGTAGGTCGAGGGAGTGCGGCGGATGACGATCTTCGAAAGACCGGCGTTGATGATCATCCGGCGGCACATCGGGCAGGGGAGCAGGTCGGGGATCAGCTCGCCCGTGGCGACGTCGCGCCCGGCCAGATAGATCGTGCCGCCGATGCACTCGCTGCGCGCGGCGGAGATGATGGCGTTCATCTCGGCGTGCACGCTGCGGCAGAGCTCATAGCGCTCGCCGGCGGGGATGCCGAGCCGTTCGCGGATGCAGTAGCCGAGGTCGATGCAGTTGCTGCGGCCGCGCGGTGCGCCGTTGTAGCCCGTGGAAACGATCTCGTCGTTGCGGACGATGAGCGCCCCGGAGTGAGAGCGGCTGCAGGTAGAACGCTCCAGCACGGTCTCCGCGATGTCGAGGTAATAGCTTTCCTTATCGATGCGCCCCATGGCAGTGGCCTCCAATGATCGGAACATTGCCATTATTATACACCCTGCAGGAAAAAACTGCAAGCATTTTTCCGAAAAACGCGCCATTTTTGGCGAAAAAACAGCTCAAAAATGGGAGTTTTGCTCCACCAGATGAAAAATAACCGGTGAAGATCGGGGCTGCAATGGAGTGATGCTGCTTTAGAGCATACATTTTCCGCGGTGCAGATACTGCCCATTACGGTCGTGGAGAATTTTGCCCTCCCGGACGACGCAGGTGCCGCGCAGGTAGACCTCTGCGATATGGCCCGCGATCTGCGTGCCCTCATAGGGGGCATAGTCGACGTTTGCCGCCTGATCGGCTGCGGTGATGCAGCTCGTGCCGCGCGGGTCATATACGACGATGTCCGCGTCCGCGCCCGGCTGCAGCACGCCCTTGCGGGGGAAGAGACCGTAGAGCTTCGCGGGCGTTTCGGCCAGCACATCGGCCATGCGCTCGGCCGTGATGCGGCCTGCTGCGACGCCGTAGGTGAACAGCAGCGTGCCGCGCGTCTCCACGCCGGGCATGCCGCCGGGAATTTTCGTGAAGTCGCCGCGCCCGGCGTCCTTCTGCGCGAGGGTGAAGCTGCAGTGATCCGTCGAAACGGTCTGGATCTCGCCGTCGGCCAGCGCCTTCCACAGGCGCTCGTTGTCGAGCTTCTTGCGCAGCGGGGGCGCGCAGACATAGCGTGCGCCTGCAAAGTCCGGCAGGCTGTAGCGTGAGTCGTCCAGCAGCAGGTAGTGCGGGCAGGTCTCCACAAAGACCTTCTGCCCGAGGCCGCGCGCGGCCTCGACCTCGCGCAGGGCGGCCGCCGTGGACAGGTGGACGATCATGACGGGCACATCGGCCACACGGGCCAGCTTCAGCAGACGGCCGACGGCCTCGGCCTCGGCCTCCGCCGGGCGGCAGAGGGGGTGAGACGACGGGGAAAGCGCGCCCGCGGCCTTCTTTTCGGCGATGAGCGCATCGATCATGCCGGCGTTCTCACAGTGCACGCCGACGATGCCGCCGAGACGCTTCATCTCGCGCAGGGCGTGGAACATGGCCTCATCGCCGATCATCATCGCGGGATAGGTCATGTACATTTTGAAGGAGGAGATGCCCTCGTCGAACATCTGGGGCAGCTCGGCGCGGATGCCGTCGTTCCAGTCATCGATGGTCATGTGGAAGCCGTAGTCGCAGCCGGTCTTCCCGTCCGCCTTCTCGTGCCAGCGGGCAAGGCCGGTGTGGAGCGTTTCGCCCTTGTTCGGGCAGGCAAAGTCGATGACGGTCGTCGTGCCGCCGCGCAGGGCAGAGCGGCCGCCGGTGTAGAAGTCGTCCGCCGTGACGGTGTTGCAGACCTCGAGGTCGAAGTGTGTGTGCGCGTCGAGAAAGCCGGGGAACAGCAGCTTGCCGCTGACGTCGATCACCTCGGCCTCCGGGCAGGAAAGCGCCTCACCGACGGCCTCGATGCGTTCGCCGTCGATGAGCAGATCGGCTTTCCGGCAGCCGGAAGCGCCGACGATCACGCCGCCTTTCAGCAGCTTTTTCATACGAATCCACTCCTTTTTGTTGATTCGGCCACCCCGCATCATTCCTCTTCGGCCTTCGGCGGATATTTTTCGCCGGTCCATCGGTTCGGAAAGTTTGACGTGCACAAAGCACGCCCGCACTTTCCAAACCTTGCCTCGACAAAAAATCTCTCGCCGGATGCTCTTGAGGAATGATGCGGGGCAACCTGTGTATTTTTTAGAACGTCTGTCGGGCTGATACTATATTTTTATTCTATCACTGCGGCGGGGAAAAGGGAATCCCCTTTTTCTGCGGGAAATGCCGCCGTGGCGCGAATCGACGCTTGACAGGGAAGGCGTCCAGACCGTATAATGGGGCTGTACCGGTTATCCAAAAAGGAAGGAGATATGTTCCATGCTGCAAATTGAACATCTGACGAAGACCTACGGCGAAAAGAAGGCTGTGGACGATCTGAGCCTGCACATCCTGCCCGGCGAAATTTACGGCTTCATCGGCCACAACGGCGCGGGAAAGACGACGACGCTGAAATCCGTCGCCGGGATCCTGCGCTTCGACGCCGGAGAGATCCGCATCGGCGGCACCTCCATCCGCACGGACCCACTGGCCTGCAAGCGGAAGCTGGCCTACATCCCGGACAATCCCGATCTCTATGACTATATGACGGGTATCCAGTATCTGAACTTTATTGCGAATATTTTCGGTGTCAGCACGGCGGACCGGCAGGTGCGCATCCGCGAGCTTGCGGAGCGCTTTGAGCTGACGAACGATCTGGCCCAGCCCATCGCCGCCTACTCCCACGGCATGAAGCAGAAGCTGGCCATTATCTCGGCCTGGCTCCATGCTCCGCAGCTCGTCGTGATGGACGAGCCGTTCGTCGGCCTGGACCCGAAGGCCGCCCATCTGCTCAAGGGCATGATGCGGGAGCTGTGCGACCGCGGCGGCGCGATCTTCTTCTCGACGCATGTGCTCGAGGTCGCGGAAAAGCTGTGCGACAAGGTCGCCATCCTGCGCGCGGGCAAGCTCATCCGCTCCGGCACGATGGACGAGGTCAAGGGCGACGACTCCCTCGAGGAGGTCTTCCTGGAGCTGGAGGGCGAGACATGCTGAGCGCTCTCCTGAAAAAGCAGCTGCAGGAGATCTTCCGCAGCTACTTCTATAACGCCAGGCAGGGCAAGGCCCGCTCCCGCGTCTCGACGGTGGGCTATTTTGCCTTTTTTGCCGTGCTGATGGTCGGCGTGCTGGGCGGCCTGTTCACCTATCTGGCGCATTCCCTGTGCGCGCCGTTCGCCGCAGCCGGGATGGAATGGCTGTATTTCACGATCATGGCCATGGTCGCCATTGTGCTCGGTGCATTCGGCAGCGTATTCAACACCTATTCGAGCCTCTATCTTGCCAAGGATAACGACCTGCTGCTGTCCATGCCGATCCCGGTGCGCACCATCCTGCTGTCCCGCCTGCTGAGCGTCTATCTCATGGGCCTGCTCTATTCCGGCGTTGTGCTGCTGCCTGCCATGATCGTCTATTGGGTCACGGTCTCGGCCGCGCCCGCTGCCCTTGCGGGCGGCCTGCTGCTGTTTGCCCTTGTCACGATCTTCGTGATGACGCTCTCATGCGCGCTGGGCTGGGTCGTGGCGAGGGTCAGCCTGAAGCTGAAGCACCGCAGCATCACGGTGGTACTGACGTCGCTGCTGTTCCTCAGCGCTTACTATTTCGTGTATTTCAAGGCGCAGAGCTTCCTCTCGGAGCTTGTGACGAACGCAGCCTACTACGGCGCGCAGATCCGCGGCAAGGCCTATCCGCTCTATCTGATCGGCCGTGCCGGGGCCGGCGACGGCCCTGCCATGGCGGTGGTCACCGCCGTGGTGCTCGTTCTGTTTGTCCTGCTATTCTGGCTGCTGTCGCGCAGCTTCCTGCGCATCGCCACGGCAAGCGGCAGCACGGCGCGCCGTGTCTACCGCGAAAAGACCGCCGTGCAGCGCGGCGCGGGCACGGCCCTGCTTGCGCGGGAGCTGCGGCACTTCGGCGGCAATCCCAGCTATATGCTCAACTGCGGCCTCGGCATCCTGCTGATGCCGCTCGGCGGCACGGCCCTGCTATGGAAGCGCGATCTTCTGGATGTGCTGCAGCCTATGGTCGGCGGGCAGGGGATCGCGCTTATCCTGTGTGCGCTGGTGTGCCTGCTGGCATCCATGAATCTCATGGCTGCGCCGTCCGTTTCGCTCGAGGGCCGGACGCTCTGGCTCGTGCAGTCGCTGCCGGTCCGGCCATGGCAGGTCCTGCGGGCCAAGCTGCAGCTGCAGCTTGTGCTGACGGCCGTCCCCGCGCTGATCGCGGCGGTCTGCGCAGCCGTGGCTGCCGCGCGCCCGGTGGGAGAGACGCTCCTGCTGCTGGCCGTCCCGCTCGGCTATGTCCTGCTGCTGGCGCTGTTCGGCCTGTTCGCAGGCCTGAAGCTGCCGAATCTGACGTGGACGAATGAGATCACGCCCATCAAGCAGGGCGGCAGCGTCATGCTGGCCCTGTTCGGCGGCTTTGTCTATGCGGGCCTTCTGCCGCTGGCCTATTTCCTCGGGGCAGACGCCCTGGGCCTTTCTGCCTGCCTTGGAATTTATCTCGGCCTGACGCTGGCGCTTGCTGCCGTGCTGTATGTCTGGCTGCGCAGGCGCGGCGCGGCCGTGTTCGCGGCTCTGTAACAAAAAGGAGAGAGTATGAACGATATTCTGGAGGTCCGACACCTCGTCAAGCGCTTCGGCGATGTGACGGCGGTGGACGATCTGAGCTTCCGCGTGCGCGAGGGCGAGCTGTTCGCCTTCCTCGGCGTGAACGGCGCGGGAAAATCCACGACTATCCACATTCTCTGCGGCCAGCTGGCCCGCGACGGCGGCAGCGTGCGCGTCTGCGGCGCGGACCCGGACGAAGCGCCGGAGCAGCTCCGCCGGAGCCTCGGCGTGGTGTTCCAGAGCTCCGTGCTGGATCAGGTACTGTCCGTGCAGGAGAATCTGCGCAGCCGCGCGGCGCTTTACGGCATCCGGGGCACGGCGTTTTCCCGCCGTCTTGCGGAGCTGACGGACCTGCTGGAGCTGGGCGAGCTGCTGCGCCGCCCCGTCGGCAAGCTCTCGGGCGGCCAGCGCCGCCGTATCGACATCGCCCGCGCCCTGCTGCACCGGCCGCGCCTGCTCATCCTAGATGAGCCGACGACGGGCCTTGACCCGCAGACGCGCAGCCTGCTGTGGCAGGTCGTGGCGGGCCTGCGGCAGGAGGAGAATCTGACGGTCTTCCTCACCACGCATTATATGGAGGAGGCTGCGGACGCAGGCTACGTTGTCCTGCTCGACCACGGCAGGATCGCGGCGGAGGGCACGCCGCTGCAGCTGAAAAACACCTATGCGCACGATACGCTCACCCTCTACGGCGTGGGTGAGGCGGACGTGCGGCGGCTCGGGCTGCCCTATGCGCCCGCGGAGCAGGGCTGGCGCGTCACCGTGCCGGACCCGGCTGCCGCTGCGGAGCTCATCCGGCGGGAACCGGCGCTGTTCCGCGATTTTGAGCTGACCAAGGGACGGATGGACGATGTGTTCCTCACCGTCACGGGCAAAAAGCTGGCGGGAGGTGCGGAGAAATGACCGGACTCGGTGCGCTGATCCGGCGCAACAGCAAGCTGTATTTCAAGGATAAGGGCATGTTCTTCACCTCACTCATCACGCCGATGATCCTGCTGGTGCTCTATGTCACCTTCCTCAGCCGGACGTATGAGGGTTCGTTCCGCTCTGCCCTTGCGGCAGCCGGGGCACAGGTGGAGGACTCGCTCCTGCATGGCTGTGTCGGCGGGCAGCTCATCTCGTCGCTGCTGGCCGTCAGCTGTGTGACGGTGGCCTTCTGCTCGAACCTCACCATGGTGTTCGATAAGGTCTCCGGTGCACGGAACGACCTGACCGTTTCGCCGGTCCGGCCCGCTGTCCTCTCGCTGAGCTATTATCTGGCGACGTTCTGCACCACGCTGCTCATCAACGGCATCGCCGCGGCCGCCTGCTTCGGTTATCTGGCGCTGACGGGCTGGTATCTGAGCGCTGCGGACGTGCTGCTCGTGCTGCTGGACGTGGTGATCCTGGTGCTGTTCGGCACGGCGCTGTCGTCCTGCATGATCTTCCCGCTTTCGACGAACGGGCAGGCCAGCGCGGTCGGAACGATCGTGAGCGCGGGGTACGGCTTTGTCTGCGGGGCCTATATGCCCGTTTCGAGCTTCTCGCCCGTGCTGCAGAAGGTCATCGCCTTCCTGCCGGGGACGTATGGGACCGCTCTGCTGCGCTGCCATGCGATGCGGGGCGTGTTTGCGGAGATGCGCCGCATCGGCTTTCCGGCGGAGGTCGTTTCGGGCATCCGTGACAGCGTGGACTGCAATCTCTATTTCTTCGGCCATGCCGTAAGCACCGGCGCGATGTATGCCATCATGATGGGGAGTATCGCCGCGCTCATCGGCCTTTACGTCCTGCTGAACCGCCCGGGACGCGGAGGAAAGCGCCATGGGTAGAGCCTCCACCAGACAGAACAAGACGCCCTATCAGCTGGCCCGCGAGGAGCTGGGCCTTTCCCGCGAGCGGGCGGCGGAGCTGCTGGAGACTATCCCGGCGGAGCGCATCGAGCGCATCGAAAGCGAGCGCTCCCTGCCGCGGCCGGACGAGGTGCTGCGCATGGCGCAGCGGTATAAGAAGCCGTCGCTCTGCAATGCCTACTGCGCCCGCGCCTGCCCCATCGGGCAGGAATATGTGCCGGAGATCAAGCCGAAGGAGCTTCCGGCCATCGTGCTCGAGATGCTGGCGACCCTCAACACGCTCGACCGCGAGCGCGGCTGCCTCATCGACATCTCGGCCGATGGCAGCATCGATCCGGACGAGCTGGCGGATTTCCTGCGCATCCAGCGGGAGCTGGAGCAGATCTCCCGGACCGTGGAGGCCCTGCAGCTCTGGGCGGAAAAAATGATGGCCGACGGCCGCATTGACCGTGCGGCCTATACGCGGGAGATCTCCGCAGCGGGAGAAAAATAGCGGGTGTTAATTTGTACATTTGAGCCTTTATTTTCTGCGCCCGGCCTGATAAAATAAGACCATACACAGCGGATCCGTAAAACCCACCCAGATACAGAAAAGGAGAGTAACAATGGTTATTTTTATGTTCGGCATCGTGCTTACCATCGTGCTTTTCATTGCCATGGGCTTTGTCCGCGGCGAGGGCATGAGCTGGAGAGCCAACAAAAAGCAGCTGCTGGCGCTGGTCGGTGTGCTCGTCATCGTGTTTTCGTGCTATGTCTCCATTCCGGCAGGCCACACCGGCGTTGTGACGACGTTCGGCAGTGTAGAGAACTACACGCTCGAGGCCGGTATGCACTTCAAGCTCCCGTGGCAGGAGGTCATCAAGATGGACAACCGCGTGCAGAAGAGCACACAGGATATGTCCTGCTTCTCCTCCGACATTCAGGAGGTCAGCATGACCTACACCGTGAACTATCAGATCAGCAAGCAGGATGCCATGACGATCTATAAGACCATCGGCATCGGCTATTACGATACGGTCATCGCCCCATGCATCACGGAGTCGGTCAAGATCGTTACGGCCCAGTATACGGCCGAGGACCTCGTCTCCAGCCGCAGCCTGATGGCCTCGCAGATCGAGGAGGTCCTGTCCAAAAAGCTGGCGGCCTACAACATCGAGCTGGTCGGCGCTTCCATTGAGAATATGGATTTCACGGATGCCTTTACGGATGCCGTGGAGGCCAAGCAGGTCGCCGAGCAGAACAAGCTCCGCGCCGAGACCGAGGCGCAGCAGCGCGTCCTCGAGGCCAATGCCGCTGCGGAGATCAAGCGCATCGAGGCGGAGGCTGATGCCTATGAGCTGACGACCCGTGCCGAAGCGGAGGCCGAAGCGAACCGCAAAATTGCTGAATCCCTGACGGAGGCCCTCATCGCCTATACTTACGCGGAAAACTGGAACGGCGAGCTGCCGACGTTCATGACGGGCGACGGCGCAACGCTGCCGATGTTCGACATGTCGGCCCTGCTGAATGGCACGGCCGATAACGGAACGACCGCCGCGCAGCCTGCGGAATAACAGAGCAGAAAAAGTCCTGCCCGGAGTGAAAGCTCCGGGCAGGATCACTTTTTGGGGGAGGGCTTTGTAGGGGAGCGGCATGCCGCTCCCGGAGACGCACCTGCAGTTGGTACAAGGCGGCGATAAAATGGTATGCACCAATTGCGTCTGTAGCGGCGTTCACTGCACAGCCGTTGGCGGCTTTGCCGCCTTACGGATGCGGCGTGCCCCTTGCGGGTAGTGAGCGCCTTGTGCGGGGAAATTAAACTGTATAAGGGCACTGGTGCACCACTGCACCACCCTGATGTGTCATTCCGAGGAGCGAAGCAACGTGGGAATCTCGCAGGACAATGGCGGATAACAGGAAAGCCATCGGCGAAAACGTAACTGCCTTCCCGAGATTGCCACGTCGGCCTGCGGCCTCCTCGCAATGACAAATCTGGGGCCCTTGTGCCACAGAATCAGTGCGAGATAGTTGTCAGCCTCCATAGCGCTCGATGAGCGCCGCTACAATATTGGTCGAAATTATTTCCCTGCCGGGGCGGGTTCGCGCTCCATGGCGGCGTGCTTGCGCGCCGGGCGGTAGCACAGCAGGGCAATGAAGATCATCAGCGCCGTGGCGGACAAGCTGACCGGATAGGACGTCATGATGGTCTGCAGCGTGGGGTGCTGCGGGAAGGCAAAGTGGATCCAAGCAATGCGGATGCCGCACACGCCGAGGGCCGTGAGGGCGGCGGGCACGAGCGAGATGCCGAAGCCGCGCAGATAGCCGGACATGACCTCATACAGAAGCGAGAAAATGTAGGCGAAGAACACGATCTTCAGCCGGTCGTAGCCCAGCGCGATGACCTGTGGGTCGTTGTTGAAGATGGACAGCAGGAAGCGGCCCGTCAGCAGCACCAGCGCGACGGTCGCGCCGAGCGAAACGGCGTCCTCGATCAGGCAGAGGTACAGCGTTTTGCGGCAGCGGCGGATCTGGCCCGCGCCGTAGTTCTGGCCGACGAACGTCGTGCAGGCCTGATTGTAGGAGTTCATCACGTCATAGGCGAAGACCTCGATGTTGCAGGCTGCGCTCGAGGCAGCCATGACGACCTTGCCGAGGCTGTTGATGGCGGACTGGATGACAATGTTGGAAATGGCGAACACCGCGCTCTGCAGCCCGGCGGGAAGGCCGATGCGCAGGATCATCCACAGGCTGCGGCCGTCCATGCGCAGCTTGCGCGGCTCAAGGCGGATGTCCTTGCCGGAGCGCAGCAGGCGGCGGAACAGCAGAGCCGAGCTGAAGGCATTGGCCATGACGGTCGCGATGGCCACGCCGTTGACGGTCATATGGAGCACGGCAACGAAGAACAGGTTCAGCAGCACGTTCAGCACGCCGGACGTCGCCAGCGCCACGAGCGGCACACGCGTCTCGCCGACGCTGCGGAAGATCGCCGCCTCGAAGTTATAAAGCAGGATGACCGGCATACCCATCAGGTAGATGCGCAGATACAGCAGCGCCTGCGGAAACACGTCGTCCGGCACATGCAGCGTACGCAGCAGGGCGGCCGCAGCCAGCTCACCGAGAACGGCGACGACGATGCCGCCCAGCAGCGAGAATACGATGGACGTGTGCACGGCCTTCTGCACGGCCTCGCGGTCGCCGCGGCCGACGGCGTTTGCGATGACGACATTCGCGCCGAGGGCGATGCCGATGAACAGGTTGACGATGAGCGCGATGAGCGCGCTGTTTGCGCCGACGGCGGCGACGGCAATGGTCTTGTCCGCGCCGGTGAAGTTGCCGACAACGGCAATGTCGGAGGCATTGAACAGCTGTTCCAGAATGGCTGTTGCGGCGACCGGCAGGGCAAACTGCGGCAGCTTGCTCCAGATCGGGCCGTGGAGCATGTCGAGCCGCTTGCTTTCTGCGGATCTCATGTGGAATTTCTCCTCTCAATTCAAAAACATCTCGATTGCGGCCCTAGTATAGCGCAATCTGCCCCGCAGCGCAAATATTTTTCCGGCTTTTCCCAAACCTTGGAAGACTGCACGGGAACGGCCCGAAGAATGGGACCGTTCCCGTGCAGTTTGCTCAGAGACTATGGTCGGAAGTCAGAGGAGTGCGGCAAAAATCAGGGCTCGCGGGCGGGAATGCGGCGGACGAGCCATACGGCAGCGCCGTGGCCTTCAGGGCAGGCATGCCGCCGGGATCGAACGTCTCGATGCTGCGGATCATTTTCAGGAAGGTCTCCTGCGTCAGATCCTCGCTGAGCGTTTCGTCCAGCGTGGTTTTGCGGAGAAAGCCGGAAACGTAGTCATAATACAGCCGGATGAGCTCGTCGAATGCCTGCCGTTCTGTCTCTTGCATGCAGCATGGGAAATGAAATCGGGAAAAGGTTAGAAAATCATCATGAGAGTGCCCGCAACGATCAGCACGAGGCCGAGCGCGGCCTTTTTGAACAGCCGCTCATGGAACACAACGGCGGAAAACGCGATGGAGACCAGAATGCTCAGCTTATCGATGGGCACGACCACGCTGGCAAGCCCGTCCTGCAGGGCCTTGTAGTAGCACAGCCACGAGCCGCCCGTTGCAAGGCCGGACAGGCAGATGAAGCCGAGCTCCTTCTTCGGGACCTCCTTCAGCGTGTGCTGCTTGCCCTTGACGAACACAATGAGCCACGCCATCACGAGCACGACGCCCGTGCGGATGGCCGTGCCGAGGTTGGACTCCACGCCCTCGATGCCGACCTTGCCGAGGATGGAGGTCAGGCTGGCGAACACGGCGGAGAGGATGGCATAGACCAGCCAGCTCTTCCGTTCGGCCTTGTTTCCGGTGACTGCTTTTTTCTCGATCATCAGGAACGTGCCGATGGCGATGAGCACGACGGCCGCACCCTTGAGCCAGGTGATGCCCTCGCCCAGGAAGAGGAACGCCAGCACGATCGTCAGGATGGTGCTCGATTTATCGATGGGAACGACCTTGTTCACGTCGCCGAGCTGCAGCGCGCGGAAATAGCACAGCCACGACGCGCCGGTCGCGAGGCCCGAGAGGATCAGAAAGACCCACGTCTTCGCGCTCAGGCCGGTGATGGTCGGTGCGGAGCCGACGATGGCCACCATCAGCCACGAAAACAGCAGGACCACGATCGTCCGGATGGCCGTGGCCGTGTCGGAATCCGTCTTCCGGATGCCGCATTTTGCCAGAATGGATGTCAGCCCGGCAAAAAGCGCCGAACCAAATGCAAACAGGATCCACATGACAATGCCTTCTTTCTATATTTTGTTTCACGCAGTGGATGAGAAAAGGTTGGCGGTTTTTTCGGAAGATTCTAATGAATCATGGTTCCATCAAAAATGTTGGGGGTCTGGCTCTCTTCCCGGCCCCGTTCCTACGAAAAAAGGGATGAGCACAGAGACAAAATCCTTTGAGTATACCACTACCACATCCAAAGGAGAGTCACTATGCCTAATTCAAACTATACCATATAACTGCTCAATTTGGAAGAGATAATCGTCAAAAAGTGCAAATTCCTACTGACGAAGTCTGCTTCTTTCTGGAGCAGCCCGACCCGCTGGACACTCACGGATTGCGTGCACGACTACCGGATGCAGGAGAGACCGCTGTCCAACACCATCTACAACGCAGGATATGACGTTGACCGCGTGAACTTAGCCGCCGGGAGCGCGCATTTGACAAAAGCTGCGTAATAGGATAAACATCCCACACCGTGCGTTTCCAGGACGCATAGTGCGGGATGTTTTTGCGTTTTTGGGAAGATGGTTGCTGCACAAACGATTTAAGTTTTTAAGTATCTGTTTCCGTTCCAACAATGACTTGTGAAGTTTCTTCGGTATTGGACTGAGCTGGATGAGCAGTGAGACCGGTAAAAGCAATTATGCCCAGGATGTACATCACAATAATGCCGCCGATAATAAAGGCGAATACTTTCCATACTCTCTTCGCCCGTCTGTTTTTGATAGCCAGCTGCTCGTTGATCCGCGAAAGCTGCTCTGCCAAAGCGTCGGGCTTCGTTTCTGCTTCAATTTTGGATCCGAGCAATCGGCTTACAGGGACATCCAAAATCTCCGCCAGCTTTATTAACAGATCCGAGTCGGGAACGGAAAGACCTTTTTCCCATTTTGAAACGGTCTGCCTCACGACATTCAATCGTGCTGCCAGTTCCTCTTGCGTGATTCCTTTTTCCTTACGAAGTGCTTTTAGGTTGTCTTGAAACATAGTGGCTTCCTCCTTTGCACTCTCATTATAGTGCGGAAGACTGCGTTGCCTCAAGCAACGCAGAATAACATTGAACCAAACCAAACTCTATTAAGTAGAATTATAGCAGAGACTTGTGAATAATTCCACCTCTACTCCGAGTTGAACCGTCCTTTGCCTTGCATTGCGCATGGGACGCAGCGCAGGACTTTTCCCGTTTCTGGCGATTTAGAGCGGCACATTCGATGCCCTGCAGGACACACCTTTGCGCATCACGGAATCGAGCAGCAACCAGCCAAACCGCAAAAGGTCAGGGAGATTTCCGGCATCCGGAAATCTCCCTGTTCGTCAAGTTTGCATAAACGTAGGCATTGCCGGGCGAACGTAACGTACTTAAGGCGCTGTTATTTTGTTGAAATTCGGATGGGTAAAGGCCCTGCGGTCATATTCCACCAGGGATACCGGCCGGTACAGCCGGGTGGTCATCAGATCGTAGGCGTAGCGGGCAGTGTCGCTGTCATAGTGGAGCAGAGCACTGTAATCCCGCTGGAGCAGCCGCTGGGCATCCTCTCTGGAGATCACCACGCTTTCCTTAAGCTCCCGCTCAAAGCTCTTGCGTTTCAGCTCAAACTTTGCTTTCTGATCATCGGGATCATAGACCCGCAGGCGGATTCGCTTTTTCTCGTCTGCGTGTTCCCGCTTATCCCGATAATCCTCATTGACAATGCTGTCAAAATACACGCTGCGCACCGTGTAGCCGTTGTATCCGCCGTATGCGTCTGGGATCAACAGCTGATTGAGTGCGTCCAGCAGATATAGGCGATCCGGAAGGGAGATTAAGTATTTGACCTCTTTCCGGTAGACCGCCAGGGTGTTGGCCGTTGTATCCATGATTCGCCACCTCTTTGTCGTTTGCTATAAGATACAAGGCGGCTCCAGATTTTGGGTACCACTTTTGCAAAAAATGAAAAAGTTTCTGTCTGAGATAATGATCTGCCTATGAGGCTGACCTTTTAGCTGCACAAAAAGGAGCAAGGTCTGTTCAACCTTGCCCCAGTCAGTATTCAGTTTGGCGGATTAGCCTTATCAAAATATGATACCAATATCAAAAGGCAAGCATCAAAATGAGTGCTTTTCCTTTTATATCTGACGCATTATGTTAAAATGTGCAGTAGATGATCCATTTTACTGTCCCACTCTCTGCTGGAATCGGCGCACTCTTTCAGTTCGGTTTCGATTTCAGCATTTATCGGCAAGTTTTTCTTATAGCGGATGGTATGCTCAAGGCTTGCCCAGAAGTCCATAGCGATTGTACGGAGTTGTATCTCCACCGGTACATGGATCTCTTTTTCTGCAAAGAATACCGGCAGCCGGATCGTCAGGTGCAGACTGCGATATCCATTTGGTTTCGGGTGTGAAATGTAGTCTTTCTCTGTGATAATTTCAATGTCAGACTGATCTTTTAAGCACTATGCCAAAATAAATTCGTTAATATCCATAGCTTATACCTCCTTCGCTCGTGCCTTCCAATGGTTGGGACGTTGGACATTATTATACTGATTTTTCCTCTCCGGGTCTTGCCTCCAACTTTCAACCTTCTTGTCATGAAGAATAGCATCCTTACCGTCTCCATGCTCGCTATTGGCACACAGTTCAGCAAATGGATGTTGCCGTGAGTATGCATTTTGACAAGAATGGGAGTAAAAAACGGGTACGACTTTTGCCTTATCTATCTGCAACGCCGGAGCCAGTCGTAACCCTAAAACACGGTTTGCAAAAGTCACACCAACAGATGACATGAAAAATCAAAAAATTTACGAATATCGTAAAATATTCTTGACATATCTTGGCTGCGGTGATAAACTATGTTTAACGATTTTCATTAAATAATTAACGCTAACAGCACTTGGAGGTGGTTTGTATGGAAAAGTTCGTAAAGCACAGATTTCTAAACAGCGTGTTGTTTACTGCGCTGTTTGTTCCGCTGGGCTTTTTTCTTCTGCGTGATACCATTGCAGCAATAACCGGAATCATGTTTGAGTCCATAGGCGGCAAGGAGTCGCTTCTGTATCAGATTAATGACGATATCGCAAGGCTGATTATTGTAGGACTGCTGATGCTGATCATGCCGATTTTTTTCCGGGGGAAATGCAATTTCGGCTTTCGGGGCGGAAAACTGAAACTCGGCATCTTGCTGGCTCTCCCGGAACTGATTGTTCCCCTGTGGAATTTTTTACAGATCAAAATATATGATGCACCTTTTGTCGTCGGTACCACAGCCGTCATTGCGGCAATTGTTCACGGGGTCGGACCCGGTGTGTCTGAGGAGATTTTTTGTCGCGGCTTCGTTGTGTCAAATCTGATGCGCATCTGGAAAGATAAGCCAAAGAAATTTACTCGCTGCATGTTGGTCTCCGGAATTGCGTTTGGCCTGTTGCACGCAGTTAATGCGATTGCCACGGGCGACATTTTTGCGGCACTGGTACAGGTTATTTACACCGCCGCCATTGGCGTTTTTGACGGCGCAATTTTTCTCCGGACGCGCAATATTTGGGGAGTAATCCTCATGCACACATTGACCGACATTTCTGCTTTTATTGCTGTGTTTGACGAAAGTATTCACGTCACAGGCATGGATATTGTATTCTGCATTTTCGGCTCACTTGTGTTTATTGCGCTGGCGTTTTACTTGATCCGTCCGGCAAAACGGGCAGAAATGGAAGCACTGTGGGCGGACGGTTGGTCCTTTGGAAATGAAAATGGAAAAACACGCGCAGGGGCAAAAGCGGCTGTCGTCATTTCAACTGCGGTGGTCATTGCTTTCGTAGCGTCTCTCGGTGTTACGATTTACCAAGTGAAAATGGGATATGATGTACCGATTTTCTCTACGTTTGAGAAAAAGCTGGATTCCGATATTCAGTATCAAATTAGTGAAAATGGAAAGGAATTGACCATTTCACTCCCACATACTGCGGGAGCAAGCTACAATGTAAAAAGCTCCGACCCTGAGTCATTTGTTTTGAAAGAGAGCCGGGAAAACGGAGACACCTATCTATTTGTGTTTTCCCACGAAGGCACCAGTACGGAGAAAATTAAGCTCACCTTCTCGCTGATGCTCGGCGATGCGGCTATTTCAATCAAAGATTATCGGATAACGGTCAGTTTTAAGGAGAATGGCGGGATTTCTGCCGTCGGAGGGTAAGCTATGAAGAAATTATCCGCTGCGTTCGGAACCCTCCCCATGACATGGCCTGTCGTTTGCGCCTTTGCGGCAATCATCGGGATTTATGTGGGTGTCATCAATCAAATTCCGATACTTTATGATACTTCTTTTCGGGATATTGCCGTTACATATGAGTGGTGGGTGCTGTTTGCGCTTTTGATCGTGTCAAACTGCAAAAATGCCAAAGAGGCAGGGCTAAAATGCCTTGTGTTCTTTCTCATCAGTCAGCCGGTGATTTTTCTCGTAGAACTGCCTTCAATCGGATTGGACAAAGTTCTGTACTATTACACCAAAATATGGCTGCCGATCACCCTGCTCACGCTCCCCGGTGGTGCAATCGCCTTCTATGCGAAAAAGCAAAACGCGTTGGGCGCAGTTGTTCTCAGCATCGGCAATACCGTTGTTGCTCTGCTGGGCGTGAGCTATTTTCAAAAGCTCTGTCATTCTTTCCCGCGGTATCTGCTGACGGTCGTTTCCTGTGCTGCGATCATTGCCGTTCTTCTTATGGGGATGCAGCAGAAGTGGAAGACAAGATTTTTGTCGGCGGCTACGACTCTACTGCTGACGGCAGGCGTTATTATTTGGGCTGTGCTCAATGAACGAGTAATCTGACAATGAGGAGAGGAAGCATGATAATCATCGCAGCATACCCCATTGCACCTACCTCCCTACTCTCCAAACAATTCTATCAAAAAACTCTTTATAGTGAAAGCGCCCACATTGTCTAATCCTTTGCGGGTTCCTTTCACAGAAAGGAATAGTCATATATGAAACGAACCCTTTTGCTTATTCTTGCGCTATGCCTGCTTTTGACCGGCTGCGGTGTTCCGGGCGAAGCCGACACACAAAGCTCCGACACATCGGAGGAGCTATCCACGACCGCCGAAACCACGACTGAGCCGATTAAGGAAGCGGCGCTCCTTGATTCGTGCGAGGCATTTGACGACAGCGGCGCTCTTTGGTACATTCCCAATGGGCAGATTGAGGCGCAGCAGTATCCCATGCTTCGCACCTTCGCAGGTAATCTTTTAATGACGACAACCAGCTACATCAGCGACGGCAACAGCGAGATGAAGCTGACGCTCTTGAGCGCTACAACCGGCGAAGCGCTGCAAAACTGCACGGTGGGGCTTACCGAATCTGTCGAACCACAGATTCTAGGGGACCACATTGCCGTATGCGACAGTCAGTCTGGAACGGTCATCGTGCTGGATGCGCTCCTTCGGGAGACCGCACGCTACACTCTTTCCGCAGATCCGGGGCAATGGTTCCTTGGTTATGATCTTGATACGCTATACAAGTGCAGCTATCTGGGCGGAATACGTGCTGTCTCCCTCTCGACGGGAAAGGAGCGTTTCTTCCTTGATCTGGCCGAACTGAGCATATGCAGCGTGACGGATGCAAATGTCTGCTTCACCGGTGTCAACCGTGAGACACAGAGATATACCGCTTCATGCCTCAATCTTGCAAGCGGGAAACTGGTCGAGCCTCCGTTTTCCGGCGATTTCTTCCGAATCTGCCACAGCGATAAAATGTGGCTCGCGGGCTTTTACGGGCAGGAGGACACCTTTGCTTTCGGAACGGATGCCAATGCCTGCGTGGTCACTGCGCAAAACGGCACATTTTCTCTGCTTGATCCGGTGGGTCACCTCCTGTTCACCGATTTCGACGGAACTCTGTCGCTATACGATGACAAGGGTGTTTTTCTCTCGTCCTGTGCATTGCCTGGCCGTTATGTGCAAAGCATCGTCTGGACGGAGGAACTTGGCGGCTACCTGTTGCTGGTAACCGATGGTGAGGGATGTAATCGCCTGCTGTTTTGGGATATCCGTGCGAACACAAACGGTGAAAACCTGCAAACACAGTCCCTTGCCGACCTCCAAGCCGCACCTGACGGCATGAGCGCAGATGCTTCGCTCTATGAACGAGCGCAGTCGCTTTCCGACCGCTTTGGCATCGAGATCCGCATTGCCGACCAGTGCGAAACGGAATTTACATTCTTCAGTTGTTATCCGGTCTCCGACTACGGGCCTGTATCCGCAGGATTGGATCTTCTGGAGGATGCACTGTCTGTTTTTCCGGAAGGTTTCTTCCGGCAACTCATCTACGGACACATCGACCGCGTGCAGTTCCAGCTCGTCGGCGGGCTGGCCGCGACAAATGGCTTCGGCGGTGACATGAGTTACGCCGCCTTCACGGACGCAAACGGCAGCGTATGCAAAATCGTCCTTGATATTTATTCACTCAGCAAGAATACTGTCTGGCACGAGCTCTCTCACACCATTGACAGGCGGCTTGCGTGGGACGCAACGTACCGCGATGAGGCACTGTTTACCGAGGAGGGATGGTCTGCCCTTAACCCTGATGGTTTTACCTATACCGGGGAATACGGTTCACTGGGCACCAACATTCAGCCGGAATGGTATTCCTATTTCATCGACGACTACTCCATGATCAACGCAGCAGAGGACCGCGCGCGGATCTTTGAATACGCGGTTGAGAACAGCGGCACACTGTTCCGGGATGCACCGGGTCTTATAGCAAAGCTGCAATACTACAGCGATTGCATCCGCGATTGCTTTGATACGGCGCTATGGCCTGAGATAACTGCTTGGGAAGCGCCACTGCATTGATTTGATTTTTAGCATAACTGCCTTGTAAGCAATTCTTCCCAATAACTCACGATAGTGAAAGCCCTGCTGCATCTAATTATTTGTGAATGCCTTTCACAGAAGGGAATGGTCATATATGAACTCCAACACCATTACAAAATTCCACCTGTTCGGCAAGGTGGGAAAAATCGTTATGACAGTTTTATCCGTAATCGCAGCGCTTATAACAGTTAGCTGCTGCATTGCGACTGCTTTTGTACCAACGCTCCCGAAGGATGCTCTGACGGTTCGTGTGGTCGAGCACGCTGAATTCCGCTTTAACAAAGCAAGCTTTGATACGCTGTGGAGCATCCTCGGCGGCGGCTTTAGCTATTCGGGAAAAGAGTTCCCGGAGTATATGCTTGAGGATAGCGAAAAGAAAGCCATCCCACCCGAAAATCAGGAGTTCCAAGCCGAACTGAAGATTTTCAACCAGTCATACGCCTCGGCGGAAATACACTCTGACGAAACCGCCAAAGTCATGGAGGCGGATACGTCCCCTGAGGAATATAACATAAAAGATTTGGTAACGGTATTTATTTTTCTGACGGTGTTTTCGGCATCTGCAACTGCTGCGCTCTGGATGCTGAGAAGGCTGTTCGCGGTGCTGACGAAGTGTGAATCGCCCTTTTGCTGTGAAGTTGTAAATAGAATGAGAAGCTTTGGTTTTTCTCTTCTTCCTGTTGCAGTGTTCGCCTCTATCGGTGAAACGATGCTGGAAAGCTTCTTGACCGCCGGAAAAAGCACCAATGTCAGTATTCAATGGGGCATTTTGATTGCTTTTGTTGTAACTATGGCCTTGGTGGCTGTTTTCAAGTATGGTGTTCAGTTGCAGAAAGAATCGGATGAGACCCTGTAAGGAGGCGGAGAGATGGGACACATCATTTTGCGGTTAGACCGTGTCATGGCTGACAGGAAAATGAGCCTGAATGAATTATCGGCAAGAGTTGGCGTTGCCAATGTGAATTTATCCAAGATGAAGAACGGCCATATCAGCGCCATCCGCTTTTCCACACTGGCGGCCATTTGTGATGTGCTCAATTGCCAGCCGGGAGACATCTTGGAATACAGCCCTGAAGAAAAAAATAACTAAATTCTAAAAAGCTAAAGGCCGCCTGACTCAAATGAGACTTGAAGATTTTTAACCAGCTCACAGATTGTAAAAACAGAAAAGCACTGGATTGGGCGTACACAGAAAAGCTGGAGAAGTACTTTCCCCTGGCGGTTGTCATGTGCGACCTAAATGGCCTAAAGGAAATAAATGACCAAAAGGGACATGACGCCGGTGATAAATTCATTGTGCAGACCGCACAGACGCTGAAATCTGTGTTCGGAAAGCGTCATGTGTATCGGCTTGGCGGAGATGAGTTCATTGCGGTTCTGCCAAACATCACACATCCGGCGTTTCAGAAACTACTGGAAACGGCAAAAAGCCAACTGGGTGCTACCGCGTCCCTCGGTACGACGATAAGCGGCACAAAGGACACGGATTTTGAGTCGCTTCTGAAAGCCGCAGATGCGGAAATGTATGAAAACAAGAAGCAATACTACATCGTGACAGGAAAAGAGCGGAGAAAGCACAGCTTGTGAGAGGGAAAGACCATGAACCTGATAATTGAATTATAAAAAAAGGAAGAGATACTGACCCTGACGCGTTGATATCTCTTTTTTCGTGAAAGAAAAGACTACTCTGCAATTGTTCATAAAATGAAGAGTAAGCTTGTAGAAGTTTTGAGTCCTTTGTTCTTTTCGGATTTCTCGTCTCTCCGTCATACAAATTACTTTAAATTTAACATAACATACATTATAAATTATATCTTGGAAAGTAAATAATGTCAATTAGAAAATCTGCGATTTAAAAATTCGCACACTCGCACCTGCCTTTCGGTTTTGGTAGACTGTAACCGAAAGGCGGGTGTATTTTGCATTGCAGACCTGCCGGGGAAATTTTGAATGGGAGGATCACATATGAAATCGTTATTTGAGCAGTTGGGCGGCGCTTACACAAGGCAGGGCGACTACTGCCTGCCGGATGTTCGTTTACCGCCCGAAGAAGAACATCTCATCGGCGTTTACGGGCAGCGGCGGCGAGTTTATCTGAAGAGGCATCACCGGATACTGTATTATAACCTGCTGACCGCCGGGACGCTGGGCGGGCACCTCGCAGACATTGAGGAGCAGGCGCAGGAACTCTTTCTTCGGCTGGTAGAACAATACGCAGACATCGAGGGCGTGACGGAGGCCTTGAAAGCCGATGACCCGATGGCGTGGGTGCGAAAGATGAACGGCATCCGACATCGGGCAAACGAGGCCGTGATGCAGGAAATCGTATATGGGTAATGAACAAGCGGGGGCCAGTGGCCTCCGCTTGTTTTGTGTGTAGAAAAGAACAATGTTGTTTTGAAACGACATTGTTCCGAACTTTGTTGACATTGTTCTTTTATTCGGGTATAATGTACTTGTGATTTTATGCGTGGAGGTATCCCCTATGGCTGAAATGATCTCGGTAAGAGAGGCAGCAGTGCGCTGGAATATAACGGAGCGGAGAGTTGCGACGCTCTGCAAGAATGGGAGAATCGCCGGTGCGAAAAAGCAGGGCAATCGTTGGCTGATCCCCGCTGATACGCAGAAGCCGGCGGATCAGCGGCTCAAGACGGGCGCTTTCCGCAAGACGGAGCGCGCGCCGAAGCTGCCCCTGCCCATCGGCGTGTCCAACTACTGCCTTGCCTCGTCGGAATACTACTACATCGACAAAACGATGATGATCAAGGACTTTATCGACGAGCGTCCGATGGTGACGCTGTTCACCCGCCCCCGGCGCTTCGGCAAGACGCTGAATATGGATATGCTGCGCACTTACTTTGAAAAGAGCGACAAGGATACCTCCGTCTACTTCCGGGATAAGAAGATCTGGGCCTGCGGCCAGAAGTACCAGGATTATCAGGGCAAGTACCCTGTGATCTTCCTGACCTTCAAGGATGTGAAGTTCGACACTTGGGAGGAGACCTTTGCGGCCATCCGGGATATTTTTGCAAAGGAGACCCGGCGGCACAAAGAGCTGCTGACCAGTGAAAAGTGCGACGAGTACAGCAAAAAGACCTATGAAAAGCTGGCAGACGGCAAAGTCAGCGAGGTAGAGCTGGCTTCGGCACTGCTGGATCTGTCCGCTATGCTGCACAAGCACTATGCCGTTGCGCCCATTATCATCATCGACGAGTATGACACCCCCATCCAGCAGGGCTACCAGAAGGACTATTACGACAAGGTCATCCGGTTTATGCGAAACCTGTTTTCCGGCGGTTTCAAGGATAATCAGCACCTGTCCTTCGGCTTCCTCACCGGCATTCTGCGGGTGGCCAAGGAGAGCATCTTCAGCGGGATGAACAACCTGTCCATCAACTCCGTGCTGGACAACAAATACAGCGCCTACTTCGGCTTCACCGCCGACGAGGTGATGGAGATGGCGGAATATTACGGCGCTGCCGATAAGTATGACGAGATTTGCCAGTGGTACGATGGCTACCGCTTCGGCAAGACGGAAATTTTCAACCCGTGGTCGGTGGTCAACTACTTCAGCAACGAGTGCGAGCCGAGGCCCTTCTGGGTCTCCACCGGCAGCAACGATATTATCGGGGAAGTGCTTGCCCAGGCGGACGAGGAGATTTATAACCGTCTGACCTCCCTGGTCAACGGCGAGACCTTCACCACCTTCATCGACACCGGCGTGATCTATCCGCAGATCAAGAGCAATCCCTCCACCATTTACAGCTTCCTACTGGTGACCGGCTATCTGAAGGCACTGAAAACCACGCCCTCCTTCAGCGGTGATTTTATGTGCGAGGTCTCCCTGCCCAACCGGGAGATTTCTCTGGTGTATAACAAGGAGATCTTGCAGCGGCTGGAGAATCTGATCCCGCCGTCCACGGCGATTTCCGTTCAGGAGGCCATCTTCTCCGGCGATAACGCACGGCTGAAAGCGCAGATCCAGACGCTGCTGACCCAGTCGGTCAGCTCCTTCGATACTGCCGGGGAGAATTTCTACCACGGCTTTATGCTGGACCTGTGCGCCCTGCTGGGCGGCGCTTTCGTGACCTCCAACCGGGAATCGGGCGACGGGCGCTATGACATTCAGCTGAAGCCCACGCAAAAGGGTCTTCCGGGCATCCTGATTGAGCTGAAAGCGGAGAAGAATTGCAGCGACGAAAAGCTGAAAAAGCTGTCCGAAACGGCCTTGCAGCAGATCAACGACAAGAAATACGAAACCGAGCTGACGACCGCCGGGGTCAGGACGATTTATAAATACGGCGTGGCCTTCAGCGGTAAAAAGGTCGAAGTGGCGGTCGGATGAGGAGAGAAAGCAATGGTCAATGAGAAAAGCAGCGCCGTGGGCGTAAATATACAGGAAAAGGCCACGATGATCTGGAATGTGGCGGATGTGCTTCGCGGGCCGTTCAAGCCCCACGAATATGGCCTTGTGATCTTGCCAATGACGGTGGTCAAGCGGTTTCACGACTGTCTGATGCCCACCCACGATGCGGTGATCGAGCAATATGAAAAGGTTAAGAAGCTGGCAGTTATTGACGGCTTTCTGACCCGTGCCTCCGGCTATCAGTTCTATAACACCAGCCGGTTTACTTTTGAGAGCCTGCTGGCAGACCCGGACAACATTGAAGCAAATTTCCGGGACTATCTAGCCGGGTTCTCCGGAAATGTGCAGGATGTGCTGGCCAAGTTCGATTTTGACAACATCATCCGCCGTATGGTGGAGTGCAACAGCCTGTATCTGGTCATCAAGGAGTTCAACTCCCCCAAGGGCTACCTCGGTCCGGATAAGATCAGTGCCGTGGACTGCGGCTATATTTTTGAGGATCTTGTCAAGCGCTTTTCTGAGTCCTTTGGCGAGGAGGCCGGAGCGCACTTCACCAGCCGGGACATCATCTATCTGATGACCGACCTGCTGCTGTGCGACGCCAAGCTGGATGACGGCAATGTGACCGTGTACGACATGACGATGGGCACCTCGCAGATGCTTTCCTGTAGACAGGATCGGCTCAATCGCTTCGTCGGCTTCTTCGCAGACCGACGCTTCACAAACCGGCTCCAAATCCCGAAGGGCATTCAATCGGCGCAGACGCACAGAATAGTTGTCGGAATGCTCGTCCACATAGTTATCGTCTATGTACTCGGCAATGTCCGCATAGAGCTTACCGCTAATCTGATATGCCTTCCTGTCAAAGATAACGATGTAGACGGTCATATCGTTTTCAAGCAGGAACTCGCTGATCGTATCAATGGCAATTCTGAGCGCCTGGTCTTTCGGATAGCCATAGATACCGGATGAAATGAGAGGAAACGCAACCGTCTCACATTTCTTGTCCTTCGCCAGCGCAAGAGAAGTACGATAGCAGGAAATAAGCTGGTCACGCTCTCCGTGCTTGCCGTCCCACCAGCGCGGGCCTACGGCATGGATCACATATTTGCAGGGCAGCTTGTAGCCCTTCGTAATCTTGGCGCTGCCGGTTTCACATCCGCCCAGCGTTTTACATTCAGCCAGCAGCTGCGGTCCTGCAGAACGATGGATGCAGCCGTCAACACCACCACCGCCGAGAAGCGATGAGTTAGCAGCGTTGACGATTGCGTCCACTTTCATTTTTGTGATGTCGTTTCTGACGATTTGAAGAGGCATGATCTCACCATTGGAGACCTTTTACAGGATGCCATCCAGAACATTCATGCCGAGATTACCGAATTTGAAATCGACGATCTTGAAGCGGAGGATGAGGACCTTTCTATCCCCGCTGACCCTGATGTGCGCAATTTCAGCTTCACGGTGGTGGACGGTAAAATCTATTACCGTGAAAACAGCCGCATGAATCCCGTGGATGTTTCCGCGACTGCCGAAAGCCGCATCAAAGGCATGATTGCCATCCGTGATTGTGTCCGGACGCTGATCGAGTACCAGACGGAGGACTATCCCGATGCCGATATCAAGGCAGAGCAGGAAAAACTCAATCGGCTCTACGACGACTTCAGCAAGAAATACGGGCTTATCAGCGCAAGAGCCAACAATTCGGCTTTCAATTCCGACAGCTCCTACTGCCTGCTTGCCTCGCTGGAGGTGCTGGATGATGAGGGCAACTTCCTCCGCAAGGCAGATATGTTCTCCAAACGAACCATCAAGCAGAAGGTAACGGTGCAGTCGGTTGACACGGCTTCCGAGGCCTATGCTCTGTCCCTTGCAGAAAAAGCAAGAATCGATATGCCGTATATGTCGCAGCTCACCGGCAAAACCGAGCAGGAGCTGTTTGAGGATTTGAAGGGTGTTATTTTCCTCAACCCCATGCACATAAGCGAAGAGGACGGCAAGCCGAAGTATCTCCCTGCCGATGAATACCTCTCCGGCAATGTCCGCGAGAAGCTCGAATGGGCGCGGCGCAGCGCAGAGCTCTATCCGGAGGATTATTCCGAGAATGTGCGAGCGTTGGAGGCTGTCCAGCCCGTTGACCTGAAGGCAAGCGAGATTTCTGTCAGATTCGGTGCGACCTGGCTGCCTCCGGAAACCATCGAGGAGTTCATGTTTGAGCTGTTCAGCACCCCGCGCTACTGCCAATGGAATATCCATGTTCACTACGCGCAGTACACCGGTGAATGGAATGTGGAGGGAAAATCCTACGACCGCAGCAATGTGAAAGCTCACAATACCTACGGTACCGGTAGAGTCAACGGTTATAAGATTATGGAGGAAACCCTGAACCTCCGTGATGTGAGAATCTTCGACTACATCGAGGACGGAAACGGCAGGAAAACGGCTGTGCTCAACAAGAAAGAAACCGCCATCGCACAGGGCAAGCAGGAGCTTATTAAGCAGGCCTTTGCAGACTGGATATGGAGCGATCCGGAACGCCGGGAGCAGCTAACCAAGCTGTATAATGAGAAGTTCAACAGCATTCGCCCCCGCGAGTATGACGGCAGCCACCTGAATTTCGTGGGAATCAATCCGGAGATCACGCTGAGGCCGCATCAGGTCAATGCCATTGCCCATATCCTCTACGGCGGCAACACCCTGCTTGCGCATGTGGTGGGGGCCGGGAAGACCTTCGAGATGGTAGCGGCTGCACAGGAGAGCAAGCGGCTGGGCTTGTGTCAAAAAAGCCTGTTTGTGGTCCCCAATCATCTGACGGAGCAATGGGCGAGCGAATACCTCCAGCTCTACCCCTCCGCCAAGATTCTTGTCGCCACCAAGAAGGACTTCGAGACCAAGAACCGCAAGAAGTTCTGCGGGCGCATTGCCACCGGCGACTACGATGCGGTCATCATTGGGCACAGCCAATTTGAAAAGATCCCCATGTCCCTGGAACGACAGCGTGCCATCCTGCAGCAACAGCTGGATGAAGTGCTGGACGGCATTTCTGAATTGAAGAAAAACCGTGGAGATAATTTCTCCATCAAGCAGCTGGAGCGAACCAAGAAAACGGTCAAGCAGAAGCTGGACAAGCTCAATGACCAGTCCCGCAAGGATGATGTTGTGACCTTTGAGGAGTTGGGCGTTGACCGTATCTTCATCGATGAGGCGCATTACTATAAAAACCTCGCCGCATTTACAAAAATGCGGAATGTGGGCAACATCAGCCAAACCGAGGCCATGAAGTCCAGCGACCTGTATATGAAGTGTCGGTATTTGGACGAGTTGACCGGCGGCAGAGGCGTTGTGTTTGCCACCGGCACGCCCATCTCCAATAGCATGGTGGAGATGTACACCATGCAGAAGTATCTCCAGTACGGAGCGCTGCGCAGGAATGACCTTCTCCACTTCGATGCCTGGGCCTCCACCTTCGGCGAGACGGTGACGGCTATCGAGCTTTCTCCGGAGGGCACGGGCTACCGCGCCAAAACAAGGTTTGCGAAGTTCTATAATCTACCGGAGCTCATGGCAATGTTCAAGGAGACCGCAGATATTCAAACGGCGGATATGCTCAAGCTCCCCGTGCCGGAGGCCCATTACCACAGCGTTGTTTTGAAGCCATCGGAAACGCAAAAGGAAATGGTGGCCTCTCTTTCAGAACGAGCCGAGCGTGTCCGCAATAAGATGGTGGATTCCAGCGTGGATAACATGCTCCTCATCACCAATGACGGCAGAAAGCTCGCCTTGGACCAGCGGCTCATGAACGATATGCTCCCCGACAGCGAGACAAGTAAGGTGGGCGCGTGTGCGGAGAATGTTTTTGACATCTGGCAGCGCACTGCCGATCGGAAATCGACACAGATGGTGTTCTGCGACTTGTCTACGCCCCACGGCGACGGCAAGTTCAATGTGTACGATGATCTCCGAAATAAGCTGATTGCCAAGGGCGTTCCGGCAGAGGAAATCGCCTATATTCATACGGCAAACTCCGAGGCGCAAAAGAAAGAGCTGTTTGGCAAGGTGCGCTCCGGTCAGGTGCGTGTGCTCATCGGTTCCACGCAGAAAATGGGAGCCGGCACCAATGTGCAGACGAAGCTTGCGGCACTTCATCATTTGGATTGTCCGTGGCGACCGTCTGACCTGCAGCAGCGGGAAGGACGAATCATCCGCCAGGGCAACGAAAACAAGGAGGTCGATATTTACACCTATGTCACGGAGAACACCTTCGACAGCTACCTGTATCAGTTGGTGGAATCCAAGCAGAAGTTCATTGGGCAGATCATGACCAGCAAATCCCCGGTGCGCTCTGCGGAGGACATTGACGAAACAGCCCTGAGCTATGCGGAAATCAAGGCGCTGTGCGCCGGCAATCCCCATATCAAGGAGAAGATGGATCTGGACATTGATGTGTCCCGGCTGAAGCTGCTCAAGGCCAACCACCTGAGCCAACGCTATTCGCTGGAGGATCAAATCTTGAAGGAGTTTCCGCAGAGAATTCGGTCGTTGGAGCAGCGCATTGAGGGCTATAAAGCGGATATTGACCAGCTCAAAAGAAATACCGAGCCCAACGAGGACGGCTTCTCCCCGATGATTATGCCGGGTGGCACGGTAAGGGAAAAGAAGGCTGCCGGCGATGCCATTCTTGGCCTTTGCAAGTCCATGACAAGCCCCGACCCGGTTCCCATCGGTCAGTACAGAGGCTTTGATATGGAGCTGTCCTTCGACACCTTCAGCCGAGAATATAAGATCACGCTGATTCATCAGCTGCGGCATACGGTCACGCTGGGAACGGACATCTTCGGCAACATTCAGCGACTGGATAACACCCTCGGTGCTTTTGAGGAAAGGATGGCGGCATGTGTCGAGCAGCTGGAGAATACGCGGGTTCAGCTTGAAAACGCAAAGGCTGAGGTACAGAAGCCATTCCCCCAGGAGGAAGAGCTTGCAGCGAAAACCGCCCGCCTGAACGAGCTGAACGCCCTGCTAAACCTGGATAAGACGGAAAATGAGATCGTGGACGGTGAGCGAGCCGATGAAGAACCGAGCCGCTCCAGCGATGACAGGGAGCGATGAAATCATTCGCACATTTGCAGCACGGCACTTCCGCCGCTACAATGAAGCCAGATCAAAGGACGGAGGTGCCTGATATGTTCAGACGCAAAAATGATAAGCGAATTGTTGAGTTAAATCCGGAAGAACTCCGGCTCGCTAAATATGCGCTCCTTGGGTTCCGAAACAAGCTGGTCGCGCAGGGCAAACCGACGGAAGATATCAATGCGCTGTTGCTGAAAATCATGAAATAACCAATGATAGCCGCAGGGAGTAAAAACCTTGCGGCTATCATAAACTAATGAGGTCGATAATCTAAAATGTGCGCGAGGCAGCTTGGATTCGCCCATGAAATGTGCGAAACGGATTGAAAATCGCCCATGTTTTGTGTATGGAGTTTCCAGAACTGCCATTGGGAGGCAATTACGAGCCTGACACATTTAAGCTGTATTTTGCGGATATCATGAACGCATTTTCTGAGTTCGTTGTGAAAAGTGTGTATGCGCATCAAAAGTTCACTGTAAAAAATGTAGATCAAATCCCAAAATTCATTGCATTTTTTGCGATTCGGTGGTATACTATATTTGCAGTATGAGATAGGGGGTGCAAGTATGTACCGAATCGCAATGGAAAAGCTACTGAAATGGAAAGAAAGCAAACGGCGGAAGCCGCTGATTATCGAGGGCGCACGGCAAGTCGGGAAAACCTGGCTGATGAAGGAATTCGGAAAGCTCTATTATACCGATACCGTATATATCAACTTCGATTCCAATTCCAGAATGGCTGAACTGTTTGCCTCTGATTTGGATACAGATCGTTTGATTATGGGGTTGGAATTGTATTCCGGTCGAAAAATTGATCCCGACCACACCCTCTTGATTTTTGATGAGGTGCAGGAAGTGCCAAGAGCGCTCAGCTCTCTCAAGTACTTTTACGAAAATGCGCCGGAGTACCATATTGTATGCGCAGGCTCTCTGCTGGGCATTGCCCTGCATGAAGGCACTTCTTTCCCGGTGGGCAAAGTGGACTTCCTGAAGTTATACCCCCTCTCTTTCAAGGAGTTTTTGATGGCTACCGGAAAGGAGCGCTTTGCAGAGCTGCTCAGCAAGCAGGATTATCCAATGATCACGAGTTTTAAGCAGACCTACATTGATGCGCTCAAGCAGTATTATTTTGTAGGCGGTATGCCGGAAGCCGTGCAGAGCTTTGCGGAGAATAAGGATTTCAATGAAGTTCGTGAGATACAGAAAAGGATACTTGCCGCTTATGAGCAGGACTTTTCCAAACACGCACCGAATGAGATCGTTCCCAAGATCCGCATGCTTTGGAACAGCATCCCCTCGCAGTTGGCAAGAGAAAACAAAAAGTTCGTCTATGGCCTCGTTCGAGAAGGCGCAAGAGCCAAGGATTATGAAACGGCGATTCTGTGGCTTTCCGATTGTGGCCTGGTTCATAAGATCAGCCGTGTAAACGCTGGCGGAATTCCCCTGAAGGCCTATGAGGACTTAAAGGCATTCAAGCTGTTCCTTGTGGATGTGGGCCTGCTCGGGTGTATGGCAGGCCTTCGCCAGCGCACCTTACTGGACGGAAACGACCTCTTTATTGAATTCAAAGGTGCCCTTACGGAGCAGTATGTTTGCCAGCAGCTGAAAACCATTGAGGATCTGGGCGTTTACTACTACACCAATGACAGAGGTTCCTGCGAAATTGACTTCATCGTGGATACAGGCGAGCAGGTGATTCCGGTGGAGGTAAAAGCTGAAATCAACCTCCGGGCAAAAAGCCTGAAAACCTATCAGGAGAAGTTCACACCCGAAATCGCCGTCCGTACTTCGATGGCAGATTTCAAAAAAGAAGACCGGCTTGTGAATTTGCCGCTGTATGCAGTAGAGCAGATTGCCGAGCTATAACTCGTGATCTATTGCACCGCCGCTATGATACGCAAGCCGGGAAATGTGCCGAGTGTGTGATAGAATGAGGCTGACAAATCGGAATTTGTGAAATCCACATATTTTAAGAAGGAGCCTTCGCTTATGCGAAAGCTCCTTTTCTGCACACCTTACTTTTTCAGCTTCAAGCCGTCGTGGAACGCCTCACCCACGCGCTCGGTGACTTTATAATAGCCATGGGTGTAGGGGTCAAAGGCGATGGCATTGACCTTGGACATATCAATTTTTCCGCTCACCATGACGCTCTCATCAGCGGTGACATTGACTACCTTACCGATGACGCCGCAGCCGTATTCATTATTCTGATACTCAATGAACCTGCACTCCAGGCAGATCGGGAACTCATTGATGACAGGGGCATCTACGGTTTCTGCTTTGCTGGCGGTCAGACCGCTGCGGGCAAATTTGTCGGCTACCTTGTTGCCGGACTCCACGCCGAAATAGTCTGCTTCGACCATGTGGGCAGCGTCGGCAATGCTGACGGTAAACGCTCCCCGTGCTTTGATGTTCTGCACGGTCTTATGGGTTTCGGTGAGATTCAGGGCAACGGTGTCTCGCTCCTGCATGGTGCCCCATGCGGCGTTCATCACATTCACGCTGCCGTCCTCGTTATAAGTCGCAACCATCAGAACCGGCATGGGGAAAATACCCTCGGTGATTTTCAATTTTGTTCTCATGATAACTTCTCCTTGTGATCGTATTGACAGGACTGTTCATCCTGCTTATAATTATACTCGAGCAAATCAAAAATTCAAGTACTGGCTAAAAAGACAGGTACTATCCTTGGAGAAAGTAAATGATAAAGAACTATATTGAGAACGCCAATTTTGAGGACACTGGCTTTGCCTACACGCTGTCGCTGATCTCAGGCAAGCACAAGATGGTCATTCTCTATTGTCTGATGGAGTTTGAAACCGTGCGGTTCAATGAGCTGAAACGGTATCTGAAAACCATTTCCGACAAGACCCTCAGCACGAACCTTAAGGAGCTGGAAGCCGACAAATTGATCGTCCGCACAGAGTATCCGCAGATCCCGCCAAAGGTGGAATATGCGCTTTCGGAGCGTGGAAAATCGCTGATGACTGTGCTGGATCAGCTCTGTGTCTGGGGCGAGGAGAATCGACTGACAGAGTGACAAATCGGAATTTGTGGAGGTGATCTACATGGCAAAACACGAGTTTGGAATTATGATGGATGCTCCTCAGCAGGGCAAGCGATATGACGAGTATGAGCCGTGGAAATATGCCTGTATTTCTGTTGATGACGCCTATTTGGAAGGCGTTGTCGAAAGGCTTACATCCATTGACTTCTATTGGCATACACTTTCCGTCAAAGGCAAAGGGCTTGCATACTGTGGTGTTACACTTGTTCCACCTTGTTCGCTAAAGGCATTTATTGATGTCATTGCAGATAATTCTGAACTATCCGAACTGAAAAAGCTGTTAGAAAAGGCATTAAGCAATAACAAGTGGGTAATTCATTACGGACTCTGATAGAGACAAATTCCAGTTTGCCGATCTACGGCAGCCTTTCAACAGGCTGCCGTACTCGCTTTTCGGAAGATTTTCATTTGCACATTTGCCATGATGCGTATCTGCGGATACAATGGAGGCAGAGAGGAATGGAGGTGCTGCAAATGTTCCGCCGTAAAGCAGAGAAACGAATGGTTGAACTGTCCCCTGAAGAGGCGCGGCTGATGCGGGAAGCGCTTTTCGCTTTTCGCAACAAGCTTCTTTCTGCCGGAAAACCGACAGAGGATGTGAACGA